>Ga0111538_10005627_pt1 | contig 17104 bp, 12 predicted proteins | sample SoiMethybrSBSTD1_FD_79669 | JGI IMG/M metagenome (GOLD analysis project Ga0111538, IMG submission 79669) | Bulk soil microbial communities from a Populus tree surrounding site in Tennessee, USA - Soil MetaG P. TD hybrid SBSTD1 (version 2)... | ecosystem: Environmental > Terrestrial > Soil >...
CATTCGCGCGGCAGCACGATCCTGAACGCTATCTCGAATTCGTTGGGGCGATCACGTACTTCTGGTGGGCGCGCTCGCACATCATCGAGGGCCGCGTGCACGTGAGGGCGGCGATCACGCAATCGTCTCCGCATCCCGTGAGGCGATCATATGCGCGCGCCCTGCGCGGCATGGGCATGTTGACTGCGTACGAAGGCGACACGCAGGCCGCCCGCGAGGCGATGGAACAGGGACTCGCCATGTGGCGCGAGGTGGGCGACAACCTGGAACTCGGCAACTCGCTCGCAACGTTCGGCTGGTCGCAGTTCCTGGCCAGTGAGGACGAAGCGGCGCTCGAGACATTCGAGGAATTGTTGCGCGTCACCAATGCCTATGGCGATCCTGTGCTGATCAACCAGGCCAAGGTCGCGCTTGGACAGGTGTACGTCGCGCTTTCGCGCGTCGACGAGGCGCGCGTCATGGCCAATGACGTCATCGCGTATTCGCGGAAGGCTGGTGACAGACGCAGCGAGCACTCCGGATTTCATTACCTGGCCGACTGCGCGCTCATCGAAGGAGACTGCCGCAAGAGCCTCGGCTTGTATCGCGAAAGCCTCGGGCTCGCGAATGCCATCGGCGACCGGCTGGAGACAGCGTTCGAGATCGAGGGCGTTGCCATGTCGCTCGCTGGACTCGGCGAGCACGAGGTCGCGGTGCGGCTGGCGGCGGCAGCTCGCGCCGAATGGGCCAGGAACGGCGTATCGATGTCGATCCGGTTCTGGGACGCCCTGGTCGACCGTTTCCTGACGCCGGCTCGTAATGCGTTAGGCGCTGAGCGAACCGGCGAAGCAGTCCGGCGGGGGAGCGGGATGTCGTTCGTGCAGGCCGTCGCCGCTGCGCTCGACGCCAGCCGCTGAGCGGCAAGCGCAGCGACGATACTCGGCTCGCTATGACCTTTGCAGGACAATCGTCACCGGCGTACCCTCGATGTCCCCCGTGAACGTCAGCCTGGTGCCCTGGATCGAGTAGTTGAAGGTCACCTCATCGGGCGTCCCGGCATCCATGGTGATCCGTGTCGTCGTGGCTGAATACGTTCCGTTTTCGGTGCAGTCGCTTGACGTTTCGCAGCCGCCAATGGCGTCACCGGTAATGACCAGGCTGTATGTCTCGGCGGCAGTGAACGTGAACTTCATCGTCATGCCGAACTGGATGACGTCGATGCCGAATGCCTCGAAGCTCGTCACGTTCCAGGTCCCGACGAGCGCATTGGTATCGGGGCCCGTCGAGTCCTTGTCCGAACAGCCAACGGCCAGCGGTAACAACGTTGCGATTGCAAGCATCCTGAGTCGCTGTGTCAACGGCCGTGCCAACATGGTGACCTCCGCGTAGTTGCCGGCAACCGCACCAGTCGAACGTATCGTCAGGCCGATCCTGGGGCGTTCCCTGGCTGTCCCGGCTTGTGGTTGTGTGCCGGAGGATGCTTCACCGCCGCGCTGGCGGCCTTCGTACTGATGACGTAGGCGTGCAACTTTGGTGGCGTAGTCGCGAGCGCTCTCCGGCACCAGTCGATTGCGTTAGGCATGGTCGATCCACAAAAGGCCCTCGCCGGCGATTGAACCGGCGAGGACCGCCTGACAGCGCCGCGCGTTCAGAACGTGAGTCCCACGCCCACCCTGATGCCGCCGTCCCTGGCCTTCGAGATTGTTACGCGTTGCGGAGTGATGACCGGACTCCAGCGATCCACGCCTTTGATCGCCCCGAACATCGATCCCATGAAGGCCCATGCCGCTACGTTCGACCAGGCATACTCCGCGTAGGTCGGCTTGCTTCCATCGGCTCGACAATCCAGGCCATAGCCGTTGTTGCAGTCAGGCGGCATTACGCTCAGGACCAAACCGATGGTCGCTCCCACGGCAGCGCCTCGATAGGCACCTCGACCATGATCCTTTCCGCCATGGACGTCGAGTTTGCGAATGCTGGACAACGAGACGTGTGCAGGCATGCCACCCTCCTGCATGATGTGAATCGAGTCGCCGCGCACCTCGAACACGGTTCCCTGCACCACCACCGCGCCGGCTCGAAGGTCGTTCTCCAGGACAGCGCTGGAGAGGCGCACCTTCTTTCCTTCCAGCCCCTTGAGCGCCTGGGCAGACAGCGACAGTGGCCATGCCAGCAGGACCGCGACTGCGGCCATCGAGACGTGTGTGGACCGGGTCATCTTGCTCCTCCAGTGTGGGACGTGGTGGAGGATGCAACTCATTGTCGCCAGCGACCTTCGGGTAGATGACGTAGTCGCTGCCCGTTTGTGACGTAGGCGAGATCAGCGCGCCGCCGTTTCCATCGACGGATCGTCTCGAACCAGTTCTCCTAGTGCCCCGCGCGACGTGACGCCGAGCTTGAGAAACATGTTCGAGAGGTGCGTGCTGACGGTGCGAGACGAGATGTCCAGCGCCCTCGCGATTTCCTTGTTCGTCTTGTGCCGCGCGACCAGCCGGGCGATCTCCAGTTCCCGCTGTGTGAGCGTGCCGCCGGGCGCGATCGTCTGGACCGGTGGTCGAATCCCCAGCTCACGCATCGCCTCCCTCGTCAGGCGCAGCTCCAGCGCCGCGCCCAGCCTCAGGAAGATATCGTGTGCCTTTCGCAGCTCCCGCGCCGCAAGGTCGCTCTCCCCGTCCATGGTCAGCAGACGCGCCATGTGCCGGCGCAGCCGGGCCGCGTGGAAAACGAACGGGACCTGTTCGAGCTGCTCGGCCGCATCAAGGAGCCGGTCGATCACCCCGGGCCGCTGGTCGCGCCACCGGCTCACGAGCTGGTCAACCGCAAATGCCCAGGCCTCGCCGAGCGCATGATCGAAACGGGCCGAGTCGGTGCGCAATCGTGCCGCGCTCTGCTCGGCGAGCGTGAAGTCGCCGATCCACAGCGCTGATTCTGCCAGCATCGGCAGGAGCCGGTGCAGCGTCCACGACGTCATCCCATGACGATCGGCGATATCAATTCCACGTCGCGCAAACTCGATGGCGGTGACCCAATCGCGCGTCGTCAGGCTGAACGCCACCTGGCCGATGTGCGCCACGATGACGGCATTGATGTCCGCGCCGCTCACCTCTGGCGAACCGGCACGGCTCAGTTCCCAGGCCTCGTCGATGCAGGCCTTCGCGCGCTCGATCTCGTCCCGGTTGAGCAGGATGGTGCCTTTCCAGACGAGCAGTCGCGGCAGCAGCGACCGTGGCGACATCGCCCTGGCTGCAGGAATCGATCGTTCTGCGAGCGCCAACCCTTCCGCCCAGTCGCCCTTCGCGGATGCGTATTCGATAGCCACCTCGGCGATCTGCGCGGCCAGGAGCGGCGAATGCAGCGCCCTGGCGATGCGATCACCTTCAGCCACGTGATGCGTCACGACTTCGGCGTTCGCGGTGAAACAGGCCAGCACCGCCGTGGCGTGGTGCGCGGCCCAGGCGAATCCAAGGTCGCCGATGGCCTCGGCGTCGACGAGGACCTGCCGCGCGAGGTCATTCGCGATGTCGGCCGGCCCCGAGTATGCGTAGATGATGAGCAACGCGTGCCTGACGCGAGCGCGGAGCCGGACATCTCCCAGCGCCTCCGTCACGGCAAGCGCCGCATGCACTTCTTCCTTGGCTTCCTGGGGCCTGCCGAGCGCCATGAGCGCCACGCCGCGCGTAACGAGAATCCTGGCCTCCATCTCGCGCTGGCCCGCCTCACGAGCGTGAGCCAACGCGATCGCGTATCGCTCCAGCGCGACCGGCGGATGTCCCGACCAGAAGGCGAGCAGCCCGATTCGACGCTCGATTCGAGCGAGTGCCGCCCGATCGTCCCTGCCCTGGCAGAGGTCCCGGGCTCGCGCCCAGAGCATGCCGGAGAGTTCGTATTCGCCCAGTCGCTGCCGGGCGCGAGCCAGGTCCTCGAGGAGCGCGATGCTGCTGACGTCACCGTCCCTGTCCACCGCGCGATCGAGCACATCGAGCGCGTGCTGCAGGTACCTGGCTGCCTCCCGGTCGGCGTGCTTGCCTAACGCATCCCGGCCGGCACGCATCGAGTAGCGCACGCTCTTGTCGGAGACGGCTTCGGCACTGGCGCGAACATAGTGGAATGCCAACTCCGTGGCGTGTCGCTCCGACTCGGTCCCGAAACGGGCCTCCAGGCGGTCGGCGATCAGCGCATGGAGCTCACGCCGTCGCGCCGCGCCGGCTTCCTCGTAGACGGTGCGTTGCAGGAGCGGATGCGCGAAGTCGTAGAGCACGTCGGCGCCATCGTCAACTTCCCTCAGGATCGCGCCGCGGCGGAGCTCCTCGATGGCCGTCGTGAATTCCGGCGACTCGAGCTCGGTGAGCTCCCGCAACAACCCATGCGGCACTCGCGTCCCTGCCACCGAGGCGATATCGGCGGCCAGGCGAGCCCCGGCCGACAGCGTGCTGACCCGCTCGAGGAGGACCTCGCGAATCGTCGCCGGGATATCGATATCCTCCACGTCCCAGCCCACCCAGCGCCCGCTCACGGGCCGCAGCGTGCCGCGCTCGACCAGCGTCCTGATTGTCTCCTCGACGAAAAACGGATTGCCTAACGTGCGGGCATGGAGGAACCGGGCAAAGTCGCCAATATCCGAGTGATCGACGGCGAAGCGTTGCACGAGGAGCGCGCTGATGTCGTCCGCGGTCAGCGGTTCCAGTTCCATCGGCTGGAAGGAAGGCAGCATCCCGGCGGACCTGGCCATCGATCGAACGGGCGCTGCCGCTTCAGCCTCCATGGGGTTGTAGGCGGCCGCGATCATCAATCGCGCTTCGGGTGCGTGGCGCAGGACGAAATGAAGGAGCGCGATGGAGGATGGATCGGCCCAGTGCGCATTGTCGACCGTGAACAGGAGGGGCGCGCGCGCGGACAAACGGGTCAGGAATTGCGCCGCGTGCCAGCGAAGCCGCGTCGTGAGGTCGCCTGGATCGCTCGGCGCTGGCCCACGTACATCCGTTCCGGACAACGCTGGCACGATTTGCGCCAGCTCGCTTTCACCACCTCTCGTCAGTGTGCGAACCGTGGCCGCGTCCATGCTCCGTATGAGCGGATTCAATCCATCCGCCATGACTGAATACGGCACGTTTGCGTCGCTTTGGTATGCCACGGCTCGAACCACGGCATAGCCCTGCTTCCGTGCCTGTTCGGTTGTAGCATTGAGCAGTCGCGTCTTGCCGAGACCATGACCACCGGCAATGAGGCAAAATGAACAGCTGCCTTGCGCGGCCGAGGAAAGGCGGCTCCCCAGCAAGGAGAGTTCCGACTCGCGACCAATCAGGGGAAGCGCGGCCCAATCGTTGCCGATCATTCCTTGATGATCCGGCGCACAGGGTGGCAACGCCAGACCCTGCCCACGCATGGTTGCCCTTTGGAGAACCGTGGCTCGAGCCCCTGGCTAGGTTTCGGCGTGGGCAACGTCATGCGGATCCTGCTGCTCGCCGACACGCACCTCGGTTTCGACCTGCCGGTAAATCCGCGTGTGAATCGGCGGCGGCGCGGTCATGACTTCCAGGCCAATTATGAGGCTGCGCTGCAGCCGGCGCTCGCCGGTGAGGTCGACCTGGTTGTCCACGGCGGCGACGTGTTCAATCGCTCCCGGCCGCCGAGCAGCGTGGTGTGGCAGGCGTTCGAGCCGCTCAGACGCGTCGCGGATAGAGGCATTCCTGTCTTCGTTGTTCCGGGCAACCACGAGCGCGGTCGCATACCGCACCTGAGGTTCGCCCAGCATTCGCACATTCATGTCTTCGACAGACCACGGACGTTCGTGACCGAGGTGCGCGGTGCTCGCGTCGCGGTAGCGGGGCTTCCATCCGAGCGTGACGACGTGCGTACGAGGTTCACGGACCTGCTGGCCGCCACGGAACACGCCCTGGTCGATGCCGACGTCCGCGTGCTCTGTCTTCACCAGTGCATCGAGGGAGCGACGGTTGGTCCGGCGGACTACATGTTCACTACCGCCGCGGATGTCATCCGGTGCAGCGACCTTCCCCGCGGTTTTGCGGCCGTGTTGTCGGGGCACATTCACCGGCATCAGGTGCTCACGACTGACCGGAGGGGTGGTTCACTTCCTGCCCCCGTGATGTATCCAGGCTCCATTGAACGCACGTCGATCGTTGAAGCGGAGGAAGACAAGGGCTTCATGATCGTCGAACTCACGTGTGAAGACCGGGTCGTGAACGCGGAGTGGCGCTTCGAACGGTTACCGGCGCGTCCGCTCGTCAGGCATGAGCTCGCGCTGGATGGCCTGGATGCAGCACAGATTGAGTCAGCGATTCGGACCCTCGTCGCCAATGCGCCGGCCGATGCCGTGGTGACCATACGAGTCAGCGGCGCGATGACAGAAGCCGTTTCGCGGGTGCTGTCCGCGAGGTTCCTGCGCGAACTGACGCCACCGACGATGAACCTCGAGCTTGGTGTGGCAGAGCGAGCCGCGACCACGACTCGTCCCCGCATGCGGCGCCAGCCAGACGACGTACTCGAATTGCCGTTTTGATCTTCGGTTCATAACGCTCCCCTTGACATCCGATTGGAGCACGATGCAGACTAGTCCCATCGACATCCGAGGGGACTCATGGCTCACGGCCCGCTGGACCTCCTGCAGGGCACGCTCGATTTGCTCGTCCTCAAGACCCTCACGTGGGGACCCGCGCACGGCTACACCATCGCACGATGGATCCAGCAGCTCACCGATGACGTCCTGCAGGTCGGCGAAGGCTCGCTCTACCCCGCCCTGCACCGCCTCGAGGAGGCGGGCTGGGTCGAAAGCGAGTGGCGGCGCTCGGAAAACAACCGCAAGGCCAAGTTCTACAAGCTGACCACCGCCGGCCGTGCCCAGCTGCGCGCCGAGTCGGCCACGTGGACACGGTTCGCCGGGGCGATCGCCAAGGTGTTGCAGGCCTCGGAGCAGCCGGCGTGAACGAGCCGCGCTGGCGCCTGCTGCGACGCATCCTTCGCCCTAACGAGCGGGTGGAGGTGGGCGATGAGATCGCGTTCCACATCCAGATGCGGACCGCGGAGCTCATCGAGCAGGGCGTCGACCCGGCGCAGGCGAGGACGATGGCCGAAGAACGATTCGGCCCCGTCTCTCCAATCGAAGAAGCTCTCGTCGACAGCGTCAAGCGAAGGCGACATCGCGCCGATCGCGCGGAGGCGTTCATGGACCTGACCAAGGATCTTTCATTCGCCGTTCGCTCCCTCCGCCGGTCGCCGGCGTTCAGCATCGCCGCGATCGCGACGCTCGCCCTCGGCGTCGGCGCCACGCTGGCGGTGTTCAACGTGGTGAACGGCGTGCTGCTGCGCCCACTGCCCTACCGGGATCCGGCGAACATCCAGATGATCTGGATGACGAACCGGACTGCCGGCAGTGACGGTGGTGACCTCCCGCTCTCGAGCGGCTTCTACTCGGACATCCAGCGTGCGTCACGCACGTTCGAGGCGATGGCTGCCTTTCGCGCCTGGACGTACGCGCTCTCCACGGACGGAAACCCCGAAACCGAGCCGCTGCCCGGCGCCCGCGTATCACCGGCGCTGTTCCAGGTGCTCGGCGTCAGGCCCCAGCTCGGGCAGCCCTTCACGGCAGGCGATGCCGTCCCGGGTTCGCCTAACGTTGCGCTGATCGGTCATGACCTGTGGCAGCGTCGGTTCGGCGGCGCTCGCTCCATCGTCGGGAAGCAGGTCACGCTCAACGGACAGTCGTTCACGGTGACCGGCGTGATGCCCCCCGGATTCACCTTTCCCCGCGGCGCGGAACTGCCGGCGCCGTTCGGGTTCGGGCTCCGCACCGAGGTATGGACGCCGCTCGTGTTCGATTCGAGCGACACGCGCAACTACAGCCTGAATAACCTGTCGGCGATCGGGCGCCTTGCCGCACCTGGCACACGGCTGGCGGCAGAGGGCGAATTGATTGGGATCATGAGGCGATTCCTCGACGAGAATGCGCCGAACCTGAAACTCGAATACGTCGTCCGTCCGCTATCGGCCCAGGCGAGCCAGACGGTTCAGCGCCCGCTGCTGATCCTCTCGGGCGCGGTCCTTCTCGTCCTCCTCATCGCGACGGCCAACGTCGCGAGCCTGCTCGTCGCCCGGACCTCCTCGCGCCAGCGTGAAATTGCCGTGCGCGCGGCACTCGGCGCCGGACGCGCGCGAATCGCCAGGCAACTCGTGACCGAACACCTCGTGCTCGCTGTCGCGGGCACTGCCCTCGGATTGGTGATCGCGTACTGGACGACGCAGGTCATGCTCGCCCTCGTGCCCGGATCCATGCCGCGGGCCGATGACGTTGGACTCGACTGGCGGGTGCTGTCCTTCGCGGCGATCGTATCAGTGGTTGCCGGAATCGTCTTCGGCCTCGCCGCCACGGTCGCCGTCCGCTGGTCCGACCTCGGCAACTTCCTGCACGAGGGTGACCTCAGGTCGGCCGGAAGCGTTAGGCGCAGTTACGGGCGACGGCTCCTCGCCGCGACGGAAGTGGCGCTTTCGCTGATGCTCCTGATCGGGGCCGCGCTCCTCACGCGAAGCTTCATCTCGCTGCAACAGGTGCGGCTCGGCTTCGACCCAAAGAACGTCGTCAGCGCGCAGGTTTCCATTCCCGTGGCCGGCCGCTTCCGGCCGTTGCAGGATGGACCGCGATGGATCGCAACGTTCCGTGAGATTGTCACGCGTCTGTCGGCGCTCGAAGGCGTCCGTGCGTCGGGCATGGTGAGTTCGCTTCCCTTGAGCGGCGCCTATGAAAGCGGTGGCCTGCGTTTGCTGGGTGTCACGTACCAGCCCGGCCAGGGTCCCAGTGCGGCGTACAACGTCATCGCCGGCGATTATTTCAAGGCGGCCGGCATTCGCCTCCTGGCCGGCCGGACGTTCGACGCAACCGACGATGACCCGGATCGCTCCACGATGATCATCAACCGCGTGGTGGCGAAGGAGCTCTTCGGCTCGGAGACCGCGGCGTTAGGTCGTGAGATTCGCGCGATGTTCGAGTTCACCCGCGATCACGCTCCGCGCACGGTGGTGGGCGTGGTTGACGTGGTGAAGCAGATGTCAGCCGACGAGGCAGCACGGCCGCAGGTCTATGTTCCTGTCGCACAGTTTGGCTATCCCGGCCTGACGCTGGTGCTCCGTACATCGGGGGACGCGGCGCGCGATCCACGGTCGCTGCTCAGCGCGGTAAAGCGCGAGACGCGCGCGGTGGATCCTGCCGTCACGGTGACCGATGTTCGCCTGATGGAGGACGTGGTGGCGAATTCGATGGCCCGGCAGCGGTTCAACATGACGGTCATCGGCGTGTTTGCCGTGCTGGCGCTCGTCCTCGCGATTGTCGGGCTGTACGGCGTGCTGGCGTTGATCGTCGGACAGCGGCGGCGCGAGATCGGCGTGCGGCTCGCGTTAGGTGCGCAACCGTGGACGGTGGTGCGGATGATCCTGCGAGAGGGTGTGGCGATGGCCCTCGTTGGCGTCGTGCTGGGCGTCGCGGGCGCGCTCGCGTTGACGCGCCTGCTGAAGTCGCTGGTCTACGACGTCAGCACGACCGACGCGTGGACGTTCGGCACCGCAGTGGTGCTTGTCACAATCGTTGCCCTGGGCGCCACATACATCCCGGCGCGCCGGGCGTCGCGAGTGGATCCAAAGACCGCACTCGCCGGAGATTGATTCCGGATCAAACGGATAAGATCATCAGGTATCTGCGCAGTCCAGCGAGAGGCTGATGCGAACGGTCGTGCTGACAGGTGCAACATCGGGGATCGGCCTCGCCGCGGCCCGGCTGTTCGCGCCTGACGCTGGCTGTCTCATCCTCCACGGTCGGCAAGCGGCAGACAAGACAGAGCCGCTCCTCGGCGAGCTTCGCCGAACGATGGGTCCCGACGCGCGCCTGCACTATCTCAGGGCTGATTTCAGTGACCAGGCCGACGTCGACAAGCTTGCGCGCGACCTCGTCGACCTCACCGACCGTATCGACCTCCTGATCAACAATGCCGGTTGCGCCGGCCCGTCGCGCCGGACGGTACTGCCCAATGGCAACGAGGTCACGTTCCAGGTGAACTACCTCGCGCCCGTTGCCCTGACGACAATGCTGCTCCCTTTGCTCGGCACCCCTGCGGGGCGCATCGTCAACATCGCGTCGGCCACGCACTATTCGCCGCCGGACCTGGACCTCGAGGACCTGGACCGGAGTGGTCATCGCTATTCGGCCTACAACGCGTACGCGAACTCCAAGCTTGCGTTGGTAGCGTGGTCATGCTGGCTCGCACGGAACCGGCCGAGTGCGCAGGTCGAAGTGGTGAGCATGCACCCAGGCGCCATCGCGACGAAGATCCTCCATGAGATGGTGGGCGGTGGTGGCGACCCGCCCGAGGTTGGCGCGGCGCACATTCGTTATGTCGCGGCCCGGCATGGGGACAACGGTGTGTACTACGACAAGCGCCGGCGCGTAGAACCGAACCCCGTGGCGTCGGACGCGGTCATCCAGGACACGCTCCACGCGCGCACATCCGCACTCCTGCGAGAACGAGTGTCCCGCCATCCTGCCTGACGAGCTCTGTCGAAACTGATATGCTGCGGGATTATGATGACGCTTTTCTGAGATCGCTGAGTAAACGTTCTCACGCGGAGCCGCGAAGCCGGCGGAGTACGCCTTATCTGGAACACGGAGATTGCATGGGAGCGAAGTTTGCGAGTCCGGAAGGGCGTGTCTGCACAAACCATATCGGCCCTCCGCGATTCCGCGGCTCCGCGTGAACAATTACTGAGGTTATCTCGCGCGGAGCCGCGAAGCCGGCGGAGAAACGGCTTATCTGGAACATGGAGACTGAATGGGACTGAAGTCTTGCAACTCCGGAAGGGCGTGTCCGCACAAACCATATCGGCCCTCCGCGATTCGGCGGCTCCGCGTGAACCGTTTTCTCGCGCGGAGCGGCGAGGCCGGCGGAGACTCCGCGTGAAGCAGGTGCTCGCGCTACTCGCGCAGCGTCTTGTGCACCAGCGCCACGGCGGCTGCACCTTCGCCAACCGCCGAAGCAACGCGTTTCATGCTGCCCGACCGCACATCGCCTACGGCGAAGATTCCGGGCAAGCTGGTCTCCAGCGTGTGGGGCGCTCGCGCGAGCGGCCATCCTGCGCCATCGAGATCATCATGCGTCAGGTCAGAACCGGTCCTGATGAAGCCACGTTCGTCGGTCAGCACGCATCCCTCGAGCCAATCCGTGCTTGGGTCCGCGCCGGTCATGACGAACAGGTGGCGGATCGGCGCCTGCGTGGTCTCCCCCGTTGGCGAATGACGCCACGAAAGCGACTCGAGATGCTGCTTTCCATCGAGTGCGATGAGCTCGGTCTCGGTCCGCAGCGTTATGCGCTCGTTCCCCTCGATCCGCCGGATGAGGTACCGGGACATGCTGTCGGCCAGGCCGATGCCCCTCACGAACACGTGCACGTGTTTGGCGATAGTGGAGAGGAACACCGCGGCCTGTCCCGCGGAATTGCCGCCGCCTACGACAGCCACCTCCTCGTTCTTGCAGAGCTGACCCTCCATGAACGTCGCGCCGTAGTACACACCGGCGCCTTCGAACTCGGTGAGTCGCGGCAACGCGGGTTTGCGATAGCGCGCGCCGGAGGCAAGGATGATCGCGCGAGCTCCGATGCGCTGGCCGCCGTCCACCTCGACGGAGTACGGGCGACGATCGCATAACAAGCGCGTGACGTTTTTTGCCACGACGATTCCCGCGCCAAACTTCTGCGCCTGGTTCCACGCGCGCGCCGCCAGCTCCTGGCCGGAGATGCCGTTGGGGAAGCCGAGGTAGTTCTCGATGCGCGAGCTGGAGCCGGCCTGTCCACCGGGCGCGGTCGTCTCGATCACCAGCGCGTCGAGCCCCTCGGAAGCCGCGTACACGGCCGCGGCGAGGCCTGAGGGCCCTGCGCCGATGATGACGAGGTCGCGCATCTGGTCGAGGTCGACCGCCTCGTTGAAGCCGAGGCAGTCCGCGATCGCCTCGTTCGTCGGATTGCGAAGGACGATCTCGCACCGACAGATGAGGACGGGGATGTCACCCGGCTTGATGCCGAACGTATCGAGCAATTCCTGCACGCCGGCGTCGTTATCGAGGTCGATCGACTGGAATGGATGGCCGTTCCGCGTGAGGAATTCCTTGACGCGCAGCGTGCCGGCACAATGCGCGGAGCCGAGCAGCACGGCGTCACCGTATCCGCGGCCGATGAGCTCTGCGCGCCGGAGGATAAACGCGCGCATGACGATGTCGCCAATCTCGGCGTCCGTCTGCAGCAAACGGAGAAGTTGCGCGCGCTCGATGGCGATCACCTCGCCGTCTTCGACGACGCGTACCCTGACGAGCGACCGGCGGCCAGCGAGCAGGTTGGCCTCGCCGGTGAACTGGCCGGGCCCGTGCCGGTGGATGAGCGTCTCGCTGTCGCGCGTCTCGCGCAGGATCTCGATTGTGCCTCGCACGACGACCCAACAATGGAGCGCCGTCGCTCCCGGGTCGAGCAGTATCTCGCCGGTCGTTATGTGACGCCGCTCGCCGTACGCGGCCAGGCGCGCCACGTGTTCAGGGACGAGCGTGGGAAAGACGTGGTCGCTTCGTTCCGCCCGAACTTCCGTAGTCATGCTATTGAATCTGGCGCTGGGTCAGCGAGGACGGAACCGGAGGTGGAAGACGCACTTGGCGTCGCCGCGATGCATGCACTCAGTCTGCTCGACGTCGACCACCTCTCCGTAATAGTCCGCCGCCCCCTCGATGAACCCGTGGGCGAGCAGGCAGAGCTTCCGTGGCGACTGGTAGCCGACGATAAGCTCGTTAGGCGAGGAGTTGTCGAAGTCGAACCACGGCACGTCGGCGCCGGGGAATTGCCGGCGGACTTCGGGGTGGATGATGTCGTTCAGCGTCAGGACGAACGACCGGGCCGACGCTTGCGAGTCGAAGAATGCCGGGTAGATCGCGTGGAGGAGCGGCATCGAGTGCCGGCCGAACCACTGCAGCGCCTCTCCCGGAGTTTTGTGGGCGCGTTTCCCCACCTCGGCGATGAGCCTCCGCAGCGCGGTGTCCGGATACGTGGTGGTCGAGGTGAAGGTGCCATCAAGGTCGGCGTCCTGCAGGACGCGCGACCACTCCCCATCGCCGAATTCCTTGCGAACCAGGTCCTCGAGCAGGTTGAAAATGACGCCTTTCACCCGTTTGCCTCGGCATGCGTGACGGACCGGCAGCCGCAGCCGGTCCAGCTGATTACCTGATGAGTCTATCAGGAAATTCGCGGGACCGCAGCGTTGGACGTGCTTTAGATGGTCGGCCGCCGCACGCGAACTACGCTATGTCGGCTGAGGGGATCGCCAGGAGAGACCCCGGCGGAGCGACTACGGGACCGCGGCGTGCTGCTGCAACAGCGCCATGCACTTTGCCACGAGCGACGCGGTGTCGTATGTCGTGCCGTCGGTGGCACGCCAGATGTCTCCACCGATTGGCGGCTCGATCGGACTGAGGCTCATCTCCGAGGCAATCGTGGCGCCTTTCGTGTCCCGCGTTGCACCGCGCCGGGCAACCGTCCCTCGCCACGCGATGATGTGCAGTTCGCCGAGCGTGGCCCCCTTGGACTCGTCGGCAAACCAGGAAACGCTCACCGCCCCGTCCGAGCCTTGCAGGACGCAGCCGTTGGGCGAACGGTGGAGCTGTATCGCTCCCGGGATCCGCTCGGCACGCGTCAAGGTTTGTTCAGGCGCAAGCTGGTCGAGCAAGGCGTTCACCGAACGCTGGACGGCACCCTTTTCCCTGTACGTTGGAGCGGCGCGCTTGGGGGAAGAGCCCCGGCCGGAGTTCGAGTGTTCTACCATATGATGAAAGCTATGCCGGGGACCGGCCCACAGGCGGCTCCTGAGACCCCTATTTCGTCAGGTTTGTGCGCCCGCCTGGGGACACCGTCAGGGGCGGTGCGCGCCTAGATGAGATCAGTCGCCCGTGGGGATGATCGATGCAGTTTCCACCATCAGGATGACGGTCTTCTCGGGTGCGCGCGGACGGTGCCTGACGCCCTTCGGCACCACAAATCCCTGGCGAGGATTCAACGTGACGGTGCGATCTTCGAGATCGATCAGGAACTGGCCTGAGACCACGTAGAAGAACTCATCGTCATTGTCATGCTTGTGCCAGTGGTACTCGCCGTGAACGACGCCGAGCCTGACGACTGAGTCGTTCACCTTGCAGAGCGTCTGGTTGTACCACTCGAACGGACAATCGTCGGCAAGCTTGCCGACGTCGATGAGCTCGAGCGCCTGATGAAGGATGTTGAGGTGAGTGTTGTACCGATCAAAGGGCGCGGACACGTGCACTCCAGTTCTCTGTAGTTACGATTCTGCCCTCAGCGCGATCGCCGGCTCGACGCTGGAACCAATCCTGGCGGGCATTACGGTCGCGAAGACTGCGACGAGAAGCACCGTGATCGCGACACCCACGGTTGTCAGGATGTCGGTCGGACTGATCTCGTAGAGCAGGCCTGACATCAGGTTTCCCGTCGCGCGCGCCGCGGCGACGCCGGCAAGCGTTCCAACCGCTGCGATGAAGACTCCGCGCACGATCACCATCGTGCCGACCTCTCGACTCGTCGCGCCGAGTGCCATGCGGATGCCGATTTCGCGAGTGCGGCGCCGGACCATCGTCGACATCACCGAGAAGAGCCCGATGGCGGCGAGCGTGAGTGCTGCCATCGCGAACGCGCCCAGGATCATCGAGTTGAGGCGCGGCTGTGCCCTCGGACCCTCGAGGTGCTGCTCGAGGGTCGCGACGCTCACCACAGTCACCGCGGGATCAACTTCGTTCACTGCCTGACGAATGAGCGGTGCTGCGCTAGTGGCGCCGTCGGTCCGGACCAGCAGCGTAGTCGGCACCACCGGGAACGTCGACTGCGCCAGCGGGAAATACACACTCGGCCGCGCGCTCAGGAGGTCACGGTAGCGCGTGTCGGGCACGACACCAATCACGGTCAGCTCCCTTTCCCTGCCCATCTCGACACGCTTGCCGACCGCATCCTGGCCGGGCCAGAGCGCACGCGCGGTCGCGGCGCTCACGATCACCACACCCGGCGCGCCCTCGCGATCTGCGTCGGTGAACGCGCGACCCTGCATAACGGGCGTACCGATCGTAGCGAAGTAACTCGGTGTGATGATCTCCATATTGACCATCGGATTTCGCCGCCGCTCATCGGCGCCCTGCCCTGGCAGCGCGAGGCGGCCGTCGATTCCTCCTCCGCTGCCGATAAACGGCACCGAGAGGACGGGCGTCACGCTCTGCACGCCGGGCATGCTCGTCAGGCGCTCCTGCAGCCGGTTCTGCAGTTCGAGATAACGCGCCTTTTCGCCAAGACGATCGCCCGGGATGGCCAGTTCCGCCGCCGCCAGCTGCTCAGCGTCGAATGCGAGGTCCGTGCGCTGCAGGTTGATGAAGCTCCTCGTCACGAGCGCCGCGGCGGAGAGCGCGACCACGGCGAGCCCAACCTGGGTGGCGACCATAAGCTCACCGGCCAGGCGCATCGGCCGGCTCATGGAGTGCTTTGTGCCCGAGCGTAGCGCGTCGCCCGCGTTCACTCGTGAGGCTACCAGCGCTGGAGCAAGTCCCGCGATAGCCAGACTGATGACCGTAATGGTGATCGCTATTGCGAGTGCCGTACCATCAACGGCAACGGTATCGAGACGCGGGAGTCCTGCGGGCGCGAACGCGACGAACAGCTTCACCGCCACGGCAGCGAATATCGACCCTCCGATGCCGGCAGCGATCGCGATACGCGCCGTTTCGCCAAGCTGGTGCCTGACGATTCGCCAGCGTGAGGCGCCGAGTGCCGCACGCACGACGAGTTCGCGAGTTCGATCGATGGAGCGCACGAGCAGGAGATTGCCCACGTTCATGCAGGCGATGAGCAACAACATCGCCGCCGCGACCAGCACGATCCGCATGGCCGGCCGCACGTCGCCCAGTACGATCTCGCGGAAGTCCTGTACGACGCCCAGCGCTTCACTGCGCCAGCCGCCTCCGGGGAGCCTCGAGAAGAACGTCGTCAATTCCGCGCGTGCCTGCTCCTTCGTTGCGCCTGGCGCGAGGCGGCCAACGATATCGAGTTCATTCGAGGCGAGCTCGAAGGAACCATAGGCGGTGCTGAACGCGGTGAGTGGCGTCCACGCTTCCGTGCCGCGCGGGTATTCGAGCCCCGGCGGCATCACGCCAACGATCTCGAGCGAGCCTCCGCCGGCTGCGATCGCGATCTGTCGCCCAAGGACTCCGGAGTCGCCCGCGAAGTGTTGCTGCCACGCTCTGTGACTCAGGACGAGGACTGGTGCGGCACCGCGCACGTCGTCCTCGCTGCGAAACGCCCGACCTAACGCGGGCCTGCTCCCGAGGACATCGAACCAGTTTCCGGAAACGAATGAGACGCCGAGTTGGAGCGCGCGATCGCCTGTGCGGAAAGCCCCGGTGTTTGCGCCCCGGAAGGTGTGGTACGCAACCTGGTCGATCGCGCGTGACTGCCGTGTGAACTCAGTCAGCTCGGCGAGCGTGAGCGGGACGTTAGGGAACTTTCCATCGGGCGTCGCGCCGTAGAGCACCGCGAGCTGTTCTTCCCTGGCCACGGGCATCGGCCGCAACAACAGCGCCTCGGCCACGGTCACAACCGCCGTCGCACTTCCAATACCGATGGCCAACGTGATCGCGGCGGTCGCACGCATCGAGTGCATAGAAGGCCTATTGTGGGTTGCCGCTAAGTATCGCTTCCTGCGTGCGACGATGCACGAATCACGTGGATCGGCGCGTTGCGGCCTCAGCGCGCCGGAACCCGGTCACATCGTCAGCCTATCATCTCGAGAACGCCGCGCTCAGATTGCTATGGACCTCGGCCCCGCCGCACACGCATGTCTTTGCCGCAAGGCACCCGACTCGGGCCCTACGAGATTCTCGCGCCGCTTGGCGCCGGCGGCATGGGCGAAGTTTACCGTGCCAGCGATCCGCGACTGGGTCGCGAAGTCGCGATCAAGGTCCTGCCTGCCGCGCTGACCGACGACCCCGAACGGCTGCGACGCTTTGCGCAGGAAGCACGCGCTGCGTCGGCGCTCAATCACCCGAACATC
>Ga0111538_10005628_pt1 | contig 17103 bp, 8 predicted proteins | sample SoiMethybrSBSTD1_FD_79669 | JGI IMG/M metagenome (GOLD analysis project Ga0111538, IMG submission 79669) | Bulk soil microbial communities from a Populus tree surrounding site in Tennessee, USA - Soil MetaG P. TD hybrid SBSTD1 (version 2)... | ecosystem: Environmental > Terrestrial > Soil > Tree...
CCGCGCGAGAACTCGCCGTCGAAAAATATGTTGCCGATAACGTTCTGCGCGATCACGTGCGACGCAGTTACGTTCGTCAACTCGATGTCGCCTTCAGACGAAACATGCGCGCGCACCAGACCACTGCGAATATTCGCCACGCTGATGTTGCCGCGACGTGTTTCAAGGTCGACCGATGAATCCACCGGCACCTGTAGTTTGAAATTGATATCGCCGACGTCTCCGCGCCCGCGATTGTCACTCATCACGTCGATCACGAGACTGTCGTTAACTTGTTTGGGAATAACGTGAGCGCCTTTCCCTTCAATCGTCGCCGAAAGCTTGATCTCGTCTTTATTCCACGACTCGACCACGATCGTGCCGGAGATATTCCTCAACTCGATGCGAACATTCTTCCCCGCCGGATAGCGTTTGGAAAGTTGTTGCTGCGCGTAAATGCTAATTGAAGCGGAGGTCAATGCGAGGAGAGCGCCCAGCGCGAGAACGCCGGCGCGAACTGACGGCCGCGAAGTTAAAAATCTGGTTTTCATTAGAGTGGGGCTTTAATCAAAACAAGTTCAGGGTACAACCAACACAACAGCATTACAGATCGGAAAAGTCTTTAAGCAAATTCAGCTTGTCGTTGAACGACTCGTTCAGCATCTGTTCCGAAACCTCATCATGTGGATTTCGCTTCAGTTCATCAAGTGAGTTCGCAATCGCCCGGTCGATCTCTTTCAAGTTGCGGTCGAAAGTATCGCGCATTTCCGGACTCCAGCGAGCCTTATTCAGCTCAACGCGCTGGTTCCAGTAATCGATTACCTGGCGACGTTGCCAGAAGCGATCGTTGATATTCGACGCTTCAGCTTGCGGCGCCGGCTCGGCTGAACCACCGTAACCACCCCAGCGACGCAGTCCCACGACTGTTGCCAGCGAAACCAACAACACGATCGCGACTGCGGAAGCTGCCAATTGCGGCAGCGAGAGCTCCCAACTCTGGCCCAATAACCTGCCAAAGAACGACGGACGGCGTTCAGTGTTAGCCGCCGCGCGGCTCGGCAGTTCGGCTTCGATCGAGTTGCGAATGCGCAGCCATAGCGCATGTTCGTTTGGCGGCGCTTCGTATTGACCGCGTTGAGTGCGGCAGAAGCCGACAATCGACGCCAGGTCCTGGCGCACGCTTTCGCAATCCAGACACTGTTTCAGGTGCGTATTGAGTACGGACTCATCTCGCTGGCTAATCGAACCGTCAATCAGATCGTGGATGAGTTCCTGACATATCTCGCAGTTCATTGCTTACCACCTTCGTTCTGTCTCATAAATGCGCACAATTCGAATCAAAAACCTGCCTGACAGAACCTATTCCGGTTGTCGTCAATCAAGGGAAGACTGCGTTTTGAAGCCGATGTTGAACAAACCAATTCGTTGGCTCTTACCTTCGAGGCTATTCCTCCGATTTCTGTTGCCTCAAAAGTCCGCGCAATTTCATCCTGGCTTTGTGTAACTGCGACTTCGAAGTTCCCACCGAACACCCAAGCATCCTCGCGATTTCCTCGTGTTCGTGACCTTCGATGTCGTGAAGCGTAAATACCGTTCGATAACCGGGCGGGAGTTGAGCAATGGCTTTATCCAGCGCTATCCGGTCAACTACTGGCATGGAATTGGGGTTTTCCGTGCCTTTTACTATCTGAATCGGCGTTTCGCCGTCCTCAGTCGTCGTTTCCATACGCACGCCGCGTTTGCGGAAGTGCATCAAGACCTGGTTGACGGTGAGACGGTGTAGCCAGGTAGTAAAGGCGGACTCTCCCCGAAAACTACCGATTTTTCTAAAGAGCTGAATGAAGACCTCCTGTGCGAGATCTTCAGCCTCCGAGACATTCCCGGTCATTCTCAGACAGAGCGAGTAGACGCGGCGATTGTGGCGCTGGTACAGGTCTTCGAAAGCTACCATGTCGCCATTGGCGGCTTTCTGCGCCAGCTCAAAGTCTGTCGTTTGCGGTGTCTCGGTTTCGGCTGCGGTCACGTAACGCGTTATTCGGGCAAGCTCGGAAGAAATTTCACAAAACTTCAGGCTTGTTTGGCACGATGTCACGGTTCCGCGAGTTTCAAGAGAGCAGCACTGATTCCTCTGAATGCCCGCGTGGGGATGCGGTGCGAAGGTCCAGTACCCTCAACGCGGCTGTGATGCGGCGCTTCGCGCGCGTCGTTGCCTTACCCGACCTTAAAATAGTGATTTTCCCAGCCGAATCAATACTTTCGTACGGCTGGATTGCAGGATAGGTGATACGCGAGGGTGCTGACAAGAGCGGAAGCGATCTACGGCTTAGCGTGAGGCGTTGCGAGCGTAGAAGATCGTTAGTGATCAAGCAAAGGAGATTTGAACTTTCGTCCGCGTAAGGTTGAGATTCAAGCCGGGGTTCAGTTATTGCTGAATGAATTCACCGTTTTTCCAACCAGATTCATGCATCACTCCGAACTTAGCGACCCATCGGCGCTGCTCCTCCGTGACAGCTTATGGATGAAGTCCGAAGTATTTCGATTTAATGGGGGGACGCCTGTCTTTTTACCATTCTTTTTCGGACGTTCATCTCTTGAGGGTGTAGGATCCACATACTTCAATGAATTGTTCCGCACATGAATATAAGGTTCAAGTTTTGAGAGTTTGCCTAACGAGGTTTGCTCTTTAGCTTCAGAGCTCTCTCGCAGGCGGCTCGTAATTCTTCTATCGCAATCGCAGCGCGGCTGATCTCAGGATGCTCGTTAAGATCGAAAACGCTTCCACTTTCGCACTTCCACCAGCGACTTTCGAGCATGAAGGGACGTCCAACAATTAATTTATCGTCTGCCGTCAACTGATTGTGGTCCATAATTTTGCTCGCAACACCAGCGACAAAAGTCTCGGCCGTAGTGATCTCAAAAGCTACGTCAAAAAGTGCGCCGTTGTACTTGCCCAGTTCGATTGATGTCTGCATAAGAGCTTCGTAGCGTTTACCAATCTCTCTGATCAATTTGGCTGAAACCATATTATCTTTCCACTTTGGGTAAATAATCCGGAACCTTCCTTAGATACTACCTTTACTGCCGCGCGTCCAAGTTTATCCGTTACAGCGGTCCTTGTCGCAGAGTTATCAGCAAATACCTTCAATGCTCGCTGAGTATATTCAACGGGCGACAATCCCTTTCCATGCTTAGCAACATGGTAAGCAATCGATTTTTTAACCGATCCGAAAGTTGCTTTATCCCAATTATTTTCAAGATACTTTTGAGTCGAGACTCTGCCTGATGGACCTCTTGTAGTTGACCCACTAGTACCACCTGGTCCAGACATGCGCGGTAAGTTCTCAAATTGCTGCGGGTCAAATGTTTGTATCTGAAACTCTCCGTTCCTCATTCTTTCGGAGACATCCCATACCTGTTCCCGCGTCAGAGTCGCGACATCATAAACTGATACTTCGTTTGTGGCGGGATTGACCATCGTAATGGCGCCCGGACAAGTTGTTAGTTGTGTTGCTTCTAAGATTTGCGCTCTTCTCTGATCCTCTTCTGCTTGAACTTGAGCGTCAGTCCTGAATCCATAGCCCTTCAAGGCATTCCTTATCCGGTCCAGTATTCCCCTTCCATCAGGATCCCGATAATTGAGTGGGTTATTGTTCACATAGCCGTACGCATTCCAAGATTGTGGAGTCGTAGGGTCCTGCATTGCCTGGAAATTTTCAGGGTCGACGCTAACGAAACGGCCCTGCGCTGATGAGTAATACCTTGCAAGGAAATAATCCAACCCCGTCTCAACATCCCGTTCCTTTTGGGTGAACTGCTGGCGCGTGGAGTCACCGGTATAACCCAGTCCCGCTCGTAGACCTTGTGCTATGAGCTCTTCGCCAAACGGCAAATAATCGTGGCGTGACACAACCGCACCAGATTGATCCAGAATAATCCGAGGCGTGCCGAGCTGATCTGCAATCAGCCAACGGATCTGTAACGAGGAAACACTCCCTCCCCCGCTGCCACCAACTCCGCTGCGGACGAAATCGCGCAATTGTCGAATATGGACCGCTTTGATCAGTGTCGCATTCTGGGGATTCTCGAGGTACCCGATAAGAATGGGGTCCGTGTAAGTCGGTAAAGGTATTCCTAAATCCGATAATGCCTCATTTAGTCTCACTCTTAGATCGCGGACGTCATCGACGCTAATTAAAGAAATGCCAGTCTGGAGATTTGAATTGGTCCAGGTAGCCGGGGACCGTCCTGCTAAAGTGCGAACAGCGTTGACGGCCGTTCTCAATTCCGTGATGTGTGCGACTTTCGGAGTCGTTGCGTTAACGGGGTCTTCGGAATAACTCTTGATAACAGGATCTGTAGTGAACGCGAAGGCGACTCCGAGCACAACGTTGCTGAAGGCAGAGGTGCAGACGTTTTGACTGTTTGCCGAGCACACCTTGTACAGGTAAGCCGTGCCGCTGGTTATCCCGTTATCGATAAAGCTAGCTGTTGTTGAAGCACCAGCAAACGTGTATGGCCCATCCTTGCTGGTCGCCCTTTCAATGCGATAGTTACCGGCGCCACTTCCGGTCCAAGTCAGGGAGATACTGGGGCCGCCATTGTACGGAGTGGAAAGCATCGCCGTAGGAGCTGGCGCAGAAGCAGTTGCGGGTTCTGCTGTGATCAACAGTTGTCCATTACGATAACCATATTCTTTTAGTGGAGCAGCAACGTCTCCATTCGCCGGATATTCGGCAAGCAATTCTCCGTTGAGACCATATACCTGCCAGACTTCAGGTTTGTTTGTGATGGTACGGCGCACGCGTCGACCACCTCCGTCATAGGTATACTGCGTGGTGCCACCAGCGTTATCGCGCGCCGATATCATTCGGTTTTCTGCGTCGTAAGTGCGTGTTATCGCACCAGGCGTCGAGCTACCAAAAGAAGTCCAACTGTCATTGACCAAATTCCCGGCGTTGTCATAACGCATCTTTCGTTGATTGGCGGTAAGCGCCAAATCACCTGTAGCCAGTATCCGGTTTGTTCCGATCTCCACCTCAAAGTCAGGGCGCGGAATTTCCGGAGACGTATTCGACACGTCGATCTTTCGATTGCCGAAGCGGTCGTCATACTTAAACGACTGTTTCCAGAGTTGTTCGGCCTGAGCGTTGAACTCTTTCACTTGAGCAATGCGGTTCAGACTGTCGTATTCATACTGCTGATACCAGGTCGTGGGAGTTTGGTTCTGATCGTCGTTGGGTACACCAACCGTTTGTTTTCGCAGATTGCCGTTATTGTCAGATCCGCTACAGGCTGCCCCTGTGCATTGCAATGTGTAATCGTTGATTATCTTCCCCCGATTCCAGGTCACATCGGTCTCACTGGTGTAGCTGGTGCTTGTGCGGATCTCGGCCATTTGGCCACGGGAGTTATACCAAAGCTTGTTGTAAATAGCCGTGTCCGTCCCAAACTGCTCTTTCTTAATCCGATCGGCAGCATCGTAAACAATGCTTGTCGAATATGTTCGGGTCGGACCGCCGCTACCGAGATTACCCGAGAAACTATTCAGACGTGCGCTGTTGTCGTAACCGTAATTGACCACCCGATCCGACGGGTAGGTAATCGAAGTGGGGCGCCCTCCCAGGTCATAGGCGTATAAAAACCTGTATGTCTTTGCTCCCAGCGTCTGTTCTGTTTCTTTAATGCGGCCCAGAACGTCGTAGACTTTATTACGGAAGGTGGAGACACTGGAACTAACCGAGGTTAGCCTTCCCTTGCCATTAGGTAATGTGTCGTAGGTGTATGTAACGGTTGGCGTGCCATCCGAATAGGTGACAGTCTTTCGACGGTTCAAACCGTCATATTCGTAGGTAGTCTCAATGGTGCGTGCGTCAGTTCTCTTCTTGAGATTGCCGTTTGGAAAATATTCGTAACTTATACTGCCGCTCTCTGGATTTGTGGCTGTGAGCAAACGCGAAAGACTACTGTACGTGAATGTACGTGTTTGTGAACAATTCGTTGCGCCCCCACATTGTTCAGAATTGGTTCCGGGTTGTTGCACACTTGTTAGATTGCCGAACGCGTCATACCCGTAGATTGTCGGTTGTATCGGAGCATCTATGGTACCAAGCTGGCCCGCGTTATTGGGCTCATCGACTCTGATCAAGTGCTCCAGTGGGTCCACAAGCGATCGAAGTACTCTGCCCGCCTGATCAGTCACGGTCGTAGCGTTCGTGGAGTACGACGATGTAAGACTTCCTGTCCAGTTGGAGTTGGTCCCGGTTGTTGGAGGCTCGGCCACCCCCGAAAAAGTTGCAACTTCAGCCGACCTGCCCAGGAGATCGGTCGTAGTTCGCGTCCAGCCATCCGAGGTAGATGCGATAGCGCGGGCCGAATTTGAAACCAGCACAACGCGATCCGTCGTTTTGTAAATGGTTCGCGAGGAAATTGTGTAAGTGCTCGCACCATTCTCATTTTTCTCTGTTAGGACGACACGTCCCACTTGATCCCTGCTCGTCCGAGTTTTTAAGAGTTGATCGTTTTCATTAAACAAGTCGGCCTCAACCCGTGTGCGCCGTGCTGCGTCTTCGTAATAGGTCTTAACTGTCTGACGTTTTTCGATGTCATTGATCGTGACGTAGGGGCTAAATGTAGTTCCTGGCCTTCCATAGGGATCAATAGCTTCCAGCAGATGGTTGGAATAATCGATTGAAAAAGTCTGCCCGTTTACATCGGTTGAGCTAATTGGCAGACCTGTATCGAAGTCATAAGTTGCTGAAGACGTCTGCGCACCGGTCCCATTGTTTGGATTGACGGTCATGGAGGTTGGATTCGCATGCGTGGTGTCACCAAAAACTATGGTGGCCACATTCCCATTAGGATCGGTTTTTGAAATTACATTGCCGTAGCTGTCATAACCCATTAACGATTCAATCCACGTATCAGTAGCACTGTCCCAGGACGCGATTTTAGTCACATTCCCATGGATGGGGGCCGACCCGTAAGCTTGATTGTCATAACTTAGTCGGGTGGTGCTATTTCCGATAACTGTCTCCTTGAGTGCATTTAAGATCGTGTTAGTAGTTTTGGCGTAAACCAGTGTTGAGCTCCCGTTGGCGCCGGGAGAGTTGTGATAAGAGTTGGTTGTTACGCGGAGTACAGGCGCGTTGGCGGGAACACCCAGCGGAATTCCCAACGCATCTCTGGTCACCAGGGTGAGGTCAGGAAACCAATCGTAGTCCGTGCGCTGAGTCATGTTTCCGTTATAGTCATATTGAAATTTGGATGCGGACATCTTCGCCACGTTTCCACTGTCGTCCAACAGTGACGTGTATTCTTCGGTGATCACAGGATTGAAAGTAGCCTTGCCGCCGCCGGAGACTTCGATTGCCCCGCTAAATACCAACCGGTTCCACCGGCGTTCTGTAACAACACGGTCAGATTTCCTCTCACGATAGACTAATCCGCCGAAACCGCTCGTACCTCCGGCTGTACTGGGATTACCACCAAAGTGGTTGTAGGCGGTCAAGACGATGTTTGACCCATCCGGATTGCCAACACCACCTATTCCTGCAGCGGAGCTGGATCCGTAGGTCCAGGTATCCGAGGTCCCATCATGTTCCACGGTTTTCGTGGTAATGAAGTTTGTTGCAGCGCTTCTATCGCTGAAGCTGGCGTCACTTGTGATGTGCGAAAAATCCTGAGCATAGGAATACTTGTGAACCGCTCCCGCGGGAGTGATCATTTTGCTCAATTCACCCAGACCAACCGATGGGTTAGGAGCCATTGCAGGTGAATTGCATTGCGCTGTGTATGCAGCTCCGTTGGGATCGGTCGCGTCGGAGTTGTAACTGAAAGTATATTTCGGAGGGTCCTGTCCCGACTCTGTTTGTGGGAATATAATTTCTCTGATTACGGAGAAAGGACCGCCGCCAAACTCTTCCTGAAACGTACAGGGCCCAGGACTCTGAGATCCCCACAGGTCAGGAATCTGTACGGTGTAAAATTTTCCTGTAACGTAGCTGGTCCCCTTTACTAACACCACCTTTTCTGAAATTCCCGTAACAGTTTTGTACCAGACCTCAATTCGATCCTCGTAATCAATGGATCTGATTTCGCGTCCGGTAAGTTCGTCCTGAAAGTGAGCTCCTTCTGCATCACCGAAAATCTTTATGCTGTTGCCGTTGGGATCTATGATCCGCTGTATTCCATCCTTTTGGTTTTGGACCTTTGTGCCATCCGGCAGATGCGCTTCAAAATCCATCGAATTACTCGGTGGGTACCACGTTAATGAAATGAAGCTGCCATCTATCGTGTAGTAGGGCATTGCTTGATTAGTGCTGGTGGGAGAGTCTTTGAAGAAATCAAAAAAGAACGGGTTGTTACCGTTGTAGGGAGTCTTATTTAATGGCCTGATCTCGTGCTCGCTGCCATCAGGCGAAACCAGGAAGCATTTGGCCCAGGGTTGACCGAATAAGACCTGGTCGTCAGGGGTTGGATCCAGATTGTTATTGGCGGCGCGAACATAATAATAGCTAACACCAACGCATTGAATCCTATAGATCCCACCAATTCTCCAACCGCCCTGGTCGCTCATCTTCGGGATTTCAACAAGGTATCCCGTAGCGTGGAGTTCCCCACTCCCATTATCCTCAGGGGGACGAACGACACGTTGTTCAGAATAGGTATCCCATAGTTTACTGTTGTAGTAGGCCTTCAAGGTAAAGTTAAGCTTGCCACCTGCCATGGGTGGTAAGGATGCAAGCGGAATCGCCAATCCTACATTGCCGTTCTGAAGGTTTATATTTTCGACCGACGAAGAGTCATATGGAACATTGCTAACAGTTCCACGATCAGGACGAGATCCGCTCTGGCATTGCACGCGTGAAGAAAACGCGGTTGCAATTGTCAGCGTTATCAGCAGGCCAAGTTTAAATGCTTTAGCCTGGAGCCGTATCCGATTCAGTGATGAAAGTTGATCGACAACCAATTCTTTCGTCCCGGAACAAAAATTCTCTCGCATAAGCATGCTCCATCTCTTCGCTAGATTCAGGTGAGCCAATACAAGTACTGAAGAAATATAAAGCCCCGATCAGACGACCTTGATTCTCGGTATTTATTGGAGCGACAGAAGCACCAGTATCTCGCCGGTGCCCTGGGCCAACGGCTCGAGCGCTTTGCCGATCAATGTGCCGGGCCGGTGCATGCGCACGCCGCCAAACTCAACGGGCACTGATTTCATCGCGAAGCCTTCTTTGCCGCTGGTCACGAGCAGATCGCCAATCTTTATGGGGCCATTGCTCGCGTCAACCTTCACTCTTACTCGTCCCGATGCAGCCACAAGCACACGTCCTTCACCGCGCTCGCCAAGGGTGATTCCCGGTTGCGGTGAGATCACACCGGCGACACGGCTGTCGTATTCTTCTGTCGAAGCAACTACCTGATTGTTTTTATCGGGGTCGAGAACCACGACTGTGCCGGCGGTCAGTGGTTGTGAAGACTCAACCCACTCAGCGACGTCCTGGTATTTGGCCTGTATGGTGCCGCCTGTGATCGTTCCGACGGCGTTGATGTCGCCATTAACATCCAGTGTCTTTTGAGGGTCTGTTCTGCCAATACCGACCTTCCCATCCGCGCGCACGATCATCTTGATCGCGCTGTTATTTTCGAAAGTCGCAATCGTATCGCCTGATGCGGCACTTGCAGCCTTCGCACGAAAGCCGTTTACTCCGCCATTGACGTCGAGCGTATAAACAGGCGAGTTGGTGCCGATGCCGACACTGCCGGCGCTGTAGTTGATCGATCCACTCCCGGAAGCCCACGGGCCAGTAACTGTTGACCACGACGCCCTGCAGTCCCCATTGATGCATAACCCATCAGTGGCGTTGATCGATCCTCCTTCCACATGCAGCTTATAAGAGACTGCATTGGTGGTCCCGATTGTTACGTTGCCATTACCGTGAATGCGCATCTTTTCAGCCAGTGTCCCAAGGTTTCGAGTGTAGAAAGCAAGCACACCCTTTTCCGCGCCCGCGGTGTTGTCGGAGATCACTCCGCTGACCTGCGCGTAATCGGTTGGAACGCCGCTGCTGTTGTTGAGCGCAAAGAATTGAGCTACGCCCCAGGTGGCAAAGTTTCCGTCCCGGTACATCCGCACAGCCTGGCCATTGCTGGCCAGGAGGTGAAGCTGAGCCGTCGGCGCGTTGAGTCCAATGCCGACCTTGCCATCACTGCGGATCCGCATTCGTTCGCCAAACACCGTTGTTGACTCGCGCGTAAAGAAAACCAGGTCGGCGCTGTGGTTAGTTTGGTCGTTCTGGATGGCGCCGACTTGAGCGTTCCCATAGCCCGTGGAATCCTGAAAACTTATCAAGCTCATATTTCCATTCGTATTACTCGTATTCCGGAAGGCAAGTGCCAGATCTGCTAACTGAATGTTCGCCAGATTAGTGTTAGTGCTGGCGTGGAATACCTGGAATTTCGTATCCGGCGCACTCGTGCCAATTCCGACGTTGCCACTACCAGTAATCGTCATTCGTAGTGTGCCGCTATCAACATTGGTCGTAGACGCGGTAAAGAAATCGATCTGGGTCGCTGCTGACATGCCGCCAACTTCACCACCGAGCGCCACTATGTTTGCAGTAGACGTTGTCGCGCCTCCCAAAAGGGCAAAACGCATGTTGGAGGTGACATAAGGCGGCATCGCGAGGCGAGCCAGTTTGGTTGTATTGTTCCCGCGATTTTTGGTACCCGATTCCGAACCGAGATTCAGAATATTTCCGAAGAGATCCAATGAGGCGCCGGAGCCCGGACTATTTCCGATGCCGACATTCCCGCTATTTGTATTGTTGATATTCCCAGCGCCATCAGGGTTGGTCCATTGCGCACTGGCGTTTGCAAAACAACCGACGACCAATACAACGGCCAAAGCGATCAAACTGCGTAGCGATGAGATTTTGGGGACGATACCCTGCACATTGATGTTCATAGTGTCCTCTCTGATTCAGATAAACGGGGGTGCTTCAACCGGTGGATGTTCCGGTTGTCACCAGCGCAAACTAACAGGCCCGCGTGGTTACTGGAGACTCAGCAATACCAATATCTCACCCGTCCCGTGGGCCAACGGTTCGAGCGCTTTGCCGATCAACGTTCCCGGCCGGTGTATTTGTATCCCACCAAACTCAACCGCAACTGATTTCATCGCGAAGCCTTCCTTATCGCTGGTCACCAGCAAGTCGCCAATGTTGATTGGACCTTTACCGGCATCCACTTTCACTTTCACTCGTCCTGTGGTCGCTACCAGCACGCGGCCCTCGCCTTGTTCGCCCAGCGTCAGTCCGGGTCGCAGTGAAATCACACCGGCAACATGGCTGTCGTAGGATCGCGACGAAGCAATCACCTGATTTGATCTTGCAGTGTCGAGCACTACTACCGTTCCGGCAGGTAACTCCTGTGAGGATTCGACCCATTCGGCGACGTCCTGGTATTTGGCCTGGATGGTGCCGCCGGTGATAGTTCCCGAAGCGTTGAAGTCACCAACGACGTCGAGTGTCTTCCCAGGCGTTGTCGTGCCAATACCGACGTTGCCGCCGCTGTAAGAAATCGTGGAGCTTGCGCCTGGGAGCCACTGTGAACCCCCTACCTGAGACCATGACGTTTTGCAGTCCCCGGAAATGCAAAGTCCACCGGTGGCATTAACCGTACCTGTGGCACTGACGTTGCCCGCGCCGCTAACCGTAAATTTACTGGTACCAAGATCACGAATATCAAGCAGCTTCGCGGGTGTAGCGGTATTCGAATCGATGACGAAAGCGTTGGAGATCGAACTGTTCTGAACACTGAATCTCACATTGTCGCTATTCACATTTTGTACCGAGAACAACATGCTGCCATTGGAAGTGATGTTCGGATTGGTAGTACGAAATTGCAGCGCGTCGGCGTTGGTGATGTTCACCTTCGTTACAGAAAGATCACCGTGATCGGTAGCGCCGTTTATACGGACTGAACTGTTGTTGACGATTAACCGATCGGTGGCAACTATGAGTTTGTTCCCGGTCGTTCCAGATTGGCCGATATTGGTTGTAGTAGTTTGATCGACTCCAATATTGATCGCCCCTTTTGTCGTACTGGAGGTTGATTGCAGGGTCAGCACGCCGCTGGCTGCGCTTGAACCGTAGATCGTTCCGATTAAGGCACCACCATTAACTTCAAGTTTCTGAGACGGAGTGTTTGTTCCAATCCCAACGTTGCCTGTGTTGAAGTAAATGTTCGAGGTCGCATTGAACCACTGAGAACCACCGACCTGAGACCACGCAGTTTTGCAATCGCCGGCAATGCAAAGTCCACCGCTGCTATTAACTGAACCTGATACGTCAAGCTTATAGCCCGGGCTCAGGGTGCCGACGCCCACGTTTCCATTAGTTGCATTGTTAGCGCCGGCAAGTATGACATTGCCGTTCGGATTGAAAACTAGAGGAACGTACCACCCTCCACCCTGCTTGTTCATTACCATGATCATGCTTGCTCCTGAGGAGTCACCACCAAAGAAGGCGTCCTTCCTGATTCCCCAGGTAAAGTCGATTGGCTTTCCCGTCGCCATAGTTCCGATCGGTGAGAAGGTGAAATCGATATAGCCATAAGCATCACCGCCACCAGCAAGACCGATTCCCGCCCTGGCACCGCTGGGTGCCACAACAGACAAGGGATACCACGGTCCGTTCGTGCCAATGCCAACGTAGCCGTTTTGATCGATCCGCATCCGTTCCGTTCGCGTTATCGAACCATTCGGCGTCGTGGAGAAGGTTAAGTAACCTCCTTGTGCACTATTCAGAGTCCAACTCTGGCTGGAAAATCCCTGAATGGCGATAGGGTTATACGAAGTACCGCTATTACGAACACCAAAGGTAAAAAAGCCTAATCGTTGGTCAGCCGCAGACGGAGTTGTTAATGTGAGCGCTTGAATACCTGCTCCGGAAGTTGAGCTGAGACTTCCTGTATAGACCGTACCTAGGACATTGGAGCTGCTGCTATTTACTTGCAACGGAAACTCCGGTGTCGTTGTCTTGACGCCAACATTCCCGCTGTTGGTGTTGCTGATGTTCTGGTTGGCGTCGGGTGTGGTCCATTGGGCCATCACGGCCACCGGCTGTAACAGAAATACAACCAGCAACAATGTGCCGCAGGCAAATATCGTCAGGTATCCAAAAGGTGTTCGTTTAGTGGGGTTCATAATCATCTCCTGAAAATCTAATCGTGAGTCGATGTGACTGACCGTAACTTGCTCTGGTAGACACGCGTGTACTATCACGCGGTCGTGTTGTAACGATTGAGCGCGAGAATCGCTTAGAAAATCACCGTGGGACAATTTTCTTTCGTGTGTGACCGGGCTTAGTCAGCACCACGCGATGTCGGGAGTTTTGATCGCGAGTAACGAAAGAAAGTTAGAATCTGTTGGGCTAGCGGCGGATAATAGGCCGATCTCTGATCAGTGTCAACGAAATTTTTTTGCGAGCGGCGCGTTTGTCCCGCGATGCGTCATGTCCAATATGTTCGGTCGAGTGAACGATAGCCGACGGCTTCGGAGACGTGATTCGAATTGATCGTGTCAGCGCCTTCCAGATCCGCAATCGTGCGACTCACTTTCAAAATGCGATCGTAAGCGCGCGCGGATAGGCCCAGGCGGCGCATTGCACTCTCGAGCATCTTCTCGCTGTGCGAGTCGATCTGGCAAAAGGCACGAATCATACGCGGAGTCATGGCTGCATTAGAAAAAATCTTCTCGCTTGCGAAACGATGGTGCTGCCGTTCGCGCGCGTTGATGACGCGCTCGCGAATCACTGCGGAACTATCGGTTTCGGGAGCAGTGTCGCCGCGGAGTTCGCGAAACTTTACTGCCGGGACATCGATGTGAATATCGATTCGATCCAGCAATGGACCAGAAATCTTTCCCACGTAACGTTGAATCTGATTCAGTGAACAACGGCACTCGCGTGTCGGATCATTCCAGAAGCCACAAGGGCACGGATTCATAGCTCCTGCTAAGACGAATGAAGCGGGAAAAGTTAAAGACATCGAGGCACGACTAATCGTGACCTGTTGATCTTCGAGTGGTTGTCGCAAGACTTCGAGCACAGTGCGATCGAACTCCGGCAACTCATCAAGAAACAACACGCCCTGGTGGGCCAAGGAAACTTCACCGGGCCGCGGCACGGTACCGCCACCAATCAATCCGGCATCACTGATCGTGTGGTGGGGAGAACGAAATGGCCGCTCGGTAACAAGTCCCGAACGACCCGTTAATCCCGCAACTGAGTGAATCTTCGTCAACTCGAGCGCTGCCTCAAACTCAAGCGGCGGCATGATCGTCGGCAGACGTTTCGCCAGCATCGTCTTGCCTGAACCCGGTGGACCAATCAGCAGAATGTTATGCCCACCCGCAATCGCTATCTCCAGAGCTCGCTTGGCTGATACCTGTCCACGAACTTCTTTGAAGTCGACACTGTAATGACCGGTGCGTCGCAGTATCTCGTCGACATCCACCTTCATCGGCTCCGGCGGCGTTGGCGACCGTAACTGCTCGATAAGACTAACGGCGGTGCGCAGGTCAGCAACCGGATAGACATTGACGCCGGAGACTACTGCCGCCTCTTTTGCATTCTCTTCCGGCAAGATCAAATGCCGAATCGAGCCCTCGCGTGCAAGCATCGCAATCGGCAGTGCACCCTTAATCGGTCGCACACGACCATCGAGTGAAAGTTCGCCAACGCAGAGAACGTGGATCAGACTTTGTGCTTCGGCGAGTTCGCCATTCGCACCGAGAATTCCGAGTGCGATTGGCAGATCAAAACTCGCGCCTTCTTTTCGCACATCGGCGGGAGCGAGATTGATCGTGGTCTTTTGAAAAGGAAAGAAGTGACCGCAGTTTTGGATCGCGGCTCGAATGCGTTCACGCGACTCGCGTACGGCAGCGTCAGGAAGACCAACAATCGTGACTGGTGGCGCCTGATCTTGCTCACCACGAACCGGAGTTAGATTGACTTCGATGTCGACGAGATCCGCGTCAATTCCATAGACGGCGGCAGAGAGTGTACGAAAGAGCATGTGAGGTGGCTCCTGGTTAGAGTGATGTTTACTGTCAAAAAATAAAGCGGCAGTAGACAGGGAGCAGGAGCAGATCTTCTAACCTGTTCCTGCCGTCTGGTTCCTGCTGCTAAAAAACTAACGGCGCCGTGAAGGGGCAGTCGTTGTCGTTGATGGAATCTTTATCTCCTGACCAGCCTTGAGTTCAGAGTCAACGGGAATTCCGTTGAGTCGCGCAACGTCGTTAGCGTCGAGACTGCGCGCGGCAGCAATGCTGGCAATCGTATCGCCCTTGCGAGCGCGCACTTTGTTGAGTCCCGCCGGTGCAGCCGCGTCGCTCGCAGCCGATCTAACCCACTTCGTGAGTTTGACGTTGCCACCGTTCGGCGCGACGAGTTTTGTCGTCGACTTCAGATCAAAGCCGGCGTTCATCGATTGAAGCTGAGCGACGTTGAAGCCCGTGCGATTCGCAATGCTCTGCCAGTCTTCACCCGGCGCGACGGAAATCAGTCTCGCGGTCTCTCGTCTCTCCGGCGCAATCTTCTGAATCAAAGAAGCAAACTGTTTCGCGCGACCGGCTGGAATGCGAATGTTGTACGCGTCGCCGCGCGGTGTGATGTCGCGCTTCAATTCCGGATTCAAGCTGCGAATGTAATCGACGTTGCTGTCCGTAGCGTCTGCGACTAGCTGCAAGCTGGTCGCCGTCGGAACCTGAACAACGTCGTAGGACATCGCTGCTTCCGGCTTGATTCCCTTGAATCCATATTTCTCCGGATTCTTGGCAATCAGGATCACCGCAAGAATGTTTGGAACGTAATTGCGAGTTTCCTGTGCGATGTAAGGGTAGATCGTCCAGAAGTTGGCGGTTCCGGCGCGGGAGATTGCACGATCGATGTTTCCTTCGCCGGTATTGTATGCTGCTATAGCCAATTCCCAGTTTCCGTTGTAACGCTGCGACAACCACTTGAGATAACGTGCTGACGCACGGGTCGCCTGCTCATAACTATTGCGCTCATCGATATAAGCGTTCTGCTTCAAATTGAATCTGCGGCCGGTACTGGGAACGAACTGCCACAAACCCGAAGCTGAAGCCCACGAAACGGCTTTCGGTTTCCACGCGCTTTCAACCTGACCCAGCCAGGTGATGTCGAGCGGAACACCTTCTTCGGCGAAGATCTTTCGCGCCAGTTTCATGTACTGGCCGGAACGGCGCAGGCCGTTCTCCATCGTCGATCGATTACGACCCTGATAGTAATTGATGAATTGCTGAATTAATGGATTAAGAGTGAACGTAAAGTTGACGTTCTTTTGTGACTGCTCGAGTGTTGCAAGATCTTCGCTGGAGACTTCCTTCTCACGTTCCGTGAGAACGAGCTTGCTCAGTTCGTCGAGTGGCGACGGCTCAAACTTCTGATCGCGGAATCCGACCTGTGACGGTGGCGGAGTCTTTTGATCCTGCGTTTGGGTGCTCTGAGCGACGAGTTGCGTGTTTACCGGAGCGGCGTTCGGCTGCTGCAGTGGAACTTCTTCCCGATAGATACGCTCGACAAGCTCGAGATAGTAGGTCTGCAACTTCTGGCTTGCCCTGACATCAAATCCCGATTCAAGAATTGAATCAATGGCTTTATCAAACTCTTCGCGAGCCTGGTTACGCTTGTTGTCTTCGAGGTTGAGCTTGCCCTTGCGGAAATGATCTTCCGCACGCGTGATGATTTGTGTGATGCGTCCTTCAGACTGCTCAACTTCAGTTGGGATTGTTCTCGCAGAAGAAGCTGCAGGAATTTGGGCTACGGAGGTTGCCGCCGAAGCGACGAGCGCCATTAGTAAAGCCACACAGGCCTTCAGACGAGGAAAGCTCGCTGACATCAATTCGTCTTACTCCTTAAATTGTGCGGTATCTAATGGCTCCTCTATGATTTGAATACTGCAGGACTCGCCAAAGGAGCCAAAAATCACACTGGAGGTTACCACACGGTTTTTTGGGGTGTCAAACCAGACACCACTATTGAAACACACGCTCAAACGGTAAAGTTTTCCACCAAAAATCAAGATTACTGATGCGACGAA
>Ga0111538_10005631_pt1 | contig 17092 bp, 16 predicted proteins | sample SoiMethybrSBSTD1_FD_79669 | JGI IMG/M metagenome (GOLD analysis project Ga0111538, IMG submission 79669) | Bulk soil microbial communities from a Populus tree surrounding site in Tennessee, USA - Soil MetaG P. TD hybrid SBSTD1 (version 2)... | ecosystem: Environmental > Terrestrial > Soil >...
CAATTAGGTCTTTTCAAACAGCTGATAAAAATCAGTTTTCGTGCTAAGTCCTGTCATGTTTCAGCCTGCGTCACCCGTTTACTTTTATGCCGCAATAAAATGGTTATACCCCATTACCTATGGAACTAGAAAGATTCAGTTACGACAACAAAATCGTCAAAGCCTTTATTATCGCAACGGTTGTTTTTGGATTGGTTGGCATGCTCGTTGGATTGACTGCAGCCATTCAGTTGGTCTACCCCATCTTTAATTTTGACACCCAATACACAACCTTCGGGCGAATTCGTCCGCTTCACACCAACGCTGTCATTTTTGCTTTCGTCGGCAATGCGATGTTCGCTGGAGTTTATTATTCCATGCAGCGTTTGCTGAAGGCGCGGATGTTCAGCGATACGCTGAGCTGGATCCATTTTTGGGGATGGCAGTTGATCATTCTTGCTGCAGCCATTACGCTGCCGCTTGGAATGACAACGTCAAAGGAATACGCCGAACTCGAATGGCCCATCGACATTGCTATCACCATTATATGGGTTGTTTTCGGTTGGAACATGATTGGCACAATCATTAAACGTCGGGAGCGCCACATGTACGTAGCGATCTGGTTTTATATTGCAACCTTTATAACGGTCGCCGTGCTGCATCTTGTTAATTCATTTGAAATGCCGGTCACTCTCTTTAAAAGTTACTCCGGGTACGCAGGAGTGCAGGATGCGCTGGTGCAATGGTGGTATGGCCATAATGCGGTGGCATTTTTTCTAACAACACCGTTTCTCGGGCTGATGTATTACTTCCTCCCGAAAGCAGCAAATAGACCGGTTTACTCTTATCGCCTTTCAATCATTCACTTTTGGTCGTTGATTTTCATCTATATCTGGGCTGGACCCCACCACCTTTTATACACCTCCCTTCCCGATTGGGCCCAATCGCTTGGTGTGGTTTTTTCCATCATGCTGATTGCACCTTCCTGGGGCGGGATGCTGAATGGACTTATGACATTGAGAGGCGCCTGGGACCGCGTTCGCGAAGATCCCGTTTTGAAGTTAATGGTCGTGGCTATTACAGCATACGGTATGGCTACACTGGAGGGACCCCTCCTGTCGCTCAAGGACGTAAATGCTATTGCCCATTTCACCGACTGGATCGTGGCGCACGTTCACGTTGGTGGCTTGGGTTGGAATGGATTTCTGATTTTTGCCATACTCTATTGGGTTGTGCCCAGAATGTGGAATACGAAACTCTATTCAACACAACTCGCAAATACACACTTTTGGCTGGGAACATTGGGAATCATCTTCTATGCGCTGCCCATGTATGTATCGGGCGTTGTTCAAAGTCTGATGTGGAAAGAATTTAATGCGGAAGGTTTCTTAGTATACAAAAACTTTTTGGAAACAACCGTTCAGATCATTCCGCTTTATGGCCTTCGCGCTATCGGTGGAGCGTTGTACTTGACTGGCGCTATTCTAATGACCTACAACCTAATCAAAACAGCGTATGCTGGAAATTTCATAGCCAACGAAGAAACCTCGGCCGCACCGTTGGTGAAGGAATATGTTCCTTCCCGAAATGCTGGGTGGCATCATCGTGTTTTGGAGCATAAGCCTGTTATCTTTACAGTGTTGACCTTAGTCGCTATTTTGATCGGCGGCATCATCGAAATGGTCCCTACGTTCATTATCAAATCCAACGTCCCCACGATTAGTACCGTTCTGCCCTATACGCCGTTAGAATTGCATGGCCGTGACATATATATTCGGGAAGGATGTGTGAATTGTCATACGCAAATGGTACGACCATTCCGATCAGAGACCGAACGTTATGGCGAGTATTCTAAGGCTGGCGAATTTGTTTATGATCATCCATTCCTCTGGGGGTCGAAACGTACGGGGCCGGATCTTCACCGAGTTGGCGGAAAATATTCCAACACCTGGCACTACAATCATATGCTTACTCCAGATGCCGTGTCCACTGGTTCGATCATGCCAGCTTACATGTGGTTGTACGAACAAAACATTGACAAAGATTTAACCGCCGGGAAAATCAGCGCGCTAAGAAAAATAGGAGTCCCTTATGATGAAGGATATGAAGCAACAGCGAATGAAGATCTCGAAAAACAGTCTGCTGAAATTGTGAAATCACTCAAAGCCGACGGTATCGAGGTTCCCGACGATGCGGAAATAATAGCGCTCATCGCTTACTTACAACGCCTTGGACAAGATATCAAGGGAGCAAAAACAGCTGCCGTTGAGAAATAAAACGACAATTCAAAATTGAAACGCCATGTACAAAAATGTTCTTCAAAATATTGACAACATCGCGATCTGGCCTGTGATCTCGTTCGTCATTTTCTTCCTATTCTTCATATGCCTATTGTGGTGGGTATTTACGACAGACAAGAAAGTCATTGATAAAATGAAGGATCTTCCCCTGGAAAAATCAGAAAATAACGACGCTTATTTGAATTTATAAATTATGAAGAAGCCGCTAATCTTACTCGTTACAACTTTGTTTTCTTTACACGGTTTTGCACAAGGAACAGAAGTCAAAAGTTCTGTTGATGATCCGTTGTTGCCCGTGTACATCATCGCAGCCGTTATACTCGTTATCATCATCTTGTTGATCGTCGTCGCATTCTCTCTGCTCAAAACGATCAATTCAATAACTACCCAGGCTGCAAAAGAGAAAGCCGCGAAGGTGGGAATCCCCTACGTGCCTACTCCCAATTGGTGGGATCGCTTCACGCAGAAGGTAAATGCTTCTGTCCCTGTCGAGCAGGAAAAAATTATAGAACTAGATCACAGCTACGACGGTATTAAAGAACTTGATAATCATTTACCGCCTTGGTGGAAATGGCTGTTTTACGGCACCATCGGATGGGCAGTGGTTTATATCATTGTGTTCCACTTTTCAAATTCACTGCCGCTCTCAGCGGAAGAATATCAGAACGAGGTCGCATTGGCAGAAGAAAAAGCACGTCAGCTTAGCGCCTCACAGCCTCAAGTTGCTATTGACGAAAATGCATTAACATTTACCAAAGATGCCGCGCTTATTGAAAAAGGAAAATCTGTGTTTACAGAATATAACTGTGGCTCTTGTCATCGAAACGATGGTGGTGGGAATACCATTGGCCCGAATCTGACGGATGAGTACTGGCTGCATGGTGGCGGTATTAAGAATGTTTTCACTACCATAAAAAATGGTGTGGTGGAAAAAGGTATGCCAGCATGGGGCAAGTCGATGAAGCCTGAGGCTGTGCGCAACGTGGCGTTTTTTGTGATGAGTTTACGGGGAACGAGTCCCCAAAATGCTAAAGGTCCCCAAGGGGAAATTTTTAAAGAAACAACAGAAAAGTCCGATAGTACAAAAGTACAAGCGTCATTGTAAATCATGGAATGGGTTCTAACATAAAAATAGACGTCAGAAAAGAAAGGCTGCAAAACAAAAACAGCGAGGACGAGTTTCGCGACAGTATTGCCACCGTTGACGAAAAAGGAAAACGTCTTTGGATCTATCCCAAAAAACCATCCGGCACATTTCACACGTGGCGAATTGTAGTGACAGTAATACTATTGTCGCTGCTATTTGGAGGACCATTCATAAAAATCAACGGTCAGCCGTTGCTGCTGCTCAATGTCCTTGAACGTAAGTTTATAATCTTCGGCCAGGCGTTTTGGCCGCAGGACTTTGTGTTGCTGGCGGTTACTTTGATCGCATTCTTTGTTTTCGTCATTCTTTTTACTGTAGTATTTGGCCGCGTCTGGTGTGGATGGCTATGTCCGCAAACCTTGTTCATGGAAATGGTATTCCGGAAAATTGAATATTGGATCGAAGGGGATGCAGCTTCACAACGCCGATTATCAAAGGAAAAATGGAACGCGGAAAAAATCTTTAAGAAAACCTCTAAGCACACCATTTTCATCCTTATTTCAATACTTATAGCACATACCGCTTTGGCATATTTGATTGGCGCAGAACGCACTTTCGAGATCGTCCGAGAGCCACCTTCAGAAAACATCGCAGGTTTCATTGGCCTCGTTTCATTCACTGGAATATTTTACGGACTCTTTGCAAAGTTTCGTGAACAGGCATGCATTGCTGTTTGTCCATATGGAAGATTGCAAGGTGTTTTACTAGGAAAGGACTCCATTGTTGTAGCCTACGATTGGATACGTGGCGAACCACGCGGGCATTTGAAGAAAGATCAGCCAGTAGTGGGCCTTGGTGACTGCATCGACTGTAAATTGTGCGTTCACGTTTGTCCCACAGGCATAGATATTCGGAATGGAACACAAATGGAATGCGTGAATTGTACAGCATGCATTGATGCCTGCGATGACGTCATGGTCAAAATCGGAAAACCCAAAGGCCTCATACGGTACGCGTCGATCAATACCATTACCAACGGTGTCCTGAAGCTCATTACCCCAAGAGTTATCGGTTACACGGTAGTGCTGCTAGCGGTCGTTGGCGTTCTGGGTTTTGCTTTAATCACCCGGTCTGACGTAGAGACTACCGTATTAAAAGTATCCGGCACATTATACCAACGCGAACCAGGCGTTATTACAAATCTTTACAATGTTGAGTTCGTCAATAAAACGTTTAATGAAATGAACCTCGAAATCAAAGTCGAGTCTCCTTCATTTGCGCAGATTAATCGTGTAGATGGAAAGGGAGTTGTCATTCCCGCCGAAGGAATGGTAAAAGGTATCTACTTTATTAAAATTCCCGAGGAAAATGTATTGAAGGCTCGCACGGTTGTAACGTTAGGTATCTATCAAAACGGCGAACTAATTGAAACCGTAAACGCGAAATTCATCGGACCCGTAAAGAGAGCATCCGATGCAAAACGAGATTAAATATTAAAACTATGAATTGGGGAAAATCAATTGTCTTGTCCTTTATTCTGTTCGCCGCATTCATCGGAACCCTGGTCACCGTTTGCCTACGCCAGGACATTAGCCTGGTCTCAAAGGACTATTACAAAGAAGAACTGCAATATGAAAATCAGTTAACACGTCTAAAAAATGTCTCTCAGCTGGCGTCAAAGCCAGTAATAAAGGTTCTAGAAAATAAGACCATTCAAATTACTTTTGACCGTTTTGGCGATATGGAGAAGGGTGAATTAAGATTATTCAGACCATCAGATTCATCGAAGGATAAAAAATATTCGTTGGTGCCTACGTCGAAGGCAACACAGGAATTTCCAACAACGGATTTAGCGCCGGGTATGTACCGTGCAAAAATGCAATGGACGATGAATGGAAAAGAATTTTTTTTAGAAGAAGTAATATTTATCTGACATGGTTTTGACTGCGCTGATCATGGGTCTCACAGGCAGCTTACATTGCGTAGGCATGTGCAGCCCGCTCGCTGTGGCGGTCGGCAACATGAATACGCGTGCATTTTTAAACAGAGTAACATATAACGCAGGACGCATTGTCACATATGGTGTGTTGGGGCTGGGTATTGCGGGCGTTGGTCTTGCTCTTCCTATTTCAAAATTCCAAAATCTCGTCTCTGTTTTTCTAGGCGTTATTTTATTACTTGCTGGTATAGGTTTATTGAAATTAAATATTCCGATTTTCTCAAGGGCTATAGGAACGCTTACATACACCATAAAAAAAATCTTTACAAAATTCCTCAATCGAAAAAATTTCGGATCCGTCTTTTTGCTGGGAACTCTTAATGGGATCCTTCCTTGTGGCCTGGTGTGGATTGCCCTCACCTACAGTTTGACACTTCAATCACCTTTGGCGGGCTTCAGTTTTATGGTGTTGTTTGGGGTTGGGACGCTACCTGTAATGCTCGGATTTACTAGCATTATCACACAATTGTTGAAACGTTTTAATTTCAACTTTCAGCACATTACGAGCGCCATGCTGATTTTATCAGGCATTCTTCTTATCGTTCGTGTTTTCATCATACACCTTCCTCATCATCATTCTCTCCAACAGGGTGTGATTGATATCGTTTTGTGTAATAGTTAGCCTTCAGCTTACAGCACACAGTTAACAGCTTCTAGGTCTCAACTCGACGCCGCTAAAGAAAAAGCGCTTCGAAAAACCTCGAACCTCGAACCTCGAACTTCAAACCAGAAACTAGAAACTCGAAACTAACGTGCGACATTCCAACGAATCACTTTTTCAAGCTTCGCAGGTTGCAGTATTTTTATTTTGCCACCTTCTGTTTCGATGAGGCCTTCGTCCTTAAAATCAGATAAAACACGAATAACAGATTCGGCAGCAGTGCCGACCATTTTAGAAAGATCATCACGGGAAATGGCAATAACAGCTTTTGAATCCTTCAGGGTATTAGCCTTGAGCAACGCCTCGGCCGTACGCTGTCGAATGGAGTTGTATGCAAGATTAAGCAATTGGGCTTCACGATCAGCGACCTTTTTACACAAAAGACTGATGAAGCTTTTCGACACATCCGGATGGTTTTGAATCAACAGCATGAAGTCATGCCTGGAGATAGTGACCAGTTCAGTATCTTGCATCGCCACTGCCGATTCATTGTAGTTGGTATTTTCAAGAATTGGTTCAAAACCAAAAAAATCATTTGCAACATATAGGTTTGTAATCAGTTCCTTACCGTCGGCATTGGATCTAAATGTTTTCACATTCCCTGACTTAATAAAGTAAACATTCAATGGTGCGTCGCCCTCCGCAAAAATTTCTGTCTTCTTCTTTATTGCCTTAACCTTTTTATCTTTTCCCAAGTCACTTATATTCAAGGTGTATCGCGCATCCTTAATAAAATTATCCAGGCCTTCCGCACTGGCCTCATAAGCCCTTTGTTGCATGGCATTTTTTCTAAGCCGCACTTCAATGGCATTGAGGAGGTCAGTATCATCAAAAGGTTTCGTGAGATAGTCATCGGCCCCGAGCGACATGCCTTTCCGAATATCAGACTTCTCCGATTTCGCTGTAAGGAAGATGAAGGGAATCCGCGCTGTTTCTTCTTTCTTACTCAAAATATGCAAGACTCCATAGCCATCCAATTCCGGCATCATGATATCGCAGATAATAAGGTCAGGTTTTTCGTGTTGGGCAAGCTCAACACCAAGTTTTCCATTGGGTGCTGTTAATACTTTGTAGTTGGCCAAGGAGAGAATTTCTTCCGTGTTTTCGCGAACCTCAAGATTGTCTTCGATTAAGAGAATTTTCTTCATGATAAATTATTAAACCGGAAATGAAATCAAAAATGTACTACCCTCACCGTATCGGCTCGTAAATGAAACTGATCCATTTAATAATTCCGCGTAACGTTTCACGATATTTAACCCTAGGCCGGTACCTTGGATATTACCGGCGTTGCTAGCCCTGAAGAACCTTTCAAACATGTGTTTTAAGTCTTCTTCCGGTATTCCAATGCCTTCATCGCGAACGCGGAATTCAATCTTCCCATTTTGTTGATCACAGTTCAAAAAAATTTTTTTCCCTTGATCAGAGTATTTACTGGCATTTGAAATCAGATTAAACAGTATGTTTCTGATTATCCGGGCATCTGAATTGATTTGAACTCCTTCCGCACTACAATGAACCGATATTTCCTGTCCAACTTTCAACGTTTCCAATAGCTCTTCTCTGACTTCCGCTAAGAATTCTTCAATAAGAATAGGCTCTCTGTTGATTTCAATTTTCCCTTCGTCGAGTTTTCCCAATGACAGGAAATCGTTTAGAATAGAAGTGAGGTGAGCAACCGAGGATTTTATTCTGCCAACATGTTTCCTTACCTTGTCTCCGTCCCCCTTTTCTTTATACTGATTTATCAACGCAGCCGAACTTAATACAGCGCTGAGTGGTGTTCGGAATTCATGGGATGCTATCGAGACAAATTTTGATTTTAGTTCATTTAACTCGCGTTCTTTTTCAAACGCTCTCCGAACTTCCTCTTCTGCTTTCTTCCGCTCCCGCACTTCTTCCTCCAATTTGACAATCGTATTGTTTAGAGCCATAGTGCGGGCTTCAACTTTTTTTTCAAGCTCAGCAGCATAAACCAAAAGTTGCTCTTCACTCCGTTTCAACGCTTCTTCTGCCTTCTTCCGTTGCGAAATATCACTAATGAAGGCCATGACCAGAAGTTGGTCTTTTGCCTTGGTAAAGCTTAAACTTATCTCCACTGGAAATTCAGTTCCGTCTTTTCGAAGTGCCTGAAGGTCGCGACCGAATCCCATGCGTCGCGGCTCGGGATGTTGATAAAAACCTTCCCGAAACGTCATGTGTCTTCCCCGGTAACGTTGCGGCAACAGAACTTCAAGATCCATCCCGCTTAGGCGGTCCTTTTCATATCCAAAAATCTGCTCAGCAACGGGGTTGGCGATTAGTATTTGACCCTTTTCGTCAACAATAATAATCCCTTCCGACATACTTTGGAAAATTTCCCTAAAAGTATCACTGTCAACAAGGTGAATGTGAGGACTGGATAGCATATGTACCGTAATATAATACTCTCAATTACATGATAAAAATCATTTTTTGCCTTGATGAAAGTCGGAACTTTCGTTTCACTAGTAGATTAAGTTTGTCGTGCCAGGTTGGCATCTTATAAGGTTGGTGTATTATTATGTCGCTATCAATACTTTGTGTGATTGATTTTTCGGAATCTTCTAAAAAGGCTCTGCAATGGGCTGCTGAAAACGCACGTGCTTGTCAATTGCATCTTACGGTATTGTATTCATATCGCCTAAACCATGTACGACATGGTGAGAACATAACCGCGTTGAGAAGAAAAATCGAAGATGAGGCGAACCAGAACTTCAAAATTCTTGAGAACGATTTATTGCTGAACAAACACATTTCCTATGACTTTAAAACTGAAGTCGGTTTCATCGCAGACCGTGTTCAAGAGCACTCAAAAAATCATCCTATAAATTTTCTGGTGATCGATAAAAGCATCAGGACGAGCAATAAGGAATCATTCGACGACCTGATGGAAAATATGCAAGTCCCGCTCGTAATAATACCCTGATTCATTCAGCTTAGGTCTTTTGCATCACATGAATGGCTTCCTGACTTCAATGGCAATTTTGCCGAGAATTTTTTCCTTCTCCTTAGCTCTGAATGCTTCCTGCGTCTGTTGCAACGAATAGACGTTCGCGATATTCACTTTTAGTACTCCGGTTTTAATAAGGTCTGTTATTTTACCGAGCTTTTTAGAATCAACCTTTGTCGTTTCAAGCACGGCCCTGATATGAAATTTTTTCATGAGTGCTTCGTCGGGCATGGAAAGCATGGAAACAACCAGGCCGCCCCGCTTAAGTACCTTAAATGATTTTTTGTAGATCTCACCACCGACGGTATCCAGGACAGCATCAAAATCTTGGAGAATATCTTCAAAGTGCTCCGTCTCATAGTCAATAACCTGATCCGCTCCTTGCCGTCTAACATACGCGATACCCGCTCCAGTCGCAGTAGAAGCAACGAAGGCGCCAAGATGCTTTGCAAGTTGAATCGCAAACGTGCCAATTCCCCCTGAGCCACCATGAATCAGCACCTTTCCGCCTTGTTTTAATTTAACATGCTCGACAAGCGCTTGATAGGCGCTGCACGCAGCCAAGGGAACGGCCGCCGCCTCGGTGAACGTAATGTTGTCGGGCATTCTCGCAATTAGATCCTCTGGTGTCACGGCATATTCGGCAAACGCACCGCTACCTTTTTTTATCACTGCGGCCTGGCCGTAAACATTGTCACCAACATGGATGTGCTTAACATTTTTTCCAACCTCTACAACTGCCCCTGCCAGATCAAAACCCGGGGTGAGCGGGTTTTGATCTGCATGATCATAAGATGGATCGGTCAATAATAGTTTGGAGTCACTAGGATTAATGCTTGCTGCATGAACTTCAATTAACACCTCTCCTTTCCCTGGAAATGGTATGGGAGCGTCTTCGATTTTTAACACCTCAGGCCCGCCGTGGGCATGGGCTTTTATAGCTTTCATTTACTTGATTTCAATCGACCTTTTCGGCTTTGCTGTGGCGATATTTTTCTTAGCTATGATTAATTTTAAAACACCTTCTTCATATTTCGCTTGAATATCCTCTTCACTGGTATTTGCTGGTAAATTAAACGAACGGGAAAATGAACTGTATCCAAATTCTCTTCGGGTATAGTTACCTTCTTTTTTCTCATCCTCACGTTTACTTATTCCTGAGACCGTTAACACGCCATCGTCCACAGAAATGTCAAAATCATTTCTGTCAAAACCAGGAGCCGCAAGTTCGACTTCAAACGCTTTATCATTCTCTTTCACATTAACTGCCGGCAAACTTTGTCCCCTGAACCAGGGCGAATTGAAAAAACGGTCGTCATCAAAAAAATCTGAGAGGGGTGATCCTCTTAGGGTTGGCCAAGTTGATTGTCTTACAAGTGCCATAATGGTATGATTTTAATAGTTGAACACACCGGGGAAAAGTAAGAGGCTGTCGAACTTATTCAAGAATAAATTGGGACAGCCTCTCAGTTAGCCTCTCTCCTTTCGCTGGAATTATCCAGATCAAGTTATGTGGATATACTCTCAGATCCGATTCTAAGTCATCAATAAGATTCATCACCTTATAATTGATTCATAAATCGTATCACTCCAAAAGAGGTCAACACCTACATCTACCGTAAATACCATGCCATTCCCGAAATGTTCCTTAACTAAATGGAAATAAAGAAATCATAAGAAGCAATGTGGAAATAATTGGATACTGGGATTCACATTGTGAACAAAATGTCACCTTCATAAAAAACTATACCAACTGTCGGAGGCAAAACGAATTTCCTTTTTTGAGCGAACTTCGCTAGGCGGAAATTCTTGATGACAGCGGTATCCGCTCGAAAACAATCTGTCCTTTTACAATGGTCGTTTGAATATTAACTGAAGCATCAAAAATCACCACATCAGCATCCTTGCCTGGAACTAAAGATCCCTTAGAATCCAATACGTTTAAAATCCGAGCCGGCGTACTAGTCATCATTTTTATGGCGTCAGTCAAAGGTATTTCGGCCTGGGTGATCATAGTTCTCACTAACCGATCAGCGGTAGCAACACTTCCGGCAAAGGACGTCCTGTCAGGAAGTTTTGCCACCCCATCTTCCACAATTACTTTTAACCCATTGGCCAGACTTCCAAGCACGCTTTCACCTGGGGGCATTCCCGCGGCGCGCATGGCATCCGTAATTAATGCTGTTCGGTCCGGGCCTTTGATTTTGTAAACCAGTTTTAATAGTGGCGGTGGCAAATGAACACCATCCGCTATGATTTCTACATCCATTTCATCGAGGATAAACGCGCTTTCTATTACGCCTGCATAGCGAAAAGCATTTTTTCGCGTTACTCCCGACATTGCAGAATATAGGTGCGTCGCTAATGTATACCCATTCTCAAAGGCGACAACTACATCTTCATATATAGCATCAGTATGCGCTACTGCGGGCAGAACATTTTTAGATCGCAGATAACGTCCAAATTCTATCGCGCCGTCTAATTCCGGCGCAGCGCTCCATCGTTTAACCACCGACGAATGCGACAAAATTTCCTTGTATTCGGATGGATCAGGGTCGCGAATAAATCTTGGATCCTGCGCACCTCGCTGACTCATCGCAAAGTAAGGACCTTCCAAATGCATCCCCAGAAACTGAGCTCCCTTTGCATTTTTTTTGTTGGCAGATTCATATGCCTCTAAAGTTTTTAATATCTCTTCCTTCGAACTCGACAACGTAGTGGGTAACATCGCAGTTGTTCCATACCGGGCATGGAGAGCAGCAATTTCCAGGAATGCCTTTTCCGTTCCATCCATAAAATCATATCCGGCGCCTCCATGGACGTGGATGTCGATAAATCCGGGCGCGATAAAATTTCCTTTTGCGTCGATTTCGATGGCATCACTAATCTCCGTACGTCGATCACTTACTTCAGAAATCTTACCATTCGTGATCACGACCATCCCGTCGGGAATGATCCGATGCGGGGTGATAATCTTTCCATTAAATATTTTTATCCGCTCCATGATTTTTTTTGCTCTTCCCTGGAACTTCGACAATCAAGGTGCTTTATATTGTACACTTGTCATCGCCATTTCCTCAATGCGTATCCCTTAAAAGCATAAAACACAAGATAAAGATAACAAGGGAATAAAACCCAATAGGCAAGGCGTTCATCCAACACATCTGCAAAGTGTCCATAGAACAATGGCATAATTGCATTACCGCATAGTCCCATGATCATAACAGAGGCACCAAGTTTGGTGAACTTCCCTAAACCATCTAACGCAAGCGGCCAAATTCCTGCCCATACCAGTGAATTCGCGAAACCCAATAATACCACCATCCAGATTGAAAGGTCAGCCGCGTGATTTAAAAAAGTTACCTGACCATTAGCGAACTGGATCAGTAACGTAAGCAACGCCCCCAATAAGGTACAAAAACGCAACGCAGTTAGCTGCGTTATGTACTTCGGAATACAAATGATACCGAGAATATATCCGCAGATGGTAGCAAAAAGTGTATAAGAAGGAAAAACTTTTGCCTCCAGCAAATCGATCTTCATGGAGTTTGCATAGCCAATGATGGTATCAATGGCAATGACTTGGGTGCCAACATGCAGAAAAATTGCCAACGCGCCCAGAATCAGATGCGGAAATTCAAAAATGCTTTTTTTAGCGCTGTTCGCTGCGGCAACCGCCGGCGTCTCCTGTTCAGTATTAATTTCCGGCAAAGGTGAAAAACGAACAAACAAACCAAGCCCGAACAGCACGGTGCCGACGCACGCATAAGGTACAATAACACGCCGTATGAAATCATCAAGAGCCACGTCTTTTTCCGCTTCGTTCATTGTGCTTAATGCTTTGAAGAGATCCGTATCGGTGGCTTTTAATATTACCGCTGCAAAAATTAGTGGCGCAAGAATTCCCGCACCTTTATTAAAAATTCCCATAACGCTGATTCGCTGTGCGGCACTTTCCTTGGGGCCAAGCACTGTGATGTAAGGGTTTGCAGCGGTTTGTAAAATGGACAGGCCCACGCCGATGGTAAACAATCCTAATAGAAATATTTCATAAACCCGCGTGAGGGCTGCGGGAATGAAAATAAATGCGCCTAACGACATGGCGAGAAACCCAATCAGCATTCCTTTTTTGAACCCTGTTTTTTTTAATAAGTAGGACGCCGGTACAGAAACAATAAAATAAGATATATAGAAGGCAAACGTAACGAGATAGGATTGAAAATTGGTGAGCTCGCAGGCAATCTTAAAATACGGAATCAGTATTGCATTCACCCATGAAACAAATCCAAAAATAAAAAAGAGCAACCCGATTATGAAAATGGAAATCCACGTGTCTCGTTGACTCAGACTGTTGACTGCTACCGAAGCTGCTGCTGTTTTATTCATTCTTTAATTATTGAATGTCTCGGTGAGAGTAATGATGCTGAGGCTTTATCAAGAAATAAAAAACAATGGGGATGGCGTTGGAGTATACTTGCTGGGAATAAGCTCCCCACTTTCTCCTCGATGCTATTCTTTACGGCCTGAGCCTTTCTTTCATCCGCCACAGAGCAAACAATATATTTTGATTTCATGATTTGTTGAATGGACATGCTAATAGCCTGACGCGGAACTTCGGCCATCGACTTAAACCAACCTTCGCCTAGCTGTTGCTTCCTGCACGGCTCATCAAGTTCAACAATGATGTATGGTTTGTCCGTTTCGAAATCCGCAGGCGGATCATTAAATGCCAGGTGACCATTCTCTCCAATGCCCACCAGCGCAACATCAACCGGGTGATCGAGAATCAGCCTGCTCAACCGCTCGCACTCCTGATTCCCATCGATCTCACCATTGATCAGATGATACTCCTGAATGGGTACATGGGCGATAAACCTTTCTTTCAAATACTTCCTGAAACTGGCGGGATGTGTTTGAGGGAGCCCGAGGTATTCGTCGAGGTGAAACATCGTCACTTTATCCCAATCGATTTGGGGTTCATGAATTAATTGATACAATGTCTCAAACTGACTTGTACCCGTGGCCAGGATTATAGTGGCAGAATTTCTTTCTTGGAGTGCCATACGAACTAATGTCGCGGCTTTTCTTCCGGCGGCACGTCCCAGGTTTTTTGCATTTTCACTAACCGTAATGTGCATGTGTCTTAATAAAAATTCAATTTAATCACTTCTCCAAATTACTATTTACCATCCATCCATAATTTTAAAATTTCAACTCTTCTAGCGTATTTTTTTGTAGCTTCCTCTACTGAAAATTTTGTATTTAGAATAAGGGGAAAATTTGCAGTCCAAAACATTAAGGCGTGACATCAACCTTGCGCCAAACTTAAACACTTAAACACTTTCTCATATGAAAGCACATTGGAACCGACGAAAATTTATTAAGGCGACAGCGGCTGGAAGTTTAGGCATTGGCTTAGTCCAAGAGCTTCAAGCCTTCAACATAATTAAAAATTATCCTGCGAAAGAGAAGTATCGGGTCGCTATCATGGGCATCAATGGCAGAGGCATGGATCATGTTAAGGCGTATCTTAATCATCCAAAGGCGGAGATTGCCTACATCTGTGACGTTGATCAGGTTCCCTTAGCAAAGGCGATGGAGGCAGCATCCAAGGCGCAGTTAAAACCAAAAGGTATTGTCGATTTTAGAAAAGCGCTTGACGATAAGTCTGTCGATATTCTTTCTATTGCTGCACCTGATCATTGGCACGCCCCCGCTGCTCTTCTCGGGTTGAAGGCTGGCAAACATATTTATATTGAAAAACCCGGAAGTCACAATCCGGCAGAAGCCGAACTGCTGGTAGAAGCAATGGGAAAATACAATACTAAGGTCGTGCAAATGGGAAATCAGCGAAGGTCATGGCCAGGCGTGAGAGAAGCGATAAAAAACCTGCACGATGGTGTTATCGGAAGAGTTTATTATGCACGGGCATGGTATACCAATACAAGACCGAGCATTGGAAAAGGAAAAATTGTTTCTGCACCTCCTAACTTGGATTATGAATTATGGCAGGGACCGGCACCTCGGAAACCGTACCTGGACAATCTCATTCATTATCACTGGCACTGGCGTTGGAACTGGGGGACTGGCGAAGTCGTTAATAATGGAGTCCATTTCATTGATCTTGCACGATGGGGACTTCAGGTACACTTTCCTACAAAAGTTTATTCTACAGGAGGGCGATATCAGTACCAAGACGACTGGGAAACACCGGACACCCAAATTGCGACTTTTGATTTTGAAGGTGGAAAAACCATCGCCTGGGAAGGAAGGAGTTGCAATCAACGCGGCATAAACGATATGGGATCGGGCGTATCATTTCACGGAGAAAATGGAACGTTGGAGCTTTACAATAACGCCTACAAAATTTATGATAATAAAGGAAAGTTGATGCAAGCCTCAGATCAAAAGAGCGACGTAGTCGTTACGCAAACAGGTCCCGGGTTCGACCTCGACAAAGATCACTTCGCTAACTTTTTCGAATGCCTGGAAACAGGTAAGGGACCGAATTCGATCTACAGCGATTGCTACAAGAGTGTCCTGCTATGTCACCTGGCTAACATTTCCTACCGTACAGGCAGAGCGTTGCATTGTGACGTGCGGAACGGCAGGATCCAACATGATGATGAAGCGATGAAGTTATGGTCACGTGAATATCAAAATGGGTGGCAACCTTCCTTAACTTAACAAAATCATGAACCGACGAGATTTTATTTCCAGTGCAGCAATGGCTGGGGTGACGGCGGGCCTTTCCTTTCCAACCTTAGCGACGACCTTATTGGCCCCTATTAAAATCGGTATCATTGGCCTGGATACATCGCACTCTCCCGCGTTTGCAAAATACTTTAATGTGACTGATACGTCCGGAAATTTCCGGGTTGTAGCAGCTTATCCGCACGGCAGTAAAGATATCGAAAGCAGCGTATCGCGAATTCCAAAGTATACTGAGGAGGTGAAAGGATATGGTGTGACCATCGTCGATTCCATCAAAAAATTACTGGAGACGGTAGACGTAGTGTTACTGGAAACCAACGACGGCCGGCTTCACAAGGAGCAGGCTTTCCAGGTCATCGAAGCGAATAAGCCAATGTTCATCGACAAACCGATCGCCGCATCAATGGCAGATGTCATCGCCATTTATAAAAAAGCCGGGGAAAGAAATGTGCCCCTTTTTTCGGCCTCCTCTTTGCGATACATGAAGACTGTGCAGGATGTAAGGTATAACAACGCGATAGGAAAAGTACTTGGAGCGGATACGTTCAGCCCGGCGACGCTGGAACCGCATCATCCTGATCTGTTTTGGTATGGAATACATGGCGTTGAGATTCTCTTCAGCGTGATGGGACGCGGCTGCGAATCTGTTACACGTTTTAGCAAGGACAATATGGAAGTAGTCGTTGGGTTGTGGTCGGATGTAAGAATAGGAACTTTTCGCGGCACACGGGAAGGCAAACATGACTACGGCGGAACTGCCTTCGGCTCGGACGGCAACATGGTGCTCGGCCCGTTCGATGGATATGATGGCCTTGCCGTGAAAATTGCTGAGTTCTTTACAACAAAAAAAACGCCCGTAGAAGATCGTGAGACGTTGGAAATATATGCCTTTATGGAAGCCGCGGATGTCAGTAAAAAGAAGGGTGGCGTAAGTGTGAAATTAAGTGACGTTATGGATTCACACTAAATATCCCCAACGTTCAGTGGAGAATGTTAGCAGGAACACACAATGAATAGCAATTTTTTACAACGGATTTTTTTTTGCTAATCGGATTGAGTATTTCTACGACAAAATAAAGTTCCTGTTTAAACTTTTTGCGAAACCGCTTTACAATTTTCGTAACGCATTTTTAGGTATGATTAACATCAAATTGATACCTCAAGTTATCCTGTAATTCCCATTTCTTGGGCCCCAGTGGTCCTTAATGGTTTGCATAAAATCCCCCCTTTGGAGGGGCGCTTTTATTTAACAAATTCACAACATTCGATCAACATCCCTGCAGGTGATGGATTTTTTTTCAAAAAATCCTAATAAAATCCACATGAAAAAGATTTTACTGTTACTTCTTGTGACCATTCTGTCCATTCCTGTGCTGGCACA
>Ga0111538_10005633_pt1 | contig 17088 bp, 22 predicted proteins | sample SoiMethybrSBSTD1_FD_79669 | JGI IMG/M metagenome (GOLD analysis project Ga0111538, IMG submission 79669) | Bulk soil microbial communities from a Populus tree surrounding site in Tennessee, USA - Soil MetaG P. TD hybrid SBSTD1 (version 2)... | ecosystem: Environmental > Terrestrial > Soil >...
AAGCCGCGCCGAGCGACGAGGCGGACGACGTGGCGAACGTGCGCCACGTGGACGAAATCGCCTAGCGGCCCGGTTCTCGAACTACGAGCACCGGCGGGTCGGGTCGGGCGTTTTATGTACTCACCTCGGTACATAAGTCGACCAACCCCTGCTGGGGCCGCCCTTCAATGCCGTAGTTCGCCGCGCTTAGCGGGCGGCGCGAGTAACAGATGCGGCCGCCATCGCCGGCCCGTACCGCACGAACTTCGAGCGGCCCCGCAGCGCCGGGCGGCCCTTGCTCGCCAGCGCCGCGAAGTTGCCGGCCACGCCCAGCTTCGGCCGGACTGTCGCGCGGCCGCGGCGGTTCGTCGTGGCCCGGAAGCCCGCCACGCTCACCCTGGCTCCCTCGACGGCGTGGCCGTGCCGCTTCACGGTCACGTTCACCGTCGGCGTCAAGCTGGTCGCATTGGGCGAGCGCGAAGTGACCCGAAGGCCGCGGCCGGCCCACCGCCCGGTCGTGAAATGCAGCAGTCCCACGCTCGGCCCGAAGGTGGGCTGACCCGGTGGGAGCGGCGCGACGAGGTAGTGAAGCCGCCCGCCGAGCAGCTGTACCTGCGTGAGCCCCTCGGACTCGCCGTGCACGTTCGGCAGCTCCAGCTCCAGCCGCCGCTTTCCGGTGGTCACGTTCACCGACCACACCTGGTAGGTCGTGCCCTGCGAGCCCGCGAGCAGCAGGCGGCCGCGGTGGAAGGCCGCGCCGGTCACGCCGCTGGGCGGCACGGCTCCCGCCAGGCGCCTCACGGAGTGGATCGGCGCCGCGGTGGGAGCCGCGTTCGCCGCCGTCACGTCCGCCGCGCGGTACGCCAGCAGGTCGTTGCCGCTCGAGGTCCAGAGGAGCTTGCCGTCGGGCGAGCCCTCCACCCACATCGCCTTCGGGATCTCGGCCGGGTCGAGCTTGACGTAGTACTGGAACGCGAGCGTCTTCGGATCGGCCACACCGAACGACCCGGTGCCGCACGTGTTCCCGCCGTTCGGGCCGCCCGCCGTGTAGCACTCGAGCGGGAGCAGCACGCGCCCGCCCTGGGAGCCGATGTCCCCGACGTGGTTGTAGCCCTCGGTCGCCAGCACGAGCGGCGGGATGACGGGGTCGACCGAGCCGGTCTGCGTCAGGCGCGGTGTGGTGCGGTGGAGCCCGGTGAAGAGGCCCGAGAAGAACAGCGGCTTGCCCGGGCCCGCGGTCGTGACGCCCTGCCAGTAGTTGATGGGCACGGAGCTCCAGCCCGTCAGCGTCCAGCGCCCGGGGTCCTTTGCCGCCGCCGGCCCGCACAGCGTCAGGCCAAGCGCCAGCGTTACGAGCGCTACGCGCGGTGCTCTCACCTGATCACGAAGAGGTTCCGCGGGGTGACCTTCTTGTCGAAGTCGTCCACCACGGTGAGCTTGCCGCGGTAGGTCCCCTTCTTCAGCCGCTTGAGCGTGAAGCTGTGCCGGCCCGCGTCGAGCCGCCCCTTCTTCACGGTGCGGCGCGAGGGCCCGCTCAGCTTGTAGGTGATCGTCGCCGGCTCGTTCAGCAGGAAGCCGATCTTCACCCGGTGGCCGCTGCGCGTCGTCTTGAACTTGTCGATCGAGTCGATGACGGCGTCTGTGCCGACCTCGATCGTGCCCTTCATGAAGTCGCGGTGCTGGAGGCACACGTACTGGTACTTGCCGGGAGTGTTGAACTGGCGCGTGAAGCTCGTGCCGGCCGCGTTCGCGCCGGTGTCTGCGGACTTCCACGAGTCGGGCTGGCCGCCGAGGCTGGCGCTGGTGTGGCCGTCCTCCACGAAGTTCCAAGTGACCGTGTCGCCGACGTTGATCTTGCGCTCGGCGGGCTGGAACTCGAAATTCACCACGTTCGTCGTCCAGTCGAAGGCGGCCCCGGCGGGGGCCGCGAGCACCAGCGAGAGCAGGATCGCGAGCGGGAAGGCGAGTCGGGTCGGTCTCACGCGCCGGAAGCTTAGAGAGGACAACCGCCGCCACCTGAGCGAGACTGCGCCAGAACCATGCGACTCGGACTCCGCGGACGCATCGCCCTTCTCGTCTTCGTGGCGCTCGCGCCACTCACGATCGCCGCGGTCATCACCGAGCTGGCGGAGCGGCGGGACGGGCGCGAGCAGGCAACGCAGGAGGTGCTCGACAGCGCGAAGGTGGTGCGCGCTGACGTGAAGAGGGTGATCGAGGGCACCGCCGGCTTCCTGGCACCTCTGGCCACGGATCTCGCGCGTCACCCGGGCCGGCACAGCTGCGACCGCCTCCTCGGTCTCGTGCCGCGCTCGACCAACCGGTACAGCTCGATCGGCATAGCCGGCCGCGACGGCACCGTCACCTGCGGTGCGACGCGGAACGGAGTCATCCGGCCCGGCGAGGCGCCGAACGTCGGACGCACCCAATGGTTCACGGCGGCAATTGGGGCTGGCAGGTTCGTGCTCGGCGACTACGCCATCGACCCGCTGGCGGGCACCAGCGCCCTCGTGGCCGCGCAACCGCTCCCGACGGGACCACGGCGGTCGAAGATGGTCATGTTCGCCGGGATCGATACCCGCACGCTCGGCGAGGCAGCCAGTTTCCACGAGCCTGCCCGCAATACCACGGTCATCCTGTTCGACAGGCACGGCACGATCCTGGCCCGCGTGCCTCCGCTGGCGGGCGCCGTCGGGCGGAAGCTGCCCAATCAGCCTCTCGTCAGAACCGTGCTGGATCGCCGCCAGGGGACTGCGGACCTGACGGGCCTTGACGGCGTGGCGCGCATTCAGGGCTTCGCGCCCGTGACCGGAGTGGGCGGTGCGGAGATGTACGTGGCCGCGAGCCGGCCCTCCTCCGTCGTGTACGCGCATCCCAACGAGGGCCTGAAGCGGTTCATCTCGCTCGGAGTCATCGGCCTCGTGCTCGCCCTGCTCCTGAGCTACCTCGCCACAAAGCTCCTGCTCGAGCGCTGGACGTCCGGCGTCGTTGAGTCGGCGCGCCGCTTCGGCGCGGGCGACCTCAGCGCCCGGGCTCCGGTGCCGCGCGGCTTCGCGGAGCTCACCGATGTCGCCAACGCACTCAACATCGCCGCCGAGGAGATCGAACGCCGCCAGCGCGAGCAGGCGAGGCTGATCGCGGAGCTCGTAGCGGTCGAGGAGGAGACCCGCCGCCGTATCGCCGCCGACATCCACGACGACACCGCCCAGGCCGTCTCGGCCGCCGGCCTGCGCCTGGACGGGCTGATCGCGGAGCTCACCGATCCGGCTGCACGCGAGGTGGCACTCAAGGCCCGCCACACCCTGGGCGAGGCGAACCTCCGGCTGCGCCGGCTCCTGTTCGAGCTGCGGCCGCCCGCCCTCGACGAGGCGGGCCTGGCCCCCGCCCTCGAGCTGTTCCTGGCCGACTCGTTCCACCACGACGGCTTCGACTGGCGCGTGGACAACCAGCTCGACTTTGAGCCGTCGCCCGAGTCACGGGCGGTGCTCTACCGCGTCGCGCTCGAGGCGCTGACGAACGTCCGCAAGCACGCACACGCCCATTCGGTGGACGTCCTCCTGGAGCGGCGCGGCGCGGGTGTGGCCGTGAGGGTGCGCGACGACGGCCAGGGCTTCGAGGTGTCGAACCAGGAGGTCGCGCCCGACGCCGGCCACATTGGCCTTGTGTCGATGCGGGAGCGCGCCGAGGCGGCGGGCGGACGGTTCGCGCTCTCGAGCAGCCCCGGCGGGGGCACCACCGTCGATTTCTGGATGCCCGACGGAAACGGGCGCGTCGGCTAGTCCAGGATGTCCCGCCGCATGGCCTCGGCCACGGCGGCGGCGCGGTCCGAGACACCGAGCTTCTCGTACACACGCTGGAGGTGGGTCTTGACGGTCGTGGCGCCGAGGTGCAGCTTGCGCGCGATGTCGGGCGCGGACAGCCCGTCGGCGGTCATCCTGAGGATCTCGTCCTCCCGCGGCGTGAGGAGCCGCTCCTGGTCGCCGCTCCGCCGCCGGATCTCCTTGGCCACCGCCGCCTGCACGTCGGTGCCGAGCGTCGTTCGTCCCTGTGCGGCGGCCACGAGCGCGTCGCAGATCTCGTCGCCGGTGGAGTCCTTCGACAGGTACCCCGCCGCGCCGCTCCCGAGGGCGCCGTAGACCACGTCGCTGTCGTAGTAGGCCGACACGAACACCACGTTCACCGGCAGGCCCTCGCGCTCCAGCGTCTTCAGCACCTCCACTCCGCCGAGGCCCGGCATCTTCACGTCGAGCACGCACACGTCCGGGCTGAGGCTGCGGATCTCGCTGAGCGCGGACTCGCCGTCCCCAGCCTGCCCCACCAGCTCGAGATCGGGTCTGCGCTTCACCGTGTCCACGAGGCCCGCGCGATACAGCGGATGATCGTCCGCTATCACCACCCGGATACGTTCACTGGCCACGAGCACTTTTCTAGCATCGATCGGGCCGTTCCCGCGACCGTAGGAGGCCGATCGGAGGACGCCCGGGTAGGGAGATCAGGCCGCTCGTGTGATGGGAGAACCGCCCAGCTGGGTCGAATCTAGGGCCGTGGACTCGCCGCTCGAGCAGAACGGGGCGCGCGCGGTGATCGGCACCGACGGCGCTGTATGGACCGCGAACCAGGCCTTCTGCACACTGGTCAGGCTGGACGAGCCCGCCCTGCGCCACCTCGGCTGGAGGCAGCTCGTTCACGCGGCGGACCGCCGGTATGTGGCCGCGCACCTGGTAGAGGTGCTCGCCGGCGACGTGAGCCTGCGCGAGTTCGACGTGCGGCTCGTGCCCCCGGACGGTCAGACGGACGTGCCGACCCGGCTGCGGGTGGAGCTGGTGCGCGACACCGACGGCCGCCAGGGCTGGTTCCTCGTGGAGGCCTGGGCCGCGACATAGGATTCCCGGCCACGTGGACGTGGTCGACACAGCCGGGGACGCCGCCGGCCTCGAGCTGCCGCCGCTCGTGGTGCGCGAGCCGCTCGAGGAGTTCCTCGACGCGCACGGGATCGGCGACGGGCGTGTGGAGGTCGAGCGGATCGGCGAAGGCCACTCGAACATCACGTTCCTGGTCACCAGGGGGGACGCGCGAGTAGTGCTGCGGCGCCCGCCGCGCCCGCCCCTGCCGCCGTCCGCGCATGACGTGCTCCGCGAGGCGCGCCTCCTGCGCGCGCTGGAGAACACGCCCGTGCGGGTGCCGACAGTGCTGGCCGTGGGCGACGACGAGGACGTGCTGGGCGTCCCGTTCTACGTGATGGAGGAGGTCCACGGGAGCGTGCTCGCGAGTGAGATCCCCGGCGTGCTCGACACGCCGGACGAGCGGGGGCGCACCTCCGAGGAGCTGGTGGACGCGCTGGTGGAGGTGCACGCGGTGGACTGGCGCGCGTGCGGGCTCGAGGGCTACGGCAAGCCGACCGGCTACCTCGAGCGCCAGGTGCGCCGCTTCAGCGGCCTGTGGGAGCACAACAAGACGCGCGAGCTGCCGGTGGTGGAGGAGCTGGGCGAGTGGCTCCGCGACAACATGCCCGACTCGCAGGCCGCCACGATCGTCCACGGCGACTACCGGCTCGGCAACGTGATGATGGCCGACTCCGCGCCCGCCGAGCTCGTGGCGATCTTCGACTGGGAGCTGTCGACAATCGGCGACCCGCTGGCCGACCTGGGCTACATGACCGTCACGTGGGTCGAGGCGGACGACCCGCAGGACACGATGTTCGCCAACCTGGGCGCGGTCACCCGCCGCGAGGGCTTCCTCACGCGCCAGGAGCTGATCGCGCGCTACGAGGAGCGGAGCGGCCGCTCGATGTCCGCGCTCAACTGGTACCAGGCGCTCGCGCTGTGGAAGGCGGCCGTGTTCATGGAGGGGAACTACAAGCGCTTCCAGTCGGGCAACTCCGACGACGAGTACCTCGGTCTCTTCGACAGGGGCGTCCCGATGCTCGCCGAGAAGGCGCGCGAGATCGCCCACTCGTGAGGGGCCTGCTGGTCGACTTCGGCGGCGTCCTCACCACAAACGTGTTCGACTCGTTCCGGGCGTTCTGCGAGGACGAAGGGCTCGACCCGCAGGCGATCAAGCGGCTGTTCCGCGAGGATCCGCGCGCGCTCCAGTGCGTGCGCGGCCTCGAGCGCGGCGACCTGACCGAGGAGCAGTTCGCGGAGCGCTTCGGCGAGCTGCTCGAGCTGGAGCCGGAGCGCCGCGGTGACCTCGTGGACCGCATGTTCGGCCACATCCAGGAGGACGGGGACATGGTCGAGGCGCTCCGCCGGGCGCGCGCCCAGGGCGTGCGGACGGGACTGATCTCGAACTCGATGGGCGCCGGCCGCTACGACCGCTCGACCTTCCCGGAGCTGTTCGACGGCGTGGTGATCTCGGGCGACGAGGGCATGCACAAGCCGGAGCCCGCGATCTACGAGCTGGGCGCCGAGCGGGTGGGGCTCCCGGCCGCCGACTGCGTGTTCGTGGACGACCTGCGCGAGAACTGCGAGGGCGCCGAGGCGGTGGGCATGACGGCCGTGCTCCACCGCGGCGCGGACACGACGCTGCCGCGGCTCGAAGAGCTACTCGGCGTCGAGCTTCGCTAGCTCGCCGGCGAGCAGCTCCGGGTGGGTGATCATCGGGAAGTGGCCCGTCGGGATCTCGATGGGCTCGACCGCAAGCCGCTGGCGCGCGACCCGGCGCGACCAGTCCGGGCTCACCATCCTGTCCTCCGTGGCGACGATCGATTCCACCCGCAGGCCCGCGGGCGGCTCCGGCGAGGGCTCGCCCTGGGACCTCTGCGCCTGCGGCCTGAGCCGCTCGAACGCCCACCTCGCGTCCTCAGGGTCGAGGTCTGAATACATGATCCGCGCCGTGGCGTCCGGGTCCGGCCAGTGGGAGCGGCCCTGCTCGTCCATCTCGCGTCCGCCGGCGATGGTCAGGATCGGCTCATCGGCCGCGGACACCTGCTCGCCGAAGCTCAGGCCCGGCTCCGGCACGAGGCCGCACAGGTAGACCAGCGCCGTCAGCGGGCGGCGCCGTGCCACCACCGGCCCAACCAGGCCGCCCAATGAGTGCGGGACCAGGATCACGTCGTCGGCATCGCCAAGCGCACGCTCGATCGTGTCCGCGTAGTCCTCTAGCCCGAGCTCGGTGTCGTCCGACGGCAGATCCGGCGCGACCACCTCGTGGCCGCGCTCGCGAAGGAGCGGCGCCACCCGGTCCCAGCACCAGGCGCCATGCCAGCCACCGTGCACAAGCGCGAAGATGCTCACGTGCTCCTCGTGCTGTGGGACATCGACGGGACGCTAGTCGACTCGGCCGGCCACGGCAGGCATGCATTCGAGGAGGCGTTCGAGGCCGTGGTGGGCGGCGTGCCGGAGTGGGTCGAATACGCCGGCCGCACGGACCATCAGATCGCCCTCTCAATGCTGAACGGCTCGTCCGAGCACCTCCCCGCGGTGCTGGAGCAGCTCGCCGCCAAGCTGGCCGACCGCAGGGAGGCCATCGCGGCCGAGGGGCGCGTGTATCCGGGCGTGCCCGAGACGCTCGAAGCGCTCCATGAGCACGACGGCGTCGTGAACTCGCTGCTCACCGGCAACATCGAGGCCAACGCCGCGGTCAAGGTCGGCGCGTTCGGACTCGACCGCTGGCTCGACTTCGAGGCCGGCGCCTACGGCTCCGACCCGCACGAGCGGCGGTCGGACCTCGTGGCGATTGCCCGCGAGCGGGCCGCGGAGCGCTATGGAGAGACCGCCGGAGCGGTGCTGGTGGGCGACACGCCGCTCGACGTGCTGGCGGCGCGCGAGGCGGGCGCCCGCGCGGTGGCGGTGGCCACCGGCTTCGCCGATCTCGACGCGCTGCGCGAGTCCGAGCCGGACGCCCTGCTTCAGGACCTGAGCGACACGGACGCCGCCATTCGCGCCATCACTGCCGCCACTTGACGCTGCAGCCGACCGGGTCGGTCTCGGGCCGCGCGATCTCCTCGCCGGCCAGCATCGAGTCGAGCGCCTCGCGCAGCCAGCTCGCGTTCTGGGCCTCGTCCTCGTAGTCGGCGTCGGGAGCACCGCGGTAGCGCAGGGCGCCGCCCGAGTCGACCACGAACACGTCGGGCGTCGTCTTGGCGCCGTACCCCCGCGCCACCTCCTGGGTGAGGTCGTGCATGTACGGCATCGGCCAGCCCTCGTCGCGCCGCACGCGCTCCCTCATCGCCTCGAACGAGTCGCGCGGGTAGCGCTCGGCGTCGTTCGGGTTGATGGCGTAGAAGTGGACGTCCACGTAGTCGCGCGCCACCTGCATCAGCCGGTCGTGCCAGGCGAGCGCGTACGGACAGTGGTTGCAGGTGAAGATGACGACCGCTGGCGTCTCCCACGCCTGCACCTCGCCGTCGGTGTCCTGGAGCTCGAACTCGGGTGCCTGGTCGCCGATCCCGATCACGCCGCCCTCCTCACCGCGTCGCGCACGTCCTCCGGATCCGGCACCGGCGAGATCCGCCCGTCCCTCCTCCGGTAGACGCGACACGTGAGCGAATACGGCTCTCCGTCCTCGGGCGGCACGATGTCCCGGCCGTCGATGCGGATGGTCGGCGAGCCCGGGAACCGCTCCCGGCGCGCCTGCGCGTCATCCTCGATCTCCACCCGCGTCACGTCGGCGGGCACCCCCTCCTCGTGGAGGATGCGCTCGAGATCGGCCAGCGCCTCAGGGTGTGACGGGCAGCCGTCCCACCACAGAAGCTCAACCGTCATTTACCTCCACCCGCTCGATCTTGGCGTCCTCGACGGGCCGGTCGCCCGGACCGGTCTCGAGGCCCTCGATCGCGTCCACGGCGTCCATTCCCGAGGCGACCCGGCCGAAGACGGTGTGCTTCCCGTCCAGCCACGGCGCGGCCTCGGTGGTGACGATGAAGAACTGGCTCCCGTTCGTGTCCGGGCCGCGGTTGGCCATGGCGAGCGCACCGCGCTCGATCTTGTGCTCGTTGATCTCGTCCTCGAACTCGTAGCCGGGGCCGCCCGTGCCGGTGCCCTCGGGGCAGCCGCCCTGGATCATGAAGTCGGGGATCACCCGGTGGAAGACAAGCCCGTCGTAGTAGCCGTCGCGCGACAGCTTCAGGAAGTTGTCCACCGTCTTCGGGGCCTCGGTCTCGTACAGCTCGAGCTCGATCGGCCCGTGGTTCGTGTGCATCGTCGCGGTGCTCATGGTCTCTGTGTCACCTCCGCCCGGAGCTGGGTGCCCCGGACCTCATTCCCGGAGATCGCGTCCGCCACCTGGCCCGCGCGCTCGGCGGGCACCTCCACGAAGGCAAACCGCTCCAGGACCTTGACATTGCGGACGTCGTCGTTCTCGAGATGGCTGTTGTCCACAACGACGCTGACCACGTCGGCGGGCTCGATCCCCTCGCGCCGGCCGGCGGAGAGGATCAGCTTCGCGTAGGGCACGCCGTCGCGAGGATTAGGCTTGGTGTGCCGGGGCCGGCGTGTCTCGCGCTCGGGGTCGCGGCCGTGTTCGCGCGGCTTGCGGTCCGGCTTGCCGTTCGCGCTCCACTCCTCGATCTCGGTCTTCGCGTGGCGCTCGATCGCCTGCAGCTCACGGCGCTGCTTCGGGGTGATGATCGTGACCGCGCGCCCGCTCTCGCCGGCGCGGCCCGTCCGGCCGATCCGGTGCACGTACACGTCGGGCGAGTTCGGCACGTCGTAGTTCACGACGTGGCTCACCCCGGTGATGTCGAGCCCGCGCGCCGCGACGTCGGTGGCCACGAGCAGCCGCTCGCGCCCTCCCTTGAAGGCGATCATCACGCCGTCGCGGGCGCCCTGGGACATGTCGCCGTGAAGGGTCTTCACGCGCACGCCCGCGTCGCCGAGCCTGCGGGCCAGCCGGTCCACGCCGATCTTGGTGCGCACGAACACGATCGCCTGCTCGGGCCGCTCCGCCTTCAGCAGGCGCACGAGCGCGTCCGGCTTCTCGCGGTCAGCCACCTCGACGTAGTACTGGTCGACCGTGTCGATCGTGAGCGTGGCGGCGCGGACCTTGATCTCGACCGGGTCGTGCATGAACGTGTCCGCGAGGCGGCGGATCTCCGGCGGGACCGTGGCGCTGAACAGCCCGGTCTGGCGCCCCATCGGCGCTCGCCGGAGAATCGACTCCACGTCCTCGAGGAACCCGAGATCGAGCATCTCGTCGGCCTCGTCGAGGATCACGTAGCGCACGTTGTCGAGGAACAGGTGGTGGCGGCCGATCATGTCCATGACGCGGCCCACGGTCCCCACCACGATCTGCGCGTCCTTCAGCCGCGCGGCCTGGTCGCGGATCGGGGCGCCGCCGAAGATGGCCACGACGCTGAGCCCCTTGCTGGCGCCGTACGCGCGCAGCGCCTGTGTCACCTGGATGCACAGCTCCCTCGTTGGCGTGAGCACCAGCGCCTGGACGCTCGGGTCGCTCGGGTCCGCGTACTCGACCATGGGGAGGCCGAACGCGGCGGTCTTGCCGGTTCCGGTCTGTGCCTGGCCGATCACGTCCCGGCCCTCCAGGAGCGGCGGGATGGCCTGATCCTGAATCGGCGTCGGACTCTTGTAGCCCAGGTGGGTGAGGGCCTCGAGTGTGGACTCGGAGAGCCCAAGTTCTGCGAACGTCGTCACGCGGCGTTTGAGACTACTGACGCGCGCGCCGACAAATACCCACATGCTGGTTCCGTTCCGCCATCCGGTGGGAATCGCGGTGAGCGCCCTGGCCCTGCTGTCGTTCCTCGGCTTCGTCCTGGCGAGCGTGTACGGAGAGCCCGCGGGGGTGCGCGGCCGCGACCTGAAGGTGGAGCGGATCCGCGCCAGCAGCGCGCCGCTCGTGGCCGCCGACCTCGCCGGCTTCCAGGAGCGCCGGCGCCGGGAGGAGCGCGGCTACGCGCGTGACACGGAGGCGCTCGTGAGCGACTGGCTCACCCAATTCGACCGGGAGCACCGCCGCCAGATGCGCGACTGGACCCAGTACCACGGCGTTCAGGCGAGCGCGACGGGCACGCGCTTCGTCATCGAGACGATGAGCGCGCCGATGGCGGACGGCTGGTACCGGCTCGTGGTGGATCGCCGCGCGCAGCGCGTGACCGCTACCTGCGGCGGGGACCCGGCGCCCGGCTGCGTGAACGGCCGGTGGCGGATCCTGGACCACGGGCTGGTCCGCCGCTACGTGCTCGGGCGCTGAGTCAGCGCGACGGGTCGAGCAGCAGCTTGCCGCTCGTGCGGCGGGCCTGCAGGTCCTCGTGCGCCTGCCTGACCTCCGACAGGGCGTAGGTGTCGCCCATCTGCGGCACGAGCTCCCCGCGCGCCGCGCGCTCGAACAGGTCGGCGAGCGGCTCCTCCATCATGTCCCGGCGGCCGAGGCAGTGCATGAGCCAGAACCCGACGACGGCGCGGCTCTTCCGCATCAGGCGGCCGGTGTCCACGGTGTTCGGCTCACGGCTCGCGATGCCGTAGGCCACGATCCGCCCGAACGGCGCCAGCGCGTCCGCGGACTGCTCGAAGACGCGCCCGCCCGACATCTCAAGCACCACGTCCACCGGCCGGCCCTCGTTGGCCTCGATGAGCGCGCCCTTCAGGTCATCTTCCGCGGGGTCGACGGCCGCGTCGGCGCCCAGCTCGAGCGTCTTCGCCCGCTTCTCCTCGGTGCTCGCCGTGGCGATCACCCGGCCGGCCCCGAACGGCTTCGCCAGTTGCAGGGCGAGATTGCCCACGCCGCCGGCGCCCGAGATCACGACCACGGACTCGCCCTCGGCCAGCTTCGCGCTCGTCTTGAAGAGGTGCCAGGCGGTGAGGCCCTGGATGATCAGCGCGAGCGCCACGCCGTCGTCCACGCCGTCGGGGATCGGGAAGACCGCGGCCTTGTTCGCCACCGCATACTCGGCGTACCCGCCCGAGCCGACCAGCGCCACGACGCGGTTGCCGTCCGGCGTCGTCCCGGCCACCTCCCCGCCAAGCACGAGGGGGACCTCGTAGCGCGCCAGATAGCTGTTCTCGCGCTGGTGGGTGTCGGCGAAGTTGATCCCTGCGCGGGACACCTCGATCAGCACCTCGCCCTCGCCCGGCTCCGGCTTGGGCAGGTCCGCGACCGCCAGCACCTCGGGCCCGCCGAACTCCTCTATCTGCACGCAACGCATGGCTCCGGATCCTATGCCCTTGCACTAGCCTCCCCGCCCGCATGTCGCTTACGGTCGTGGGATCGATCGCCTTCGACGCGATCAGGACTCCGTTCGGCGAGCGCGAGCGCGCGCTCGGCGGCTCGGCGACCCATTTCTCGCTGGCCGCGAGCTACTTCACCGAGGTGCGCCCGGTCGGCCCGGTGGGCGACGACTTCGGCGACGCGGAGTACGACGTGCTCCGCCGCCACGGCGTGATCACCGACGACATCGAGCACGTCGGGGGCGGCAAGACGTTCTTCTGGGCGGGCGAGTACGAGTGGGACATGGGCACCGCCAAGACGCTCGACACGCAGCTGAACGTGTTCGGCGACTTCGCGCCGAAGCTGTCCGAGCGCGCGCGCGACTGCGATCTGCTCTTCCTGGCGAACATCCAGCCGGACCTCCAGCGCGACGTGCGTGAGCAGTGCGGCAACGTCCAGGCCGCGGCGCTCGACTCCATGAACTTCTGGATCGAGAAGACGCGCGACTCGCTGGTCAAGACGATCGGCGTCGTGGACATGGTGCTGATGAACGACGCGGAGCTGCGCATGCTCACCGAGGAGCCGAACCTCGTACAGGCGGCCGCCGCCGTGCGCGCCATGGGCCCGCGCGTGGTGATCGCGAAGCAGGGCGAGTACGGCGCGGCGCTGTTCACCGAGGACGGCTTCTTCGCGCTGCCCGCCTACCCGCTCGAGACCGTCCGCGACCCAACCGGCGCGGGCGACTCGTTCGCCGGCGGCCTGATGGGCTACCTCGACTCGCAGGGCGGCGCCACCGACGACGCGACCCTCCGGCGCGCGATGACCTATGGCTCGACGCTCGCCTCGTTCTGGGTCGAGGAGTTCGGCTGCGAGCGGGCGGAGCGGCTCACGCGCGACGAGATCGACGACCGCTACGAGCAGTTCAAGCGCATCACGGCGATCGAGTCCGTCCCCGCCGGCTAGCCGCGCAGCCGGAACGCCCTGGTCTCGTTCAGAGGGGAGGCCCAGTCCGGCGCCACCAGCACCACCCGCGCCTGCGCGTGCCCCTGGCCGCGCACCACGAAGGTCGCACGTGACCGCTTGTCGAGGCGGGCCCGCTTCAGCGGCCACCAGCCGAAGCGCTCGCGCAGGTTGACCTGCAGCACCACGCGCGCGCCCGGAGAAGCCGGCGTCGCGGTCACGGTCACCGCGGTCCCGCCCCGCGTTCTGCGCGCCCGTGCCGCGATGTCGGGCGCGTCGGTCACCTCCACACGCGTCTCGTTGCTCGTCCCGCCGGTGAAGACGGCGCGGTAGGTGGCCGTATCGGTCGCCGCCACGTCCGCGTGCAGCTCGCCGGGCTCGTCGTGGCCCTCGTGACCGGGGCCCGGAACGGCCGCCGTGGCTGCGGCCACGGGGACGAAGCCCGCGCCGTAGTCGGCCTCGATGGTCACATCGCCGGCGCCGTCAGGGGCTCGCACGCCGAAGGCGATCGTGGTCCCGCGCCGGACTCGCGTCGTCGGTCCCTCGAGCACCAGCGGATACACGCCGACCTGCCCGATCATCCCGGTGTGGATGGTGCAGTGGTAGTCGTAGACCCCCGCCGCGGGGAACGGGTGATTTCTCACCTCGCGCGGACCGAAGCGGCCGGAGTTGTAGCCCTCCGTCTCGAACAGGACGTTGTGCGTCTTCTGGCTGGTGTTGCGCCAGATGACCGTGTCGCCGGTGACGATGTTGATCTGCGGCGGCGAGAAGCTTTGGGTCTGGGCCAAGACGAACACGGACGCCGCATGCGCCGGAGCGGCGGCGCCGAAAGCGGCCGCCACCGCCGCAGTCGCGACGAGAGCCCGCCTCATCGCGACACCCTGTAGATGCCGATCATGCCCTTCTCCATGTGCTGCTCCACGTGACAGTGGTACAGCCAGGTGCCGGGCGCGTCCTCGCGCCAGGACACCCGGAAGCTCTCGGCCGGGCCGAGCGTGCGCGTGTCCTCGGGCACACCGGCGGCCGTGCGCCAGCGGTGGCCGTGCACGTGGAACGTGTGGTGCTCCGAGCCGATCGCCATCACGTCCCACTGGATCTTGTCGCCGACCATGGCCCGGTTGACCGGTGTGTTGCCCACGAATGCGCGGCCATCGATGGTCTGGAAGTCGCCCATCGGCGCGAACACGGTCACGAACTCACGGTCCGGACGGCGCTCGTGGCGGCCGAAGATGGAGAGCATCCCCCACAGCCCGCCCTCGAGCGAGTGGTGCATGGACGGCGAGTGATCGTGGTAGGGCCACACGCCCGCCGAGTCCGGGCCCGCCTTCAGCCTGTAGGTCCAGTGCTGTCCCGGCTTGACGTTCGCGTCCTTGCCCGAGAACCCCGGCACGTACGCGCCGTCCGAGCTGGGCCTGTAGGACACGCCGTGGAAGTGCATCGAATGCGGGTTGCGCATCGTCGTGTCCATGTTCTTGAAGTGGACGAGGAGGCGGTCGCCGACGCGCAGGTGGATGATCGGCCCCGGGATGAGGTCGTGGTCGACCATCGACCGCGGCGCGTTTCGGAGGGGCTTCTTCCAGCCCTTCGTGAAGCGCCGGTAGGCCACCGTCGGAAAGACGGTCTCCTCCGGCGAGAAGGTGTCGCCCGTGATCCCGTCGCGCTGGTTCGGGATCATGTTCCAGGTCGTGGGCACGGCCGCGACCCAGACGTGCCGAGTCGCGGCCTCCGCCGGCGTGGCGGAGACCGCGATCAGCACAATCGCCGCCAGAGCGGCTAGCCGACCGGCTTGGCGTTGATAGCGCCCTGCATCCACGGATGGATGATGCAGATGTAGTACAGCGGCCCGCCGCTGGTGACGGGGATCTTCACCTTCCCGCTGGGCGGGATGATCACCGAGTCGCCGGGCTGGTTGAAGCCGGCCTTGCCCGCGTTCACGAGCGGCGTATCCGGATCCTTCTCCTCACCGGTGTTCGGGTCGATGGCGCCGTGCTCAACGGCCAGCTTGCCGCACGGCCCCTTGTTGAAGCAGGCGTCCAAGCCCCTGAGGGTCCTGGGCACCTGGCTCTTCTTGACGAGCGAGAAGGTATGGGCCTCCTTGGTCTTGTCTACGAGAGTGAGCTTCCCGCCCTTCCTGATGTTCACCCGGTCGAGCTTGAAGTGCAGCCCCTCCTGGATGTAGCGGTTCGGGACGAACTTGGCGCCTCCAACCGTCGTCTGGGTGACCTTCGCCGGGGCGGCTGCGAACGCCGGGACCGCAACCGCAGCGGCGAGAAGCACCGCGGCTAGCGCGAGTCCGACACGCGCGTACTTGCGTCGAGACATAAGTTCCTTTCTGGCCGCCGTCGTGGCGGCGTCGGAGGGCCGGGGATCAAGCTATGTGCACTCGACCGTATGCGCCAGCAATCTTTAAGTCGTCACCCTCGGGATCGAGTCTGCGTCGTCCGCAAGGATGATTCGTGCGAGTCCGCATCAGGCCCGCGCACCCGGGTACGATGTGCCCGTGAGCGGAGGCGGATGGATGATCCTGTGGCTTGCGCTGGCACTGAAGGTGCCGATCGTGGCCCTGCTCTACCTCGTCTGGTGGGCGATCAAGGACCCGCCCGTCTCGATGGTCGACGACGACGGCGGCGGCTCGCCCGACCGTGACCCGCGGCCGCACCCGCGGGACCGTCCGCCACAGCCGCCGCGCCGCGGTCCGCACGGGCCGCCGGAGCCGGTCTCACCCGCTCGCGTGCGCGTGGCGAAGCAGCGCACGCGGCGCCGGGTCCTTCGGTAGCTTTCGGCGGGTGGAGGGCTACTACATCGCCGCCGGCTCGGCAGCCGCCTGGGCGGTGATCCTGACCGCCATCGGCGTGCGCAACGAGGACTTCCCCGCCACCCGCGGCGCCACCCGCCTGGTCGCCGCGATCTCGATCGTCCTCGTCCTGGCCACGATCGGCCTCGCCATCTACCTCTCCGCCACCGAGGAGCACGAGAAGGGCGGCGCGGAGCATGCGGCGCTCGGCCGGAGCTGAGCCGTGGCATCGGACGACGGCTACGCGGTCCACTACACCGAGCTGAAGCGAGGCACGCCGGTCCGCGGCTCGGACGGCCAGGAGGTCGGCACGGTCGCCGAGGTGCTCGACAACTACCGCGAGGCCATCTTCGACGGGCTCGTGATCGAGACCCCGTCCGGCGAGCGCAAGTTCGTGGACGCGCCGGAGGTGGAGCGCACCGCCGAGCGGGCGGTGACCCTCAACATCACCGCGGCCCAGGTGGCCGAGCTCGGCCCGCCGCCCAGCGGCGGAGGCGCCACAAAGCGCCTGTTCCGGCGCCGCCGGTGACGGTTCGCCACAATTGGGGAAAAGAGGGAGAGAGCGATGGCCGAGGAGCAGAGAGAGCGTGACGAGGGCGGCGGGGTAGCCACGGCCGCCGACACCCTGACGGTCACGGACAACAGGACGGGCGAGTCCTACGAGGTCGAGATCGAGGACGGCACCGTCAAGTCGATGGACTTCCGGCAGATCAAGGTCTCCGAGGACGACTTCGGGCTGATGACCTACGACCCGGCGTTCACGAACACGGCCTCGGTGCGCAGCTCGGTCTGCTACATCGACGGCGAGGCGGGCGTGCTCGAGTACCGCGGCTACCCGATCGAGGAGCTGTGCGAGAAGTCCTCGTACCTCGAGGTCGCCTATCTCCTGATCTACGGCGAGCTGCCCACGCAGGAGCAGCTCGACGAGTGGATCTTCGAGATCACGCACCACACCTTCGTCCACGAGAACATCAAGAAGTTCGTCGAGGGCTTCCGCTACGACGCGCACCCGATGGGGATGCTGCTCGCCACCACCGGCGCTCTCTCCACCTTCTATCCGGACGCGAAGAAGATCGACGACGAGATCGAGCGCCACATGGCCGCCGTGCGGCTGATCGCGAAGGTGCCCACGCTCGCCGCGTTCGCCTACCGCCACAACCTGGGGCTGCCGTACGTCTATCCGGACAACGACCTGTCCTATCCCGGCAACTTCCTCTCGATGATGTTCAAGATGACGGAGGTGCAGTACGAGCCGG
>Ga0111538_10005634_pt1 | contig 17084 bp, 16 predicted proteins | sample SoiMethybrSBSTD1_FD_79669 | JGI IMG/M metagenome (GOLD analysis project Ga0111538, IMG submission 79669) | Bulk soil microbial communities from a Populus tree surrounding site in Tennessee, USA - Soil MetaG P. TD hybrid SBSTD1 (version 2)... | ecosystem: Environmental > Terrestrial > Soil >...
AGATTCTGCTCGTCGATGACGTGCTCTACACCGGCCGCACGACGCGAGCCGCGCTGGATGCGCTCATCGACTACGGTCGCCCGAAAGGGATTCAGCTCATCGTGCTCGTGGACCGCGGCCACCGCGAGCTGCCCATCAAGGCCGACTACGTTGGCAAGAACCTGCCGACGTCGCCCGAGGAAAGCGTGCAAGTGCGTTTGCTGGAGATCGATGGCCAGGACGAAGTGGTCCTGGAAGGAGGTGGGGCATGACGACGGCGAGCACGGATATCGAACGAAAACCCGCTGTCACGGCGCTGCGCCACAAGGACCTGCTCGGCATCGTCGATCTCACAGCGGAGGAGATTGCGCTCATTCTCGATACCGCGGAGGCGATGAAAGAAGTCGGCACCCGGCCCATCAAGAAAGTGCCGGCGCTGCGCGGCAAGACCGTGGTGAATCTGTTCTACGAGCCGAGCACGCGGACGCGCACGTCGTTTGAAATCGCCGAGAAGCGCCTCAGCGCCGACACCCTGAACATCGCCATCGGCACGTCGAGCGTGGTGAAAGGCGAGACGCTGGCCGACACGGCGCTCAATCTCGAGGCGATGGCGCCCGACATGATCGTGTTGCGCCACTCCTCGTCCGGGGCGTGTCACCTGCTGTCGCGCATCTGTCGGTCGGCGATCATCAACGCCGGCGACGGCATGCACGAGCATCCCACGCAGGCGTTGCTCGACGCGTTCACGATTCGCGAGCGCAAGAAGCAGTTGAAGGGACTGAAGGTCGCGATCATCGGCGACCTGCTGCACAGCCGTGTGCTGCGGTCGAACATCCAGCTGCTGACGAAGATGGGCGCGCAGGTCTGGGTGTGTGGACCGCCGACCTTGATTCCCACCGACATCAGGCGATTCGGTGTGACCGCGACGAGTAGCGTGGACGAAGCGGTCACCGACGCCGACGTGGTGATGCTGCTGCGGATTCAGCTGGAACGGATGGAAGGCGCGTACTTCCCGTCGCTGCGGGAGTATTTCCGCGTCTTCGGAATGACCGAGGCGCGGCTGCGACAGGCCAAGTCCGACGTGATGATCATGCACCCTGGTCCGATGAACCGCGGGGTGGAGATTGCCTCCGAGGTTGCTGACGGTCCGTACTCGGTCATCCTCGATCAGGTGGCGAACGGCGTGGCGGTGCGGATGGCGGTGCTGTATCTGCTGGCGGGCGGGGCCGAACATGAAGAAGCTGCTTAAGGGCGGACGGGTGATCGATCCCGCCAACGGCATCGACGGCGTGCACGACGTGCTGATCGACGGCGATCGCATCGCGCGTGTCGGCCGCGACCTGCCGGTAAACGGTGCGACGATCGTCGAGGTTCCCACAGGGTTCGTCGTATGCCCTGGCTTCATCGACATGCACGTGCACCTCCGTGAGCCGGGTCAGGAGCACAAGGAAACGGTGTCGACAGGCACCGCGTCAGCGGTGGCCGGGGGGTTCACGGCCGTCGCGTGCATGCCGAACACCTCGCCGGTCAACGACAACGCGAACGTCACGTCATTGATTCTGGCCAAGGCGGCCGAGGCCGGACAGGCGCGCGTCTACCCGATTGGCGCGGTGTCGAAGGGCTCGAAGGGCGAGCTGCTCGCCGACATCGCCGAGTTGAAGGAAGCGGGCTGCGTCGCGATCACCGACGATGGCCATCCGGTGGCGACGGCGCTGCTACTGCGGCGCGCGCTCGAATATGCCGGGATGTTCGGGATGCCGGTGATCGAGCACTGCGAGGATCAGAGCCTCAAGGGCGACGGAGTTGCGCACGAGGGCTTTCACGCGGCGTCGCTCGGTCTGCGCGGGATTCCCGGCGCGGCGGAGGCGCTTGGCGCCGAGCGCGGCATCCTGCTGTCGGAGCTGACCGGATCGGCCTTTCACGTCGCGCACATGAGCGCGCGCGCCTCGCTGCGTGCGGTGCGAAAGGGCAAGGAGAACGGCGTGCGCGTGACCTGCGAGGTGGCGCCGCATCACTTCACGCTCACCGACGAAGCGCTCGCGGTGCCGATTCCCTACGACACCAACACCAAGATGAATCCGCCGCTCCGCGAGGTTGCCGACCGCGATGCGATGCTCGCAGGCATCGCCGACGGCACCGTTGACGTGATTGCTACCGACCATGCGCCTCACCACTATGATGAGAAGAACGTCGAGTTCGACCGCGCACCGTTCGGCATCGTCGGTCTCGAAACGGCGATCTCCCTCGCGCTCGATCGCCTGGTGCACGCCGGCCTGATTCGGCTGCCGCGCCTGGTCGAGCTGATGTCAACCAATCCGGCGCGGATTCTGCGCGTGCCCGGTGGGTCGCTGGCTGAGGGTGCTCCAGCCGACATCACGATCATTGCCCCCGATCTCCGCGTGCGGGTCCAGGCCGCAGCGATGCGGTCACGGTCCAAGAACACTCCCTTTGATGGTTGGGAACTCCGAGGCGGCGTCGCAGCCACGGTCGTCGGCGGGCGTACGCTGTTCGTCAATCCAGACGCATCCGTTGGGATATGACCGATGGCAAGCATTCGAATCGTTCCCGCGCAGGTGACCGATGTCCCGGTGATCCTCGGGATGATCAAGGCCCTCGCCGAATACGAGCAGCTCACCCATGAAGTGACGGCCACTGAGGACGATCTGCGCCAATCGCTGTTCGGGCCGCGACCCGCCGGCGAAGTGGTGTTGGCCTATGCCGGGGACGCACCAATCGGTTTTGCGTTGTTCTTTCACAACTTCTCGACATTCCTCGGCCAGCACGGCCTCTACCTCGAAGACCTGTTTGTCGTCCCCGAGTGGCGCGGGAAGGGCATCGGCAAGCAGCTCTTCGCCCACGTCGCATCGATCGCCGAGAGCCGGAAGTGCGGCCGCATGGAGTGGGCGGTGCTCGACTGGAACGAATCAGCGATCGCGTTTTATCGACGCATGGGCTCCCATGTGCTCGATGAGTGGCGCATCTGTCGTTTGACAGGCTCCGAGCTTCGGGCAGTCGCCACGCGCGCATGAGATGCGCGCCCCTTCGACCATGCTCAGGGCAGGTCGCCTCGCCGTTGCGCTCGCGGCATCGATCGTCGTTGTCATAGGCGCCCCCTACACCGGTCAGATTCGCGGCGCGATCCAGGACGCGCTTCCAGGGCAATACCGGCTCATCATCGGCGGCATTGTCGTGGTCGCGGTCGCCATCGCCGTCGTCTTGGCGCTGCTGCGCATCAGAGAGCAGCGCGCGACGCGATACGGCTTGCTCGTGATCGCCGTCGGCGGAGGCGCGCTCTACGCGTGGGCCACGGCCACGGGCAATGCGAATGTTGATGTCGTCGAGCGGTTTCACCTCGTCGAGTACGGTGTGCTCACGTGGCTGTATTACCGGGCGTGGCACGAGCGCGGTGATCTCACCTCTCTGGTGTTTCCGGCGCTCGCGGCGTTCATGGTCGGCATTTTCGACGAGGGGCTGCAGTGGCTGGTGCCGGCCCGCGTCGGAGAGCTGCATGACGTGCTGCTCAATGCCGTGTCCATCGCATGTGGCGTGTTCTTCAGTGCCGGGCTTGCGCCCGTGCGCACGGCCAGCTGGTGGCCCGATCGCCGCGGCCGACGCAGCCTCGCGGTGTTCACGTCTTTCGTGCTCGTGGCGCTCGCTGCGTTCTTTCACGCCGTGCACCTGGGGCACGAGATCGATGATCCGCAGACCGGCGAGTTCCTCTCTCGGTACTCGGCGGAGGAGTTGCTGGCGGCGGTGGAGGATCGCGCCGAACGGTGGAACTCGGCGCCGCCGCGTGAGCTCCATCGCATGTCGATTGAAGATCACTATCTCGCCGAGGGCGTCTGGCACGTGCAGCGGCGCAATGAGGTCGCGGACCCGAAGCGTGTGTGGCACGAGAACGTGATCCTCGAGAAGTACTTCGCGCCGGTGCTGGATTTTCCAACCTACTCGACAGGCGCGGGTGCGAAGTGGCCCGCGGAACAGCGGGCGAACGCAGCAGCGCAGGCCGGGACCGAGGCGGGCGCCTATCGCAGCACTGCGAATCCGTATCCGATCTACACCTGGAGTCCGCTGCTGTTCTGGACGTCGGTGATCGCCGTCGTTGCGGCGATTGCGCTACTTCTGGTCTGGCCCCGCGACCGACAGCAGATAATTGTCAGGTGACTCCGACCGGCGATCGGCTCGAAGACTTGTACATGGCCTTCGACCATGTGACGTCGGCCACCGATCCCGTCCATATCGTCCGCCGGTTCACGTCGCCGGACGACCGCGAGATCGTCGGCTTCTGTGCGGCAGGGCTCGCCTTCGGCCGCGTTGCCAGCGTGTTGCAGGCGATCGAGTCGCTGCTCGCGGTGATGGGCCCGCATCCGGCCCGCTTCGTACGCGACTTCGATCCCGCGCGCGAACGCGATCGGCTCGCGCCGCTGGTGCATCGATGGATTCGCGGCCGGGACCTGATGGCCCTGCTGCTGGTCCTGCAGCGCATGCTGCGCGAATCGGGCTCGATCGAAGCGTTCTTCCTCGAAGGTGACGATCCCGGTCAGCCTCATGTCGGCACCGCGCTCGACTCCTTCTCGACTCGTGCCCTGGCCACCGATCTTCGCGAAGCCTACGGCCGTCGCGTGCCGAAGCAGCGTGGCGTGTCCTACTTCTTTCCGCGTCCCTCCGCTGGGAGCGCGTGCAAACGGCTCAACCTGTTCCTGCGCTGGATGGTCCGCCGCGATGAGATCGACCTGGGCGTCTGGACGCGTCTTTCCCCGGCCCGCCTCATCGTTCCGCTGGATACACATGTCATCCGGCTCGGGCGCTGCTTGCGGTTGACCCGATACACGAGCCCCGGCTGGAAGATGGCGTCGGACATCACCGCGTCACTCCGGAACGTCGATGCGCTCGACCCGGTCCGCTACGACTTTGCCCTGTGCCATGTGGGGATGATGAACGCCTGCGGATTCGGCAAGCCGCAGCGGGACTCCCAGTGCCCCCTCCGAGGACTCTGTTACCCGAAGGTCAAAGGGCAAAGGTCAAATGGCAAACGGCAGGGCAAAAGCCGAGATCGACGGTCGAAGTCGAAAGTTTAGATCCAGGGTGTCGAATCGGGGCTTCCCCGAACGACTATCCGATGTTCACGCAGTTTTCACCCGCCTTTCGGAGGAAGCCATGAAGTATCTGTGCCTGATTTACGACGACGAGAAGAAGTGGGAGACGATGTCCAAGGCCGAGGCGGACGCCTATATGGGCGAGTATTTCGCGTTCACCGAAGGCGTCAAGACGAGCGGACACTACTTGGGCGGCAACGCGCTTCAGCCTGTTCAGACTGCCACAACCGTGCGGTCGCGGAACGGGAAGCTGTCCACCACTGACGGGCCCTTCGCCGAGACGAAGGAGCAGTTGGGCGGCTACTACCTGATCGAGGCCCGCGACCTGAATGACGCACTCCAGGTCGCGCAGAAGATTCCGTCGGTGCGCACTGGCAGCATCGAGGTCCGGCCCATCCAGGAGTTCGACTAAATTGGACGCGCGGGAGACGGTCGAGGCCGTCTACCGCGCCGAGTCGCGGCGTGTCCTCGCGACCTTGATACGCCTACTCGGCGACTTCGATCGCGCCGAGGAAGCGATGCACGATGCCTTCATCGCCGCGGTCGAAAAGTGGCCGAGCGAGGGCGTGCCCGAGAATCCGCGGGCCTGGCTGGTGTCAACCGGGCGCTTCAAGGCCATCGACGTGATGCGCCGGCGCGCCCGGTTCGACGCTGCGCTGGGTGAGCTCGCGACGCGAATCGAAGCCGCGACGAGCGATGCCTCGGCCTGGGACGACGAGACGGTTGAAGACGATCGGCTGCGGCTGATCTTCACGTGCTGCCACCCGGCGTTGACGCCGGACGCCCAGGTGGCGCTGACGCTGCGCGAGGTGTGCGGTCTCACCACAGAGGAGATCGCGCGCGCGTTCCTGACCTCGCCGTCCACGGTGGCGCAGCGAATCGTCCGGGCCAAGGCCAAGATTCGCGACGCGCGCATTCCGTATCAGGTGCCGGCCCGCGCAGACATCCCGGCCCGGCTGGACACGGTCCTGCACGTCATCTACCTCGTCTTCAACGAAGGCTATTCGGCGTCGGCCGGCGAGTCGCTGACGCGACACGATTTGTCGAGAGAAGCCATTCGACTGGGTCGTCTCCTCGCGGAGCTGCTGGCGGAAGCGGAGGTGATTGGCCTGCTCGCGTTGATGCTGCTTCACGAGTCGCGCCGGGCGGCTCGTACGAAAGAGTCAGGCGAGCTGGTGCTGCTCGACGAACAAGACCGTACGTACTGGAATCGCGAGCACATCGTCGAAGGCTGCGCGCTCGTTGAGCGCGCACTGACGGGTCGCCGGTTCGGGCCGTACACGCTGCAGGCGGCGATTGCTGCGGTTCATGCTGAGGCGCGAACGGCCGCCGACACGGACTGGGCGCAGATCGTCGGCCTGTACGACGTGCTGCTGCGCGCCGATCCATCGCCAGTCGTCGAGTTGAATCGCGCCGCGGCGATTGCGATGCGCGATGGTCCGGCGGCAGGGCTGGCGATCGTCGATGCGATTCTTGCCCGCGGCGACCTCGACGAGTACCACCTCGCGCATTCGGCTCGCGCCGATCTGTGCCGTCGTCTTGGGCGGATGGCTGACGCCCGCGCCTCGTACGCGCGGGCGCTGGTCCTCACCCGGCAAGAGCCGGAGCGCCGCTTTCTGGAGAAGAGACTGCGCGAGCTGCCGGCTAGCTGACCTTCCGCTGCGGCGAGAAGAACGAGTCGTACACCGCCTGCGTGCCGTCCACCATGCGGTCGACAGTGAACCGATCGCGTGCCCGCTGGAGCGCCGCCTCTCCCATGCGGGCTCGCAATTTGGGGTTCTTCAGGAGCTGCACGATGCGCGCGGCCATGGCGTGATGGTCGCGGATCGGAACCAGAAACCCGGTCTCGCCATCGACCATGACTTCGGGGATGGCGCCGGCATCGGTCGTCACCGCCGGTTTCGAGGCCGCCATGGCGTCGACGAGCGCCGTACACATGCCTTCGCTGATCGAGCTCATCACGAACAGGTCGAATCCTTTCGTCAGCTCCATCGCATCGTCACGGAAGCCGGCCAGAAACACGTGGCGCTCGAGATGTTTGTGACGGATGTGCTCCTCGAGCGTGTGTCGGAGTTCGCCGTCGCCGACGATGACGAAACGCGCGTCAGGGACCTGGCGGACCGCGATCGCCGCGGCATCGATGAGGTAGTGCTGGCCCTTGTGCGGGACCAGCGCGGCGACATTGCCGACGACCGGCGCCTGCATCGGCAGGTAGAACGCTGCGCGCACGTTCGCCGGCTGCAGCCGTTCAATACGATCGACGTCGACGCCTTCGTTGACGATGGTGATCTTCGCGCGCGGTACACCATCGGTGACGAGGCGATCGCCGATCACCCGGCTGTTGGCGATGAACCCGTCCACCTGCGCGTACGTCCAGCGTGAGAAGGACGAGTGCTTGAGACGAAACTCTGTCCGGCGGGACGCGACCAGTACCGGCTTCGGTGTTGGCTCGGCGATCGACAGCGCCGTCGCGGCCATGGTGACGGCCAGCGGATCGTGCGCGTGAATGAGGTCCGGCTTGAGTTGCTTGATGACACGTGACAGTCGCCACGCCGCGCCAAGGTCGATCTCGTGATCGGGCGCAAGAGGGATCAGGTCGGTGCCCTCTGACATGCGCCGGAACAGCTCACCGTCAGGATGCGCCACGAGCGCCGCACGCTCACGGCGCGCGCGGAGACCCATCACGGTGTACATCACCTGGTTGGAGCCACCCGTCCAGTTCCGCGATGTGTCGATGTGCAGGGAGAACACGTTACTTAATTCCCAACGCCAACGATCAGCGTTGAGACTTGGGATTTGGAGGTGGTTGGGAGTTGGAAGTTGGGCGTTGGGAGTTGTTTTGCAACTCCCAGAGCTTGGCGAATTTCAGGAACACGGAATACGAGTTCATCAGCGAGATTGTGAGACCCACCGTTCCATCGAGGAATCCGCGACGGAGCAGATAGTTCCGCAGGAACGCCGCCGGCGGGTGCGCGACGATGCTCAGCGGGCCGGTGCGCTGACCACGCTCGTACATCTGCCGCGCGGCGAGCGTCGTGTAGTGATTGATCCGATCGAGCTGATCCCGCAGGTCGCGAAACGAGTAGTGCTGAAGTTCGTTGACGAGTTGACCGGATCCGCCGTCCACGCTCACCGACTCGTGCACGTACAGTCCAGTCCACCGCGCTGATCGCCGGTCGTACAGTCTGGCTTGATAGTCCGGATAAAAGTCCGTCGTCCGGACCCAGCGTCCGAGGTGGTACGCCACCCGAGGCACGCGATAGCCTTTGCGGGCCGGCTCGGTGGCGAGCAGCGCGTGGATCTCGCCGGCGAGCGCCGGCGTAATCCGCTCGTCGGCGTCGAGCGAGAAGATCCAATCGTGCGAGGCCAGGATGTGCGCGAAGTTCTTCTGATCGACGTAGCCCGACCAGGCGCGTGTCTCGACGCGGACGCCCTTCGATCGCGCGATGGCGACGGTGTCGTCGGTGCTTCCCGAGTCCACGACGACGATCTCGTCGGCCCAGGAGGCACTGTCGATTGCCGCCGCGATGTGGTCTGCCTCGTTGAGGGTAATGATAGTGACCGAAACCTTCGGCACACCGGAATCTTATGGTAGGGCCGGTCCTTTCCGCCTTCGCAAAAGCTACGGCGGACCGCCGTAGCTCGCCGGGGCGAGCGGAGGCTGGTTGGACCGGCCGGTTTGAGGCGTGGCCGGTAGGGCCCGTCCTTTCGGACGGGCCTCCGCCGCTACTGTTGCGGCTGGGATAACGTGGAGACCGTCGTCGCCGTGACGCCACCGCCGCCGGCGCCGATCGGCACTTCCTGCACGGTTTCGAAATCGACCACCGACTGGTTGTAGTCGAGAATCGCGCGCAGTTCGTTGTTGCGGGCCAGCGAGAGATCGCGCTGCGCCTGGAAGACCAGGAAGCTCGTTGACGTGCCGGCCTGGAACTTCCGCTGCTCCGCCTCGAGTTTACGCTCGGCGAGCTGCCGTGACGCGCGCGTGCTCTGCACGCGCTGCTGGTTGGTCTGGACGTTGCGGGCCTGTTGGCGGACCTGTGTCGCCACCTGCAGCTGCTGGTTCTTCAGGCGGGTCAGCGACTGGCTGTACTGCAGCCGCGTGCGGGCCAGGTTGGCGTCAGCCTGCGAGGTGCCGATCGGATACGTGATGTTCAGCGCCGCAGTCCAACTCGGGCTGTTCAGGCCGAGCAGGTCGTGCAGCACGCTCGCATAGCTCTTTTGAATCGGCCCGGTCGGCGCTGTGGGATCGACCGGAATACCTGGGAATCCGCCCGTGCTGGTGAGTCGTGTGCCGCCGAGCGCCGACAAGCCGTAGTTCACATTCGCTTGCACGTCGGGCAGCGTCTGGTTGCGGAAGAACCGGATGTTGACCTCCGTCGCTTCCATCGAATGCTTCGTCTGCTGCAGATCAGTCCGCCGTTCGAGCGCGTTACGTACGGCAGCGTCGGTATCCACGTTCAGCGGTTGAAACGGCGGCAGCTCCGTCGGCTCGATGCGGATGTTCCAGAAGTCGGGCATCGCCGGATCGAAGACGAGCGCGCGCAGTGAGTCTTCGGCCGTGGCGATTTGTGCCTGCGCGACAATGACCGCCTCTTCGCGCGCCGCGACTTCGGATTCCGCTTCGATAATGTCGATCGGAGGGGTGGTGCCAATCTCGACGCGTGAGCGCGTATTGCGCAACGACTCCTGCGCGAGGTCGAGCGACTGCTGCTGCACCCCGAGGGATGCCACCGCGTAGGCGAGATTCCAATAGGCATTGCGCACCGTGCGCGTCGTCGAGACCAGCGTCTGGCGAAGACCGACGTCGGCGATCTCGCGATTCACCTCACTCACGAGCACCTGTTGGCGCGTGTTGTCGATCGACCAGCCACGCATCAGCGACTGCTGGTAGTTGAACGACAGCGTGGAGTTGAGCTGCGGCTTCCAGGTGTTGCCTGGATTGTTGCTCGAGGAGCGCGAGCTGTCCCAGCCGACGTCGTAGATGCCGCCCCACGGCAGATTCTGCGTGACGCCGAGGTTGCTCGTGAAGGTGTCCTGCTTGAAGTTGGCTTCCTGGCTGCCGGTGAAGATGTTGGCGGAGGGCCGCTGAATGCTGTTGTTCTGAAACAGGCTATTGAACGCCGGCGCCCACGCGCCTCGCGCGGCGGCGACGTTGAGATCCTCGATCTGCGGATCGACCCGGGAGATCTGAATACCGAGGTTGTTCTCGATTGCGAGTTGGACCGCTTCGTCGGCCGTTAAGCGGCGAACTGGCCGCCCGTCGGGCGCCGGCGCGGGCTTCTGCGCACTGGTGGCCTGCTGGGCCGCAGCGAGGAGGCCGATCCGGCCTCGCGCGGTTCCCCCGACGGCGGACGAGACGAAGGCTTCAGGCCCGGTCGCCGGGGCCTGTGCGGAAACGGACACCTGCGTTCCGAAAGCGGCCGCAATCAGGGCCACGAAGCAGGTTCTGGTGACAATCGTACGCATCTCTCGGAACTCCAATTTGAATCTGATAACGCCCTTGCTAGGACGGATGGCCTTGGCCGGATGTTCTGATCTTGCAAAAGGTATACTCGGCCCAGATGTCTCCAGTCACTACTGATTCCGTACTCGACCGCTTTCGCCAGTCCGGTGCGCTGCTGGAAGGTCACTTTCGGCTGACCTCCGGATTGCACAGTTCCGGGTATCTCCAATGCGCCCTGGTCCTGCAGCACCCGGCCTATGCCGAGGCCTGCGGGGCGGATATTGCCGACCGCGTGCGGAGCCTGGGCGCGCAGGTCGTCCTTTCGCCGGCGCTCGGCGGAATCGTGATTGGGCAGGAAGTCGGGCGTGCCCTCGGGATCCGTGCCATTTTCGCCGAGCGGCAGGACGGCAAGCTGATGCTGCGTCGCGGATTCACGCTCGCGCCCGGTGAAAAGGTCCTGGTCGTCGAGGACGTCGTCACAACTGGAGGGTCAACGCGCGAGACGATCGACGTCGCGCGCGCGGGCGGGGCGCAGGTGGTTGGCGCAGCGTCGATCATCGATCGCAGCGGCGGGCAGCAGAGCCTCGATGTGCCGTATCACTCCCTTGCCACACTCTCGGTCCCGACCTATCCGCCAGAGGCCTGCCCGCTCTGCGCGGCCGGGCAGCCCGTCGTGAAGCCGGGTTCTCGCGTGTAATTGCGCAATCTCAAACTCACGCTCGCGTACGACGGCACGCGCCTGGTCGGCTGGCAGCGGCAAGCTGAAGGCGACTCCGTGCAGGGCGTGCTCGAGGATGCGCTGGCACGTTTTGAAGGCGCGCCGGTCACTGTGCACGGTGCAGGGCGTACAGATGCGGGCGTCCACGCGCTCGGTCAGGTGGCGAGCGCGCAGGTCACATTCGCGCACGATGCGACGACGCTGACGCGCGCGCTCAACGCGCAACTTCCTGAAGACATTCGTGTCCTGGCCGTCGAAGATGTGTCGCTGGAGTTTCACGCCCGCTTCAACGCTCGTTCGAAGACGTATCGCTATCAGATTCGTCACGGCACGATCGCCGATCCATTCGAGCGCGCGTATGTATGGCACATGCCAGAGCGGCTCAGCGTCGATGCGATGCGCGCCGCGGCCGGCGTGCTCATCGGCACCCATGACTTCGCTGCTTTTCAAAGCATGGGCACCCCGGTGCGCGACAGCGTGCGGACGGTGACTCAATCGACGCTCGCCGATGCCGAGGGTCGGATGGCCTACGAAATCTCCGGCGACGGCTTCCTTCGTCATATGGTGCGGGCGATTGTCGGCACCCTGGTCGAGATCGGGCGCGGATTTCGCGAGCCCGAGTCCATGGCGTCATTGTTGCGAAGTTCTGCACGCAGCGACGCGGGTGCGACGGCACCGCCCCAGGGCCTGTTCCTGGTCCGTGTGGATTATCATTAACTGTTTGATTAACGAGGAATTGCGTCGTGCCGCTTGAGGATCTCCTGGCCTGGATTCCGCCCGGACACGCCGACGCGACTCTCGCCCGTGAGATCCAGTTCGACCGGCTCCCGGCACACGTCGCCATCATCATGGACGGCAATGGCCGCTGGGCCGCGCAGCGGCATCTGCCGCGGGTCGAGGGACACCGTGCCGGCATTGATGCCGTGCGTGATTCGGTCGAGACGGCCGCACGCCTCGGCATCGGCGTACTGACCCTCTACGCGTTCTCGATCGAGAACTGGAAGCGTCCGGCCAGCGAGATCGGCACGCTCATGCGGCTCCTGAAGCGGTACCTGCGATCGGAGCTGAATACGCTCCTGCGCAATGACATCCGCTTTCGCGTCATCGGCCGGATGGAGGAACTGGCGCCGGACATTCAGGACGAATTGAACGTCGCGATCGAGCGCACTCGTGGCAGCAGCGGGATGCTCTTCAACATCGCGCTCAATTACGGTGGCCGCGCCGAGATCGTCGATGCGGCGCGCCGCGCGATTGAGGCTGGTGTGCTTCCCGAAGATCTCGACGAGCAGCGGTTCGCGAGCTTTCTCTATACGGCCGGTCAGCCCGATCCCGATCTCCTCATCCGCACCAGCGGCGAGATGCGCGTCAGCAATTACCTGCTGTGGCAGATCGCGTACTCGGAGATCTACGTGACCGACACGCTGTGGCCGGACTTTCGGCGACGGCACCTCATCGAAGCGGTTCTCGCGTATCAGAAGCGCGATCGCCGGTACGGCGGAATCAGCGCGCGAGCCGTCAGCGGCGCGCAATGACCCCTCGACTATCACTCGGGGTCATCCTGAGCAGAGTCGAAGGATGAACGAATGACCCGCCTCGTCAGCGGTGTCGCGCTCGCGGCGGCCGCACTCGTGGCGATTCGATTTCTGCCTCTGCTTCCGCTGCGCGTGCTGGCCTGCCTCGTCGCCGCGCTGGCCGCCAAGGAGTATCTCGACATCGTGGACAGCCCGATTCGAGCGGTGGTGCTGGTGATCGCCTTGTGCTGGGTGGTGTCCGGCACAACCATCGTCTCGCCACTCATTCTGCTGACGATGGCCCTGCTGTGGGTCGGGGCAGAAGTACTGATCTCGAACCACAGTATTCAGCAGGCCTCGACCGGGATCTTCGCGGCCGTCTACATCGGCATGCCGCTCGGGATGCTCGTCGCCGTGCACGGTCTGCTCGGCTGGCGCGCCACGCTCCTGCTCATTGGCACAGTGGTCGTCAGCGATTCGATGCAGTACTACACGGGCCGGCTGCTCGGCCGTCATCCACTCGCGCCGGCGATCAGCCCGAAGAAGACGATCGAGGGTGCGATTGGCGGCGTGATCTTCGGGACCGCATTTCTGACCATCGTCGGCGCGCTGGTGCTGCCGTTCTCCGGCTATGCACCGCTGGTGATTCTCGGCCTGCTCGTCGTCGTCCTGGGCATCTGTGGTGATTTGTTCGAGTCGCGATTGAAGCGCACCGCTGGCATGAAAGACAGTTCCGCGCTGATTCCCGGCCACGGCGGGGTCCTCGATCGTGTCGACGCGCTGCTCTTTGCCGTCGCGCCGTTTTATCTCTACATTCGAAACGTCACGTGAAGCGACTGGCCATTCTCGGCTCGACGGGATCGATCGGCCGGAGCGCGCTGGCCGTCGTGGATGCGCATCCTGACCGACTAAAGGTCGTGGCGCTCGCCGCCGGCGACAACGCGCCATTCCTTGCGGAGCAGGTGCGTCGGTATGCGCCTGACGTCGTCGCAATGGCGACGAGCGAGGGTGTCGATCGCCTTCGTGCGGCGTGCGGCGCGGACGTGCGCGTCACGATGACCGGTGGCGCCGAAGGCCTGGTGGCGGTGGCCACGCATCCATCCGTGGACATCGTGATCTGCGCCTCGTCCGGGACCGCGGGCCTCGAGGCCGTGCTCGCGGCGATCGCGGCCGGTAAAACGATCGCACTCGCCAACAAGGAAGTGCTGGTGATGGCCGGTGCGCTGGTGACGGCGGCGGCCCGGCGCCACAACGTGACGATTCTTCCCGTGGATAGCGAGCACAACGCGGTCCATCAATGTCTGCACGGACGAAACCAGAGCGAGATTCGACGAGTGATTCTCACCGCCTCTGGAGGACCGTTTCGCGATCTCACCGCGCCTCAACTGCAGCGGGTCACGCCGGATCAGGCGCTTCGTCACCCGACATGGCAGATGGGCCGGAAGATCACCATCGATTCGGCGACGCTGATGAACAAGGGCCTCGAGGTCATCGAGGCGCACTGGTTGTTCGGTATGGATGCCGATCAGATCGAGGTGGTCATCCATCCGCAGTCGATTGTGCATTCCATGGTGGAATTGCTCGATGGATCGGTCATTGCACAACTGGGGGTGACTGATATGCGGCTGCCTATTCAGTACGCATGCTCATACCCCGAACGGTGGGATGGAGCGCTTCCATCTCTCAACCTGAGCCAGGCCGGGCGGCTCGAATTTCACCCACCGGATCACCAGCGATTCCCATGTCTGGGGCTTGCGTATCGGGCGCTCCGGGCCGAGGGGACGCTCGCGGTGGTGCTGAACGCCGCGAACGAGGTGGCCGTGTCGGCTTTTCTCGATGGACGGCTCGGATTCACAGCGATTCCTACGGTCATCGAGCGGACGATGAACGCGCATGCCATCGAAGGCGTCTCAACAGTGGAAACGGTACGGCGAGTCGATGCCTGGGGCCGGAATTACGCCCGCGAAATGGCCGCCGAGTTAGAATTAACAGTCTGAGGTTTTGCTTTTGATCACGATATTGGCGTTCCTGTTCGTGCTCGGTGTGCTGATCTTCGTCCATGAGCTGGGACATTTCCTCGCAGCGAGACGGCACGGCGTTCGGGTTATTACGTTCTCCCTCGGCTTCGGGCCGAAGATTCTGAAGGTCACGCGCGGCGATACCGAGTACTGCATCAGCGCAATCCCGCTCGGTGGCTACGTGAAGATGGCCGGTGAGAATCCGGAAGACCCGCGCTCCGGACATCCCGACGAATTCCTGTCCAAGACCAAGTGGCAGCGTTTTCAGATCCTCTTCGCGGGCCCCGCGATGAACATCCTGCTCGCGGTGGTGGTCACGGCATTCGTGCTGGGCATCCAGGGCGTCCGCCAGCCGGTTTACTTCGATGAGCCCGCGCTGATTGGCTCGGTCGTCTCGGGCTCGCCCGCCGAGCGGGCGGGCGTCAAACGAGGCGACCGCGTGATCACCGTGTCGGGTGATCAGATCGCGACGTGGAAGGACCTCGAGCTGGCGATTGGTCTCCGGCGGCCAAACCGTGACATGAGTGTGACGGTTCTGCGTGACGGTCAAAACGTGACCATGAACGTACGGCCGGTCGCCGAGGGCAAGTACGAAGTGAGCGACATCGGCGTCCTGCCTGATGCCAACCCGGTCATCACGCGAGTGCTCGCTGGCGATCGCGCCGAAAAGGCGGGACTGAAAGCGGGCGACATCATCCTGGCTGTGAACGGCGAGCGGATGGCGACGCGGATGCAACTCATCGACGTCATTTCGCACAGCGGCAACAAGACCATCCAGGTGACTGTCCGTCGCGATGGGGGCGAGCAGGCGGTGACGGCGACACCGGAACAGCGCGGTTCACGCGGCTGGCTCGGTGTCGAGCTGTCCGAGCCGACGAAGTCATTCACCCCCGGACCCTTCGAAGCGATCCGCCTCAGCGTCGAGCACAACATCGAGTCGTCGGGGATCATTTTCAGAACGCTGGCCGGACTGTTCACCGGCGAAACATCGGTGCGGCAGCTGCAGGGCCCGGTCGGGATCGCGACGCTCTCCGGTGAGTCGGCGCAGGAAGGATTCATCACGCTCCTGTCGTTGATGGCGATGCTGAGCATCAATCTCGGGATCCTGAACTTGATGCCGGTCCCGGTCCTCGACGGCGGTCACATTCTCATCATGGCGCTCGAAGGCATCGCTCGCCGCGACTTCAGCATGCAGGTCAAAGAGAAGATGCTGCTGGCCGGCTTCGTGGTGCTGATGATGCTGATGGTGACGGTCATCTACAACGACCTCACGCGAATCAGCTGGATCGAGCGCCTCATGCCGTGGCGTAATTAGCAGAGTTCGCATTCAGAAGAGAGGCACCATGATGTCGATTCAGCGCGGGCTCCTCCTGGGAGTCCTGATCATCGGTCTGGCTGCACCGGTTGCTGCTCAGCAGAGCACGACGGTGACGCAGGCGGATATTCAACGTCTGCAGGACAACGTCTATCTCGCGGATCGTGATCTGTCGCAGGCTCGCAGCCGCGACGCCGCCCGCGCGACGCAACTCCAGGCCGAGCTCGATGATCTGCGCGACGAGGTGGTGTATCTGAAGGTGAAGCTGCGCAAGGAGCGAACGCTCTCTCGAAGCGAATACGCCGACGTGCGCGATCGCATCGACGACCTCCGCTCGCGCGCGCGCGGCGAGTCGGCGAGCCCCGTCTCCTCGTCGTCGTCGTCGTCATCGACGTCTGCGTCGGCGGCGGTTGCGCCTGCACCGCGCCCCGCGAGTCCTGCTCCCGTGTCTCCCGCGTCGTCCTCGTCCTCGACGTCTACGAACTCGACGACGTCTACCGCGTCGACGCGGACGACGGCGCCTGCAAATACCGTTGAAATCCCGGTCGGCACCGAAATCGATGTGCGACTGCAGAACGCGCTGAACTCGGGCACCAATCAGGTCGAGGATCGATTCGAGGCGACAACGCTCGTGGATGTCGGTGTGAACAGCCGGATCGTGATTCCTGCCGGGTCGCTGATGCGAGGCGTCCTCACGCAGGTCGAACCCGCGACGCGCACCAACCGCACCGCGCGCATGACGGTCAGCTTCGATCAGGTGACGGTGAACGGCCAGGCGTACGCGATTCGCGGCACGGTGTCGCAGGCGATCGAGGGCTCAGGCATCAAGGGTGAGACCGCGCGCATTGGGACGGGCGCGGGTGTTGGCGCTGTCATCGGCGGCCTCCTCGGTGGGTTCAAGGGGGCGCTCGCCGGCATCCTGATCGGCGGCGGCGGCACGATCGCGGCGACCGAAGGCAAAGAAGTTCAGCTGCCGCAGGGCACGGTGCTGCGCGTGCGACTCG
>Ga0111538_10005635_pt1 | contig 17083 bp, 14 predicted proteins | sample SoiMethybrSBSTD1_FD_79669 | JGI IMG/M metagenome (GOLD analysis project Ga0111538, IMG submission 79669) | Bulk soil microbial communities from a Populus tree surrounding site in Tennessee, USA - Soil MetaG P. TD hybrid SBSTD1 (version 2)... | ecosystem: Environmental > Terrestrial > Soil >...
AGCGCTGTTGCGTGAGTTGCGCCGGATCGATCGCTGCCGGATCAAAGGGTGCCAATGTCGGCCGCGCTCGTGGCAGCGGCACCGGCGGCTCTTCTGCTCGCGCTGCAGCTGCAGGTGCTGCGGGCGCCGGCGGCTCGGCTCGGGGACTTGTTGATCGAGCCGCCGGCGATCTGGACGTCTGTGTGGCAATAGGCCGTCCGAGATCTCGCGTGATCCCCATTGCCTCTTCGCCGGATCGCGCCGGCGGGTTGAGGATCTCGTGTCCGGTGTTGGGATCGATGTAGCTCGAGCGGTCTTGTCCACGCGGACCCATCGCCTTGATGATCTGCTCGCCTAACGTACCGGCCGGCTTGGGTGGCATTGCGGCTCGAGCAGATGCTGTCGTCGTCGTCGATTGCGATGTCGGAGCCGGAGCTGGCGCAGCGGCCGGAATAGCGGGTGATGCAACAGTCGGAGCGCCCGCGACAAGAAAATCCTGTTGTTCATTTGTCGGCTCCCATGGAGTGCCGGGCACATGCTCTGCAGGTGGCCGCACCGTGCTGGCGAGCAGATCTCCGCTCGAGCTCGGCGCAGGCGCAGCCGCGACTGCAGGAGCTGCATCAGGTCGCGGTGGCGCTCCGGCCGGCCGCGATGACGGCAGCGGCACCTGGCCGCCGGTCGCCGTGCCTTCTGGCGTCGTAACGTCGAGCATGCCTCGCGGCTGATAGCCGGAGGTGCCGTAATATCTTTGCAGCTCACCGATCGCCTTCTGCTCCTGCGCCGTGCGCTGTGGCGTCGGCGAATAGTTGGCCGGGGGTTGCTCGGTTGCACCGGCGACGGCGCCTGGAATATCGGCCGGCGGTCTCGGCTGCGGGCCGCCCTTGCGCAGCGCCTCGATGCGCTCGTTGCGATCGAGCCCGGTCTTTTCCTGGACGTACATCTCCTTGCCGTCGGGATGCCACGCATATTTGGAGTAATACTTGCCGGAGGCTGCGCGCGTGGATGCAAACCTGGTTTTACCTTCGGATGCATTGCCGGTCGGCGCCCAGCCGAATGTTTCCGTCCCGACATCGGAGCCACCCAGCACAGGCTTGAGCACCAGCTCACGAAAGCGCGCCAGGCCGCCGGCGCGCGCCAGGCTCTGCGCACCGTTGGTGAACGTCTCTGGCGGGTAGTAGCCGCCGGGGCCTTTACCAACCTCGCGCGTCACCTGCTCGAGCGTCTGGCCGCGCGCAATCGCACGGTTGAAGATCGTCTCAGCCTGGAGGATTTGCTTCGAGATCGGCGCGCTGCCGCTAACTTCACCGGCGACGATCGTCGCGATGCGGTTCAGTATCGCCGGGTTGCGGCGGATCTCGTCGAAAAACTGACTGCGATCGATCATGGTTGTGGCCGCCTGGTTGCATCGGATGCAGCAATGAGTTGTGCGAGCAGATCAGCAATCGTCGGTGCAGGTTGCGGCGTGTAGTCGCCGCTCAAGCCACGCCTGGCGGCGCCGCTCTGCAGCATCTTGCCGTGGACGTAATTGGCGAGCGGTGCGGCGCCGTAAACACCGGCGCCCCATCCCACAGCCTGGGGCAGACCGAGCGCCTTGGCTGCATCACCAAGTATTTTGGCCAGAGCAAAACGGCCGGCCAGGCCGGTTGCTTGCCCGCCAATAGAACGTGTCAATCCAGTCTGCCTGGTTGGATAATTGAAGGCACCGCTGAGCTGCGAGAGATCAGTCATCGTGCCTTGCTGATTGCCACCCAGGATGCGCTGCGCCTCTGGGCTCATGTTGTCCCACCAGTTGGCAAATTTACGCGCGCCGGCGGCGCCACCACCGCGGATGCCCTCGATCGGCGCACCGCTGCCGCCGGTGCCGCCCTGGCCGAGCGTTTCCTGCGCGCGCAGTCGCAACGTATCGCCGGCGATGCGATCGAGCGCTTGCGGCGCATGCTGCTCGAGCCGGCGCAGGCCTTCTGGGTTCTGCTCGTCGACAACGCGATTGAACGCGCGCTCGGGCGGCATGCCACCGACCCGGCCGGCGGTGCCTTCCTTGCCGGCGATCTTCTCAAAATATTTTACTGGGCCGCCGGATCCTGTCAGCGATCGCGTGACGCCCTGGGTGATGTCGAACTCGTGCGGTTGAACGCCTTCCGCAAGCGCCGTCTCGCGCATTGCATCTCGCGCCGGGCCATAGATCTGATCGAGATGCCTACCTGGCACGGCCTCGAGCGTCTGCGTCTGTTTGCCAAGGCCTCCAGTCCAGTCCTTGAAAGCATTAATCGGGACGAGGATCTGGCCGTTCTGACCAATGATGACTTGGCCGTTGCGATCACGCGGCATCATCTGCTCGAGCGCATCGAGACGGGCCACCATCGGCCGCGCTGTGATCGCATCAGTGGAAGCGATTTCCGATCGCAGCGCTGCGTAGGTGCCCGCGACGTCGACGGGTGCGTTGCCGATGCGATCGTACATCCCCTGCTGCACAGCCGAGCTCTGCCCGCGCAAATCCTGCGCCGCCTGCTCGGCCGTGCTGAGTACGTTTTCACCGATCGTGCCTGATGTTGGCGAGGGGTGCTGAGCTCCTCGGCCCGCTGCGGCCTGGTCGGCCCGCTCGCGCATTTGCACCAAGGTACGCTCGCGCGCATTCACGGTTGGGTTGGGCAGGAAGCCTGTGCCACGGCCGGAGATCGTGCGCTCAGTGTCCTGGATTTTTTCATTGCCGAGCATGCCGGCGGTTGGCGTCACGCCCTGGCGCTCGGCCGCTGCAGCAATCTCCCGCGCATCGGGCCGCGCCTGGCGGCCGTAGTAGCGCTCGACGAGCGAGCTTGGACTAGGTGCATTGCCCGCCAGGCCGCCGAGCAGAGATCCGATCACGCCGCCCTTTTCGCCGCCGATCTTCTCACCGAGATGACCACCAACTTCGGAGCCAATAACTGGAGCAACGACATTGCGTGCCGTCGCCGCGGCCGCCGGCATGACAGCCGCGGCTGCGGATGGTGCGGCTGCGATCGCTTCGCCAACAGCGCGAGCACCGAATGGCGCCACCTGCGCGGCGCCCTCGAGGAAGCGCCTGGTCGTCGAAGCATCGGCCGGCAGCTCGGGCGTGCCGGTAGCCTGGCGCAGTAGCGGCGTAACCTCTGGGATCCTCGGCGTTTCAACCTTGGTGCCGAGCAGTCGGTCAACACCGGCGCCGACGAGGTCGAATGGATTGAGCCCCGCGTTCTGCACCTTGATCGCCACGTCGGGGATGCCGCCGACAATGCCGGTGGCAATGCGACCGATGGTAGCGTTTACCCCGCTTGGATCCGGCGCTGCATTTGGATCCGGCGCGCCGAGCGCGCTGGCCACCCGACCGAAGATGCTGCGCTCGGGCGGAGCTGCGGCCTCCGCCTCTGCTTTTTTCTTGAGATACTCGTCGGGATCAAACGCCGGCGACGCGCTCGAGCCTGCCAGATATGCGTCGGGGTCGAAGGCCATCACTGAAGTCCATTTCGCCTCAAGATATCCGTTGCCCTAGGGTCTTTCGGATTTGCGCGCGCCCAGGCGATCGCTTCACGATCGGCTGGCGACACTTCGGTCGTCCGCGGCTGAGTTGCAGCGCGAGCTGGCGCCTGTTGTGCAGCTCGTGTTGGCGCCTCCAATGGCGGCGCCACGTTTTTTGGATCGAGGCCGAGCCTGGTCGCGCGCTCCTGCGCGTATTGGATTAAGCCGGCCGCGGTTTTGTAGTGCTCGCTCGCCGCCTTGTAACCTTCGTCCAGGAACGAGGCGCGGGCGCGATCACTGAGCGCTGTGCCGGCCTCCACCTGCTTGTTGTACAGGCCCCACCATTTTTCCATCGCCGGCGACGTGTTTGCCGCCGTCGCCACCTCGCCCTCGCGCACCACGCTGTTCGGGTCGTAGATCTTCGCCAGCATGTAGATCATGTGCAGATCTGCCTCCGGCGTCTTGGCTTGCGAGGCCGCCTTCAGCTCGTTGTAGGCGCGCCCGGCATCCATCGCGCCCTTCACCGTCGGGTGGTTGAGGATCTCCTTGAGCTGCTCGTCGCCGGCGCCCTGGACGACCGGTTCGCTCACCGTCACGCCAGTCGGCGAGATGGCGCCAGCCGGCACGATCGGCTTGGTCGCATCTGCAGCAGCAGCAGGAGCTGCCGGCGGTGCGGCGCCAGTCACAACCGGCCCGCCACCAGGCTGCGCACCCGCTGTCGGTGCCGGTGGCAACGGTGCTGCCGGCGGGGTTGCCGATGGTGCCGTCGGCGCCACGCCGAAGAGACCCGCGTTGATTTTGGCAACCAGCGGTGTGTAAACCGGCGGGATTGCCTTCTCGTTGTAGCCGATGACGCGAAGGTTGCCGGCGTTGTCCCTTTCGACCTTCTGCGCTTGCGGGAACTGACTGTTGAGAAGGATGGCAGCGCGCTGCAGATCGGTCACGTTAAACGGCTTGTTGCCGATCGTCGCCTGCCTGTTGAGCTGCTCGAGCGCGGCCGTCTCGGCGCCCTTGTCCTTGTACGGAGACTGGTCGAACGGTGCCTCCCCCATCTTCACCAGGCTGTGACCTTGCGGCACCGCAATCGGCTGGCCAGTAGCCATATCGGTCCTGCCGTCGCGCGAGGCGACCCGCGAAACCACCTGGCCCTGCGGATCGACGACGCCGAAATTGTTGACCGTGCCGGTGACGTCCATCATCGGCAATTTGCCGGTGAGCTGCGTCTGCATCTTGATTTGGTCTTCTATGTTTCGCGGCACGCCCATCATGTCGAGGCGCGCCTGCGCCTCCATCATCGGCGCGTGCGTGGCGATGTCGCCCATGCTGGTGACGTGTCGATAACCAAGCGCCGCATCGGCGAGCTGCTTGGCGCGAACGCGCTCAAATTCCGCATTGCGCTGGTCCTGCGCTGTCGCCGTTGCCGCCGTATCTGCTGCTGCGATGTCTGGCGTGAACGCGCGTAATGGCTGCGGACCCATTGCCGGCACGACCTCGGTGCCGATCGGGCCGCCGCTCGTTGCCCAAGCCTGCTGGCCCGTTGTCACCGGCACGACCGCCGGCGGTTTCTGCGCCATCCAGTAGTCCTCGTTTGCGCGGATCGCCTCGTTGGCAGCCTCACGCTGCAAGCGCTTCTTGCGCATGTCCTCGATGCGGTTGACGTCAAAGCTCTGCGCCAGGCCCGCGAGCGCGTTGCCGATCGTCGGATCCTCTGTCCAGAAGGCAGCCATCTGTCGCCCCTATACCTGCCCGAAGGCGTTGCCAGAGGTCATGCCCCTGCCGGCGATGCTGGCGAGCGAGCCAGCGATGCCGCCCCACGGTGACGGTGTCGCCGTGAAGTGCTCCGGCTCGACGTTGGTGGCCACGCCCAAGACGCCCAGGTTGCCCTGGCGCAGATCGCCCTGCAGTCGGATGTCCTGGCCGCTCTTGTTGAACAGATCCTGCGCGCGGTTCTGCAGACCGAATTGCGAGCCGCCGTAGGACTGGATGGTGGCAAGGTTGGCGATGCGCTTGCGCGCATCGACCGCGGCGTTGTTGACCCTCTTCTGCAGATCTTGCGTGACCATCGGATCCGCGCCGCCCAGACCACGCAGCAGCTCATCGCCGACGACTGGGATCTGGTCCTTCAAGTTCTCCGGCGTGATGTCCTGCTGCACGCGCTTTTCTTCGGTGGCTTGCGCTTCCTTCTGCTTGTCGGGCGTGAGCTCCTGCAGCGAAGCCTGACGGGCGGCCTCGGCCTTCTGGCGATATTCCTCCTCGCGCTGGAACGCCTCGGTGCGCTGCTTGCGCTGGTAGGCCACCCAGGCGTTGTTGGCCTGCTCCTGCTTATTCATGGCGTCTTGCTGCGCCGAGTAACTGGCAAAGCTCGACGCAGCCGATGCGACGGCGCCGATGATGCCAATCATCATGGGTTCACACATGAGAGATCACGCTGGGTTGTCGCCGGTGTTTGAGATCGACCCCTGCCCGCGCGGATTGCGCGGGGTCAGACCGCCGGTATTGGCAAAATAATTGTCGAGCAGGTTCTGCCCGGCCGAGATCGATCCGATCACCAGCGGCTTGAACAGCTCGCCGAGCGGCTGCAGGTTCGGCTGCGCAATCTGCGACTGCTTGACCATGCCGGTTGCGACGTTAGCCGCAAGCGCAGGATCCTCAGTGCCGTAGAGCTGGTTATAGGCCGACTGCTGCTGGCCCTGGATGCCGGAGCGCAACTGCGCGACGTCCTGGTCGGCCTGCGTGCGGAAACCGATGTCCTGGAAATTTTTCTGCGCGAGCAGATCAGTCTTGGCCTGGTTGGCCGCGCTCGATCGCGATAGGCCGGCGCGCGCCAGGTTGTAGCGCGTCTGGTCAAGTTGCTTGTTGTATTGGTTGCTGAGCTGGTCTGTCGCGTTGGCGAGCTCGGCGGTTCGGTACTTGTTGTAGAAGGCATCGTCGAAACCGCCGCCGGCGAAGATCTGATCGATCGCCTGCTTGCCCTGCTCAAGGCGAGCCTTGCGCTCGGCCTCCTTCTGCTTTGCTTCCTCGGCCTGCTGCATCTCGAACTGCAGCTGTGCGTTGTTTGAGGATCTGGATTTCCCGCCCATCACAGCACCTTTCGCATGATGACGCCGATCTCCTCGGCACCAAATTTTCGCAGCATGTTTTTCAGTGTCGGGACCGCCTCGTGGCCGCCGGCGATCGGAATGTGCATCGCGGTGGCGCCATCGCCCTTGGCGAGATCAAATGCCGTCCACGTCAACATGCGACCCGCCGGCGTGAAGCGAAATTCCTTGTAGACGAACAGCTCGCCCAGCACCGCGCACTTGTTGTCGGAGAACGATGCGTCGAGCGAATACGAGACCACGCCGATGATCCTTCCTTCATGCACCGCGACAATGTGCGGACAGATGCCGCTGCCGATCGCCGCGCGCAGATATTTCGTCGTTGCCGCCGGATTGCACGAGAACAGCTTGAGGTAGGTCGGGCTCTCGCGCAGCAACGTCATCGCGAGCATGGTGAGCTCGTCGACGTCGTCGATCGTCGCCAGCCGGATGGTGATTGCCGGGCGCGTTGTGGATCTTCGCTGCGGGGCGCTCATCACTGAGCCACCTGTAGAGGATAAAATCCTCGCCGCGCGCGCCGGAGCCGCGCAAGACAGCTTCCGCCTCTGCACCGAAGATCTCGAGCCAGCGTCCCACGTCTTGCCGGGTCGCCAGACTGCGCGTCTCCACGCGATGGAAGCCGGTGTCCAGCAGTAGCGGCACCATAAACCGGCGAACGTGCCTTGTCATCGCCAATAGCACCGAGCCCCAGTCGTCGGTGCCGAAGCAGAAGGCGTAGCCGACGCCCGGCCACATCGGCATCAACCCCCAGCAGCTCGCCGGCACGCCATCGTGGCGCGCGACAAACACCATGTCGGCGTTGAGCATGATGCGCCTGGTGAGCTCCTCGGGATCCATGTTCGGCGTCGTCGCCGAGATCTCGATGCGATCGCTCTCACGCATGTGATCGACCACATGGCGCACGGCGTCGTGAGTGCCGGTTGAGATACTCACCGTCATGACTGTTCTGCGCCCTGATAATGCACCGACAGGTTCGACAATGTGAGCGGACCAGGCACCGCCGATCGCAGCCGCAGCGAGATATGCGTCGAGCGCCCCTCGATCGCCTGGCGCCCCTGCATGAACGTCGGCCCGATGATCTTGCCGAGATAGTCCTCGGCGGTTTCGTCCTCGGGATTGATGGCGGCGTAGACGTCCCACTCGCCGGTCGCAGCCGCGTCGATGCCCTGGTAGCTCTTCTGCGTTGCCGGCTTGTCGCCCGACAAATACGGAAATTCGACCTCAACCGGACACGAGTCCATGACAATGCCGGTGTCGTCGGCGCCGCCGTAGGCAAGGACGTTGTTGTCGAGGTCGCGCACAACGACGTGCTGGCGATGTGTAGTGGCTGCGTTGATGGTGAACCGGGTATCGGCGCCTGAGATCTCAACGCTGGGATGATATTCGGACCAGGCCGTGATCTTCGGGCCAGGAAACGCCGACAGAATGTAGACGCGATCGGGCAGGATGATCCAAAACCTGCCGGTGACCGGCTGCAGGATCGAGATCGCGTGATCCATGTACGGTTCGCCGTAGGCGCGAAACAGCGCCTGCATGACCGGATCCAGCGGCGAGCCTACGTCCGAAACTGACGCAGCAAGCGAGGCGTTGCGCGCGCGCAGCGATCGGATGCCGTCGGGCGCCAGGTAGAGCACGTCGCCGGATCCGTATGAGAGCACCGAGCGTGGCGCCACCGTGCCGGCCTGGCGCAGCGTCTGCGCGTATTGCGTCTGCAGCGGATCGGGATCGATCACCCAGAGCTGCGTGGCGGTCTTCGAGAGGATCGCCAGCTTGTCGTAGTAGACCTCGAGCGCCAGCGCGTCAGACATATCGCTGTCACCGAGCGACAGATCGATAAAGCCCGCGCTCGCATCGACCGTCCAGTCGGTCGGATCGCCATCGGCCGAAAAGAAAAGAATGCCCCGCTCGACCGCAAATATTTTGTTCTTGTAAGTGCGAACGTAGAGACCCTGCGCATCCGGCACCACGACGCCGTCGTAGAAGTGAACGGGGACGGTGGTGTCGCCATCGACAAACGCCACCACAAACGCCTTGTTGTCGAAGAAGTCGTAATCGACGATCTCGTTGATCGTCGTGCAGTCGAGCTCCATCGTGCCGATGCCCCAGGGCGCCGTCGGCGGATTGGTGGCGGAACCTCCCGGCACAAAGGTGTAGAGCTTGCCTTGCAGCTCAACCAAACCCTGGCTGTTGGCTGGGACGGTGGCGAACGGGACGAACGCAAATCTTTTCTCGATCTCGCCGCCAGGCGTGACGTGGGCGTTGAGCAGCTTACGCAGCGTGCCGGGTGGCGCCGTCAGCGACGATCGACGCAGATCCAGCCCGGCCGCAAAGTCGGTGATGGTGAAGTACGGCATCGCACCTCACGGAATGTAATCGATGCCCGGCACATACCCGCGATAGGGCCGCGCGCCGAAGTGATCGATGCCGGAGCTGCGGCTGCTGCCGCCCATGTTGAAATTGATGCGCTTGTCGGCGCCGTTGTTGATCAGCAGCTTGCGCAGATAATTCTGCGCCTTGGTCAGCTTGAGCGCTGCCGCCTCCACCTTCTGGAAGGCGAGGATCTCGGCGGCCGCGAACAGCACGATCGCTTTGCTGTCAATCACGCAGGTGTCGTCGTCGGCGACCAGCGGGTTGCACGGCGCCTGGCCCTCGAAGCGCATGGTGCCGTCGCCGACCGGTGTCGGCACCAGGAGGAGCTTGCCGATCGGGTCGGTCTTGCCGTCAGTAACGCTGACCTGGTTGCCCCAGCGCAGCGGCGTGCCTGGCGACTGCGTGGGACCGGTGTCGAAAGCGTGGATGCCGTAGCGCAGTATTTGCCAGCCGCCGTTGCCGCCCTCGGCGATCATGATGCGCCGGATCTGGTCGAACGGCATGTCCTCGGGAAAATCATAGACCGCCTGGCCGGCCTGGTAAGGCTTGTCGACCCAACGGGTCAGGTGCGGCCAGGTCCATGCGTCCCACAGCTCCATCTGCTGACGGTTGAGCTGGTTGTCCTGGGTGAGCTGCGACTGCACGCCCTGAGCTGGGTTAAGCGATTGCCCAGTCTCGGCGCGCAGATCGCGGCGCAGCTCAAGCAGTGTCACGCCGAGCGGCATCAGGCACCTTTGGCTGGCCGCTGATGTTTGCCTGGCTTGAAGACGGCGGGGCCGATCGGCGCCCCTGGCGGGGCGGCGTCTTCGTCCTCATCGTCCTGATTGTCTGGTGCCGGCGGTGGCGGTGTCGGTGCCGGCGGCTCCTCGACGGGATGACCGTTGCCGTTGACGCTGACCATGGTGTGCGGCTCGATGATCTGGCCATGCGCGTCGGCGAGCGGCAGATCTTCGGTCTCGGCCGGCATCAGCATCTCCATGCGCGAATTGCGCCCTGGGAAGACATGCTCGACGACCCTGCCGTACTTGAGTGCGAGGCGCTCCTTCTCGGCGGCGATCGACGTCTCGCCGATTGCGCCAGGCTTAACCTCAAAAACATTTTCCTCTTCGTGCAGCGCCATGATCACCTGCACTTCCGGCCAGGAGATCATGTTGGTCTGATCAAACCAGATGACCGTAAAACCCTTGCCGGCGAGGTTCACCCTGCCGGTACACCAGTGCATCTTCGGCATTTGTCTTCCTTTCGGTTGTGAGAAGACCGCCGCACGCGCGCGGCGGTCTCCGGTTCTTTTGTCAGGCGATATCGATGACGGCGGCTGAGTTCAGCCGGCGCGCACAGAGCTGGCCTGTCGAGGTGATGCCTCGATACATGACGTACTTATCTGGCGGACGAGCTGGTGAGTGTTGGTGACGCCACTCGCCATCCATCTTGACCAAATACACGTCTCTCGAGTCGAACCAATACATGCGCTTGCTCTTGCCGAGATCATCGAGCGTCGGGTCGTACTCGAAGTCGGTCCCCATGTAGGAGATCTGACCAACGCTGACGTCCTTGCCGCTCGCGTACCCCGTCATCGAGTAGTTGCCGTTGGCCCGCAGCTCACTCTCCAAAGCAGAGAGCCAGTCGCTGCCGCAGAAGCCCGTGTTCGGACGTCCACCGTAACGGGAGAGCTGGCGATACTCTTTCTGCAGGAGCGTGATGAGCGCGCCGCCGCCGGTTGCCGATGACGTGATCGGGCCGCCGCCCCAGCCCGCAAGAGCTGGTGTGGTGCCGATCGCCGTTGCCATCGCCGCCGTGTAGGCACGGTTGCGCCACCAGGTCTTGGTGGCACGATCGATGCCGCCGACGACACCGGTGCCCGGCGTGTCGGTGATGAGCGCGGCCATGCCGGCCAAAGCCTTGGCGTCGGCAACGCCGTTCGTCCACAGCAGGTTGTTGAGCCCGCGGGCGTACTGTTCGCTTACGTCCTCGAGCGCATCGTTAAGCAGTCCGACCAGGACGGTGTCATCGCGGCCGGAATGTTCGCTGGTGTCTTCGCCGTTGGTGTCAACGACGCTGATGCCATCGGTCTTGAGCTCCGAGTGCGTTAAGCTGATGCCGATGTGGTGCTCGCGCCATGCAAACCGCGCTTGCTTGAGGTTGGCGGGAGTGTAGTAGCTGACGGTGTCGGAAAGTTCATAACCAACCAGCTTGTCGCCCGTGCCAGGTGCGGCCGTGTTGCCATAGTCGCCCTTGACGCTGATGACGATGTCGCCCTTGCCGCCGGGAAACGTCTTTGCCTTGCTCTCCATCAGGGCCAGGAGCGGCTTCTCCTGGATCGCTTGCTGGAAGGCGGTGCCTTTGTTCAACCACCAATCCAGCGCTGCCGTTGTGATGTGATCCAGCAACGGCTGGGTATATGTTGGCATTTACGCGCGCCCTTTCAGACGCGAGCGCGTTCTCTGGCCTGTTGCACTGCTTCGAGCAGGGTTCTGGCCTCCGGCGCCGCGCCGTTGGTTTTGCCCGTGCTGCGCGGTTGTGACGATGTTGGGCGTTTCGGAGGAGCCCAGGAGCTGTAACGCTCATTCACACGCCGATACGCTTCCTTCGCGATCGCGACGGCATGTTCCGGCGACTGCGGTGCGCCTTTCTCGCGCACCACAGCCCACATCGTGTCCTGCACAGCGGCTTGTTTTCGCGCATAATCTGGATCGGCCTTCTGCGTTGCCTCTTCCCAGCGATTAACTTCAGCGGCCACCGAATTGGCGAGTTGCATCTGGGCGTGCGCAGTCGTCGTCTGGTCGTACTGCTGCGCCTGGCGAACGCGCTGACTTTCAGCAATCGCTCGATCCATGCGCTCGCGTGCGAACATACGAGCGGCCTGCGTTGTCATGTGACCTTCAGCCACCCGCTGCTGCAGATCCTGGGGTAGCTGCACGCCGAGATATTCCTCGGCCAGTTGCATGTACGGTTTGACGCCCTCGTAGAACGTCCTGAAGTCGCCGCGCCGCATCGCCGCGGCGAGCTCGAGCGTCAGCAAAAAATCATCCTGACCGATATCGTTGTCGCGGAGATATTTGGTGACGCTCTCGGCCGCTCTGGCCTGCGGTTCGAGACCTTGTAGACGCTGGATGTCAGCCCGTAATGCTTTTCGCTGCTCGAGAAGTTTTTCGACACGTCTTTTGGACGCTGGTGGGTATTTGGCAAGTTCTTCCGCCGTCACTTCCTCTGGGAGATCACCATCTCCAGCGGGAGCTTCGTCGGGGTATTTGGCCGGATCAGATTTTGACGCGGGCGCGAGCGGAACGCCTCCCGGTTCTTCTTCGGTCTGTGAGGTTCGCAGTTCGGGGACTGCCTTCTGCACAGCCTGCAGTAAGGTTTCTCGGGTTTCGCCCTGATTGTCGGATGGTGCGCTTGGCGACGGCGCAGAGGTTTCGCCGGTAGACGCAGGTGAAGTTGCCGCAGGCTCTGGTGAGGAGACTGGCGGCGCCGAAGTGTCGGAAGCAGGCAATGCGTCGTCGGCCATTGGCCGCTGACCTCATCGCCCACAAAACTCCCCCTTGAGGCGCGGACCTTATCCGAAAAAGAAATTATTGCAAAGTCGGCGTGCCTGGTGCGCCGCTCGGATGCGGCGGCGAAGCGCCTGCACCGCCGAGCTGCTGCGCTGCGTCGGGCGGCCCGCCAGGCGGTTGCTCTGCCGGCCCCGCAGCGTTGTCCTTTCCTTGCGGACCTTGCGCTGCGCCGGCCGGCAGTCCCGTCCCAGGGAGTTGACCTTGCGACATGCTGTTCATGGCGACGATCGACGGCAGCTGTGACTTGAAGGCCTGCGTGAGATCGAGCCGATCGTCCATGCGCCGCAACAGATCCTTTGCCAAAAATTCTGGATCGATGCCCGGCAACTGGATCAGCAGCGGGTAGACGCGCTGCGCTGTCGCCACCTCCTGCGCTGCATTTGGCCGGCCCATGGAGCCTGCCTCGATCTCGAGCAGCACCTCCTGCGCGATGTCCTGGCGCGACATCTCCGGCCAGACGCAACCAACACCGACGATCTTCTCGACTGTTGGACGTGAAACCTCGGTGAGCAGGATCTGGCCGCCGTTGCGCGCCATCTGTGTCATCAGGTCGTTGAGATCATCGATGTTGGATCCCATCGACGTCATGCGCGAACCTTCGGCGATGTTGGCTTGCGTGGCTGTTGCGTCGGACGTGCCGCCCAGGTTGGCCTCCTGGATGCCGGTCACGCGCAGGACGTCCTCGTAGACCGGGTTCACCTCGTACAGGTTGTTGTCGATGCCGGGGCCGGCGTAGGCCTGCAGCAGGTTCTTGATGTCCTGGTTCGGCTGCAGGGCGTTGAGCTCGATGATCGCGTTGGCCTCGCGCTCAGAGAGCTTGGCAAGATCGTCCTCCTCCATGGCGCCGGCGACGATCGCGGTGAACGGCCGCGCTGCGATGCGCTGCTCCTTCAGCCCTTCGCGGCAGCGATTGTATTCGCGCTGCATGTCCATCATCAGGCGCACATCAGACGGCGGGTAGATTTCCTTCTCGTTGGGTGCCTCGTTGAAGATCAGCGTGTACCACGGGTAAAAACGCTCGTTGTAGATCTCGGGGCTGGCCGGCTCGCGCAGGAAATCCTCGTAGCCGTCGCACACCTCGTAGACCAGGCCATCCTTGCGGCAGTAGATCTGCCAGACGCAGCAATAGTCGCAGTCCTTGTCGTCTTTGCTCGCCTCGCCGGTCCAGCTCGAGCTGTTCAGCGTCCAGGGATCTGCGCCACGCACGTCGTCGCGGTGATAGGCGGTGTAGGCCGTGCCGACGTCTTTGCCGTAGATCTCTTGCACCTCGTGCGGGGTGAGCAGGAACTGCTCGGCCACCCAGTCGGCGCCCAAGAAGTGCCGCAGCTCGACGCACTTCTGATCGGGAATGATGTTGGTCGGCATCGGGTAGTCGAACGTGAGCCCTTCGCGCGCGACGAACTCTGCCTGCCGGCCCATGTCGGTGATCAACAATCTGAGCTGCTCGGCCTCTTTGCTGTTCTCGTCGGTCATCTCGTCGGCCATGTCGGCCGACAGACGCTCGAGGGTCGCCAGGCGCTCGGAGGCGTCGGCGATGCCCTTCTCCATATCGGGCCGCTGCTCCATCACGCGCTCGAAGCCGAGCTTGACGTAACCGACACCCATGGTGACCGTGCGGCGCACCGTGAGCTTCATCATCATCTTGAACGGATGAACCTGCTCATCGATGTTGTACTTGTAGAGCAGCTCAAGCGTCTTCCCGAGCTTGTCGAGCATCTCGTGCTGGGACTTCACCTTCGCAGCATCCTGGATGATGGCCATGCCCTGCTGCGCCATCGCGACCGCGGCCGGGTTGCCCATGACGTTGCTGGCGAGGCCTGCCGCGGCCGGCATCGCCGGATCGCCCGGCATGCCTGGCGGGCCTGGCGGCATGCCTGGCGGTGCCGACATCGCTGACTGTTGCACCATCATGGCGCCGGCCTGCATCAGCGACTGGAGCTGCGACTGCGTCTCGTTCCATTGCACGGCATCGAGCCGCTCGCGCCGGCGTGCGATCGCCTTCGGGTTCTTGGCGTAAAGATACGCCGTCTTCTGCGCCACCAGGCGCAGCGTGAGGTTGGCCTTGTAGCGCTTGTCTTCGTCGTTCTTCGACCACTGCTTGCCGAAGGCAAAATCCATGTCCTCCTGCATGCGATCGTAGGCTGGCTTCCAGTGAGACTTCGCTGACCTCACGCGCGAGGCCCAGGCGCGGACCAGGCGCGCTCGCTTCTCGGGCGGATCCGGCGGCTCGCGATCGACGACGTCCTTCTTCTCGGCGCCCTGGTCGGCCGCGAGCATCTGCATCAAGCCGGCAGCGTTATCGTCTGGCGGCGGGGCTGCGTTTGGATCCATGGGATCTATTGCCATCCGCTCAAGCTCCTCTTCTGCCGCTCGCGCCGCTCAGCGTGCTTGGTGTTTTTCCACAGTGCAGCAAACGTGCCTTCCTTGACGCTCTCTTTCACTGGCCGCTGTCGATTGCGTGATCGCATCTTGGCCAGACCCTGACCGATCAGCGAGAGCGTGTCGACAAAGTCGTCCTTCGGGCCGTTCGGAAATTTTAAGATCTGATCCTGCGCCTCGGCCCACCATCGCGTGAACGTCGGGAAATGTACCATGCGCATCGCGCTGCGCGCCTGGATTGGTTGCGCGCGCTGTTGCTTATCGGTCGCCGGCGCGATCGGATCCAGGGCGCAGAACACGCGCTTCTCGAGCATGCGCTTGCGCAAAAATGGTCCGATGCTTTTCTCGATCGCACCCTTCTCGGCCCACCAGAATTGCGGTTTGTACTTTTCCATCAGCACCAGCATGCCTTCAACCGCAGCGTGGCTGTCGAGCCGCATCCAGACGACGTCAGGCATGATCCAGAGGTGATCGCCCGTGTCGACGCCGGCGACCATCAGGCACGTCTTGTCGCCATGACTGGCGAGCGTCACGGCGTGATCGCTGGCCGCATAAAAGCGCATGCTATCGATCGGCGGCAGCTCCTTCATCGAGCTGTAGCCGACGAGGTCGGTCGATCTGAAGAAGGCGCCTTCGCGCGGCGACGGCCGGCACTGGTAGAGCGCCATGAACCCACGCGGATCCGACTGCTTGATCTCGTTGAGATAGGCCTCGTCGAAGCGCTCGGGCCAGAGCGCCTCGCCCTCCTTGCGCCCCAGGATGTCGTTGTCCTCGGCCAGCGCCGGCAACGCGATCCTGCGCCAGAGCTTTGCCTCTTCGTGGCTGTAGTGCGGGTTGAGCGGATCCATCAGGCGCCCGACCATGTCGTCCTCGTTCCACCTGGTGGTGATGACAACGATCGTGCCGTACTTGTTCATGAGGCGCGTCTTGAGCACCTGGTTGTACCATTGCCAAAGACCGTCGCGAATGACGACGCTGTCGGCTTCCTTGCGGTCCTTGATCGGATCGTCGAGCAGGATGGTGTGGGCGCCGCGGCCGGTGACGGCAGACCCACGACCGACGCAGAACACCACACCGCCGTCGGTGGTCTCGACCCGGTTCATGGCAGCAGATTTTTTCTTGATCTGCAGCTCGGGGAAAACTTGTTTGTATTGCGGGGTCTGCATGATGTCGCGGATCTTGCGCCCGAGATCCCAGCTGTAGGTCTCATTGTAGGTTGCGACGATGATCGATCGCTCTGGGTGGCGGCCGATGTACCAGGCCGGATACATCGAGCTCGCCAGCGTCGTCTTGCCGGCGCGCGGCATGATCTCGATCTCGAGGCGACGATATTTTTGCGCCTCGACCTCCTCGAGCGCGGCGCCGATCACGCGATGAAATTTTTGCGGCGAGTAGAGCGAAAAATCTGGATCGTCGGCGTTGTTGGGGTCACTCATCATCAGCTTGGTGAACTCAATCAAGCTCTCGCGCGCCATCAGGATGGCGCGTTTGCGTTTGAGCAGCAGCAGCCGGCGATCGCTCATTTTTCAGCCATTCATGCCGCGTAGTCGGAATATGAAATTGGCGACCCTGAGATACCAGCGGCCATCGCGGTTGATCGTAAACCGGCGCGAGTCATGCCTTAAAAATGTGATCGAGTACCGCAGCGGGTTTAGCCTCACGCTCCACGGAACGGGACCGTGATAGTCTGCGCTTTCAAAACGCGTAACCACCAATGGCGGCTTATATATAAGCACGGTGCTTGGGTCGTACATCAAAAGTCTCCGTTGCTCATTGTGCGGCGGTCAGTACTCGTTCCGTTTTTTTGGCCGGCCGACTGGCTCGCTGTGTTTGGTCTTGTGCATCGGCACCTCGGGCATCTTGCTGATCGACTTGTGCGTATTCTTCGGCAGCGTCTCGTGCAGCGGCGTCTGCTTGTTGCCCGGCGTCGGTGACGAGTGATGCGAGCTCGTGTCCTGCGTCTTCGACGCCGGCGGCGGCGGTGCGTTTTTCACTTTTTTCTCCTCGGGTTGCGGCCCTGGCGAGGCCGCCTGCTGATTGGACGGGTTCGGTGGCCACAAAGGCGCGTTCTGTAGGGGCTTTATCGGGGTTGCCATCTTGCTGCTCCTGCTGTTACAAGGGCCATTGGCCCGATTTGTGAGGCGGGTGATCTATGGTGAAGGTTCTATGCAAGGGCGGCCCCTACTACTGGATCAGGGAGCCGCGCACCGACTTTGAGAAAAAGATGGAGGCAGC
>Ga0111538_10005638_pt1 | contig 17081 bp, 16 predicted proteins | sample SoiMethybrSBSTD1_FD_79669 | JGI IMG/M metagenome (GOLD analysis project Ga0111538, IMG submission 79669) | Bulk soil microbial communities from a Populus tree surrounding site in Tennessee, USA - Soil MetaG P. TD hybrid SBSTD1 (version 2)... | ecosystem: Environmental > Terrestrial > Soil >...
AGTGTCCCAAGTTTTTTCATTTTTCCCCCCCGAAGTGAATAGCTGGGCGAACGCTATCACTTTGAACCTTGGCGGGCAAGAAAACCCGATGGGTTTTTGGGGAATCTCAGGAACCGAGGATTACACGGATTGTGGAGTTCTGTTCAACCGCAGGAAGGCTTCGCAGCTGCAGTGATAGAATCCGCCCTTACGTGGACGTCATGTTGAAAGAGTACCGCGCAAGTCATGCCCTGCACTCCATCGCCATCCTGGTTTTCATTCTCGCCGGCTGCCAGCCCGACCGGCCGGCTCCGACGTTTGCGGAAACGATCGCGCCGATCGTCTATCGGAATTGCGCCGTTTGTCATCGGCCCGGCGAGGCCGGCCCGTTTCCGCTGCTGACCTATGAGGATGTCGTCCGCAAGGCGCAAACGATTGCCGCGGTCACAAAATCGCGCTACATGCCTCCCTGGCCTGCGGACCCCACCTATTCCCATTTTCTTGGAGAACGCATTCTTTCCGAGTCGGACATCCAGTCCATCGAGACGTGGGTGGAAAACGGAACGCCCCTCGGCGATCCGCCTAAAGCGCCAAAGCCACCGGAGTTTGCCAAAAGTTCGCTGGGCGTGCCGGATCTTGTCGTGAAGATGCAGGAGCCCATCAAGCTTCGAGGAGACAACACGGACCACTTCCTGGTCATCAAGCTTCCCTACGAGATTCCTCAGGATCGATTCGTTCGCGCCATTGAATTCGTGCCTGGTAACCGAAAGCTGATGCATCACATGAACGGTCACATCGTTCAGTATGAAGACGGGAAGAAGGATCCTTTCGAAGGCCCCTACAGTGTCGACAGGCAGAAGGTCGGCACTCTTGAGGAGAGCTACGCCGCCATCCGAGTGCTCAATGATGACGGCAGTTATCCGGCACTTACGAAATCCGTGGCGAATTATCTGCCCGGCGCTGTGTCGCCCGCCGGCTATGGGGCAGGAATCGGAGGATGGACACTGAACCGGAGGGGCGCCTTCCTGATGCGTGATGTTCACTACGGCCCGTCGCCTGTCGATACGGAGGATTCGTCCTACTTCAATGTGTATTTCACCGACAAAGCTCCCGCACGGCCAACTCAGGAGATGCAGTTGGGAACGCTGGGAATCTCCGAGATCGTTCCCCCGTTGATCATTCCTCCGAACGAGGTGAAGACTTTCACCACGAAGACCGTCGTGGATCGCGATATTTCTCTACTGACTGTGAATCCCCACATGCACCTGCTGGGGCAGTCGTTTGAGGCTTTCGCCGAAACGCCAGAGGGCCGGAAGATTCCGCTGGTGAAGATTCCGAAGTGGAATTTCCGTTGGCAATATTTCTATATGTTTCCAAGGATGGTGAAGGTTCCCAGTGGATCGACCATCATGGTGATCGGAACTTACGACAACACGGAGGACAACCCGAATAATCCCTTCTCGCCTCCAAGAGAAGTAATCGGAACGAACGGAAGTATGCGGGTCACCGACGAGATGTTTCAGCTGATCATTACCTACGTTCCGTATCAGGCTGGCGATGAGAACGTCGCGCTGGGGGACCTGTCTCGGTCATCACGCCCCTGACACAGAGCCTCGGGGAAATCAGGCAGGGCGTATCCGCTCGATGAAGCATCCGACCGGCCGCGTGCGCTCAACGCGTACCTGCCGTCCTTCGACGATACTCTCGAGGGCATCGGCCAGGTAGTGCTCGGTGATGACTGTCCGCTGCTGTCCCAGCTCCGGGGCTCGATTATCAATGGCGCCTGCATACACCGTTCGCCCCGCCCTGTTGACTACAAACGCCTGTGGCGTTGTCGTCGCCTCAAGGAAATCCGAAACCCGATAGTCCACATCAGGCATAACTGAAAAGTGGATCCTGTAGGTCTTGGCGAAACCCTCCATGACATCCGCTGCATGGCCTGGAAAGACCCCGTAAAATTCGATGCCGCTGGCCTGAAACTTCGTTCGGAGGTCATTTAAAGTCGCCGTGTAGTTTTGCGAAAGCGGGCAGTCTGGTGCCAGAAAGACGAATACCGCAGCCTGTCGGCCCTCGAGGAGGGGAGCAATGGGACTGTTGCCGAGGGAAGCACACCCCATAATGATGAGGTTGAGGGCGACTAAGGGGAATGCCGCCAGAAGCACGGGTCTCGTGAAAAGCATGGGCTGCATGGTATCTCACTCCGCGATAACGGGAAATGCAACCGATCGCTCGCGATGTGCCGCCGCAACCAAGCGCGATACTCGCCCAGCGTCCGTTGCTTCGAAAAAACTGGAGCGCCTGCGTCTTCTCGCCTTTCCAATAGATGCAGCACTTTAGCTGCAACGGTTTTCAATTTACATGAAAGCACCTGCACCAAATACGCTGTTCGCCTGATTTGTTACTCATCCGCAGGCTACTACTATCCCATTCGTAAGCGAATTCTGTTTGTTTTAGCCACATTCCTAAGGGGGGGCAAATGAAGAAAAGATCGTATTTAGTTTTGCTAACTCTGCTGCTTTTGCTTGGCAGTTCGATAGAGACGCCAGCTCAAAAACTGGAAATTGGACTCTTTGGTGGTGGATCCTTCTGGTCGCGACCGGGTTTTTCAGTACCCACTGTGGGACTAACACCCTTCGATCAGCCTGTAGTTAACCCGCTAATAGAAGAGACACCCGGTCAGTTAATTGCTAACGGGCCAGAGAGAACCAGGATCGACTACATCTTTGCGGATGGTGGAAACTTTGGAATGCGTGTGCGAGAGAACTTGTGGCAGCACTTTAGCCTCGAGCAGTCGTACACATTTACAGGCACCAACAACGCGGTGTTCCAGGCCAACAATGTCGCCGTTGGCGTTCGAACTCACCAGTTGTATTTCAACGGCAATGTCGTCGCTTTTACCAGTGAGAAGGCGTTCCGCCCGTACCTTACAGGAGGTTGGGGCTGGAGTTTCTTCAATCCTACGAATGAAGGCATTCAGGAAGCGAACCCGTTCCTGGGCAACCCGCTGGGTCAGGAATTCGGCAGCGGGTCGACCACCGGATGGAATTATGGCGGCGGCGTCAAATGGCGGCTCGCTCCCAGATTTGGTATCGACTTCAGTGTCCGCGACTTCGTGATGCGTTCGCCGACTTTCAACGTTCCGGGCGCAGACGATCGCGATCTCGACAATAACCTCCAGGTTCAACTCGGGTTCAACATGCTGTTTGGTGGAGCCCGGACGCTGATTACTCACAACTTCACAGTGGCTCCGGCAATCGAAGCGTCGACCCAGAGTCTCTGCCCGGCTGAATCTGCGACATTACGTGTCGCAGCCTCTGACAACATCGCGGGAAATGACATTACTTATAAATGGACGGCCATGGGCCGCCAGGTGTCTACAGACCCGACGTACACCTTCGTCGCTCCGGCGAATGCCGGACCGTACGACGTCAACGTAAACGTCTACTACACCACCGGCAATGTCACCAAGGACGAGAAGAAAGCGATCGAGAAGAACAAGGGAGTTCCCACCGATCGAAGGATCGTCATGAATGTTAAGGAATATCGTCCGCCGACGGCAAGCACGTCTGTTGATCGCTCCACGATTCAGCGTGGGGAACGGGCGCGCCTCACGGCGACGGCCACCGGTTCGGAATGCTCGGGTGCTATGACCTATCGATGGAGCGCAACCGAAGGTCGCGTGATGGCGAGCGCGGATCAGACATCGGTGGAGTTTGATGGCTCGACAATCCCATTCGATAACGCCATACCGGGACAGCAGTGTAAGCCGGCGACAATTACAGTGGAAGTCACGGACCAGCGTGGTGGCGTTGCAAGAGACCAGAAGAACCTTCAGGTTTGCTATGTGGCACCAGTGGCAGCTCCTCCTCCGCCGCCTCCTCCTCCGCCGCCGCCGCCAAGTGCAATCCAACTCTCGGATATCAACTTTGGACCGAACAGCGCGCGTGTGAACAATTGCGCGAAGCGAGTGCTCGGCAATGAACTCTATCCGCAGCTGACGTCGTCCCGTTACAGCGACTATGACGTCGTTGTAGTGGGTCATCGTGATCCTGCAGAGCGGGAGACAACTGGAAAGAAACCTGCGACCTCAACCCTGGACCGCGACCGCGTGTTGAACACGGCAGCATTCCTGACCGCTGGCGGAGCCACGTGTAAGGATCTCGAGCGCACTCGCGTTCGGGCGGTTTGGGCAGGGGCTGCGCAGCGCAATGACTTCCGTTCAAACTTCTGCGATGGAAGCACGGTCTCCGTGCCCAGCGCAGATGGAAAAGCCAAGAATCGCCGAGTCGAGATTTGGCTCGTACCGAAGGGGACAGAACTCCCCGGCGTAGACCCAGTCCGGGCTTCCAACGACGACATTTCCGCGTTGGGATGCCCGAAATAGCCTAGGCGGGTGAGAGGTGGCCACTGAGCCACGCGGTCCTCTCTCTCCCCCGGGACCGGAATCCAGCCGGCAAGCAATCGGAATTATCCCCCCCGATCGCTTGCCGGTCTGGCTTTTGCCAGACCTACTTCCCTCGGGATCGCTTCGGTACACCGCCTTCGGCGGCCTCCCTACTTCCCTCGTGTTCCCCCACGCTTCTCTTAGCGTCGGGCCCACCCTCGGGATCGCTTCGGTACACCGCCTTCGGCGGCCTCCCTACTTCCCTCGTGTTCCCCCACGCTTAGTACACGCTTTGAATTTCGGAGTCGGGAATCTGTGTCCAGTCGTAGTCGTTCAGAGGGCGCTCCGCGTGCGAGAAGTGAAGCATCAAGACAGTCCCGTCGAATCCGATTCTTTGACCGCAACGACAAACATAGAGCTGCCGATGAGTATCCTGCTGTTGAACAACCCTTAACTTAATACCGCAATCGCAAGTACGAAAAGAAACACTCGCCATCGTTGATTGAAACGCTCCGAAGCCTTGTCCGAACCTCGGAGAGTTTCTATCAAGTCGCGTTTCGTGTCTGTCCCCCGTCGTGCATAGACCAGAACTGTCCAAATCGTGCGAGAGGAGGTCGCCAAAGCGCATCATGCAGGCTTGCCCTCAGGTGACCCCCGCCCGCGCGGCGCTGGCCCCCTGACTCATTAATGCCTCAGGGGGCGTGAGAGTCACGATTCGAGATTGCCGAGGATCATCTATAGAAACACTTCTATAGAAACACTTCGCCCCTGCGAATGCGCATGCTTCGCTTCTCTGTACTGGCGGTTCGTAAAGGATTTACAACTCTTGAATCGAAAGTATCTCGTCGACTAACTCGCCTTTTCCAGAGTTCCTGCTCTGGTGTTCAGAGTCCAGGTCGTGCGACGACCTTCATACTCGCGGACCTCGTAGCGACGATTGATGGAAGCGACAACCGCGTGGCTGCATCCCATTCTCTGGGCAATCTCAGCAAGCGACATCTCAGTTCGGGCCAGCAGGCTAACGATTCTGTGCACTTGAAAATCATCTAATGAACGCCCCTGTACGGCCATTTTGAACTCCTCCTACATGAACATGAGTGGGTTGAGATTACAGCGCGAAGTTCTTTTGCACACACGAGGCTCTGCAATCTTTGCACCAACTTCAGGCGTAGGCATTGACGACACTCTTGCACGAGCGCATGTCTAACTTGTTCAAAAGCTAAACAAAATCAAAGAGCGGTGCAGAGACCGGAGATCAATTTGGAAGATGTCTATCGTCCACCGTGGAGAAATGTCCGGACGATGTAGACGGCAAGACCCTGCTGATTGTTCATGACGACCAGCACCAGAACAACGAGGGCTGCCGCGAACAGGAACGTTATCGGTTTCATGTTTCAAATTATGCGGGCGAGTGGTCCAGCCCATAACTGTACTTTAGTGCTATCGTTCCGGACGATCGTAGCCGCTCAGGCGACGCACCCAGATGTTGCGATAGCGGACCGGTTGCTGGTGGTCCTGGAGAACAATGGAATCTTCAGCCGGCTGAGGCGCGTACTTCGCAAGCTGCCTGTGAACCGTAGGACCGCTAACTTCTTTACGGTTGTGCACTAAGACGCCATTGAGAAAGACGGTCAGGTACGCCGGCTTGACGAGGTTGGCGCCGTTGAACTGAGGGGCCTCAAAAACAATGTCGTAGCTCTGCCATTCCCCTGGCTTCCGTGCGGCATTCACCAGAGGGGGCCACTGACCATAGATGGCGCCCGCCTGTCCGTCGGCATAAGTAAGGTTGTCGGAAGAATCCAACACCTGAACTTCATAAAGACCCTGTAAAAATACCCCGCTGTTGCCCCGATTCTGGCTATTCCCGCGGATCTGCGCCGGAGCTGCCCATTCGACGTGCAATTGAACATCGCCGAACTTCTCCCTGGAGCGAAGATCTCCGGAATTGGGAGTCACTTCCATATATCCGTTTTCAACCTTCCAGGGTTGGCGCGTTGTAGTCCACTTCGAAAGGTCCTTGCCATCAAACAGAACGATGGCGTCCGACGGCGCTCCACCTGGCTGCGCGGCGGGAGTGACAACAATCGGATGCGGACGCGCCGGATCATGAACGTGATACGGAAGATTCGGTAGAATCGGCGTGTCGGTGTAGCCGACCGGCGCATTCTGAGCCAGGCTCAGGGTAAATGCGGTGAACAGCAGGCAGAAACTGAGTCTTCGAAACATTTTGTACCTCTCTTCAGCGGCTCACCGTCTCAGCACGAAGGTATAGAGAGAATCCCCCGCGCCCACGGTCACGTACTGCATGCCGTCCATCTCCCAGGTGATGGGACCGTTCGTAATCGATGTGTGCAATCGAGAGTGCCATAGCGGCTCACCGGTCGCGGCGTTAAACCCCACAAAGTTGGATGTGCCGTCTCCGGCAAACACGATGTTGCCCGCCGTACTCAACAAACCGGAGCGGACACCCGAGCTGCCATCCCACTTGTGCGACCAACGGATCTTCCCGGTTTTGTAATCGATTGCCTGCAGCATCGCCTCGGACCAGCCACCTCGATCATTACCGCCCCATCCCTGGGGTTTTTCGTCATCCTCATTCTCGTACAGGTAATACACGCTGAATCCTCTACTCGCGTTCGCATAGAAGAGTCCTGTCATCGGGCTGTACGTCGGCGGAGGCCAGTTCTGCCCACCGCCTTGATTGGGGGAAACGAGTGCACCGTCCACCTGCGGGTCCTTGGCCGGATTTGGAATGGGCTGGCCCTTCGAATCGAGACCCTTCGCCCAGTTGGTTTTCACATATTCGCCGCTGTGGATGTTCTTCCCGTTAGTCCGATCCAGAACGAAGAACCATCCGTTGCGGCTTGCCTGGGCAAGAAGCTTCCGCGGCTGCCCGTTGACTTCACCATCGATCAAGACCGGCGTCTGATTTGCGTCCCAATCGTGTGTATCGTGAGGCGACGCCTGGAAGTACCACACCAGTTTTCCTGTGTCGGGGTTCAAGGCAACGATCGATTCGGTATAGAGATTGTCGCCGACACGCTTACGTCCATTAATCACCGGTTGAGGGTTGCCGGTTCCAAAGTAGAGAAGATTGAGTTCGGGATCGTAGGTACTGGAACCCCAGGTCATTCCACCACCGTGCTTCATCGCTTCTTCGCTGGGCCACGTCTTCGCTTCGGGACTGCCGGGCTCGGGGTAGGTATACCATCGCCACTGAAGATCGCCGGTCTCCGGATCGTATGCTTGCAAATAACCCGGAATGTCGAGATCGTCTCCGCTGACTCCGACGATCACGTGGTTCTTCACAATCAGAGGCGCAGTTGAACCGTAGTAAAACTGATCGAGGTCGCAGATCTCTCGTCTCCAACGCTCCTGACCCGTTTGAATGTTCAGCGCCACCAGATTGCAGTCGGGAGTTTCCACGTAAACCGTATTTCCAAACACGGCAACGCCCCGGTTGCCGATATGCCAGCCGCCGCGGGATCGCCATGTGGCGTGCCAGATCTCCTGACCACTGCGTGCGTCCAACGCCCAAACGTGATCGGGGATGGTCGTGTACAGGACGCCGTTCAAAACCACGGGCGTGCCCTTGATCGTGACCGTTGTGTTGCCGCCGCCACCTGCAGGCCCGCCTCCCGCATTCGGCCGCATCACCCAAGCCAGGGAAAGTGCATTCACATTACTGGTATTGATTCTCGACAAGGCGCTGAACCGGCGTCCGGAATAGTCCCCGTTGTACATCGGCCAGGAATCCGGCGTGGGCTTGAGCAGGCGCGCTGTGTCGATCGTGCCCTGACCATAGAGGGAAACACCCAGTGCGAGGACCAGGAAAAAGTTCCTCAACAGTCTCATTTCAGTGTCACCAGGTAAGCGAGGACGTTATGCATATCTGCATCCGTGTAGACATCCAGAAGATCGTGGTGCGCCGCCAGAGGATCGCGCACTTCCACTTTCAGATTCGGTGTCCGCTGGAAGGACTGATACTCGCCTGAAGCATCGCGCAACGAAACATTGAAACTATCGATACGGACCAACGCGCCGGAAATCGCCTTGCCACCGGCCGGCGTGACCGTGACTTCCACCTGCTTCGGTCCGCCACGAGTCAGGCTCGGAAAGAGAAAACGCTGCTGCAGGTTCACCGCGACCGGAATCCGTGTCGCGACGCCGGCAAGATCTCCGGTTGGAGAATGGCACGTGTTGCACTTCCCTGCTCCGCTGAAGAAATTCCGTCCCGCATCCGCATTGCCCGTCACGACGTTAAGTGTGCCGCGAGCATTACGGTTGCTTACGATGGCTTCTACACGCTGGTGAAGGAAATGGGAGAGATCAACGACCTGAGCGTCGGTGAGTGCGGACTGATGCGCGCCCTTGCGAATCGCCGGGCCGATACCGTTGCCAAGCCGATCGCGCAATACGACAACGGAGCGAATCAGGTCCGGTCCGTTATCGGTACCCTTCGCGGTGCTTCCGTGACAATTGATGCAGTACTGCGTGTAAAGAAGACGGCCACGATCTGCCGCGGTATTGTCGACGCGTTGCCGCTCTGTAGGCCCACCTTGAATGGCGAGCAACGCCGCGAAGAGAAAGTTGATCGCGAAACTATTCATCCCCTTGCCCCGTTCTTAGCCACCGGTACCGCAGGACGATGACAATATGTTTGAAGCGTCATCCGGCAGGAAATTCGAAATCGGACGAATCCGGCATCTCAAAGCCCGAAAATCCGAAGTATCACATTGGACAAACGCGCTCTTTGAAACCTGCCCTTTGAGACCTCAGCGCCAAGCGGTCCAATCTGACATCTCGGATTTCGGACTTGAGATGCAGGATTCGTCCGATTTCCGATTCCACATGGCTGCGAAAATCTTGATGCTTCAAGTATGGATGCCCCCAGAGGACTCTCTAATGATGGTGACCATGATCATCGTGGGCGCCGGCAGCGCCAGCCTCCGGCTCCAAAGGCCGTTGTTGTTCCTCTGATGGTTTGAACACAAAACCCAAAATACCCGCGCCGATTATGAAAATCGTTGAAATGATGGCTATCTTCACGTGAAAAAGCGTCCTCCGGGTGCAGAGTATCCCACGCTACGTGTTCCGAAGAAAGAACACTGTAGTGGCCACAATGCTGATGGCGATCACGATAAAACGAACCATTCGAGGATCGAGCTGCCTTCCGAATCGCGCTCCTGCGTAGCCGCCAGCAACGGCGCCAACGAGCATGATCATCGATTGGGTCCACCAAATTTTTCCCGCAACGATGAAGCAGAGGACTGCGGCGGTGTTCGTCAAGCCGCCCAGAAGAATCTTGTTGGGATTGACGGCTTTCAAATTGGTCAGACCGAAGAGGCTCCAAACGGCAAGCGTGATGAGTCCCAGCGCACCGCCGAAATAGCCCGTGTAGATTCCCAGGAAGAAGTGAAGGACAAGGAAAGGCGCCGGCCTTAATTGAAACACGTTTCGAATAGCCGGGGTGATGCGCGGCCCAAAGATGAACACAAGGGTTGCCGCAAGAACGAGCCATGGGACGATGACGTCAAACGTCTGCTCTGGAGTAGACAGGAGCAGCAGCGCACCAACGCCGCCGCCCACAAAGCTGACGGCGAGAATCGACTTGAAGGAAATGCCGTCGAAGCTCTGAAAGTCCTTGCGGTAGGCCCACGCGCTGGCAAGCGCCCCGGGAAACAACGCCACCGTGCTGGACGCGTTGGCCACCACAGAGGGAACGCCAGTGAATACCAGCACGGGAAAGGTCACAAGGGATCCACCGCCGGCGATCGCGTTCATCGCACCGGCAATGAACGCTGCGACGATCAGAAGGAGATGGGAAAGCATTGGCTATGCTAAGCCGAGACAGAATCGTGCGCGACGCTTACGGAGTCCGATACTTCACCTGCCAGATTCGCCCGCCCTGGTCATCACTCACGAGCAACGATCCATCCCGGGTCACGGACACCGCGACAGGTCTTCCCCATTGCGTGATAGGTGCGATCGTTCCGTCAGGATTGCGGCCGCCTTCTTTGAGAAGAAAACCTGTGAGGAAGTCTTCCATTGGGCCGGGCACACCATTCACGAACGGGACGAAGACGACTTTATAGCCGTTCGCCTTCGACCGGTTCCACGATCCATGGAGCGCTACAAACGCGCCACCGCGGTAGCGTTCAGGAAATTGGTCGCCCACGTAGAAGGTCAATCCAAGCGGCGCCGAGTGCGCCGGTATGAGAACATCCGGCACGATGGTGGTCTTTACGAGCTCCGGCTGTCCTCCGGTATAGCGCGGATCATAATGCTGCCCAATATAGGCGTACGGCCACCCGTAGAATCCGCCTTCCTTCACGGAGGTGATAAAGTCCGGCGGCAGATCATCGCCGAGTGAATCTCGCTCGTTGACGGCAGTCCACAGCCGATTCGTGCCCGGCTGCCAGGCCAGTCCTTCCGGATTGCGCAACCCGGACGCGAAGACTCGCACACCCGTGCCATCGGGATTCATTTCAAGGATTGCGGCGCGGCGGCAATCTTCACCGGCGCGATTATTTGACGCAGAACCCACTGTCACGTACAGCTTCGTTCCGCCCCGGTTGAAGACTATGTTTCGCCATCCATGAAAACCGCCTGCAGGCAAATCCGCAATTTTCTGCGGCGGCCCCTGTGGCTCCATGTCCCCCAGCGTGTACTTGTATCGAACAATTCCATCCGTGTTGGCGATATAGAAGTACCCGTTACGGTTGAACGCCATTCCCATCGGGTTCTGAATACCGATTGTGCCGGGAGGAAGCTGGATATCGGAAACGCACGGAATGGCTGCTGCGGCCGTATCCCCCCGAGCAGTGAAAACGCCGGTCGGCGGTCCGCCGCCTCGGCGACCGGAACGCTCTCCGGGTCCGCGTCCTCCGCCCGAGCCGTTTGCGTATACCGTCTGGACGTTGGGCTTACCATCGCGATCGGTATCGCGAAGAATTGTGATCGTGCTGCGGTTGTACTGAGAAACGAAGAGGTCGCCGTTTGGCGCCCACTGCATCCAGCGAACACCGGGCAGATTGTCGGCGTAAAGACTGACGACGAATCCGGCAGGAACTTTCAGTTGAACTTTCGGTGGTTTCGGAACGGCCTCACTGAAGTTCGGAGTAGCGAATCCCGGGACGGGAAGATTGTCAGCACGCGGTCCCTGAGCCAGAGAAACTAAGGCAATAAGGAGGGCGCCCAAACCTGTCAGAACAGCCTGCACACGGGTCCTCATTCGGCGAATATCCTACTATGGTGAACGCCGAAGGCGGGCTGGAAACCTGGGGACGTAGTCCACATTTCATTACGGCATACGTCCCCAGGTAACGACAGGTTACGGAATTAGTTGCCCCGGCGGGCACCGCCGGCATTGGTGGCCCGAATCCGGTAGATACGGCCACCGGGATCCGGCGGGACTGCGGCGTCATCGGATACCAGCAAGGAACCGTCCGGCGTCACGGTCACACCCACGGGGCGGCCCCACTTTGAATTGGCTGTCGGATTCACCACGAATCCGGTGACGAAATCCTCGATCGGACCCGACGGCCTGTTGTTGGCAAACGGAACGAAGATCACTTTCACGCCTTCCGTAGCGGAACGGTTCCAGGAACCATGCAAGGCAACGAACAACCCATTGCGATATCGCTGCGGAAATTGCGTCCCCGTGTAGAAGGTCAGGCCGAGTGCAGCCGAATGCGCGGGAATCAGAACGTCAGGAACAATCGCCTTTGCGACGAGATCGGGTTTCTGGTTCGCCACGCGCGTGTCGACGTGGTTCCCGATGTAGGAATACGGCCAGCCGTAGAATCCGCCGTCTTTGACAGAAGTGGCGTAATCGGGCACAAGGTCGTCACCGAGGCCATCGCGTTCGTTCACAGCCGTCCACACTGTGTTCGTGCCCGGCTGAAGCGTCAAGCCGACAGGGTTTCGAATGCCCGTTGCAAAAAGACGGAAGCCCTTGCCGTCCGGGTCGTATTCGTGGATCGCGGCACGCACATCATTGCCGCCCGTTTCGTTGATGTTGTCCGCCGAACCCACAGCGACGTACATCTTCCGGCCGTCGGCACTGAAGACGATGTTGCGGGTGAAGTGATTGCCGCCACCGGGTAAATCCAAAAGCTTCTCCGGCTCACCCTGAGCCTTCAAGTCGCCGGGGGTGTACTTGTAACGGACAACAGCATCCGTATTGGCGACGTAGAGATACCCATCCCTAAATGCCATCCCGAAGGGGGAAACCATTTGGCCCGTGCTTGCGGGCGGAGGCCCACCGGCGCCACGCGGCGCGCCACCACGGCCACGCGGCGGCGGTCCCTGGACAAAGGTATGGCGCTCGTCAGGCAGTCCATCCTTATTCGTGTCGCGGAAGACGCTGATCGCGTTGGCGCCGGTTTGCGAAACGAACAAGTCCCCGTTCGGCGCAAAAACCATGAGACGTGCTCCTTGAACCCCTTCGGCGTATGTGTCTACTGTAAAACCTTGAGGGACTGTCGGCTTCGCATCGGCCGGTTTCGGGACAACAGATCCAAAATTCGGACGAGCGGCTGAGGGTGCCGGCAACTGAGGAACCTGTTGCTGTTGAGCGGCAAACACGGCAGAAATACAAAGTATTCCGAGCCCGATATACGCAGTCGTGGATCCTTTCATTCAAGCACTCCCATTGAGATATAGTGTTGGGACATCGTACTCTGGCCCGGTTGGATCACACAATGTTTCAATGGCGCGAACGCAAGCCTCTGCTCATCGCCGGAGCCCTGATTCTGGTGATTGTTGCTGTCGTGTGGTTAAGATCTTCCGCGCCAATTCCCGATGCGCCAACTATCGCCGACACCCTGCCCGCTGAACTCGGAAACGAGGAATTCTGGAAAATCGTTGAAGACTTCTCGGAACCGAATGGGTACTTCAGATCCGACAACCTGCTGTCGAATGAATCCGGGTTGCAGGACGTCATTCCGAAACTGAAGGAGCGGGTGCACCCCAAAGGTGTCTACGTTGGCGTCGGACCTGAGCAGAACTTCACCTATATTCTCGCGTTCGAACCCAAGATCGCTTTCGTTGTCGATATCCGGCGACTGAACATGCTCGAACACCTGCTCTACAAGGCTCTCTTCGAGCTGTCTGTCGATCGGGCGGAGTTCATGTCGCGCCTGTTTTCGCGTCCGCGCCCAAAGGGATTGAGCTCTTCAACGATCAGCATCGATCAGCTGTTTCGGATTTACGATATCGTGCCGCGGGACACTGCGTTCTTCGAATCCAACCTCGATGCCGTGTCGCAGCATCTCAGCGAGACGCACGGTTTTCACTTGTCCGATGACGACCTGCTCCAGCTCCGATATGTGCTGAGCAATTTCTTTCAGGAAGGCCCCGATCTGAGTTACTCGTTCCTTGGCTCGTACTACCAGGGAACACTGGGAATGCCAACGTACCGGCAGCTCATGATCGCCACCGACGGTAACGGCCACAACTGGAGTTTCCTGGCCACGGAGGACAATTTCCTTCGAATCCAGGCGCTGCAACGAAAGAATCTGATCATTCCCCTCGTCGGCGATTTCGCGGGTCCGAAAACGATTCGATCCATTGGCCATTACATGACCCAACACCATGCCTTGCTGTCGGTCTTCTACACATCGAATGTGGAAATGTATCTGTTTCAGCAGGCCGATGACTGGAAGCACTTCTACGAAAATGTCCGGACTCTGCCGATGAACGGCGGCAGCAGCTTCATCCGTTTCGCGGCAGGACGCGGCCGACGCTTTGGTTTCAACTCCGGCTTCTATTCGATGCGCTCTCAGATGTGGTCGCCTGTACGCGAAGTTCTCGATGCCGTGCGGGCGCGGAAGGTGGACGACTATTCCGGGGTTTTGGGCCTGTCGCAGTAACTATCCCTCTGAATCAACCACTGACCACTGGCGCGGTACGAAAATCGGAAACCGGACGAATCCTGCATTTCAAAGCCCGAAATCCGAGATATCGGATTGGACCACCTGGCGACTTGCGTTACCGCCCCCAGGCATCCGCCGAGCAGAGGCGATCATGAACGCTGCGGACAACGCCTGAAACAATGCCATCCTTCGCCATCGGAGGAACGATCGCCGGATCCGGCGGAATCACGGGACGAATGATCGGTTGCTGGAGTTGCTCCCGGACGTCCATCATCCAGCCGAATCCTCGAAACACGTACGACAGCAAAGTCCGGTCTGAACGATCCACGCCAAGACACTCCTGCACAATCCAGGCGCCGAAATCGGTATTGGGAGCAATTCGCAACCGGCCTGTGCGGCCGGGCTTCTCGATACCCTCGACGAACGCGATCTGGTACATCCTCTGCGTTAGGACAACACTGCGACGAGCCGAATCGGGGAGCTTCACCTCGCCGGAGTCCATCGCGTCGAAGAGACTCGACAAGTAAATTGCGGGGCGAGGATCCACTTCGATGCGATTGTCTCGTCCAGCCGCTGCAATTTCCGGATGACCGAATGTGGGAAGATTTCCGGCAACCGCGCGCGTGCGAATACGGCGATCCCAGCGTTTCGGCGAAGTGTGCTCGAGTTCCTGAACAAATTCCGTGAGATCGGTAATCGCGCCGAAATGCCTCGCACAGTCCAGCGTCATATGAGCCGCCGTGAAAATATCGGAAGTGCATCGCGTATGAAGACTGGCCAGGTACCGCGCCACCATGTTCGAGCCTGCTGAACCATGGTGAATTTGAACGGCGCCTAATCTTTCGAGAATGCGAGATTCCGTGGAAGTCGCGCGACGCCGAAGCAACAGACTGAACAACGTCCGAAATGGATCCCTCGGAGTCGCGGCAATCATCGACATCGTTCTTTCGGTAAGCGCGCTCGCGCTGCTTCGGGGTCGGCTCGCCATCAAGGAACGCATGTACGAAGAGCAGGCCGCCACAAGAGCATTCTCCATGTGGTCGTTGATGAGGTCTCGCAGCAATGCTTCTGCCGGCCTCGATCGAACGCCTCTCTGCGGAGACTTCGCGTTCCGGAATGCAGACAGGTACAGCACGGCGACTTCCGTGCCGGCGCTCGGAAAGGACTTCGTGAATTTCGCCAGCGGCGAAACGACTCGCCCCACGGGTTCTGTCAGTGCTGCAGCGAGCAATCGGGTGAATGCGTGGAGTTCGTTGGTCTTCCCGAAGCGTCCAAATAGGCCGACGAAGATGGCTCGAATCGCGTCGGCTGCACCGGTAATGAGGTCTTCTTCGAACAAACATCCCCGAATGCCAAAGGATCGGATGGCCAACTCCACCGGCTGACCCTCGCATGCAACGGTCTGGTGGTAACGAATAGGATTGGCAAACACTCCCGTCGATGGAGGCATGCCGGAAACCAACGCCTCCTTATGCGAGGGAGCCTGTGGAACCTCGCGCAGGAAAGCCAAAGAAGTTTTACGCATGAGAGAGACCTCCGATCTCCGCGTTTATAACCGGAGACAGATCATTGACACACTTAATTGTTGCAATCATAAGGATTGCCGTCGTAAATAGTCGTCAAAGATGCGAGCGTTTCGCTATAAGCAAAACCGGCTGCTACAACTGAAGGGTTTCTGCGCCGTGGTGGAAACGAAAAGCGTGTCGAAAGCAGCTACTCAAATCCATCTCAGTCAGCCGACCGTTTCACTGCAGGTGCAATCCCTGGAGCGTGATCTGGAAGCGACCTTGTTTGAAAGGCGCGGACCGAAAATCGAACTCACCTTCGAAGGCAAGTTGCTGTATGACCTGGCTCGGCCGCTCGTGGAAGGCCTGACCTCGCTCGAGCAGGAATTCAATGCGCGACGCAATAACCTGGAGCACGGCAAACTTGCAATTGCAGCGGGCGAGTCCACGATTCACTACGTCCTTCCCCGTGCGGTGCAGCAGTTCTCATCAAAGCATCCGGGAATTGCTCTCACGCTGAACAATGTCACCGGGAAACAAGGACTTCAGCAACTGCGCGATCGAGCCGTGGATTTCTGTGTCGGACCCATACTGGATACTCCCGCCGACATTGCATTCGAACCGGTCGTCGCGTTTGACCCGGTGTTGATCGCGGAACTCGGACATCCGCTGGCCAAACTGAAAAAAGTTTCCGTGCGGGATATCAGCCGCTATCCACTCATCCTGCCCCCACGTCATTTGAGTACATGGCGCCAGGTGGAGATGGTCTTCCAGGAAAAACATTTGCCCTATGAGGTTCGACTGGAAATGGGGGGCTGGGAAGTGATCAAGCGCTATGTGGAACTCGGCATGGGAATCTCGATCGTCATGAGCGTATGTCTGACCGGGCGTGAGCGCCTCGAAGTAATCCCGGTGGACCGATACTTTCCGAAACGCGCTTATGGAATTGTTTCGCTCAACACGCGCACGCTCTCGCCACAGGCTCGCGAGTTCATTGCAATCTTTAAGAAGACCCTGGCTCAAAAGAACTAGCAGTTTTCGCGAGAGACCCTCTCCCGAGAACTGCTGTCCAAATTGGCACTGGCTGATTGGCCAAGACTCACTGCTGGTGCGGGTCAGGCTCCTCGCACCCCTACCGGGGTGCGGATTTGGTATGGTCGCCAACCCGGGGTGGCTCGCTATCGCTCGCACACCCCGGCGTGCAAGAGGCCGGCCCGGAGGGCTGGCAGGAGATTAGTGACTGTCTTTCGTGTCAACACGTTTTCGCACGTTCAGGGCTCCAGGGAGAATTGGTTTTCAACATTGAATTGAGAATCGTCAGAAGCTTCCGCATAC
>Ga0111538_10005641_pt1 | contig 17078 bp, 13 predicted proteins | sample SoiMethybrSBSTD1_FD_79669 | JGI IMG/M metagenome (GOLD analysis project Ga0111538, IMG submission 79669) | Bulk soil microbial communities from a Populus tree surrounding site in Tennessee, USA - Soil MetaG P. TD hybrid SBSTD1 (version 2)... | ecosystem: Environmental > Terrestrial > Soil >...
ACGATGCAACCTGCATTCGACATGCCTACCAAATGCTGAATCGCACCGGAGATCCCGCAAGCAATATAGAGCTTCGGCGCGACAGTCTGACCTGAGCTGCCAATCTGATGTTCCTTGGGCAGCCAGCCTCCATCGGTCACTGGGCGGGAGGCACCAACACCCGCGCCAAGGGCTTGCGCCAGATCGAGGATTATCTGAAACTTTTCTTTGTTCGCCAAACCTCGCCCACCTGCCACAATGATATCCGCATGGCTTAGATCGACCTTGCCTTGTGCCGCTTGAATCACTTCCAGAACCTTACGCTTCAGCACCTCAGGCGGCAAAGGCACATCCAGTCGAACCACCTTCGGATTCGACTGCGTTTGGACTTCATAGGCGTTAAATGCTCCCTGCTGCAGCGAAACCAGGTGAGGAGGACTTCCTTTGAATCCCACCTGCAGGTTCAGCTTGCCATTGAACACCTGACGCACGAAAGTGAGTTCCTTGCCGTCCCACTGGTAGTCCACGCAATTGGGAATGAATCCGCGTCCCAGCATCGTGGCAAGTCTGGGAGCGAAATCGATGGCCTGGTACGTGTGTCCCATCAGCAGCAGCAACGGCGACTGCTCTTCCAAAATCCGTGAAAGAGCGACGCAATAGGCTTCTGGAGTGTAGTCGGCAAGGTTTGGGTCCGAAGCCATGAGCACCGGCTGCCCGCAGCGCTGAGAGACTTCCGCGACCAGGGTGTCGATCTCGTGCCCAAGAAGGACAACAGCCATATCGGAGTTGAGCTGGCTCGCCAGCTTTTGGCCAAAGCCGATCGCTTCCCACGAAATGCCCTTCACCTTCCCGGAACGGTGTTCGATCAGAACCAAAACCTTCTCGGACATGTAGTCTCCATCGAATTGCCGATTGCCGATTTCTTCACTGCCGATTGAGGATCCCAGTACGCCGACCGTCGCACGGGTCTCAATCAGTCGTCATTCCGGTCAAGCGCAGCGCGAGCTGGAGCCCAGCCTAGTGCTGCTGCGGTCGTGATTTTTCTGATCTTCACGGGCGACCTTGCGCAGGACTCACGTCTCCTATCACAACACCCTGGCTTCCTTGCGAAGCTTCTCCATGAGCTGCTTTGCCGCTTCTTCGGGTTCTCCTTCGATCAGCACCGTTTTCTTCTTCTTCTCGGGGAAGGAAAGTTTCTGATGGTCCACTCGTGAACCTGCCGGCCCAACCTCACCCGATTCCATTCGCAAATCCCGCGACGAGAGCGTCTTGATCTCCTTCTTCTTGGCCTGCATGATTCCCTTGAGCGTGGCATACCTTGGCTGATTGATCCCCGACTGAATCGCCAGAACGGCAGGGAGAGGAATCTCCACTTTCTCGAACAGGTTGCTCTCCAACTCGCGTTTCACCTGAACCGTTTTGGCGTCAGGGTTGACGGCTATCTCCATGACAATCGTGGCATGTGACCAGCCGAGAAGTGCCGCCAGGATCGTTCCTGTCTGCCCGAAAGCCAGATCTTCCGACTGAACCCCCGTTAAGACCACCTCAAATGCCTGGTCTGCAATCGCCCGCTGAATTGCCGTAGCCACCACGTGCGCGTCGCTGCCGTAGAACTCCGTTCCGGTCAAATGCAGGGCTCGATCTGCTCCCATGGCCAACCCATTCTTGATCGTCTTCAAAATCCGATCGTCGCCCAACGACAACAAGACCACTTCGCCACCAAACTTCTCCTTCAACCGAAGGGCCTCTTCCAGGGCGTACTGGTCACTCTCGTTCGTCTCAAAAACCAGATCTTCCTCAAGAATGCCCGTTCCGGCAGCGTCAATCTTGTAACGCGAATCCTTGTCGGGAACCTGCTTCAGGCAAACCAGAATCTGCATCGAGGCCTCCGCACACCAGTCCTTGAAGACTGACCGAAACTTAGCCCATCCCCAAGGGCATGTCAAACCTCCGCACGGAGGGAGGCGATAGGAGAAAGCCCACCTACTGCGCAGTCAGGGCAATCCACTTCATTCAGCATATGGGCTTGGAGTTCTGTATTGAGGCAGCGGCCCACTTGAGGCAAGCTTCCCATGCCGCTGGACCACCTCATCAGAAAGGATTCAGGTATCTGTATGGAAACGAATACAGCGTTGGATGTAAAACGGGAACTGCTCAGACACACGCTCGCGACCTTGGCGTATCGCGGAGGAAAGGCCATCTCAAACGCGCCCGAACATTTCGCGGCGTTTCGCGCCTATGAAACCACTCGCGCACCCGCCGAAATTCTAGCCCATATCGGTGATCTGCTGGATTGGGCGCTCCGGACCGTACAAGGTGAACAAATCTACAAGCGATCTCCTCCCCTGCCCTGGGAAGAGGAATCCGCACGTTTTTTTGCAGCCTTAAAAGCTCTGGATTCTTATCTTGCTTCAAACAATCCACTCGGCTGTCCGCCCGAAAAGCTCTTTCAAGGACCCGTTGCCGACGCTCTGACACACGTCGGACAACTCACGCTATTGCGGCGGATGGCGGGAGCGCCTGTTCGAGGCGAAAACTATTTTGCTGCAGAGATTGAAGCCGGACGAGTCAGCGCAGATCAGTCCACGAAGCGGATGGAATTTGACTGAGCCTCACCCTCATCCGTGAAGCCGAGAAACTCCCCTCCTTGGATTAAGGAGGGGAGCACCGGCGCGGCGCGCCGATGTCGGGGTGGTTCGATCTGTCGCTCACGAAGCACCGCTCACCAACCACCCCTGCCGTGGCCGTTGGCCCCGGCTTCCCCTCCTCAACTGAGGAGGGGAACCTGTTTCAAGAGTCACCTGTAACTAATCGGGCAGCGCGAACGCCACGATCTCGTCGCGGGGATCGCCGACTATGTTGTGGCCGTTGGCCGAGATGACTACGAACTGCTTGCCCTTTGGCGACTGATAAGTCATCGGCGTTGACCGCGCGCTGGCTGGGAGCTTTCCCTTCCACAGTTCATTCCCCGTCGTAGTTTCGAACGCACGGAGATAAGGATCCAGTGTCGCTCCAATGAAGACCAGGCCGCTGGCCGTGGTGATGGGGCCGCCCAAATTTATCGAGCCCCACTTGGCAGCGTCCTTCTGTCCCTCCAACCAAGGGAGTTGGCCTAGAGGCACCTCCCAGGCGATTTTGCCCGTGGTCGTATCTACAGCCGACAGAGCGCCCCACGGTGGTGCATTGCAAGGGCAGCGGCTCGGGGAAAGCAGGAATTGGCGTGACATGCCGTAGGGCGTGCCGTGCTGGGGAGCGAACTCGACTCCGAGTCGATCCTTCCGTTGGGATTCGGCTTGAAACTGTGCTCGTGGAATCAGCTGAATCACCGCCGCGATTCGGTTCGTCGGGACGATCAGGTATCCACTCTTCGGGTCCCAAGCCGCTCCTCCCCATGCCATTCCGCCGATATTCCCCGGGAAAATCACCGAGCCTTCAACACTGGGAGGGGTAAAGATGCCCTCGGACCGCAGCGTGCGAATACGCTCACGACACCACTTGAGGTCGTCTTCGTTCGAACCCCAGGCGTCTTCCCCCCGAAGTTTCTGCGGCACGAGCGCTGGAGGCAGGACGGGAAAGGATTGCGTTGGTGAGACTTTCTCGCCGTCTACCGTGCTCGGCGGTACTGGTCTCTCCTCCACCGGGAACAGTGGCTTGCCGTTGTAGCGGTCAACCAGAAAGAGGTGTCCGGTCTTCGAGCCGATGGCGACTGCTGCAATCCCGCGTCCGCCACGCTGCATCGTGAACAGCAGCGGCTGCGAGGCGACATCGTAGTCCCAAAGATCGTGGTGAGCGGTCTGAAAGCTCCAGACTACCTTCCCCGTTTTTCCATCGAGCGCCGTAACCGAGTTGGCAAATCGGTTATCTCCTGGACGCTGGCCGCCATAGTAGTCGGGGCTGGCGCTACCCGTTGGCACAAAAACCAGGTTCTTCGCCTCATCCACGGACAGCAAAGACCACGCATTGCCCGCACCGGCTTCGAGATCGGCGGGCAAGGAGTGCCACGTCCACCGCAGTTTGCCGGTTCGAGCGTCGAACGCACGCACCTCGCCGCTCGGCATCAGGGTGCGATTGTTGTCCGCGACGGACGACCCGATGATGACCAACTCCCCCAAAATCGCTGGCGGCGAGGTCGTCTGGTATTCATCCTTGCTCCGAGGCGGGCGACGTAGCCCCTGGCGCAAATCGATCATCCCTTGATCGCCGAAGTCAGGGCAAACCGTCCCGGTAGCGGCATCGATCGCAAAAAGCCGGGCGTCAATGGGAGCCACAAAAACACGCCGCCTGCAAGGCCCGCCCGCCTTGCGTTTCGGGTCGAGCCAGGTGGCCACGCCGCGGTTGGCAAAGTCTCCCCAGCCCACGCTAACGTCGGTCTTGGGATCGAACGACCACTTCGCCTTGCCCGTTTCCGGCTCGAGTGCAATCACCCGCCCAAACGCAGACGTCACGTACAGAGTGTTCTCGACGTAGAGAGGCACCGTTTGTTGCGATGATGGCCGGCCGCCACCCTTGGGCTGATACAGGTCGCCTGTGCGATAGGTCCAGGCTACCTGCAGACGTGTGACGTTTTGTGAATTAATCTGTGTCAAAGGAGAGTGCTTGGTGCCGCCCGCGTCGTGGCCGTTGGCGCTCCAGTCGTCAGCCAGAAGCTGTAACGAAGAGAACAGAACCAGCGGGATCACAGCAACCTTGAACATAAGACCTCGGTTCCGAATTGAAGTATGCTTTCGACGTTAATCTTTTTGGACGTCGGTGTTGCTACCGGATTCAAGCGCAAATGGCGGCTGAGGTGCAATAGAAACCAGTGTTTTCCGGCCAATCTGGTGCGAACCTTGCGATCGTCTTGCTCATTACTCGAGCAGGGAATGACAACGTCAACACTGGATGACCGGCATGTGAAAGCATTGTTGGCGCGAGTTATCGGGGTCTTGGGTGGATGAAAGTCTTAACCGGAGGAGATCTACATTGTCCAAACCGGCGCATAGGATAATCGTTGAGCGAAGCCTGTGCTGGGAGCTTGTGCGCGATCGGCTAGATCGCTTCGAACATATTGGCACACAGTTCGACATTGACGAGTTGCGGAAGTGCTGCGAGTCCTCTCCATACTATTGTCATTACATGGCCTGGCGACTTGGTACCTGGCGAAGCGATCATCTCTTCGAGAACGCCGACCTACTTCTTGGCATCGGTGCCGCACTGCCAAACTGGAAGATTGAGCGAAGCATTCTTAAGAACTGTGAATACTCCGAAAACTGGAGTCTGTTGTGGCAACTGCAGGTCGCTAAAGCACTTGCAGATCGGGGTGCGGAACCAAGGTGGAATCGGGGGCCGGACCTTGCGTGTACCCATGATGGCGTCACATTCTACGTAGAGTGTACTTCTCTCAGGAAGTCATTCGGTATGCGAGAGTACGTGACGGATGTCTTCTCACACATAGACTCAAACATCAAGGTTAAGGAGAACTGGTGGCTCCCCTTTTCTCTCCCACAGAGAACGAAGGCCGCCGATCCAGTTCTCGACGAGCTATTCCGCCCCTACCTCCATCGCGGCTTCTTACAGCAACTGCGTAGAAAAGCCGCCAGGGAATACCCGGTGGTCCTGCCGGTTCCAGTGGGGATACAGCACCTGCACCTCGTTTTGGAAGGACCGAACATGACCACATACAAACCAGGTGAAAACGCGCAAGGTGATCCTGATGCCTATTTGGATGTCATGGTGGGAGAGGCAGTCAACAACAAGCGCAGTAAAAACAACCTGCCTCGGAGTCGTCCGAATGCTTTGGCGGTGAGTTTCTTGATAAGCCGCCAGTTCCAAGCGGCGCATGATCGTCGGACAGCGCTGGGGAATTTGCTACCTGAACCGGATCTCGGAACTGAGCTGGATGCGGTAATGTATTCTTGGTGCGGAATTGACGAGCAATTGGGCGACGGCAATGTATTTTTGTTTGTTCGTGACGAGTCGCATGCTCTAAGCAAGGTCTTTCCCTCTTGCTGGAAGAAAATTGGCCAAAAATGAGCTGCCACGATCCTATCGGTGGCGCAAATTTCTGTCTCACGCTGCCTGCCTCCAGAAGCCAGGCTTCCGCTAAGGTCGAACCAGAGCCTTCGCACTATAGATGACACGATGCCCAGCGAACAGAGCCCCTACACCAGCCCCGATGCCAGCGCCGACCAGACTGCCACCAAGCTTGCCGTTGTTGCTGCCGGGATCAGATCCGTCCACATCGTCCTTGAAGTCTGAAACGGCCCCAAGTACGACTCCCGATAGAGCTCCAACAACGACTCCGACGAGTATGTTCTGTTTTCGTTTCCCTTCTTGGGACTTCACTCGAAATACCTCCTCCCTCATCAAAGACACCTCACCTTGTGGTGTTTTCAGCCGAAGGGCTGCTTCCGAAGAATTCAAGTAGGTTCCTCGAACAGTGCGCAGCTGCGTGGTTGTCACTTCGAGTTTCTGTCCGGCACTGAGACCTTCGACATTCTCCCAACGATGCTCGTCGCGATCCTGCGCAATAGCGAAGCTCGCCAGCACCAGTCCCATGAGGGGCACCCAAAAAAGTCTTAACATGTCGCCTCCGTGCTCTGGAGCCCCATGGCACTGCGCTACTAGAGCCATTCGAATCGAGAACTGAGAGGTTGGAAGCAGGTTCGCAGCCAAACCTCGATGCTGAAGCAAAACTTCCCACTTGGGCTCCCCGCCTTGGATAAGGCGGGGAAGCCGGGCCCACAGGGCACGGCGGGGGTGGTTCGAGCGATCGCGGGAGAGCCAAATCCATAGGGGATTACAGGGACTCGCACCGCCCCGTTTTCCTGTAGATACCTGCTAGTGTTTCGTTTTCGGACTGAACTGCAGTGACGGCTGTCAGGAGAATCAGGCGGCGGTGTCGCCCGAGAATTGCAGGGCCCAGCCTATGGGGAGCGCCGAACGTCGCAGCTGTCGATGGGGTGCTCGGCAGAAGGGTAGGGTACGTCCTACTTCATTGTCGTTGCCAACATTGAGGTGGGGGAGAGGAGTTGTGAACAAATCGACGGTCGGGCCGCTTCGATCCACAAGCGTGCGCAGGAGCGCCCGCTCCACCGGGTGGAACGCAAGCTCCACGCGCGTTTGCGGCTGTCGATTCAGAGCCGTGGGGCGTGAAGACGGGTCTGGCGACCCGTTCCCCTCCGAGAGAGGATTTTCTTTAGATACAACGAAGGCGGTTCGGTGCGTCACATTCGCAGCGCTTCCATCAGGGTCACGCGGGAGGCGCGGCGCGCGGGCAGGGCTCCGCCGAGAATGCCCACGAAGGCAGCAAACAGCATGCCGTCCATGAGGATTTTTGGCGTGATGCGAAAGTTGAAGAGCACCTCGCTGAAGTTCGTGAACTTGGCCGTCCCGGTTGAGATGCCGTGCAAGGGCAACGCCAGAATGCATCCCACAAGGCCGCCGAGCAGCGCCAGCAATGTCGATTCAAGCATGAAGGAGGATAAAATACTCCAACGGGAGAATCCGAGGGCACGAAGGGTACCGACCTCCTTTGTCCGGGAAAGAACGGTTGCATACATCATATTCATCGCGGCAAAGCAGGATCCCACTCCCATGACCACGGCGATAAAGACACCCAGCGCTTTGATTCCGACCGACGAGACAGCCTGACTATTGAAGTATTCTTTCTGAGAAATGGCCTGCAAGTGAATGCGGCGATCGTCGCTGACTCGGTGGATGATGTCGTTGGCGGCGGGTGCATCCAAGGCCTCCAGCAGCATCGACGTGTAAATCGGCCGATCCCAATCCTGAGCGACGTCTTCGACATCGGTCATGATCTCCGAATCGAATGCAGTCCCGCCGGCATTGAACACTCCGACCACTCTCCAGTCGCTGCGCGACATATGGAGAGATTCGCCCAACCGCATGTTCTGGAAACGGCGCGACAAGGATTGGCTGACGACCACTTCACGCAGCCCGCGGCGAAACCATTGCCCTGCGACCAGTTTCATCTCGGGCCGCAGTTGTATGCCCATTGCAGTGGTGCCACGCACGACGACATTGGAAGACTCGCCGGTGAGGCGCGGGTGATTGATGACCACCAGCAATTCTCCTGCGGCACGAGGTTCGCCGTTGCCGTCCTTTTGAATTCCTGGCAGCAGCTTGATTGTGTTGAGCAGGTCCCGGTTGAAGTAGCTGTTGACTTCGTTGAGTGATCCCTCGCGAATGACAATGAGATGATTTGGCTGGCCGGTTTCGACAAACGTTGCGTCCAGTCCGGTGACCAGCGCCTGCATGGTGATGTAGATTGCCACCGTGAGCCCGATGCCCATCGCGGTCATCAGTGTTCCCACCCGGCGCACCCACAGGCTGCCAATGTTGTATTTGAGAGGAATTTTCATGGAATGGCGAAACCCGACCAGGAACGAACAAGTATTCAGTTAGGGGACGAACGACCCCCTATTGATCTCCCCTTATGCGCTGCGCAAGGGGGGGAGAACTTGCACTCAAAACTCAGTACTCAGCACTCAGTACTGAGTTTCACGCTACGCGGCGCAAGGCATCCACGACCGGGAATCGCGAGGCCCGCCAGGCCGGCACTCCAGCGGCCAGCAGTCCCACGCCGCATCCAATCGCGGTGCAGGTCAAGAGGATCTGCGGATTCACATTCAGACGAAGAAGGAACCCACTGGTCAGAGTTGCGATGTCGAGTCTGGAATAGAGAACTCTGGCGCCCAGCGCCCCCAGTACAGTGCCAAAGAGCGACAGCAGCAATGACTCTCCGATCAGCAGGAACAGGATGCGATCATTGTAGAACCCGAGGGTTTTCAAGACACCAATTTCGCGGACACGTTCCCGAATCGACATCGCCATGGTGTTGGCAGCTACCAGAATGATTGCGAAGATCACGGCCGAACAAATACTGGAGATGAGAAACTGCACGTTGCCAAGCATGGACATGAATCCCAGGATGAAAGCCCGTTCAGTTTCCGTCTTCGTAGGCACCGGAGCGTTTTGAAACAGCGCGTCCACCTGCTCGGCAATCTTTGGTACCTCTTGCGGCGAGCGCGCCCGAAGGGTGTACGTTCCGGTGAAGCCAGCGTTGTTCAGCCCCTCGTTGAAATACTCCCAGTGAAAAAACAAGGTGCTTCCCAGGTCAGAACCTCCTTCATAGATGGCGCGCACGGTTAGTTCTGGATCAAACTGGAACAGGGCTCCTTTCAGGTGAATCTTGTCGCCAATCTTCCAGCCAAATCGTTTAGCCAGGCTGTTACCCACAATGCAGCCCGTGCGGTCTTTGAGGAACGCCTGCTTTTGCTCCTCAGGCAGGATCATGTCGGCGTTTACTTGAAAGAACTGCTCGGTGTCAGCGGCGAACTGCCCGAAAAAGTTCGAGGGATCTTTGTAGACTCCTCCGAACCACATCGAACCCATCACTGCTTCCACGCCGTCCACTTTGGCAATTTTCTGACGGTAGGCGATGGGCAGCGAGTTGAACAACGACACTTTGTGGCGAGTGATCAGTCGCAACGCCGACGCCGGAGTTTCTATCGGGTTCTGTAGCTCATTGAGCAGCGTCAGCAAGGTCGTAACCAGGAACAAAGAAACCGCAATACTCGTCACCGTCAGGAACGTCCGCCGGCGATTCCGCATGACATTCTTGTAGAGCAACCAAATGTATTTCATGAGTGAGGCTAACGGATTGGCACAGTGAACTAGATCAACGCCTACCTAACCTGCACGAGAGCGGAACAAAAGGCGGCCTGCTGACGGCATAGCAGAATGACTAATGACGAAACCCTAATGACGAAAGAAATCCAAAATCCGAATGACGAAAAGTATGTCCTTAGACATTCGGCCTTCGTCATTGCTTCGTCATTCGCGCTTCGTCATTAGTCATTTGATTGTATCAGTAGCACATCCTTCAGGGAGTGCAAGAGATTAACCGCTGGACGGCTGGTTTACACGCGGTTCTGCTCAGGGCTCAACCGTTCTGTCTAGAGGCATGCCGAGCTGCTGATACAGTTTCCGTCGACCCGCCTTGTCGCCTTCGAGGATTTGCCTTGCCGCCTTGGCCACTTCCTCGGCATGCTCCCGTGGAACCACAATCACTCCATCACCATCTGCCACAACGACGTCGCCGGGGCGGACGAGCACACCACCGCACATCACAGGTTGATTGACCGACTCGACCTCGTTTCTCCCAGGGCGTATGCCTCGTCCAATCTTCTTCAAATAGAGAGGAATCTTTTGCTTGATCAGTTCATCAGTGTCTCGCGCACCACCGCTGGTCACAATACCTCGCGCTCCTTTGGTCTTCCAGTTCAAGGAATTGTTGGAGCCGATGGAGCCAGTGTCGCGGTCCTGTTCGCCGTCAATGACGATGATCGACCCTGGCCGTAACAAGGGAACAAACGGCTCAGGCGAGATCTCGCGGTACCAGCGGCCTTCCCATTGTCTGAACTCTGCGGCACTCATTTTTTCCGGCCGCTTATTGGTGGGGACATATCTCACAGTTACGGCCAATCCGCTGATGACGTGTTTGAACTCCTCCACGTCACGCCAGAGAGGCTTAATGTCCGGATCCATCAGACCCACGTCCTGCAGTCCCGCCATGTCCATGCCATCGGAAACATCCGCCACTCGAAGTCCTTCGTACAGCTTCAGAACCCGCTCATCATCTTCAGGAGTATATCTGTTGACGCTAATGAATCTTCTGTCCTGAGTCATGTTCCCACCCTGCTGTTGCGCAGCAGCAGGAATCAAAGCGCCTGAAGTCAGGTTTGCCAGAAAAACTACCACGAGGACACGCTTCGAAATCATGGAACACCTCCAAGCAAAAAGACTGCAACCGATTAAGATCGGGGAGTTTCAAGAGAATTTAGGAGGGATCGAGGACCCATTTTTTGAGAGCGGGCGAGATCTCTCCAGTATCATTTTTGTGGCTCAATCATCCAGATGTTGCCAGTTATTTCTCGCTGAGCGAAAACGAGCTTACCGCGGCTCACGGCGGGCCCGGCTGCGCCTGAGTTGGTAAGGTTCATCAGCGAACGGTGTGAGCTGTGGGAATGATAAACAGGGAATGCCCGTCCAAGAGGCCGCTTCGTCTTCGGCTCCAAGCGCTGAACCCAAATGCAACGGGAGCCATCCCGTTCGGACAAAAAGTAGAGGGAGTTGCCATCTGGCGACCAAAAAGCTTCGCGGTCCAACCCCGAGCCGTCCGTCACAGGAATCCACTCGCTTTCTTGAGGCGCTTTCCCATCTCGCAATGGCACGATGAAGATCTGGCGACGTAACGGGCTCATTTGAGCATGGAACGAGATCCAGCGACCGTCCGAAGAGACGCTTGGCCTGATAACGCTGTATTTGCTGTGTCTGATGAGTTCCCTTTTCTCTCCCGAAGTGACGTTGAGGAGATAGATACGCCCTGGCTGACCTGACACATAAAAAACTGTCTGCCCATCCGGTGACCAACAAAAGACTTCGCCGCAGTCTTCGCAAAGCTTTTTCACCACACCATCCTTTGATTCAACTGCGACGATTGCCCATTTCTGATTGTCCAGCATTGAATACGCCACTTTGGATCCGTCCGCACTGAACACGGGTCGGCGGATTGGGTTGTTTGCAAAGTAGTTTCTTTGCCAGTGACCAGGTCCCTCATCCACACATCGCGATGCCCCGACTTGTAGGAATTGAACGCTAACTTCTTCCCGTCGGCTGAAAGAGAAGGATAGTCTTGAGGAGAAGCATCCTCCGTCAAGCGCTGCAACTCGCCCTGCACCTTGCCCTTATTCGCGTCTATTGGGAGAAGCCACAAGTCATCATTTCATTCAGGCTCACGAAAGCTATGCGTCCGTCTGCGGTAGCGGAAACTTTAGCTTCCAGTCCTGAACCGAAGGTAACGCGCTCCGGAGCCCCCAGAACGTGCCAGGTCGTCCGTGAAAGAGGGATTCGCCACAAATTCTGGCTGGCGCCTGACCGGCCCCCAAACACCACATAATGCTGATCGTCGATCCAGCCGCCCGGAGCTATCGGAGCTATATCGGGAAGTGAAACATCTAGCGCACTGCCACGAAAAACATCGAAGGCTCCAGTCCTGACTGCTGCACTTCCACTCACAGCAGCGACCCACCAGTCGGCCGAGTCATCTGACGTCGAAGCAATATCCGGTCGCTGCCTTCCCAAGAAAAGCAAGTGTTGTCCGTCCGGAGTCCAAATAGGATAGCGTGCGGAGGCGATACCTGTTTGCAAGGCCGTTGGCGCGCCTCCCGTGCTGGCAACTACGTAGACTTCTCCCAACGTAGCGAAATATCTCTCGCCAGTCCAATAGACGATGCGTTTTCCGTCCGGAGAAAATTGAGGATTGTGGCCGCCGTCGGCAATTCGTTTCGCTTCGCCACCGAACGAGGAGATCGCATAAATCCCACCGCCCTCGCGCTCAGAACTAAACACGAGCTTACTGCCATCTGGCGAGAACGCCGGCTCGCGGTCATCGGCGGGATGACGGGTGAGGCGAATGGCATCGCCCCCTGCCACCTGCTGAACCCACAGGTCGAGATTGCCCTCTCCGCTGCGGTCTGAAGCGTAAGCCACGAGCTTTCCGTCCGGAGAGAGGGCCGGGTGGGTAGTAAGACCGGAGTCTGAAGTCAGTCGAGTCAAAACAGGCGCCGAGACCCTCTTTGGAGAGCGATTGAGCCACCAAGCGATGCCAATGACCATTGCGGCCAGCAATGCGCCAGCAGTGAGTATGACCCCAAGAAGCGACCGGCGGCTGGAGTTGGTCGCAGCTGTAGCTCCCAGAGCGAGCTTGCCAGAATCGGAATCTTCCTTCAGCTCTTCCAGTTCGACTTTCAGATCTCCCATGTGTTGGAACCGACGGGCGGGGTCTTTACGCAGGCACCGATTGATGATCTTCTCTAGCTCTCGCGGTACAGACGAACTCGCATCGCTGACAGGCTTCGGCTCCCCCCGCAGGATGGCAGAGAGCGTCGACATGCGTGTCTCACCTTGAAAGGCGCGCCGGTGCGTCGCCATTTCATACAGCACCGACCCGAACGAGAAAATGTCTGACCGTCCATCCAGCGTCTTGCCTTCTGCCTGCTCAGGCGACATGTACGCTACGGTCCCGACAATCGCTCCTAGTTCTGTGCTGGGCGCTGCATCCATTGCCATGGTTCGGGTTGTGTTCTCTTCCCTGCCCTCAGACATATCCATCAACTTGGCAAGACCAAAATCGAGCACTTTCACCAAGCCGACCTCAGTTACCATCACATTGCCCGGCTTAAGGTCGCGATGAATGATCCCTGCCGCATGGGCCGTGGCCAGAGCATCAGCTATCTGTACAGCAACTTTCAGCGTCTCGCCTAACCGCAGCCCCTTCTGCCCAAGCCATTCCTCCAGCGTCTTGCCGTTGACGAACTCCATGGCAATGAAGTCGCAACCGTTGTCGCTGCCGATGTCGTAAATGGTGATGATGTTGGGATGATTCAATGCCGAAGCGGCTTTGGCTTCCTGAACGAAACGCCGCTTGCGCTCCGGGTTGGTCACCTTCTCTGCAGGCAGAACTTTGATTGCGACGAAGCGATCCAGATGCGTGTCATGGGCTTTGTACACCACGCCCATCCCACCTTCGCCGAGCTTGTCGAGAATCTTGTAGTGGCCGATGGTTTGATCCGTCATATACGCCAATCTGTCCCCGGAGAGTCAAGAGCTTGTGCGAGGTCTCTTGCGTTCGAACAGAATAGGACCAAGGCCCCTCATCCGACGATCAACTCTTCCTGTGTAATCTTCGGAGAGATGCCCAATTCCCAAGTTGCAGTGGAGTCGCGGCCTAATCTAGCGCGACGAATACCCAGCGTCAAGCTGACATAGCCGTTTTGTAAGACGCGATTTTCGTGGCGTTTTTGGGCGCGATCTTCCGTCTACCCGTGATATACATTCGCGTCCCCGCCCCACTGGGCAACGGTCTGAGCAGCAGTTTCATAAGCCTCACTTGTCCTTTCTTGAGTTTGCTATGGCACGCATCGTCTTGACGACTTGGGGATCCTATGGCGACATCAATCCCTACATGGGTCTCGCTCTGGGGTTGAAAGCCCGCGGTCACGAACCCGTTCTGGCAGCTCCCGAATACTACCGAGGCTTGGCTGAGAGCGAACGCATCTCCTTTCATCCTGTGCGACCAGAGATCGATCCGGCAGATTCGGAGATCGTGGCCCGGGTCATGCATCCGAGGCACGGGCCTGAAGTCATCCTGCGTGAACTCATGCTGCCCAGCGTCGAGGAAGCCTATCAAGATCTCCATCAGGCCGTGAGCGAAGCTGATCTGCTCGTCAGTCATCCCATCACCTTTGCGGCCCCTGTGTTGGCTCACAAAACAGGCATTCCTTGGGTTTCGAGTGTGCTGGCACCGATCTCATTTTTCTCTGCGCACGATTTTCCTGTGCTGCCGTTTGCACCTTTCCTAAAAGGTCTGGAGCAACTTGGGCCGTGGGTTGGTCCACTTTTGAGTCGACTGGCCCGGCATTCCACCCGGAACTGGTCCACCCCGGTCTACAACTTCCGAACTAAGCTAGGATTGCCGAAGGGTGGAGACCCGATCTATGAAGGTCAGCACTCGCCTGGCTTGGTTCTCGGCCTATTTCCAGGAATCCTCGCAAAGCCGCAGCGGGACTGGCCCGTAAACGCTCGGGTTACTGGTCGGATACCGTTTGACGCAGGCCATGGAAAGTCGTTGTCACGCGAGTTGGAACAGTTCCTCGCGGAGGGTCCGGCTCCCATCGTGTTCACGCTGGGAACTTCGGCTGTGATGGCAGCGGGAGATTTTTATGAGCAAAGCATTCACGCCGTGCAGCAACTGGGCGCACGCGCCGTCATGCTGGCAGGAGTCGACGGGGTTAAGCGGCTGTCTGGAAAGCTATCGAAAAATATTCTGATTGTCGATGCAGCACCGCATTCACAACTGTTTCCAAAGGCGGCGGTGATTGTGCAGCAATGTGGGATTGGAACGTTAGGACAAGCCCTTAGTGCTGGCTGTCCTATACTGGCAGTCCCATTCGCCCATGATCAGCCTGACAATGCCTATCGAGTCGAGAAGCTGGGCGTGGCGCGTGTAGTGTATCCGCCCCAGTACCGGACACAACGGGTGCAGCAGGAGCTACGCCGATTGCTGGAGCAAGCGGAGTACAGGCGGGCAGCCAGCGAAGTTTCCGCCAAAGTGCGCGCAGAAGATGGCGCTGCTGCAGCTTGCAGTGCGATTGAGCAATACTTGCAAATGCACGCAGCAAAGCTCCGGTTTCAACTGATGAACCAAGCCCGGAGGTGAGTGAGACCGGGAGCAGCTCTCGATCTCATCAAAACTCGATTCACCAGAACCGCCACAGAATGCGTTTGTCAAAACGACCACTTCTATTACACTGTTCGCACTATGTCCCCTCATTCCATTGAAGGCGGAAGATCGACCACCGCATTCGACCGAGGGGCCTTCCACTCAGCCAAGTCCGGCCTTGGATTGGACAACTGGTCTTAAGCAGCACTTGCCGGACTGGCTGGGTTTCAGCGGCCAGTATCGCGGCCGCTTCGAAGGCCAGACTGGACGAAACTTCGTTTCCGGGGACAACGACTTCTACTACCTTTCCCAATTGAGGCTTGACCTCAAGATTCGGCTCTCTTCTCGCTTACGCTTGATGCTCGAAGAGCAGGACTCGCGATCCCCCGGGTTGGAGCTTCGTCCGAGACCGGCGAACTTTCAGGATTCGTTTGACGTTCGCCAAGCGTACTTAGAACTGCACTCCGGCGATCTCAAAACCGCCGGAGTTCAGCTCGGGCGTCAGGAGATGTCCTTTGGAGAGGAGCGGCTGATCGGTTATGGGAATTGGGGCAACACTTCTCGCTCATTTGACGCCGCCCGCTTTTACGTGTCCACTCCCTCTACCCGTTTGGATGTCTTGGCCGCCACTCTTGTTCGAACCCGGGACGGCAGTTTCGACAGCCCCCAACTTCGGGGCAACAACGAATCGTCACGTTGGCAACGAATTTGATGTCGTGCTGTCTTGCAAGGTGTCAAAGCAATACACATTCGGGTTTGGCTACGGATACCTCTGGGCCGGGCCCTTCCTAAAGCAAGCCACTGCCCACGGCAATGTCTCCTATCCGTATTCGTTTCTCACATACTCGTTTTGAAGCAAAGTATAGAGTGGCACTGAGGCCGATACCGACCTGGCCGCCAGCAAGCTGCGACACCGGCTCACGTGCCAGGACCCTGAACGGTCGCAATTGGCTCCAAGCTTTTCTGCTATCTTCTTCTTGCCGATCGTTCAAAAAACTGTTTAATATCTCAACAGTCAGGTTTATGTGAGAGAAGTGGTTAGACTGAAGATGGACCCAAGCTATACTTCGAGAATCGCGATGTTCTGCATCTGCCTCAAACCCCATCAAGCTCAAAGGTCCTCTAACAGTCATCCATGTCCAGGGTGTCCTAATGGTGATGTTGCCCTGGCCGATTGCGCAACCAGTCCGATTTTCAGGGCCGACAGGGTGCCTGAAGATCCCCGATAGACTGGTCTAAGAGACCCTCTTATCCCATGGGAGTCGTGAGACTCTAAAAGCATCTTCGCTGATGGAGTCTCCGACAAAGTTGCTGTTCACAAACCAACTGGGTTACTCAACAGCTGCCGTTCCGGATGTTCGGCCGTATTGAGGTAGCAAGAAACCATTTTAACAGTTGCGGATGTGCCCTCAACGACTCTCATTTCTAAGAGCCACACAGGCCACAGATCCACCCACCACCGACGCTCGGTATCTTACGCAGGCGTCTGTCTTCCCGTCCCCGTTCATTTGTCATCCATTACGAACAGTCTGAGATGGAGGAGCCAATGCAACTCGTCACGATCCAAACACCTGAGGAACTCAAACAACGACTCGAAGCGGAACGTTCCCGACTCCGGCGTGAAGCCGGTCTGACTCCGTCCGAGCACTTTCATCGCCCAATAGAAAGAGCGTTCACTGCTGAAGAGCGTAGCCAGGTCACCCTTCTGTTCGGTGGACTCACCTGGAAGCACGAAGATCTGATGAAGGCCGTCTTTCAAGGCAGCGGTTATCGCTGTGAAAAGATTCCGACTCCGAATGTAGCTGCATTCCAG
>Ga0111538_10005642_pt1 | contig 17077 bp, 13 predicted proteins | sample SoiMethybrSBSTD1_FD_79669 | JGI IMG/M metagenome (GOLD analysis project Ga0111538, IMG submission 79669) | Bulk soil microbial communities from a Populus tree surrounding site in Tennessee, USA - Soil MetaG P. TD hybrid SBSTD1 (version 2)... | ecosystem: Environmental > Terrestrial > Soil >...
ATCACGCGACGACAGAAACGTCGAAAAATTCTCATACCCAACCGGCAACACCGGCGCATTCGCATTGAACTCGCGCCACAAATGAATCCCGCGCGTAAAGCTGAGATTCGCTTCGAGCGAATAGCCCCGCCCGAGATCGCGTTCCACTCCCGCATTCACTTGATAACTCTCCGGAATGCGTAACCGCGGATCCAGGCGACGCGAGAATTCACTATTCGAGACCGCGAATTGTCTTAAATCCGTGATTTCAGGAAACCGCAAATGAGCGGCAATGAAGGCCCGTCGTTGCTCAGCCGTCATCAGTTTTCCTGTCAACGGATCTCGAAGCAGATTGGTGTCAAAGAAAAGTTGCTGCTTACCGAGTGTGAAATCGTCGATCGTCCTCAGTAACGCGCGATTGAAAAAAATCCCGCTACCGAATCGCACGACGAGCCGTCCAGAAGCGAGCGGACTGTACGCAAGCGAGAATCGTGGTCCAAAGTTGTTCCGATCGCGCAGAATCGTTTCGCGCTCGTAACGCACGCCATAACTGACGAGCAGTTGCGGCAACGCTTGCCAGTCATCCTGCACGAAAAAACTGACGTAACGATTAGTCTGCGTCGAGCGGCTTTGAAAGTTCTGCCGGAAACGCGAAGGACGAGCTGCGAGGAAGTCTCCCGCACTGGCAAAGTTGTAAGTCCCCGTGAGGTCGGAAAGATCGATGAACGTCGAACGAACGTAGTGAACGTCAGCGCCGAACTTCAACGAGTGATTGCCGCTGACAAACGACAAGACGTTTTGCAGTTGGAAACGATCCTCGCGCCGATCGGTGCCGCCGGACGTCGACGATCCAGCCACTAATGTTCCCGACCGTCTTTCCGGATCTCCCGTCGCCAGCGGATCGTTCAGCGTTATCAGCACGACCGGTTGATCCGTCGCCTGCGCTTCAAACGCCGGCGCGAGGCGTGAGCACTGCAGCCGCAACTGGTTAACGAATCGAGCCGAGAAGGCATAATTGTCTGACACCGAAATCGCGTCGGAATTACGTCGCCGTCCCTGCAGCGCTTCGGCTAGACGATTCCCACCGCCAAACTGTCGCAGGTTCCAGAGCCGCCCTGCCTGATAGACCACTGAGATGTTGTGTACATCACTGAATGGATGATCAATGCGACCGATGAAGCTCTCGTTCTTTAGCGGGGTGCTGACGGGCTCGATAAACGGCGCAACGTCGGTTGCAAGTGCAGGCTCATTGGCATCTTCGAGACGCGACCGTTCGAGGTGCGTCGGACGTGGCAACGGAAACAGCGGATTCTGTTGAACGGGAACAAGCGTATCGATCAACGCATTATCGAGCACCTTGCTCCATTCATACGACACGAAGAACACGGATTGTTTTCTAATTGGCCCACCAAGGGTCAAACCTACGACATGTTCTTGGAGCGGCAAACGCGGCAAGCCCCGCGAGTTATTGCGGAACGTATTCGCGTCGAGCGCTTCATCACGAAAGAAATAAACCGCACGCCCATGAAACTCACGCGAACCGCTGCGCGTGCGCAGATTGACGCGGCCGCCTGACGCGCGTCCGTACTCGGCAGAAAACTGATTTGTGATCACCTGGACCTCGGCGACCGCCTCGAGCGAAGGTTGAAAACGTTCACGCGCGGCGCGATCGTCGTTGTTATCCAGTCCATCGATCGTGAGGTTGTTCGAATAGGCCGGCGCCCCCGCGAGCGAAAAGACTCCCGATTCTTCAGGCGTCGATGCGTGACTGATGTTGCGATCTTCGGCGAGGTCCCGTGTCGAGAGTGGCTCTTCCGTAACGCCCGGCAGCGTAAAAAGCAGATCGAGCACAGAACGCGACGCGAGTGGCAACAACTCTGTTTCTCTCGACGTCAGTGTTGCGCCAACGACCGTTCGCTTCGTGTCGACAACGGGCGTTTCCGCAGTTGTCACCACGACCGGTTCAACGACCAGACTCGCCGGAAGCAACGTCACATCCAACTGCAAACTCTGCCCCGAAGTAGTTCTGATCTGTGTAAATTCCTGATTCGCGAAACCAGCGCAAGAAACGCGAATTACGTAAATGCCTGGTTCCAACTGGATCAAACGAAATCGACCCTGATCGTCGGATGTGACTGTTCGAATGTGGGCTTTGATTTCAGCACCGGGAATCACAGCGCCGTTCTGATCGACAACGCGACCAAAGATGGTGACCGTATCCAGATCCTGTGCTTGAGTGAATTGGAAACTAAGCAGACATAGCGCGACAAGCGTGAGACGTGAGGTCATTTTGTAATCTCCTGAGTTGTGAGGTTAAAGCGCCGCGCACTTTAACATCTCAGGAATTCAAATATCAACTAACGTCCTGAACGTCGTCGTAGCGCTGCGGCGCGCGTGAGTGTGACCAACGCATCACTGCCTTCGGGCGCCACATCGAAATTCGTCAGCTCTTCCGCATGCGACTGCAGGTACTGGAAGAACCGTTCAAACTCGTGTTGCATCGCGTCCATCTTCTCGCGCATGTTGAGAATGATCTCCACGCCCGCGAGGTTCACGCCGAGGTCGCGCGTTAGCGAAAGTATCAGCTCCAACCGCTCGAGATCGGGATCCGTGTAGAGCCGTGTATTTCCCTCGGACCGCGAAGGCTTCAACAACCCTTCACGCTCATACAGTCGCAACGTCTGCGGATGAATCCCATACTGCTCGGCCACCGCACTGATCGTGTATGTCTTCGGCTTTCTACTCATAACGCGATCATTCCAGCCCCATCTCAACGCGTGGGTTCGTCGAGTTTAACCTTGAATACTCGCGCAACAGTTCCTTCGTCTCTTCCGATATCACTTTCGGCAACGTCACCTGCACTTCGACAAACTGGTGACCCTTCGCGCCCGGATTGCGCAGCGACGGCGCGCCCCGGTCGCGCAAACGAAACTTCTGTCCCGACTGCGTGCCCGGCGGGATGCGCAACTGCGTCTTTCCTTCAACAGTCGGCACTTCAATCTTCGCACCCAGCGCCGCTTCCGGAACCGTGATCGGCACCGTCACATAAATGTTGTCGCCCTTGCGCGTGAAATACTTGTGTGGACCAACGTTGGTGATGATGTGCAGATCGCCCGGCGGCGCCCCCATCCTGCCGCCCTCGCCTTTGCCGGGAATACGCACGCGCGAACCTGTCTCCACGCCCGCCGGAATTCGCACCTTCACCGTCTCAGACTTCGGCATCGTGCCTTTGCCCTTGCACAGCGAACAGGGCGTGCGACGACGTCCCGTCCCACCGCAGTCCGGACACTCCTGCGCGAAACGCAAACGTCCGCCGGCGCGTTGTACCTGACCCGAACCTTTACACGTCGAACAAACAACAACCGGTCCACCGATGTCGCCCGCGCCATTGCACCGCGAACACTGTTCGGAACGATTCACGGTGATGTTCGTCGTTAGACCATTGATTGCTTCCTCAAACGAGAGCGCTAACGGCATCTCGACGTCAGCGCCTCGTTGAGGTTGTGGACGCGGTGGTTCCTTCTCTTTCGCTGCTCCGCCACCGAACAAGTCCGCGAAGATGTCGCGAAAGGTACTTCCGGCGCCCCCCGCCCCGGATGAACTCGCACCGCCCCAGTCAAAACCTGTGAAATCGAAACCTGGCGACGTGCGCCCGCTCGATGGACCAGCGCCACGCGCCGCTGCATCGGCGAGATTGTCGGAGTACTGTCCGAAGCGATCGTAAACGCTGCGCTTCTTCGGATCCGACAACACGTCGTGCGCTTCAGACATGAGCTTGAAGCGCTCCTCGGCCGTCTTGTCACCCGGATTCACATCAGGGTGATACTTGCGCGCCAAACGCCGGTAAGCCTTTTTGATCTCCTCGGGCTTGGCGTCGCGCTTGATGCCGAGTATCTCGTAGTAATCCTGCTTGGTAGCCATCCGTGCTCTTACTTGAAAAGGGCGGAGCAATTACCGTCTCCGCCCATTTTTCATAAGCACACCGATCGATCAAATCGGCGTTATTTGTTTTCGTCAACGTCGACGTATTCGGCGTCGATTACATTGTCGTCACCCGAACCGCCGCCCGAGGATGACGCACCTGCTGCCGACGCCTGATCGGCGGTCGACTGCTCAGCGCCTCCCTGCGGAGCCTGTTGATACAACGCCTCCGCCAGTTTGTGCGACGCAGTCTGAAGCTGATTGAACGCGTTGTTGAGTTTCTCCACGCCGCCTTCAGCCAACGCCTTCTTCGCCTCCGCGATAGCCGACTCAACGTCCGACGCAACTGCTCCAACCTTCTCGCGGTTTTCGGAGAGTGTCTTCTCCATCTGATAGACGAGACCATCGAGACGATTGCGCGCTTCGATCTCTTCACGCTTGCGCGCGTCGTCAGCGGAGTGCGACTCGGCGTCTTTCATCATCCGGTCGATCTCTTCCTTCGCCAGACCTGAAGAAGCCGTGATCGTGATCTTCTGTTCGCGACCAGTGCCCATGTCTTTCGCCGAGACGTTCACGATGCCGTTGGCGTCGAGGTCGAAAGTGACTTCCACCTGCGGCATGCCGCGCGGTGCCGGCGGAATGCCGACGAGATGAAACTTACCGAGCGTACGATTGTCCCCGGCCATCGGCCGTTCGCCCTGCAACACGTGAACTTCCACGGAAGTCTGGTTGTCAGATGCGGTCGAGAAGATCTCCGACTTGCGCGTCGGGATCGTGGTGTTGCGTTCGATCAGCTTGGTGAAAACTCCACCGAGCGTTTCGATACCGAGACTGAGCGGTGTGACGTCGAGCAACAGAATGTCAGTCTTCTCGCCCGAAAGAACGCCGGCCTGCACAGCCGCGCCGATCGCCACCACTTCGTCGGGGTTCACGCTCTTGTTTGGCTCTTTGCCGCCAAACATCTCTTTCACGATCTCCTGGACCTTCGGAATACGAGTCGAACCGCCGACGAGAACCACTTCGTCGATCTTCTTCGCATCGAGCCCGGCATCTTTCAACGCCAACTCAACTGGACCGCGAAGTTTCGACAGAATTGGATCGACTAACTGCTCGAAACGAGCGCGCGTGAGTTTCATCGCGAGGTGTTTCGGGCCTGACTGGTCCGCCGTGATGAACGGCAGATTCACTTCAGTTTCCATCGTGCTCGAAAGCTCGATCTTCGCCTTCTCCGCAGCTTCCTTGAGTCGCTGCAAGGCCATCTTGTCGGCCGAGAGGTCGATGCCCTGGTCTTTCTTAAACTCCTCGATGATCCACTCGATCAGCCGTTCGTCGATGTCGTCACCACCAAGGTGCGTGTCGCCGTTGGTCGACTTCACTTCGACAACGCCTTCGCCGACTTCGAGAATCGAGACGTCGAAAGTACCGCCACCGAAGTCAAAGACCGCGATCGTTTCGTCTTTCTTCTTGTCGAGACCATAGGCGAGCGCTGCCGCCGTCGGCTCGTTCACGATACGCATCACTTCGAGACCGGCGATCTTGCCCGCGTCTTTGGTGGCCTGACGTTGCGAGTCGTTGAAATAAGCCGGGACGGTGATCACCGCCTTGTCGACCTTCTGGCCGAGGTAATCTTCGGCCGACTGCTTCATCTTTTGCAGGATGATGGCCGAAATCTCTGGTGGGCTCCATTCCTTGCCGCCCGCCGAGATGCGCACGTCGCCGTTGCCGGCGCTCTGAACTTTGTAAGGGACCTGTTTAATCTCTTCGGTAACTTCGTTATAGCGACGTCCCATGAATCGCTTGATTGAATAGACAGTGTTCTCCGGATTGGTAACGGCCTGGCGTTTGGCAACCTGTCCGACGAGGCGACTGCCATCTTTGGTGAAGGCCACGACTGATGGCGTGGTGCGGCCGCCTTCGGAGTTTGTGATCACGGTGGGTTCACCGCCCTCCATCACCGCCACCACCGAGTTGGTTGTTCCGAGGTCAATTCCAATAATCTTGCTCATGTTGTTTCTAATCTCCAATGACTACAGTTGAACGCCCGGACAATATAAGACTTGAGTGTCTCATTGTCAAGTTTTGTTGAGCGTGGATCTGTCTTCATTTACAAGTTTGGAGACGAAGAAGACGTAGTGGGCGCCGGAAAGGACGGAGAAGGCGAAAACGGTCGTGTAGATCGTCGGCAGGTAGTAGCCCGTTCCGTACGGGACGCTGGCGGCGAAGATGATCAGCCCGATGGCGACGATCTGCACCGTGGTATTGATTTTCCCGAGCATTGACGGGCGAAAACCGCGGAATCCGGTCACCACGTTGATGGCCGCCGCGCCTACCAGAATGAAGACGTCGCGGCTGATGACAGCCACGGTGACCCAGAACGGAACCGGCAGATGGGACGGCAGAGGCTGTGGAAAAACCGAACGCATCGACAGCACGACGAACGCCGTGACGAGCAGCAATTTGTCGGCAATCGGGTCGAGGATGGTGCCGAGCTGCGACTTTTGGTCGAAACGCCGGGCGAGCAGCCCGTCAAGTCCATCGGTCACACCGGCCAAGACGAAGACCGCCAGCGCCAGGACGAAGTTTTGATAGAAAAGCAGCGAGACGAAAACCGGAATCAAAACCATCCGGAAAACGGTAAGGAGGTTGGGAACAGTAATGATGCGTGCGGACATTTGAGATTATTGACGATTGGCGATTGCCAATTGCCGATTTTTCGCTGGTGATAGATCCTGGGAGCTTTGCTTGTCTTAGGCAGATTGCAATCGGCAATCGGCAATCGCCAATTGGCAATGGATCGTTACTTGTTGCTGCGGAGCTCCAACAAGGAGATCTCAGGAGGGCATCCGTATCTGATGGGTAGCACCACGGTCCCGAGACCGCGGTTGACGTAAATCTGCGTATTTCCCTGGCGCCCAAGCCCTTTCAACATGCGGCGTCGCGGACGGCCCGAGGCACTCCGCTCGCCTCGAATTGCGACCTGTCCGCCGTGCGTATGACCGCTCAGCACGAGATCGACGGACGCGCGTGCGGCACGTCGAAGAACGACCGGATTGTGCGCCAAAAGAAGTTTCATCTCATCGTCGCGAGCGCCGGCCAGCGCCAGCGAGAGATCCTCGAGACCGACCATCGTATCGTCCACGCCGGCGAGCCAGATGCTTTCGCCATTCAACTCGAAGTGCATGCCTTCGTTGATCAGGACGGTGATTCCTTCAGCGCGAAACAGGTCCGTAATCAACGCGGCATCGACCCAGTGGTCGTGATTTCCGAGGATGGCGTAGACGCCGTAGCGCGCCTTTAGACCGCCCAACATCTCGGCGCACGGTGCAGCGTAACGACGCTCTTTCGAGATGTAGTCGCCCGTCAGGGCGATGATGTCAGGTTTTAGCCGGTTTGCAGTGTCGACTGCCCGTTCGATCTGGTCGGGATCTGAAAACGGACCGTGGTGGACGTCCGAAAGTTGAACCACGCGAAAACCGTCGAAAGCTTTGGGAAGTCGATTCAGGTGGATGCGTTCATGCTCGATTGTGAGCATGTAAGGCTCGGTAAGCGCAGCGCGGGCGACGTGCGTCAGACTGACCGCGAGTGACCGGAGGGCAGTTTCTGGTCGTTTGGAACCGCCGTAAGGCGCGACACGTCTACGCTGGGTCCATCGAATCGGAGTCGCCATCTTTTTTCAGTTGAGTAGCGCGCAACCTGCCGGGCAAAGCGCTTGGGTGGGGCGCATTATAGAGACCCGGCCGCTCGGAAGCAAATCTACAAGCGATTTAGATGTTATCAAAGATGTTATCTTGGGGCCGATGACGCAGGGACTGGATCCGGCTGTGCTGATTGGCGTCCCGGTGATGCTCGTGATGGCAAAACTGGGCGGCGAGATTTTCGAGCGGATAGGGCAGTCGTCTGTGTTGGGTGAGCTGTTTGCGGGCCTTCTGCTGGGAAACCTCGTGATTTTCGGGTTTACGAGCGTCGAGCCGCTCAAGACGAATGAAACGATTGCGGCGCTCGCCGAGTTGGGCGTGATTATCTTGTTGTTTGAAGTCGGACTTGAATCGGACTTGCGGCAGATGATTGAGGTCGGGTGGTCGGCGCTGCTGGTGGCGCTGTTAGGAGTCGTGGCGCCGTCTCTGCTGGGCTGGGCCGTGTCCGCGTACTTTCTTCCGGACGCACCGACACTGACACATGTCTTTATCGGCGCGACGCTGTGTGCAACCAGCGTCGGCATCACCGCGCGAGTTTTTCGCGACCTCGGAAAATTGGCGACGCGTGAGGCACGAATAATTCTTGGCGCGGCGGTGATCGACGACGTGCTTGGCTTGTTGGTACTCGCGATCGTGGCGGGTGCGATCAGGGCAACGGCGGCTGGTGGTGCGCTGTCAGGATTTGAGATCGGTTGGATCGCGTTGAAGTCGTTTGCGTTTCTGTTTGTGTCGATCGCGCTCGGTCATCTCGTGATGCCACGATTGCTGCGGGGCGCGGGCCGGCTCGAGACGCGCGGTGTTTTGCTGACGCTGGCGATCTCGTTTTGTTTGTTTCTCGCGTGGGCGTCGGCGAAGGTTGGGTTGGCGCCGATTGTCGGTGCATTTGCGGCTGGTTTGATTCTCGACGAAGTCCACTTCAAACCCAAGGGCGGGCGTGTCGAGCGAGACCTCAGCGATCTGCTTCAGCCGGTGAGCACGGTGCTGGTGCCGATCTTTTTTGTGTTGATGGGGCTGAAGGTCGATCTGCGACTTTTCGCGCGCGTCGAAATTCTGGGTTTTGCGTTTGCGCTTACGCTGGCGGCGATCGTGGGGAAGCAGATCTGTGCGTTGGGTGTGGTGGAGCGTGGGGTAAATCGTTTGGCGATTGGGCTGGGAATGATTCCACGCGGTGAGGTTGGTTTGATATTTGCGGGTATCGGGGCGACGCTCATGTTGCCGGCGGCGAATGGCGTAAGTGAACCGGTCGTGAACGCCGCGACTTTCGGCGCGGTTGTTATCATGGTTATCATTACTACGTTGATAACGCCGCTTGCGTTGAAGTGGGCGTTAGAGAAGAACAGAGGGAGGGTCAGGACAAATGGCGACAAGGAAGGACCAACATAACGTAGGGACGCCCCCAAAACCCCGCGGACAGCAGACCGGATTCGCCGGTCATCACGATCAAAACCGAGACGAAAAGGAAGACACGCCAGCCTTGCGCGGCAACAGGAAGAAAGGCAACCGGATGTTTGGCGACGCTTCGGAGCAGCACATCGGCGGCGATTCGGTGACTCCGAGTACGAATCGTCCATCGACACCGGGGATGCGGCCATTAGGCAAGAACAGATCGTAGATTTATTTCGCGCGAATTAACCAGGCGTTCAGATCTGTTTTCAGTGCGGGACATTTGGGCACAAATCTTTCGCCGATCATGACGAAACCGTGCGGCAGTGGAAATCCTTTGCAGACAGTTTCACTCGGCCCAGGACGACGGATTTCCCACGCGTTCGTCGTGATTTCGGAGTTGCTGCTATTCCCACATGCAGCCGATTTTACTTCGCCGATAACGACATAACCCTCTGGCAACGGCGCTGCCGCGACCTCACGCCCGTTCGACAACACGAACGCCTTGCACATGATTTCACTCGGACCGGGTTTCTTCACAAACCACGCGTTCGTCTCATCATTCGCCCGCGCGCTCTTCGGACAATGTGCGATAAACCCTTCCTTTACTATCGTCACATCGATCGGCGGATTCATACTCCGGCAAATCCAACGTCCTTCAGCCGACGAATTCACGATCGGATCGTCTCGTGTCACCGGCAGCGATGTGTCACGCTCAACAGTCGTCGGCATCAACGCGCGCTGCGTATTTGCCGTTCGCACGACCGCTCCCGATTTATCAACCACATAACCGGTGCGTGCACGAACGACGAGTTGCGGACGATTCACTCGGACTTCAACGCGCCGCTGTTCACCGGTCAGCCCAGCATTGCGTGGGTAGTAACCGATGCTGTATTCGTTGTGCAGCTCGTCGACGATACTCGCAATCGCACGGTCCAGGTCACTGATCTCTGACGCTGGATAAACTCCGGTGCTCGTCGCATCCGCCAACCGGCGCAGGTACGCGCCCGCGCGACGATAATCCTGTTCGCTAAACCCGGTACCTTCCGCAGGCAGACTACCCTTTGCCGAAGCCGGCGCTCGTGACTTCATCCGTTCATACGTGCTGAACTGGACCGGATAGATCAACGTGTCGCTCTTTTCACTCTTTCGCAACGTGCTGTCGAACGTCGCACTCCGGCTGTCGTTATCGACGCCGTCGCTAAACAGAATCAACGCAGTTCGACCTTCGATTCGATTCATCTCGTCGATCAGCGAATCGATCGCGTCGTAAACACGACTGCCGCCGCCGGGACGAATGCCGGCGATCGCGCGACGCAAAGTTTCCGGATCGCTCGTCGCCTCCGTGATCACGTTGAAATCGTCGGAAAACGAAACGACGACCGCACGATCGCCCGGCCGCATCTTTTCGACAAACGCCAGCGCCGCTTGTTGTATGTCTGACAGGCTGAACAGTGTCGAACGGCTCGTATCGATCAAGAGCGCGACCGTGAACGGGTTGTCGACTGGCGCGAAGTAGGCAATATCCTGTTTCACGCCGTTTTCGAAGACCTGAAAATCGTCCCGCCGCAGGTTCGGAACGAACTTCCCGTCGCGGCCGATCACCAGCACCGGCGAGTTGACGAGCGTGGTCTTGACCCGAATTACGTCGTTAGGGTCGATTTCCTGCCCCTGCACGAAGGGGGCAAAGGCGAAGACCCCCGCGAAAACTAACGTCACGAAAGCAACTAGAACGCTCCGTTGTAGTATCTTTAGCACCAGGCACACAGCATAACTCAGATATCACCGGGGGAGGCCACCGCAAAAGGCCAACCAAATCAACGCATTTGTGTCTATGACCACGGTGACTGACAACGAAACCGATTTAATCCGTCGGGCCCAAGCCGACGACGCGAACGCGTTTTGCTCACTCGCCGAACGCTATGCGCGGCGCATCTACCTGCTTGCGTTCCACTACTGCCGGAACGCGCAGGATGCGGAAGATCTGTCGCAGGAAGTTTGGCTGAAGGCGTACCAGGCGCTCGCCGGCTTCCGGGCCGAATCGTCCTTCTACACGTGGCTGCGCCGGATCACGATCAACGCCTTTCTCAATCACCAGCGAACGAGCGCGTCTCGGCATCAGGGCCAGACGACGATCGTCGATCTGATCGACAGCGATTCCGAAACAGCTTACGAATCGCGGTCCGCGTCGGCGGAGACGGTTTACACGAAGGTGCTCTTCGAAACTGTCATGAGCGCATTGTCAGAGCTGACGCCGTCGCAACGATTGATGTTTATGCTGCGGCATTACGAAGGAATGTCGTACGACGAAATCGCCGCCGCGATGAATTGCTCCACCGGCACTATCAAGAAAGGTGTGTCGCGCGCCATCTCGAAACTGCGCGCAAAGCTGAGTACAACAAACACGGACGAACCCGAACGTCTTACTCGTCTCGCTGAATGCTGATCGGGGAGTTTTGAAATGCATAACTGCAAGAAAACAAGAGAGCGCTTTACCGAACTACTTCTCGACGGAGCTGATCCTCGCGCAGTCCTCGCGAGAGAACTGCGCGAATGCGCCGAATGCCGGGAGGAGTTTGGAGAACTGAGCGAAACTCTGCGAGTCACCTCGCGATTGCTCGAAACCGCAACGCCGCCGGAGAGCTATTGGCCCGGTTACCACGCGCGCCTCAAAGAACGACTGCGTGCCGCGCAGCAGCCGCGCGTCGCGCCGGGCCAATACCACGTCGACAATCGATCGTGGCTATCACGATTCGTCTTCTCATCGATCCGTGTGCCTGTGCCGGTCGGACTGGCGCTGATAGCGATCGTTGGGTTGGCGTTTGTCTTTTCAATCCGGGTTCCCGCGGTGCCGTCCATAGTTTACGTGCCGAACGAAGTTCCGGTGGTCCAGGAACGAGAAAGAGTGGTTACACAGATCGTTTATCGCGAACAACCGTCGAAACGAAAACGATCGAAGCCTACGCCGCTTGTTCCTAAAACCGATTCCACGGTGGCCACGCTGCAAGGCTTCACACCGGCGGAGGAAGTGAAACTGACCGTAATCAAAGGAGGGTCCAATGAGAAGTAAAATCTGGGCCCCGCTGATTTGTCTTCAATGCCTGGCGCTCCTTCACTGCCTGTCGTTCGCGGCCGCGGCGCAAAGTCCCGCGAAGCGACAGTTGGTGCTGCCGGTTGCCACCGGAGGCTTCGTCGCTTTTAGAAGTGAAACTTCCGGGGCGACGAACGAGCAACTCAAGAACAGTCCGCTTTCGGCGTTGCTGTTTTCACAGGCATTTGCCGGCGACAACGATCGCGTCATTCACCGCGTACTAACCGACTCCGAACGCCACGTCGTCTTCGCTTACGATCTTTCAATCAACTCCGATCCGGTGACGAAGAAGTTTCGCGTCGCCGTTCTCCCGGCGGACGAAGCGTTTCGCCGTTCGTTCCTGAAAGACTCAGCGCCGCTACGAGCGCACGAGGGTTTCGCGACGTTCCCGAAGTCGACAGCGCCGCAGACACTCGACGACGGCGACGCTGTTTCACTCGAGCTGCTCGTCAACCGCGAATCGGGTGTGAAGATCATCGACGTCGTCAAAGTCACTTTCGATCGATCAACGCTGCGCGAGACTCTCGAAGCCGCTCCCAAGGACTTCACGCTCGATGCAGTTTCACTGGCGGTCAAAGGATACGAACTGGTGATCGACGGAAACGTCGTCGCCACAAGCAAGTCGAAGATCGGTTGCGAGGGTTCGCTGCTCTGGATCTACATCCCCGATCGCGGGCGCTTCATCTTCTCGCTGGTCCCGCGCGAGGGCTACGCGTTTCAAAAGATCGGCATGCTTGACGACAACCGGATCGAGTTTGAATTCAACGACGAGTTCTACGAATGGACCTCGGGCGACTCGATCTTGCCCAACGGCGGCACCTGGAACCTCTGGGTGCTGCACGATCCCGGTTACACGACGTTTCTCGGAACAAGAATGACAGGGCTGAAAACCGCGCAAAAAGGCCCGAACATGCTCGAGAAGATCGAGGACAAATTACTTACTCGACAGGGCATCACGCTGCTGCGCACGCTCCCCGGCCGCCAAAAAAACAGCGTCGATGCTCCGCAACGCGTGATGATTGGCGGCGCCGACAACATGGACCATCTACTGCCGAAATTTCCTTAAAGTCTCCCGACGACAACCATAGCCAACGACACTCGTAGTTAACCTAACGCTCCCAACCCAACTGGACTTGGTGGAGATAGGGACACGTGTGCCCACAAGGAGATCGACTATGAACCGCAGATTCCCGATACTGGCAATTAGCTTTTTGTTACTCATGCAGTCCAACTCACTCGCGCAATCACAGGATCTGCCGAAGTTTGAAGTTGCGGGTGAGTTCAGCTCGCTCGCACGAGAGAGTTTTGAAGACAAGAGTGAACCTGGCGTGGGTGCGCGCTTTACTTTCAACCTGAACCGGAGTGTCGCGTTTGAAGCAGCCGGTTATTTCTATCCTGACAAATGCTTCAGTTGCCGCAACGGCGGGAACATGAGTCAGTTCGTTGCCGGGACGAAGATTGGAAAGCGCTTCGAAAAGTGGGGAATCTTTGGGAAGGCGAGACCGGGACTGGTGAGTTTCAGCCGTGGCGAGTTCAATGCGGTTCCCGCGAGTTCGTTTGGCACTTTCCCATTTAACGTTGAAACCAATCGCATCACGAGCTTTGCCGCTGATCTGGGCGGAGTGGTCGAGTTCTATCCCACAAACAGGATCGTCACGCGCTTCGACGCTGGCGACACGATCATTCACTTCGGACGTCGAACCATCAACGGCGTTGCGTTCAACCCGTTCACGCAAGAGATCACGTTCATTCCCATAACCCAGCCCGCGAGAACTGTGCACAACTTTCAGTTCATCGCGGGCGTCGGATTCAGGTTCTGAACCGCGGATTTACACGGATCAGATTATTGGTCGGTGCGCTTCGGCGGATTTGCCGGTTTGTGAAACGCCGTCTCCGGAATGTCGACGTCGAACTTCACGTCGATCACCCGCATCACGACGTCGCCGTTTGCGACGTTCGTTGAGAAGTTCTTAAACGCCACCATGACGCCGTCGACATTTCGATAGTCGCTGAACGTCTGCGTCTGCGGTATCTCGATGTTGGCTGTTTCAACAACCACCAGCGAGTCGCGTTTTAGCAACAGGAACGACTTGGTTGAGATGTAATCGGTTACTGGCGTGCCTTTCTCGGGCGTCTTGACGACGACGTAAGCATCTTCGTCGCCGACCTTAACGATACGCTTCACCGTGATCGTTTTGTAGTTTGTTTTCCAGTTGAGGACGTCGTAGAAGTCGGCGCCGGTGCGAATGTCGTCGAGGCGCTTGCCGGAATACGTTTCGGGTGGTCCAAAGCTCATCACTTCGCCACCGGTGCTGCCGTCGAAGAACGAGACGATCTGCGCGACCTTCTTGTCGAGCGCGGTGAACCACATGTCGCTGGCGGCGAGGTTCGGCGCACGAGCGCTGATCGTGCCTTGTCCTTTCATGCCCTGGCTCTCGAGATCGACCTCGACAGTCGTCAACGACGACTTGTGCTTCCGCAGGTTTGCCTCACCACCGTAGGCTTCGATCACTTTCGCTATCAGTTCGTCGGCGGAGATCAATTTACTCTCAGTAGGCGTGGGAGGTGGATCTACGATGGTAATCTTCGTGATTTTCTCGAGCACGAGGTTGCCTTGTGGCTGTTCGAGAAACATCTCCGTTAGTGCCTCTTTGTCCTTCACCGGCCGGAACGTGACGAAGAACCCCGGCGGTGCGGGCTCCTCGAATTTGTAGCGGCGGCCGCCGATGTTCTTGAGCGGATATGTTGGTTGGCCGGGCACGGTTAGCGTCAGTTTGTCGTCCTTCATCGCGACTTCGAAATTGACGCCCGCAGCCACGAACCGGTAACTGCCCACCTCCGCCTTCGGATCGCCCGCCGGTTCCGCACTCTTCGCCGTCGTCGACGCGTCCGGTTTGCCGACGATGTTGGTCCAGATCGTATTCATCGCGTAAGCACCGATGGGCGATGCGCTGACGTTGGTCAGCAGCACGAAGCCGAGTTTCTGATCGGGCATTAACGCGACCTGCGAGTTGAACCCGTCGATGTTGCCGCCATGCTCGACGACCTTGTGACCATTCCACTGGCGCAGGAACCAACCGAGACCGTAATCAACCGGGCCGCCGATGTTCATCTGCTTGCGGGTCAGTTCTTCGAAACCTTTTTCCGAAACGAGCCGCTTGCCGTTGACCGTGCCGTTGTTGAGCATCAATCGCACCCATTGGGCCATGTCGCGGGCGCTCGAGTTGATCGCTCCCGCGGGCGCGGCCGGGGCGATGTCGCGTTGCGGCAAACGGCGAGTGACTTTGGTCGAAGGGTTGTAATCGTAGCCGAGCGAGTAATCGCGCGCTTTTTGCATCGCGGCGGCGGAAGTGTCGCTGTTGTTCATGCCGAGCGGTTTGAAAATCCGCGTCGCGATCAGCTTTTCCCAGGTTGAATTTTCGGCTTTGGCGACTGCTTCGCCGGCCGCGGTGTACATGATGTTCTGGTACTGAAACTTTTCGCCGAGTTTCGCGGTTGGTTTGGCCATTCCCGCGACGCGGATCAACTCTTCGCGGTTGAGCAGGCCCGTAACCATCGCAAAGTCTGTGCGGTTCAAGCCGGAACGATGTGACAGCAGATCGCGGATGGTGATCTTCCCGGCGGCTTCCTGATCGCGCAGCGTGAAGTATGGGAGAAACTTCTTCGGCGAATCGTCGAGCGACAACTTGCCTTCGTCAGCGGCCATCACCGCGAGCATGCCGGTGAACGCTTTCGACGCGGAGCCGATCGCGAAGCGAGTGTCGGGTGTGACTGCCAGTTTCTTATCGATGTCTTTCTCGCCGAGCCCCTTCATGTAAATGATCTGATCGTCTTTGACGATGACGAGCGACATGCCGGGGATGCCGAGCTCTTTGCGCTTGTCGTCGAGGGCTTTTTCAATCGCCGCGAGCGCCGCGGTGTAGTCTTGCGCCGTTTTTGCGGTGGATGTCGCCTGCTGCGCTGCAACTGACGGAACCGGTAACAGCGATGCAGAAAGGGCAAGACAGAGGACGAGGGCAGAAATCAGACGTGCGGAGGCCTTAAACCAAATCATTTTTTATTTCCTAAGATCCGTGCTTTGTTAAAAACACGGATCTTACGGATTCAGGGCAGATTGAGTTTCAGTCGACTAGCTTCAGTTCACAACCCAGGTGTCGCCGCTATTGATCAACTTTTCGAGACTGCCTGGTCCGGACTTCGCGACAGATGCCTCAATCTGGTCGACCATCATGTCCTCATAAGTCGGACGCTCGATGGCCCGGAAGATGCCGACGGGCTGCGGAAACTCCGGTTGCTCCATGCGCGCCAGCATGAACGCCACCGACGGGTCCTGCAGGTAGATATCGTGGACGAGCAGGTCGTTTTCGGTGATGCCGTTTTCGCCGATCGTCACGACTTCCGGATGCGCGCCGTTCATGCGAATGCCTTTGTTGCGTTCCTTGCCGAAGATCATCGGCTTGCCATGTTCGAGATAGAGAACGCGGTCAGAGCGGACGGTGCGTTCCGCGAAGTAATCAAACGCGTGGTCGTTGAAGATGTTGCAGTTCTGGTAGACCTCGATGAACGAGATGCCTTTGTGTTTCGCGGCTGCTTCGACCATCCCGCCGAGATGTTTGACGTCGATATCGATCGAGCGCGCGACGAAAGTCGACTCGCTGGCGATCGCCAATGACAACGGGTTGATCGGGTAATCGATCGTGCCGCTCGGAGTCGATTTGGTCCGCTTGCCGAACTCGGAAGTCGGGCTGTACTGGCCTTTCGTTAGACCGTAGATGCGGTTGTTGAAAAGGATGTAGTTGACGTCGAGGTTGCGGCGAATCGCGTGAATGAAATGATTGCCGCCGATCGAGAGCGCGTCGCCGTCGCCCGTGATCACCCAAACGCTCAAATCCGGATTGGCGCACTTGATCCCGGTCGCGATTGCGGGCGCGCGGCCGTGAATGCTGTGAAAGCCGTAGGTGTTCATGTAGTACGGGAAACGCGACGAGCAACCGATGCCGGAAACGAA
>Ga0111538_10005643_pt1 | contig 17077 bp, 14 predicted proteins | sample SoiMethybrSBSTD1_FD_79669 | JGI IMG/M metagenome (GOLD analysis project Ga0111538, IMG submission 79669) | Bulk soil microbial communities from a Populus tree surrounding site in Tennessee, USA - Soil MetaG P. TD hybrid SBSTD1 (version 2)... | ecosystem: Environmental > Terrestrial > Soil >...
AATCGCTCCCCAAGGGCCGTCTGCGAGAGCGGGCGCGGAGGCGCAGCTCCGGCCGGGATCACCGTCAGTTCGGGAAGGGCGTAGTGCTCGCTCATGATCCGGAGGGTCCACTTTCCCGAACCCGGTAGGGTCAGGGAAGACGAGTACTCGCCGTCGTTGCGCGTCCTGATGGCTGATGCTTTCACCGTGACTTTTCCGGATTGCGCAGTGATCTCCGGCTTAAGGTCATTGGACGGCGTCACCCCATGTTGCCGCACCACGAAGGTCAGCCGTAGCGGTTTGCCGGCGACTGCGTATTCGGGCAAATCGCGAACGGTCACGATCCACCAGCCGCCCCCGTAAACGGTGGCCACGAAAACAAGGCACGCTATACCTGCAACGGACAAAGTGACCCATTTACCTCTCATCGTCTTCTTCTCCTGACGTGATCGTATGGAAATCCGTCGTTGTTGCTAAATTCATGTTTGTCATGTATCCATGAAAAATCATGATGATTGCGCAGAGCCAGCTTCCGACATTCGTGACCGTTGCGGAACTCTTGAACCTTTCGGCCGCCGCTAAAAAGCTCGGGATCACCCAGACTGGCGCCACACAGCGGATCAAGTCGCTCGAACAATCCCTCGGTGTCACCCTTTTCACGAGATCACGTTCGGGAATGCGACTCACGGAGGAAGGACGACTTCTGCTGCGGTATTGCACGGAAGTGTCCAACCTCGAGGGACAGTTCTTTTCCGGAATCAAGGGAGCCGGCCAGACTCGCGAAGTCGAACTCTGCATCGTCGGCCCGATGAGCCTGCTCGCCGGCCGAGTCGTTCCTCGTTACCGCGAAGTCGCTCAGAAGTGGCCCAATTTGAATATGCGATTTGTGATCGACTCGAATGCGAACCGTCTCAACCAGCTCAAGCGGGGAACGTGCGATTTAGCTTTCGTCTTTCCCCATGAAGTGGGACTAGAACTCGATAGCAAGCTCGTAAGGCCGGTGGAGTATCTCCTGGTAGTGACCACAGAATGGAAGGATCGCGCTCTGAAGGACATTTTGGAGACTGAGAAACTATTGGCGTATCACCCGTCCGACACCACGGGCATCGATTACCTGAAAAGCTTTAATCTGCTGGATCGCTTCAAGCGGTCAAGGTTTTGTGTGAGCGAGAACGTCACCCTCATTCGCATGCTCGAACTTGGCCTCGGTTTTGGAGTTCTCCCAAGGGAAATCGCAGAACCGCTGATTCATGAGAACAAGCTCGCAAGTCTGAACCAGGGACGTTCCTACAAAATCACCTTTGCGCTTGCGTGGTATCCCCGGAAAGAAATGCCCGATTACTTTCGTGAAATTATCCAAATGATTAAGTAGCGCGGGCCTTCTCCCGGAGGGCACTGCTGTCCAAATTATCCTCGCACACCTCCGGGGTGCGGTTGGCTTTGAACAAACAACCCCGGGTGTCGCTTGCGCGCTCCACCCGGGGCTAATCTCCTGCCAGCCCTCCGGGCTGGTCTCTTGCACGCCGGAGGCGTGCGAGCGCTAGCGAGCCACCCCGGGTTGGCGACCATACCAAATCCGCACCCCGGTAGGGGTGCAAGGAGCTTGACCCACGCCAGCAATGAGTTTCGGCCAATCAGGCAGTGCAAATTTGCACAGTTGTTGGTAGCCCCTTCATATCTTCGAGAATCTGGAATAAATTTTCTTGCGCGGCGCGGATATTTATTCCAGAATGTCGAATATATGGCGACAACACCCGCGCTGAGCAACTTCGAACTGATGGTGATGCTGGCAATCATACGCGTCGGCGACGACGCGTATGGAGTGTCCATTTCGAATGAAATCCAAAGGACAACGGGGACCGAAGTGTTGCTGGGAAGCGTCTACGACGCCCTGAACAGGCTTCAGGAAAAGGGACTCATCACGTCCGCGCTCGGGGAAGCAACGCCGGAGCGCGGCGGCAGAGCCAAACGCCAGTTTCGCGCCACCTCCAGAGGGCTCAAGGTGGTGCGCGATACGCAGCAGTCTCTCGTCAAATTGTGGAAGGGACTTCCTCAACTGAAAGGAGGAGAAGCATGAAACGCCAATCTCCGCCGAAGGCCGCCACGTGGCTACTTCAACTGTTCTGCTCGAGTCCCGAGCACGAATCCCTGACGGGAGACCTGCTCGAGGAGTATCAGAACGGTCAGAGTCGGTTCTGGTATTGGAGGCAAGTTCTTGCCATTGTCGCGATCGAGATCTTTCGCAAGATTGCGCGGCGCCCGCTGATGCGAAGCGCAAAGCTCTCGGCTCCACTCGGCCTGGTTGTCGTCGTCATTGTGCTTTTGGCCACTCTGCTGTCGGATCTGTGGCTTTTCGGGCTGGGAGTTCTCCTGGGAGTCATCATCGGATGCCTGAAGTTCGCCTTTGACAATAACCGAATGGACTCCGAACAACGGGCTGTTCATAGTCTGGAGCCGACTCCCGTCGACACGTTTAGCACTGCCGAACCGCTACACATAGCCGGGAACATTCACGATTCCCCGCCAAAGGAGGCTTCAATGCACCTGCACCGCGGTATCAATATCACAAGCATCGCCAGCGAAGGCTTCGAGGGACTCCCCGGCCTGCTGATGATGATCTTCTTTGTATTCGGCTTCATCAGTCTCTTTGTGCCCCGCGACAACCAATGGTTCCTTGCCCTGTTTCTTGTCGTCGAAGTCGGTGCAGCCGTTCTTTATCTGCTGGCCAGCCGTCGGAGCCGGAGGGACTCGGCACGGTTGCAGAGAGCACTTCACGAGATGCAGTCGCCCCAGCGGCCGAAGTGATTTTTAAGGGCAGGTGGAAGCCAGATTCTGTAGAGAAGTGACGTTGATGCTGTCGCCCTTGGGATCCCGGATCAGAAAACCTTTGGAATAGACCTTGTGGCCCTTGAAGGCATCGGGCGACGGAAAGATATAGAGCAACTTCAATTCGCCTTTGCCGAGCTCCTTCTGTGCCGATGCCGTCAAGGTCTCCGGTTTCGGTGCACCGGCCTCCTGCACGCGCGACACATCTGTTGCACTCGACAAGGTCCAGACTTTGTCCGCGCCCTGCGCAAGACAACCCACCGCGTCGACCAGCGCGCCGGCAGGCACAAAGCCAGGCCCCTCCTTGCTCTCGATAAGGATCGTCTGAATCACGTCCGTCTTCAGCTCTGCATTGGGACTTGCCGGAAAACCGTTCGCCTGGAAAACGTAAGCAACGATGTTCAAGTAAGCGTCGCCGCTCAGACTGTCCGGAGCGCCGCGAGGCATCGTTGTCTTGATGCGCTCATAGAACGCACCCACAGTCTTGCCGGCCCAGTCCCGAGTAAACACATCGCCTTTCAGGGCAGTACCAACTCGGCCGGCGAGATCCGGTCCATGGCAACGGCTACAATTCTCTTCGTAGTTCGCGCGGCCCTGCGCCGCCTGAGCCTCCGTGTAGACGCCACTCCATACGGTTTTCGTATCCTGGACAGGTTTCGCCACGTACGCAACCGCGAGAAGCAGGGCAAGCAGCAATGGAATCCATTTCAACCGCATGGCACGCGATTCTAGCATCGTAGAAGATTTTGTGATGTTGATGGATTTCTGTTCAATTCTGCGGCGCAACGTCGCGCAGTTTGATCAGCCACTTGCCGTTGACGCGCTCCAGGTGGTTGACGCTGCGCCCGGCAGCAGCAATGCGTGGCGGAGCGTTCGCACCGGCCGCACCAGATACCGTCAGGTAATACGCATGGTATCGGGCATGGTCCTTGTCGACGAACTCGATCCAGGAGTTGGCTTCCATGTGATACAGCGGAGCTCGCGTCTCGCCTTTCGCTTTTGCCGCCGCCTCCTGGTCTTTAAGAGCATCGACCATCTTCTTCAAGGCCTCGCGACCTTTCGTCGCGTTGGCGCCTGCGCCGAACTGCCCGTCTACCGTATAGGTCGCCGCATAGCCGCTGCCGTCACCCGTATCCAGGGCGCGTGTGTAGCGCCACATTAGTTCTTCGATCTCCGAGCGGTCTTTTGCTTCCCTGGCTGCGTTGTCCTGCCCGACGGCGGTGCTCGAAGCGAAAACAAACGCACACGCGACGGCCATCAACGTTCCGATTCGAACCTTGCTCATATTCTGCTCCTTGAGACCGGGACCATAGCCGTTCAAGGTTTCTCTGTCAAATGCCGTGGCCTCTCAGCACTTTTTCTCACGCCGGAGGCGTGAAAGACGCAACCCGAAGGGCTGAGGGACAGTATTGCTATTCGAAGACTACTCGCAGGTCGGCGACAGCGAAGTCGAAGAACTGAAGTTCACTCCGTCCTTGCCGCCTTCTCCGATCAGGAGACCGGTGACTGCCATCCGATGGCCTGCGAACTTGTCCAGCGGAGTCAGGACGAACTTCAGGGCGTACTCGCGATTCGGTGCCGCAGCCGACGGGTTGGTATTCGTCGCGGTGGTTCCGGTCCTGGTGCGAACCGGAGCCGTGGCCTTTGTTAACTTCCACGTTCCGTCACTCGTTTTGTTAAGGCATCCGACAATTCGGGTCAAGGTTCCGGCGGGCAATTCTCCCGGACCCTCTTTTCGAATGATTTGGACACCGACGCTGGAGTCCGGGGTCAGTTCTTTCTGTCCGGCAGGAAAACCGTTCACGTTGAGGATGTGTGCGACGAGATCGATATAAGTCTGCTTCGAAAGCGTACCGGCAAGCGATCCGTCTTCGGAGTGGGGCATACTTTTGGAGATTCGCTCAAAGAGGTAGTCGACCGTGGATTCCTTCCAGTCGGTCCAGAATCGATCTCCCTTGAGAGCCTTCGCTTCGGCAGTACCCTGCAGTTCGCCTCCGTGACAGTGGGCACAATGCTCCTGAAAGTCACGCCATCCACGCGTCGCCTGTTCTGCGCTGAACACACCGTCCCAGACACTCCGAGTGGCCGCGGGTGGGTTCTGTCCTGCGGCGCGCGTCACCGACGCACCGAAGAACACAAGAACAAGCGCGGCCAAACTCGCCGCGGTGGATTTCGCAAACCGATGCCGATCCGTCATAGGCCCTAGATAATAACTCACCCTGAAAGTGAGGAACCTCCCGGCCTTGGAATTTCGGCGAAATCGTGTTTACTCCACGCCTCCATGCGCTTTCAGCAAGTCCAGCGTCGGCTGGCTGACCCACCGAGGCTCCTGGAACCGCTTCGCATAGCCGACGGGCGTGACGTTGTGAAATTCGAACATCCTTTCCTTTTCCGGGCTGTCCATGTCGCGTAATTGTTTCCGGATAGTCGCGCGGGCGTTCGTTTCTGCGCCGTGTTTTAACAATAAGCGCGCCTTGGCCTCGTCGCGCGCGCCAAGCGACACTACGGCATGAAAGAGCGGCGTGTGCCCACCAAAGCCGTCGGGATCCACTGTTGCGCGCGCGTTGGGATTTGCGCCTTTCTCCAGCAGCCATTCTGCAATCTCCAGCTCGTCATACTCGATGGAGAGATGCAGCAGCGTCGCTCCGGCAACAGGCGTGACATGTAAACCGCCGCCCGGCTGGAGACCGAGTTCGGGAGGGAAAATCTCTGCTTCGGAAAAGCACCTGCGCAACAAGTCCATGTCGCGCTTCATGTGATCATCCAGCAGATCCAGCCGGCCCCGATGAAACGCCATACACGGCGTATCCGGTAGAGCAAAGCCGTGCTTCTCGAAAATCTCGAGACACGCGTGCTTGCCGTTCGCCCCGCGTCCGTACGTGCCGAGTACCATCGAGAGAGGCGTGCCATATTTGGAGGATTCGACCCTCGGGTTTGCTCCGTGCTCCAGAAGCCAGTCCAGCACGCCCGGTGCAAGGCACTCACAGGGCGCGCAGATGATTGGATAGTAACCGTTCCACACGGCGTTGACATCTGCGCCGTGACCGACAAGCAGTTCCATCATGGGAATGCGGTCATCGTTTAGCGCCGCCCGCATCAGCGGCCCATCGCCGCCCTGATGAACATCGCTGCCATGCTCGATCATCCAGCCCGCGATCTGGAGCCGCGTCTTGCTGGGTGCACCGTCCACGGTCCTGCATTCAGCGACCCATGTGAGCGGTCCATTCTTGTTGTAGCCAAGCGGTGCTTTGTGAAGCGACGGACTCCTGGTCATCATCTCGATCACGCGCTGCAAGTCCTCGCGATCTATCGCTTCCTTGAGCTGGCCGGTCTCCTTCAACAATTCGACATGAGCCTTCAACTTCGGCCAACTGTCAAAGCCGTACTCGCGCGCGACTCTGAACTGCGCGCTCGTGAGAGACGGTGCGCCCCCAGCCCTGAGCAAATCCCTGGCTTGATCCTTCAGGTGTTGGAGATTAGGACGTTCTGGAAGAGAACGAGAGCCTCGTTCCGGTGTATTCATGGCGGCCTCCTTTCGCAAACCGCCCGTTGTCCGCATTTCGGGCCCAAAAGAAGGTCACATGGATTGTGGACGACTCAGGTGGACTTCTGCCCTTTCCGCGGACCGGCTGCGCCCTGCGCGCCGTGGGAATAGTAGTGAAGGAGAGAGTCAGAAACAACTTTGATCCGTGTACTCCGCGTTTGTAACTTTTCAGTCAATGATTTGTCCTCGTTTTGCACGGGCGTATCCGCAACGTTCACTCGCGCGTAAAGTAGTAGCGGAGTCTCTAAATCACAACTGAGGGGTATTAGCAGAGGTGAGGACGTTCGTTGTAGTAATCGTCATACTTGCTGTCGCAATTCTGATCGCGGGACGAGTCTTTTCGCAGGCTCCCGAAAGCGATAGCTCCGCGGACGTGTTCACGACAGCCCACGTTTCCGTCGGGCAGGCCGCACGGCATTTTTTTGGAATCCGCACCGAACCCACGCAACCCATCGCCTTCGTGCATCAGGTGCACACGGAAGTTGCGCAGCTGTCCTGCACGGATTGCCACGTCTCCGCGTCACAAGGCGCCCGGGCCGGAATTCCAGACATACGTACCTGCTGGGGCTGCCACGAAGAAACTCTGCCGGATCATCCGGAGATCCGAAAAATCCGAAACTATCGCGATCGCGGTGAAGACATTCCGTGGCAGCGCGTTTACGGCTGGACGGAAGAGGCGCATGTACGTTTCAACCACGCGCCACACATCCGCGCCCAACTCGACTGCGCCACGTGCCACGGGAATGTCGCCGGCATGAGAGTTGCAGAGCGTGCTGTCGAACATACGATGGGCTTCTGCGTCGATTGTCACAACACGCGCAGCGTCTCCAACGACTGTCAGACCTGCCACTACTAAGGACGAAAACGTGGATCGACGCGACTTCATACGAATCACAGCCGCCACCAGCGCCACTGCAACGCTTGCAGGATGCGGGAATCCGGAAAATCAACTCATCCGTTTCATACCCGAGGAGCCGATTTTCCCTGGCATCGCGACATGGAAGCCCAGCATTTGCCCTCTCTGTCCCGCGGGGTGCGGTATGAATGTTCGCGTCATGGACGGTGACGCGGAAGTCGTGCGCAACGGGCAACGCGGAGTCATCAACATGGGATTGGCGCGAAAGCTTGAGGGAAACCCTCTGCATCCTGTGAGCCGGGGCAAACTCTGCGCTCGCGGGCAGGCTTCAATCCAGTTGACCTATCATCCGGATCGCATCCGCCAACCGCTCAGGAAGACAGGCGACGGCAACAATGCCTCCTTTCAACCCATTTCCTGGGAAGACGCGACCGCAGAGTTCGTCGGAAAACTCGATCAACTGATCGCTTCGAAGCGTCGCGATGGCATGGCTTTCGTGATGCGACCCCTTCTCGGACAACGCGACGCCCTGATTGCGGACTTGATGAAAGGCTTCGGTTCGCGCCGCGCTATGACGTTCGAGGTTTTCGACGATGAAGTCCTTCGAGAAGCCAATGCCCGCAGTTTCGGCCATCGTCAGCTTCCGACCTTCGATCTGGCCCAGTCCAGATACGTCCTGTCGTTCGGAGCGGACTTTCTTGGCACCTGGAACTCGCCCGTCGCTCACAGCGTCGCGTATGGCGACATGCGTCAGGGCCGGCCCGGCGTGCGCGCAAAGTTTGTTCAGATAGAACCGCGGATGTCGCAAACAGGCGCCAACGCCGACGAGTGGATTCCCGCGAAACCGGGGACTGAAGGCGCGCTTGCCCTGGGCATCGCACACATCATCATCAGAGACAGGCTTCGCGCGGGTCCAGAGGCCGGCGCTGCCGGGCTGCAAATAGAAGGATGGGAAAAGGGGCTGCCGGCCTACGCGCCTGATTCCGTGCAGCGCATCACAGGCGTACCAGCCACGCGGATCGAAGCGCTGGCCCGCGAGTTCGTGACTCACGCCCCGGCCGTCGGAATCATTGGCGGGGCACCCCTTGCCCACACTCATGGAACATTCCAGGCGCTCGCCGTGAACGCGTTGAACGCACTCGTGGGGAGTGTGGGTAAACCCGGCGGCATTCTTTTCACTCCACAACAGAATTCATCAACAGAAGCGCACCGGACGCCACGGATTCATCAACTCGCCTCCGAAATTTTGGACACCGCGACTTCACCCATCGACATCCTGCTGCTCTACGATGCCAACCCGGTTTACGGCGCGCCTCCAGCGTGGAGAATCCGCGAAGCGTTGGAGAAGATTCCATACATCGTCAGCTTCGGCGGTTTCATTGATGAAACGAGCATCCACGCCGATTTAATTCTGCCGGACCATTCGTTCCTGGAATCATGGGTGGATCATGTCCCGGAAAGCGGAGCCTCGCAGACAACGATGAGCGTCGCCGCACCTGCAATGCGACCGCTGCATCAGACACGCTCCATGCCAGATGTGCTGCTGGAAGCCGCGCGAAGAACTAGTCCACCCATGTCTGCGCTTGCGCGATTCAGGGATTACGAACACGTGCTGGAGTCCGCAGTGGGTGCGTTGCCCCAGGCAACAGCGGAAATCTGGCAGACGACGCAAGAGCAGGGTGGGTGGTGGACGCCGCCGCAAAGTGATCCGCAATCACAGCCCGTTCCGTCACGGTCATTCGTGAAAGTATCGGCACAACCTGAAGCGCAATTCGATGGCGAGCCGGGAACCTACCCTTTCCACTTGCTGCCCTTCCCTACTCAGGCTTTCTACGATGGTTCGACGGCTCACCTGCCCTGGCTACAGGAGTTGCCGGACGTAATCTCAACAGCGATGTGGAGCAGTTGGGCGGAGATCAATCCGAGGACAGCCGCGACACTTGGAATCGTTCAGGGAGACCTTCTCGAAATCGCTTCCGAGCACGGAGCGATTCGGGTGCCGGCATTGCTGTCACCGGGCATCGCACCCGACGTTGTGGCTGTTCCTGCCGGACAGGGACATCAAACATTCACGCGTTATGCCAGCGGTAGAGGCGCAAACCCGATCGCGGTGCTGGCGCCTCTGACCGATGCGGTCACGGGATCACTCGCGTGGGCTGCAACGCGTGTCCGCGTCTCGAAAGTTGACAGCAAATCGGACTTGATCCTGTTTGCAGGGGGAATGAGGGAGCACGAAGATGCAGAACACCGATAATCCGCAAGGCACCCATCACTGGGGAATGGCGGTCGATCTCGATCGTTGTACCGGCTGCGAAGCGTGTGTGGTCGCCTGTCACGCCGAGAACAACATTCCCACCGTGGGGCCTGAGGAAGCGGCACGTGGTCGAGCGATGCACTGGCTGCGCATCGAACGTTATTGGGAGGGCGAGTTTCCGGATGTCCGGCTGAAGTTTCGTCCCGTGTTGTGCCAGCACTGCGAGGAAGCGCCATGTGAACCCGTGTGCCCTACCTACGCGAGCTCTCATACGTCGGAAGGCCTGAACGCGCAGATCTACAATCGCTGCATCGGCACGCGCTACTGCGCCAATGCGTGCCCGTACAACGTGCGCTTCTTCAATTTCTTCAATCCCACGTGGGACAAACCACTTCAGCTGCAGCTAAACCCGGATGTTTCGCTGCGAAGCCAGGGGGTGATGGAGAAGTGCACGTTTTGCATTCAAAGAATCAACGCCGGCAAGATCGCCGCGAAGGCGGAAGGAAAGGAAGTCGAAGACGGAGAGATTCAGCCGGCCTGCGTCCAGTCCTGCACGGCAAACGCGCTGGTGTTTGGCGATCTCAACGACCCTGACAGTCAGGTTGCGCGCCTGTCGCGTTCTCCTCGAGGCAGCAAGCTTATGGAAGAACTCGGAACGGAGCCGAAGATTACCTACCTAAGCCGGGAAAGTTGGAATGAATCCCGAAACCCATAACAACCTGACCGATGATTTGCTGCGGCCGATTCAGGAAACGTCGCGACGGTTCTACATCGCGGTCGCCGTGTTCTCCTCAATCGTGTTGTGCGGCATCGCCACATGGGGGTATCAGGTCTACAACGGTTTTGGCGTGACGGGTTACCGCTGGCCAGTCTTCTGGGCAATACACGAAACGAACTTTGTGTTCTGGATCGGAATCAGCCACGCAGGAACACTGATCTCCGCGATCCTTCGCATTGTAAATGCCACGTGGAGGCGCCCGGTCACGCGATGCGCGGAGGTGATCACGGCATTCGCCTTGATGATCGGAGCAATGTTCCCACTGATCCATCTCGGACGCCCATGGCTCGCATGGTGGTTGATTCCCTATCCAAGTGAACGAGGGATCTGGCCGAACTACCGCTCGCCCCTGGTCTGGGATTTTTTTGCAATCAATACCTACCTCACGGCAAGTCTTCTTTTTCTCTTTCTCCCGGCAATCCCGGATTTCGCCCTGATTCGCGATCGTTCGACAGGATGGCGAAAGCGGATCTACGGCTTCCTGAGCCTTGGATGGCAAGGAACGCCAAGACAGTGGCATCGCCTCGAGTCCGCGATGCACATCATGGCGCTGGCGATCATTCCGATCGCGGTCTCTGTGCATACGATCGTGTCGTTTGATTTCTCGATGGCAGTCGTGCCGATGTGGCACTCGACAATCTTTGGGCCGTACTTCGTCGCGGGGGCGATCTTCAGTGGCATTGCGGCGCTGATCATTGTGATGGCGCTGATTCGGAAACTGCTGCGGCTTGAAGCCTATTTGGTCCCGTTGCATTTCCAGAACCTGGGCAAACTTCTGCTGACCATGAGCCTGCTGTGGGGCTACTTCGTTTTCAACGAACGCCTAACGGCCTGGTATGGGAACGAACCGTACGAAATGAATGTCCTGCAGTCCACGCAGACCGGCGAGTTCGCGCCACTCTTCTGGACGATGGTGCTTTGCAACTTTGTTATTCCGTTCCCGCTCCTGACGATCCGGCGGATTCGCGGCATCACCGCAACCGTCGTGGCATCGTGCGGCGTCGTCATCGGAATGTGGCTTGAGCGCTATCTCATCATCGTGCCGTCGCTCTCGCGAAAGGCAACGTCGTACTCGTGGGGCTCCTATTTCCCGCAATGGCCAGAGCTCGTGATCATGGCCGCATCGTTCGCCGCAATGGCTCTGCTTTACCTGCTGTTTTCAAAATTCATTCCGATCATTTCGATCTGGGAACTCAAGGTCGGAGAGCATCCGGAATTGAAAGCAGCAGCGAAAGTGCAGGACGCGGAAGCCACAGGAGACCTCGTATGACGGCCGTGTACGGATTGTTTGCCACACCCGATGCGGCGCAACGGGCTTTCGACCGACTCGTCGCCGCCGGAATTCCCGAACGCGAGATCACGGTGATGTCTTCAGAACCGCTGGAGGAATACGCCTTCGCCCAAGGCGACCGGAAAACGATGATGCCATGGATCGCCGTTCTCGGTGCTGCCGTAGGCCTTACAGCAGCCTACTTCCTGACTTCTCTGACCCAGAAGGCCTGGGCGATCAATACCGGCGGCATGCCCATCGTGTCGATGTGGACCAATCTCATCATCATGTTCGAGTTGACGATGCTGGGTGCTGTGTTCGCGACGGTGATCACACTGATGGGCGCGGCGCGCCTGCCGGGGAGGTTGCCGAAGCTTTATGATCCGCAGGTCTCAGAGGGAAAGGTTTTGGTGGGTGTTGCGAATGCGGACAATTCCCGGATTTCGACGATTGAAGAGGTTCTGCGCTCGAGCGAAGGCGACGTCAAAACGACGAATTCGGGGACAGCCTCGTAATTCCAAGGCCCCCGAAGCTGCCATGCCAACAATCAGTGCAACAAGTCCAGCAGTCAACACAGAACAGTCAGCATTCAATGGTCAATGGAAGACGCGCGAAGGGCTGTGCGTCGTCTTCGCGGCTGACCATTTGAATGCTGACTGTTCTGCGTTGACTGCTGGACTTGTTGCACTGATTGTTGGATCAATTGTTCCACGCAAGTCGGCCGGGTCTCGGAACGCTCCAGAATTGGGAGTCTGTCCCCTTATTTCCGGACCTACCTTATAATCATCGCCGAATGATTTCATCGAGTTGGGCCATACGGTCGATATTCGCCACCGCATTCTTCATCTGTCTGGCCACGCTGGGGTCGACCCTCGGTCATCCACCTTCCCGCCAGGCGGGTGCGAGCGCCGACGAGGCCACCACGCACCGCGCAGTGATCGACAAATACTGTGCCGGCTGTCACAACAGCCGTGCCACGACGCCCGCGACAGCAACCGGCATTGTGCTCGACCGCACTGATTTGGATCACCTGGCGAACGATCCGGCAATCTGGGAGAAAGTCGTTCGCAAGCTGCGGACAGGCGGGATGCCGCCGGAAGGAAGCCCTCGCCCGGATCGAGCCACCAACGATGCACTTGCCGGTTTCATCGAATCGCGCCTGGACCGGGCTGCTCAGCAAAACCCCAGCCCGGGCCGCTCGGCGGCTCATCGCTTGAACCGTGCCGAATATGCGAACGCCATCCGTGACCTTCTGGCACTGGAAGTCGACGCCGCAACGTTGCTGCCGCCAGATGATTCCGCGGACGGTTTCGACAACATCGCCGATGTGCTAAGCCTGTCGCCCTCATTGCTTGAAAGTTACCTCTCGGCGGCAGCGAAGATCAGCGCGATTGCCGTGGGCAGTCCCAGGATCACAGCAAACTCTGAAACATATAAGGTGCGTGGCGACGCGTCTCAGACGGAACATCTCGAAGGGATGCCCCTGGGCACACGCGGTGGCGTTGCCGCGCGGCACACTTTTCCGCTGGACGGCGAATACGTCATAAAGGTGAAGCTGGTGGAGACCAATCTCGGCACAATCCGGGGCCTTCAGGACGAAAACCAGGTAGAGATTGCGGTCGAGGGTCAGCGCGTACTCCTGGCGCCCGTGGGCGGCCTCGAGGACTACGTCACCTCCTCAAACAACGCGACCAACGCCGTCAACTCCCTCAATACCCGCTTGCAGGCGCACGTGAACGTGCGTGCAGGACAGCGACTCGTCACCGCAGCGTTTCTGCAGCCATCGGCCAATCTTGGTCCCATCCGTTTACAGCCATTTCTTTACAGCACGATTGTGGCGACCGACCATCTCGGCCTTCCTCACATCGAGTACATGACCATCAGCGGCCCTTTCAACCCGACGGGCGCCGGCGATACGCCAAGCCGTCAGCGCGTGTTCGCATGTCATCCAAAGAAGGCCGCGGAAGAGCGCCCCTGCGCCACGACGATCCTTTCGAAGCTGGCCCGTCACGCCTACCGTCGGCCGGTGACGAGCACGGATCTTGCGGGACTTCTCCGTTTCTATGAAGAGGGACAAAAGATCGGCGGGTTCGAAACAGGCATCGAGATGGCATTGCGAGCGATGCTGGCGAGCCCGAAGTTTGTGTTTCGCGTAGAGCGCGATCCAGCCGGCATTACTGCAGGGCGCATTTACGAACTGAGCGATCTGGAACTCGCATCGCGGTTGTCGTTCTTTCTATGGAGCAGCATTCCCGACGATGAACTTCTTGCCGCAGCGGAGTCACGACGTCTGCGTGAGCCCGCCATGCTGTCGCGACAGATCCGGCGGATGCTGGCGGATCCCAAATCGCAGGCGCTGGTAACGAATTTCGCCGGGCAGTGGCTTCATATTCGCAACATTCGCAGCGCGACACCGGACAAGAACGACTTTCCGAATTTCGACCGCACACTGCTGCAGGCTTTTGAGCGCGAACTGAATCTGTTCGTGGGGAGCATCATCCGCGAGAACCGCAGCGTGCTCGACATGCTGACCGCCGACTACACCTTCGTTAACGAAAGGCTGGCGCAGCATTACGGAATTCCCCATATCTCCGGCAGCCACTTCCGTCGCGTGTCCAATATTGACGAAGAACGGCGAGGATTGCTTGGCAAGGGCGGCATCCTTCTGGTGACTTCACATGCAGACCGCACATCTCCGGTGATGCGTGGCAAGTGGATTCTCGACAATCTGGTAGGCTCACCGCCGCCTCCGCCACCACCGGAGGTGCCGGCGCTACCCGATGCTCAGGGGGCGAAACCGCTCGCGATGCGCGCGCGCATGGAACAACATCGAGCGAACCCGGCGTGCGCAGCCTGTCACAAGTTGATGGATCCACTCGGCCTGGCGCTCGAGAATTTCGATGCGGTAGGCGCCTGGCGCACGGATGATAATGGAGAACGCGTCGATGCCTCGGGACAGCTCACCGACGGCAGCAGAATTGATGGCGTGAGCGGCTTGCGCGAGGCCTTGCTGAAGCGTCCGGATGTCCTTGCGACTACCCTCGCTGAAAAGTTGATGACCTATGCGCTCGGTCGCGGTCTCGAGCCAGAAGACATGCCCGCCGTGCGCGCGATTGTGCGCGACACGGAGCGTGATGGCTATCGCTTCGCGTCGATTATCGAAGGCGTGGCGAAGAGCACGACGTTCCGCATGCGGAAAGCGGAGGAATCTCGATGAAGGTGCCCCTCTTTGTAACCAGACGCGCGCTGTCGCGGCGAACTTTTCTGCGCGGCGCCGGTGCCGCGATCTCTCTGCCGTTACTCGACGCGATGGCAAAGCCGCTGACGGCGATGGCGAAGCCCGCTGCAGAGGCGCGACGACGGCTGGGTTTCGTCTATGTGCCCAACGGCATCATCACGGATCAGTGGACGCCTGCGACCGTGGGCGCTGACTTCGAGTTCACGGCGATCCTGAAACCGCTGGAACGCTTCCGCGACTCCCTCGTTGTTGTGAGCAACCTGGTTCGGGCCGAGACCACCAACAATCACGCCGTGTCCTCCGCTTGCTGGCTAACGGGAGTCCGGCCCAAGCGTACGGATGGCCCGGACTTTCGTGTCGGTTCCTCGCTCGACCAAGTCGTCGCGCGGCAAATCGGGCAGGACACGACATTCCCATCGCTGGAATTGGCCACAGAAGATTTCTCCGGACTTCAGGGGGCATGCGATCCGGGATACAGCTGCGCCTATATGAACACGCTGAACTGGCAGTCGCCCACGTCTCCGTTGCCGATGGAGATTAACCCGCGCGTGGTGTTCGAGCGGCTGTTCGGCGGTGGCAGCACGGCCGAGGAACGACTGGCGCGAATGAACACCAATCGCAGCATTCTGGATTTCGTCGCCAGCGACCTGAAGGATATTTCCGCAGGACTTGGCGCACGCGACCGCGCGCGCCTGGGGGAATATCTCGATCACGTGCGAGAGATCGAGCGACGCATTGAACGCGCAGAAGCACAGGCTCAGAGCCGGCCTGACGTGCCGCCCGAACCGGTAGGCGTACCCGAGTCGTATGACGATCATGTCGCGCTGATGTTCGACCTGCTCGCAGTGGCCTGGCAGGCAGATCTGACACGCGTGTTCACCTTCATGATGGCGCGCGAGGTGAGCCAGCGGACGTATCCGGAACTGGGCGTCGGCGAACCCCACCACGCGGTTTCCCATCACGGGAACCGACCGGAATCGATCGTGAAACACACGAAAGTCAACCTGCATCACATGCAAATGTTCGCTCGGTTCATCGAACGCCTGAGTTCCACACCGGATGGCGATGGGTCCCTGCTGGACCATGCGTTGATCGTCTATGGCAGCGGAATGAGCGATGGCAACGGCCACACTGGAGGACCATTGCCGCTGGCGATGGTTGGTAAAGCGAACGGGCGCGTGCGCGGAAATCGTCACATCCGAACGCCTCAGGGAACGCAGGCGGCCAACTTGCTGTTGAGCCTGTCGCAAAAGTTCGACGTCGCCCAGGACACCTTTGGCGTGAGCACGGGAACGGTCGAACTGTGATGTCGCGCGGACGCGCAGGCGTTTTGTTCAGCCTCCTCGCACTGGCCACTTCTACAGCGGCGCAGACCAACGCCCGCCTCGCCGAAGTTGTTCGTTCAGGCGAATCGGCCACAGCCCTCGAATTACTAAAAAAAGGAACGTCGGGTCATGCCGTGGAAGCCGACGGCACAACGGCGCTGCACTGGGCCGCCCAGCAGGATGACGTCAAACTGGCACGGGCGCTCTTAGCCGCGGGAGCGCAGGTGCGTGCGGCGAACCGCTATGGCGTCACACCGTTGGCTCTGGCTGCGACCAATGGCAGCGCATCGATGGTCGAACTGCTCCTGAACGCGGGAGCCGATCCGAAAGCTGCTTCAGGAAAAGGCGAAACAGTCCTTATGGCGGCGTCGCGCAGCGGACAGGCCGAAGTGCTGAAACTGCTCCTCGCGAAGGGGGCGGATCCGAACGCCATTGAAGGCGAGTTTGGAGAGACCGCCTTGATGTGGGCCGCGGGACACGATAACGGAGAGGCTATTCGCGTACTCGCAGCGGGCGGAGCAAATCTCAACGCCCATTCGACTGTGATTGACCTGCCGAAGGTGAACGTCGATTTCTCTTTTGCAGTCGCGACCGCGTTGCCGCGTGGAGGCATGACGGCGCTGATGTATGCGGCTCGACAAGGGCAAATCAACGCTGTGACGGCGCTGGCCGAAGTCGGCGCGAATCTGGACGAGGTGGATCCGGAAGGGTCGACGGCAATCGTGATAGCGACAATCAATGCCCATTACGATGTCGCGGCACGTCTCGCGGAGAAAGGCGCCGATGCCGGCATCGGCGATGCTGCGGGAATGGGGGCTCTTTACGCCGCGGTCGATATGAAACATCTTTCGCCGTTCGTAAACCGTCCATCACCACGGGCATCGGGACGGCTGTCGGCAACGGATCTTGTAATGGTTCTTCTAAAGCACGGCGCAGAGCCGAACGTTGCACTGCGCGCGCCTCTGCTCATGCGGCAGCACAATTCGGGCGACGCGGCGCTGGGGAAC
>Ga0111538_10005644_pt1 | contig 17076 bp, 17 predicted proteins | sample SoiMethybrSBSTD1_FD_79669 | JGI IMG/M metagenome (GOLD analysis project Ga0111538, IMG submission 79669) | Bulk soil microbial communities from a Populus tree surrounding site in Tennessee, USA - Soil MetaG P. TD hybrid SBSTD1 (version 2)... | ecosystem: Environmental > Terrestrial > Soil >...
GCGGGAAGAGGACCTTGTCGAGGCTCGCGTTCCGGAGGCGGCACTGGAGCGCCATGAAGCGTACGCCGAGCAGTTCGTCTGGGCGACAGGGATTACGCTTGCCCTGGCGGGACTCGTTCTCGCGTTCCGGCAGCCGACCGTCATTCGAAGTCTCGCTCTAGCGACTGTGGCGGGCACTCTTGTCGGCGGTGCGTCAGCAATTCGTGTAGGACATGCTGGTGGACAACTCGTCTACGTGCACAATGCAGGAGCGGCGTATGCCGTCACCGCAGATCGAACACACTCGGCAGACAAACCAGCGGCTCGTCGCGGCGATCCGATTGTTCCCGCTGAGGAGGAGCGCTGAACCAACTGCTTCCTCGAGTGACTCGATTCGGAGCCGGCTGGATCGATTGCAGGCAACCATTACCCGTGGGCGCCGGTCTACGGCTCCTTCCTTGCAGAAGTACCCACGAAACCGGCTTTCAAGGAGATGCATCGTGGTTACCACTAACATTTCACGGATGATAGCGGTGGCAATAGGGCTCGGATTCGTCGCGCTCATGCCGGCACGCGCGCTCGCACACTGTGACGGTCTGGATGGCCCAGTTGTGAAGGCGGCACTCGGGCCGGCGGAGGAGCGCCGTTCACGGGCCTCAAGCCAGCGGGCCGTGATCTGGGGCCGACGATTCCGGCGGCGGACGAAGCCATTCGCGTTGGCTCGGTCGACCCGATCCGCAACCTACTAACAGTTGCCATTGAAGAGCGGCTCGGCCAGGAATTTCGTCAAGTGATAGCAGCCAAGACGTTCAAACTCGACGACGTCGCTGCGGGCCGCGCGTACATCAAGGCCTACGTGGAGTTTATTCATTTCGCAGAGCGCCTGTACGACAACACGATGAAGGCGCCGCAAGGTCACTTCGAAGAGAAATGAGGCGCCCTTGAAAGACCGCTGAGCGCGTAAGCAAGGCCGGGTGCCGAAATAGAGAGGTAGCTGGGGTCGCCACGGGAGAAATCGATAAACTCCTTGCGCGACCCCGCTGGTATTCAGGCGGCGGGACGTTTATTCGCCGGAGTCCCGTCGGTGCTCGCAGCGCGCAGTGCCTCGGCGCTCCTCACGCATATGATCGAGCCTGCGGGGTTTCTCATGACGCGGCGCATGCTGCTCGGTCTGAAACAACGCCTCTCCCAAGGGGGATTCTGTCGCCAACGGCGAGATGCTGAAATTCTGGAAGAACTCGAGTCGCACTTGGTCGATCGAGATAGCCGAAGAGACGGTCAAGCCAGTCGTAGCTGTACAACCCACCGCGCTGATAGCCGATCTGCACTAACCACGGCCAGACATGCTCGGGCCGCGCGTTGACGACGATGGCCGTCGTGCCGGAATACGTGTGCTCGGCGAGAAGGCTGTCGCCGGCCATCACCCGCGTGAGATCAGATGGAGCGGCGCCCCACTGGTTCATCCACCGCCGCACCGGAAACCAATACAACACCGAGAAGGTGAAAATTACGAAGAGTGAAGGAAGCATCAGGTCCTCCTGCTGCGTGCGCTCAGGACGCCACTCGATGGCGCTCTCCCTTCCGTGACAACGTCACTGACTGAAAGGCCCGGCGTTCGCGGCTGCCGGATAGCCGTCGTTTTCCGATCGAATTGGATTAAAGAAGCAACGAGTGGGCCCGGAGTGCACTCCTCGAGCCGTGCGCGCTTTGAGCGTGATCTTGAGTGACGCACATCCCATCGCTCGTCACCGTGACAACCAATCGCGCGGGAGCGGCCGTCAAAGCTCGCATGCGTGACCTGCGTTATGCCTTCCGCCTGATCCGGCGCCAGCCCATGTTCGCGGCCCTGGTCATCGCCACACTGATCCTGGGCATCGGTGCCCCCACCAGCATGTTCTCGGTCGTCAACGGCGTGCTGCTGAAGCCGCTGCCTTACCGCGACCCCGCCAAGCTGGTCTGGATGTACGGGTCGTTCCGCGGCAGCGATTCGGCGGCCGTCTCTCCGCCGGATTTCGTCGATTATCGCGACCGCAACGGAGTTTTCGAGCGCTTCGGCGCCATGGCGATCAGCCCGGCGAGCGTCACGGTCTCTGGATCGGCTGCGCCGATCCGGATGCGCGCGTCGCGGGTGAGCGCAGAACTTATCTCCACGCTGGGAGTCGTCCCGACACTCGGTCGCGACTTCTCACGGGCGGACGAAACCACGGGATCGGATGCCATCATTGTCAGCCATCGCTTGTGGCACGAGCGGTTCGGCGGCGCCGCCGATGCTATCGGCCGGTCGATCGTCGTCGACGGCCGGCCGTACACCGTTGTGGGCGTCATGCCGGCCGGCTTCACGCTTCCCTACGACAGCTTCATTCGTCTGACCGAGCCCGTCGATCTGTATTTGCCGCTCGCGCTCGACGATGCCGCGGCGCAGATCCGGCGATTCCACTCACTGCGGCTGATCGGCCGCCTGAGGGCCGGCGCCGACTTGCCGCAGGCGCAGTCGCATATGGACGTCGTCGCACGCCAGCTCGAGGCGACCTACGCGGAGAACGAGACGTGGCGCCTGCGCCTGGTGCCGCTGGGTGAGCGGATTGTGGGTGGCGTGAGGCCGGTTCTCCAGATCCTGACCGCGGCGGTGACGCTGCTTCTTCTCGTGTCGTGCGCGAACGTCGCGAGCCTGCTGCTCGCCCGCGCCAGCGCCCGCGAGGCGGAGCTGGCGCTGCGCGGTGCGCTCGGCGCGACGCCCGTCAGCATCGTGCGGCAGTTGCTGATCGAAGGACTGACCTTGTCGCTCTCTGGTGCAGCCGGCGGATTGATTCTAACAAGATGGACGATCCAGGCGCTCAAACACATCGGCCCTGCGCAATTCCCTCGCCTTGACGCCATTTCGCTCGATCCAGCGGTCGCGCTCTTTGCCCTTGGCTCTGCCGGTGTCACGACACTGACGTTCGCCCTCGCGCCCGCGATCCATGCCGCGCGCGGCCATGTCGCCGCGGCGATACGCCCGATGCGCGCCGTTACGCACGACCGCCAGCGGCGCCTGGGCCAGCGCGCCCTCGTCATCGCCCAGCTCACCGTTTCGGTGGTGTTGCTCTCGGGGGCCACGCTGCTGGCGCGAGGGTTCTTGCGACTTGTCGCGATCGATCCCGGCTTCACCGCGTCCGACGTGACGTTGACGCTGCTTCCCCTTCCGGACGATCGCTACGGCGCAGACGCGAGCATCGACGGCTTGTATGGCGCGTTGCTGGAGCGGTTGACTGCGAGTCCCGGGGTCGAGGCGGTTTCGCTGGCCACCGCGCCGCCGCTGGCCGGCGCCAATGATACGGTCGTCTATCGCGAGGGCCAGCCGCCGGCGACGGCGAGCGATCGGCGGTTCGCGCAGATTCGTCGGATCCAAGGGCAGTATTTCGGCACGCTCGGCATCCCGATCGTCGCCGGCAGGGCATTCGACGATCGCGCCGATCGTGCGGCCGCGCCGGACGTCGCGATCGTCAGCCGGCGGATGGCGCGCGAATACTTCGGCAGCGAAGACGCGCTGGGCCAGCGGGTGATCGTCGATCTGGGCACGCTGATCACCGCCGAGGTGATTGGCGTCGCGGGCGACGTTCGCATCTTCGGACAGGCCAACGACGCCCCGCCGATGCTGTACCTTCACGCGCGTCAGCACCCGGCCATTTTCATGCAGGCCATCGTCAGGGCGGCAGTGCCGCCCGCCGAGGTCGCGTCGACGATTCGACGGCAGTTGCAGACGCTCGACCCCATGCTGGCGCCGGGACCCACCGAGCGGATGGAGGCGCTGCTCGCCGACTCTGTCGCGCAGCCGCGTTTTGCGATGCTGCTGATCGGCTCATTCGCCGCACTGGCGTTGACCCTGACCCTGATCGGCCTATACGGCACGCTGGCGTATCTCGTGTCTCAGCGCCAGCGGGAGTTCGGCATTCGCCTGGCGATGGGGGCGACGCGCGGCCGTATCCGACGAATGGTGTTTCAACAGGGGCTTGTCCTGATCGCATGCGGCGTCCCAGCGGGCATCGTCCTTTCGCTGTTCACCTCACGCTTCGCTTCGGCGTTTCTGTGGAACCTGCAGGGATCGGATCCGCTGGTGCTGTCAGCTGTGGCGGTGCTGCTGACGGTGACATCGCTGGCGGCAATGCTTGGTCCGGCGCAACGGGCGGCCGGCGTCGAACCGCTTGCCGCACTCCGCGCTGATTGAGAAGCGTCAGCATCGGCGCGATGAACATCAAGATGATGAGCGGCACCGGTATGACGGCCGACGTCGGTCGCCTCGCTATGAAGTGGTGACGACGACGGCGGTGCAGAGCCGGCCACCGCTGCGCCGATAGGCGTGCGGGGAACTCGCATCGAAATAGATCGCATCGCCCGCCTCGAGCACGTGCTCTTCGTCGTTCATGTGCAGGCTCAACGTCCCATTGATCATGTAGATGAACTCGACCCCCGCATGGTCGTGCGGCCGTAGCTTCTCGGGCGCGACCGGAAAGAATTCGGCGAGATAGCAGTTGAAGCGGCGCTCGGTTGCCGGGTAGTCGAGCGACGCGAACCGATAGGCCACCTCACGCGCACCAGGGCGCTCGGGTAATTCCACGCGCTGGTCCTTTCGCGTAATCGCGACCAGCGGCTTTTCGCGGGAGCCGGCAAAGAAATACTCGAGGCCGACACCGAACACGAGCGCAATCCGCAACAGCGTAGGCAGTGTGGGAAACAGTCGTCCGCGCTCAATTTTCGAGAGCAGCGCCGGCGACAGTCCCGTGTGTTTGCCGAGATCGACGAGGGCAATCTTCTTCTTCAAACGGAGCGCGCGAATCTTGGCCCCGATTCCATAGTCGTTCAGTCCGTCCTGCAGCGTTTTTGAGAGCATCGCGTCCTCGCGTTGACTGTCGTTCACATTTCGCGCGGTTTGTGTCGTGTGGTTCACACGACTTTGTGTCGCCTCGTTGATTTTACTGTTATGCAAACTGAATTGCACTATATTCAATGGCAGGAGGTAACGATGAAAGTCATTGATGTCCTGGCTGGCGTGCTCGTAGTCGTCGGCGCGCTCAACTGGGGACTCGTCTCACTCGCTCGCTTCGACCTCGTGGCGGCACTGTTTGGACTGGCGTTCGGCCAGGTCTCTGGAGTGACAGCTGTCGTCTACGGCCTTGTCGGCATCGCCGGCCTTTACCAGGTTCTGTCCTGGACGGGCACCCTGGCGCCGGCGAGCCGCCACGCGTGATTCACAACCATCTGTTCTGTTTTCAAGGAGTGCACATGAAGAGCATGCTCGCGTTCACCTCACTCGCCCTCATCGCGATCACGGCAGCCGTCGTGCCGGCGCGTGGGCAGCAACCCAGGGACATCGTTGACACCGCGGTCGCGGCGGGATCGTTCAACACGCTTGCGAAGGCGTTGACTGCGGCCGATCTTGTCGGCACGCTCAAAGGGCCCGGCCCTTTCACCGTTTTCGCGCCGACCGACGAAGCATTCGCCAAGCTGCCGCCCGGCACCCTGGACAACCTGTTGAAGCCGGAAAACAAGGCGATGCTGCGACGGGTGCTCACCTATCACGTCGTCGCCGGTAATGTGACGGCCGCCGACGTGGTCAAGCTCAGCTCGGCGAAGACGGTCAGCGGTGACGCACTGCCAATCAAAGTCAGCGGCAACACCGTCATGGCAGGCGATGCGCACGTCGTCAAGACCGACATCGCCGCGAGCAACGGCGTCATTCACGTGATCGACACGGTGCTGCTCCCGCCCAAGGAATAGAACGTCGATGATCGCCCGACGCATCCTCCTCAACGTGGCCAGCGCATACATCGTCAGCCGTCTTCTTCGAGTGCTCGAAGAGGGCGGCTGCCTCGTGCAGCGCCTGACGCGGCATCCCGAGCGTGTCGTGCCTCGGGCATCTGCGCTTGCGCTAGTGCTGGCGACGACGCTGCAGACAGCGGCGGCGCAGACACAGTCGCCAGTCCGTACGGTTCCGTTCGTCGATCTGGATCGCTATGCGGGAGGTTGGTTCGAAATCGCGCGATTCCCGAACCGGTTTCAGCACGAGTGCGTCGGCGACGTGCGCGCCACCTACGCGCGCCGACCTGACGGCCGGATTGACGTGGTGAACCGCTGCCGCACCGCCGAGGGCGAGACCGAGGCGCGCGGCGTGGCCCGAATCGTCGACGAGCAAGCGTTCGCCAGGTTGAAGGTGCGGTTCGCTCCTGCGTGGCTATCGTTTCTGCCCGTCTGGGGTGACTACTGGATCATCGGGCTTGCACCGGACTATTCGTGGGCGGTCGTCGGCAACCCGGGCCGCGACTACCTGTGGATTCTCGCCCGCACGCCGCAGCTTGACGAACAGTCCGCCGCGGCCGCGACGGCAGCCGCACGCAACAACGGGTTCGACGTCGAGCGTCTCGTGCCGACGCTGCAGACGAAAGCCAGCCCATAAAACTCGTGACAGCCGTAACAAAGCATCTCGAAGGCGGCCGCGGTTCCGGGCGCGGCGGCCTCGAGTATCAATGACAACCCGGAGCTTTGCGAACAGGACGCCATGACAAAGATTCTCACTGCATTTAGCCTCGCCGCTCTCTCGTTCAGCGTGACAGCGTGCGGTTCGGCCAATTCGCCGGTATCGCCGACGTCGGTCGCCAACATTCCTGCTGACCGGAACCCGACCGGGTCGGCGAGGCCGAATTCTGCCCCCGCGGCCAAGCCTGGCAGCCTCACGATCGTCGGCATCGTGACGCAGGACGACGGCGAGTTCGATGTCCTTCAGGCCGCTGTGATCCGGGCCGGCCTGGTCGACGCGCTAAACGGCTCGACACAGTACACCGTGTTCGCGCCCACGGACCTCGCCTTCGTGACCACCTTGGGAGCCGCCGACGAAGCGGCTGCGATCGCCGCTGTGAACAGCATGCCGATCGAGACATTGACCGACATCCTCCTCTTCCATGTGACGGAGGGGCGGCGCATCAGCCGCTCGGTGCTCGCCGCGCCGTCGTACCACATGCTCAACGGCGCAACGCTCACTCGTACACAACTTTCGGCGGCCGGTCTCGGTCCTCTCGATATCTCCGCCGCCAATGGGATCGTGCACGTCATCAACGCCGTTCTGCTGCCAAGCCGATAGGCGATTTCAGATCGGCAGACCCAGCGGCTTGCGCGCCGCATCGATCAAATTTCGATGCGGCGACGCACCATACGCGCGTGGCGCAAGCGCAGCGGTCCTTCGCTCAATCGGCCTGACCTTGGCCCTTCGACGGGTTTCCGTCACTGGATTCCGGTCTGAGTTTTTCGGTGCAAATAGCCTGCTCAGCCTGCGCTTCTTCGCCGTCCTACTGTGGACCGCAGCGGTTCTCGCGCTGATTGCGGATCGGTGGACGCCAGCTCAGGGTATGGCGATGCTCGCGGCCGCCATCGTTGCGGTGATCGCGATCAACGGTATCTTCTCGTTCTGGCAGGAGTACCGCGCCGAAGAGACGATGGCGGCACTCCAACGTCTGCTTCCCCACCAGGTGCGAGCGCTGCGGAATGGAAAAACCGTGTTGCTTCGGTAATCACAGCTGCTTAATAGTCGCTGAGCTCGCCTCCGGGAACGGCGGCGCGCAACGCGTTCAGCACGGCCGCCAGATCGATGAGCTCCTGGAAAATGGCGCCGCCGACCGGCGGCAGCCAGCCGCCGAAAGCGATGAACATCCCGACGACGCTCAGTGCCATTCCGCCCACGGCACTTTGAAGCGCAATGCGGCGCATGCGCCGCGCAAGATGAAAGAGTTCATCGACACGTTTCAGCGAGGTGTCCATGATGACCGCGCCGGCCGCTTCAGTCGTGATCTCGCTCTGATGACCGAACGCCAGTCCGACTGTGGCCGTCACCAGTGCGGGCGCGTCATTGATGCCGTCGCCAATGAACAAGGTGGGGGCGCGACTGATTTCCTGGCGGGTGATGGCGACCTTCTCCTCGGGCGTCCGTCCCGCGTAGACGTCGTCGATGCCGACGTGTTCCGCGAGGTACCGCACTTCACTCTCGCGATCGCCTGAGACGAGCAGGACGCGTTCGAACTGGTGTCGAGGCCCAAGATGCCGGATAAACGATCGGCTGTCTGCGCGCGGCGCGTCGTGGAACCGGTACGTCGCCGCATACCGGCCGTCGACCAGAATCATGCATTCGAGGCCTGTTGACGCTGGCGGCAGAGCACTGCCGTGCCCCATCGTCTCGGCCTGGCGGCGTCCGATGATGCGCACCTGCCGGCCGTCGACCTCCCCCTCCAGCCCTTCGCCTGGCCGCTCACAAACCGCGCTGGCGTCGAGCAGCTCAAGATGCTCCCGCGCTGCCGCTTCGAGGATAGGCCTGGCCAATGGATGCTTCGAGTATCGTTCCACGCTCGCGGCGGACTGCAGCGCCAGCGCATCGTCGATGCCTGGTGCCGGAAGACGTTCGGTCAGCGTGGGTTCCCCGTACGTCAACGTGCCCGTCTTATCGAGGATGATCGTGCGGCATGCGTCGATGCGCTCCAGGACCGCCGGATCGCGAATGATGATGCTGCGCTTCGCCGCGAGCGAGATGGCGCCGATGATGGCCACCGGAATGCCAATGAGCAGCGGACACGGCGTCGCGACGACGAGTACAGCCAGGAATCGCACCGGCTCACCGCTCCACATCCAGGCCGCAACCGCGAGCGCCAGGGCGATTGGTGTATACCACGCACCGAGTTGATCACCGAGTCGGCGGAGTTGTGGACGCCGTTGCTCCGAGTCACGCATGACGCTCATGATGCGGGCGTAGCGCGAGTCAACCGCCAACCGACCTGCCCGCAACGTCAACGCGTTCTCACCGTTGATGGCGCCCGAGAACACCTCCGATCCGGGTGCCTTCGGCATCATGAACGGCTCGCCGGTGAGATACGACTCGTCCATGACACCGTGGCCGTCGATGACGACAGCATCGACCGGGCAGATCTCATGCGGGTAGACGATCAATTCGTCGCCGACGCAGACTTCGTCGAGCGGCACCTCGAGGACCTGCCGATTGACGCGGCGATGTGCGATGAGGGGCATTCGGCGCGCGAGCGCCTGCAGCACTGAGGACGCGCGTCCGAGCGCGAACGCCTCGAGCGCTTCCCCTCCCGACAGCATCAACACGACAAACGCGCCGGCGAGGTACTCCTCCAGCAGCACCGCGGCAACGATGGAGATGCCGGCCAGCAGGTCGGAGCCGAACTGGCGCCCAACGAGCTTGAGGGCGAGAGACAGCACGAGCGGTAGGCCGCCAGCAGCGAGCACGACGTACAACGGCAAGTCGCGTGCGGCTGACGACGCATCGCTGCGCCAGCGCAACGCCAGATGCGCAACGATACCGGCCAGTGCAAGGGCAGCAATGATCGTCGTGCGAGTGGTAGCACTTGGCCACCACGGCCGTGGCGGAGAACCGGACCTTTGATGCACAGCGGGAGCGCGGGAAAAATCTCGCTTGAACCGCGGAGAATTCGCCACGAATTGACGGAGGACCGCCAGCAAATGCGCTCCTTCCTGCCCGTTCTGGTCGGAACGTGACCACACGCGACTCGCGTCTGGGGCATCGGCCTCGCGAGTGACGAGATCCTGACAACGCGACTGCTGACGCCGAGAAACCGTCACCGGCTGTTCGGCGCCCTGGCCTTGCGTACCAATCACGTACAAGTCATTGGGCAATCTGCAAAGCAGTGACCACCAACCGATCGAAACCGTCGCCGGCGCATGGCACGCGGCATGCGATTCAAGCCTGTTGTCGGTCCGCCTCGCGGAGCCGGCGCCAGGTCGGACCTGGTCACCAACGACGGACGGGCGAAGAGCAGGCTGATTGTGGCGACCGAACTGCTGAACGCACTCTCGACGCCTCAGGCACCGAATCACCCCGTCTTCGCAGCGCGCGCGCTGACGAAGGTGTATCAGATGGGCGAGGTCACGGTGCAGGCGCTCCGCGGCGTCGACTTCGATCTCTTTCCACGCGAGTTCGTCGTGCTACTCGGTCCGTCCGGCTCCGGGAAGTCCACTCTACTCAACATTCTCGGAGGCCTCGACGTGCCGACCTCGGGCGACGTCGTCTACCAGGATCACAACCTGACGTCGGCGAATGACTCGCAGCTCACCGAGTACCGTCGCACGCACGTGGGATTCGTGTTTCAGTTCTACAACCTGATCCCCAGTCTGACGGCCCGCGAAAACGTGACGCTCGTCACCGAAATCGTCGAACACCCGATGACCGCGGAGCAGGCGCTCGGCATGGTTGGCCTCGATCATCGTCTGGACCATTTTCCCGCGCAACTCTCGGGCGGCGAACAGCAGCGAGTGGCGATTGCCCGCGCGATTGTGAAGCGCCCGGACGTGCTCCTCTGCGATGAGCCCACCGGCGCCCTCGACATCACGACCGGCATCGTCGTTCTCGAGGCGCTCGAGCGGGTCAATCGGGAGCTCGGTACGGCGACGGTTGTGATCACCCACAACGCCGCGATCGCCGCTATGGCGGATCGCGTCGTTCGCTTGGCCGACGGCTGCGTCGCGGGCATCGAACGGAACGCCGCAAAGATCAGCGCGCGAGCACTCCAATGGTGACGATGCCTTCGAGGCTGCGGGCGCTCGATCGGAAACTCATTCGCGACCTGTGGGCGATGAAGGGACAGTCGCTGGCGATCGCCGCGGTCATCGCGGCAGGCGTCGCGATGTTTGTCACCTATCTGTCGAACTTCGACTCGCTGCAGCGCACGCGTGCGGCGTATTACGAATCCGCCCGGTTCGCGGACGTGTTCGCGTCGCTCAAGCGCGCGCCATCGAGTCTCGAGGCCCGCATCGCGGCGCTGCCGGGCGTCGAGTCGGCGGCCACGCGTGTTGTCGCCGACGTGACGCTCGACGTGCCAGGCATGGCGGAGCCCGCCATCGGCCGGCTGATCTCCGTACCCGATCGGGGGCGCCCGGGGCTGAACGATGTCTATCTGCGCAGAGGGCGATGGGTCGATCCACTCAGGCCGGACGAAGTGCTCGCGAGCGAAGTGTTCTGCGACGCGCATGGCTTCCAACCTGGTGACCGCGTTGCGGCCATCATCAACGGGCGCCGTCGCTCGCTCACCATCGTCGGTGTCGCGTTGTCGCCCGAGTACGTGTATGCGATCCGTCCCGGAGCGATCTTTCCGGACAAGAAGCAGTTCGGGATCTTCTGGATGAGCCGCCGCGCCCTCGCATCCGCGTTCGATATGGAGGGCGGTTTCAACGATGTGTCGATCGCGACCGTAGGTGGAGCGAACGATGGCGACGTCATCGCGGGGCTCGACCGGTTACTCGCGGCTTACGGGGGTTTTGGGGCGACGCCACGTGCCGTTCAGGTCTCTGCCTGGATGCTCGACAACGAGCTGCGACAGCTCCAGACGTTCGGGTTCATCACGCCGGCGATCTTCCTTGGCGTCGCGGCCTTTATCCTGAACGTCGCGCTGGCCCGCGCGTTGTCGTTGCAGCGCTCCCAGATCGCCGCCCTCAAGGCGCTCGGCTACGCGAATCGGGAACTGGCCTGGCACTACATCAAGTGGGCGCTGGCCATCGCCGGATCGGGCGCGCTGGCGGGTGTCGCCGTCGGCGCGTGGCTCGGTTCGGGCATGATTGGCCTCTACAACGAGTTCTTCCGATTCCCGGCCCTTCACTTTCATCTCTCCGTCGGCGTCGCCGTTCTGGCGGTCATCGTCAGTCTCGCGGTCGCGGCGATGGGCGCGCAAGCCGCCGTGCGGCGCGCGGTCCGGATTCCACCGGCCGAAGCGATGCGTCCGGAGTCGCCGGCCCGGTACCGCCGCAGCATCGTCGAGCGTGTGTGGCAGCGCGGCAGCATCACCCCGGTGACGCGGATGGTTCTGCGCAACCTCGAGCGCCAGCCGATCCGATCGGCGACGTCGGTGATCGGCATCGCCTTCGCCGTCGCTGTCCTCGTCGTGGGCATGGCGTTCATCGACGTCATGAACGTGCTGATCGACGAACAGTTCGTGATGGGCATGCGCCAGGATGCGATGGTGACCTTCGTGGAACCGCGATCACCCCGCGCGATGTCTTCGATCGCACATCTGCCGGGCGTCATGGACGTCGAGCCAGTCCGTAGCGTGCCCGTTCGCCTGCGGGCCGGCCACCGTTCGCGCACGCTCGCCCTGACCGGGTTGCCGGAGACGCCGCGCCTCAACCGCGTCGTGAACCGGAGCGGTGGCGTGGCGTCCCTTCCTCCCGACGGGCTCGTGCTGTCGGCGATGCTCGCGCGCATCCTCGATGTTTCGCCTGGCGATCTTCTGCAGGTCGAGGTGCTCGACGGACGACGGTTCGTACGACAGGTCCCGATCGTCACGCTCATCGACGACAGCGTCGGGCTCCAGGCCTACATACGGATCGATGCCCTCCGAGCGATGCTGCGCGAAGGCGATGTCATCACGGGCGCGTCGGTGACGTTGGACCCCGCTGCGACTGAGCGCTTCTACGGGGCGGTGAAGGCGCAGCCAGCCATTGCCGGCGTGTCCCTGACCGCCGTCACGCTCCAGAACTTCCGCGACACGATGGCGGAGAACATGTACCTGCAGATTTTTCTCAACGTCATGTTCGCGGGGGTGATCGCGTTCGGCGTCGTCTACAACTCCGCGCGCGTCTCACTCTCAGAGCGGGAGCGCGAGCTGGCAAGCTTGCGGGTCCTGGGATTCACGCGTGGCGAGATCTCGTTGATCCTGCTCGGCGAACTCGCGGTGCTCACGCTGCTGGCGCTGCCGGTCGGCGCGGCCATCGGATACGGGCTGGGCCAGATCATCATGACCGCCTTCAACAACGAAGTGTACCGGCTGTCTTTCGTCACGTCTCCCGCGACGATCGCCTGGTCGTTTCTGATGGTCATTGCCGCGGCCGCAGTCTCAGGACTCCTCGTCCGTCGGCGGCTCGACCGGCTCGATCTGGTTGGGGTCCTCAAGACACGGGAGTGATGCCGATGTTGCGCTTGCTCGTCAACCGTCGGGTGCTTGGCTTCGCCGCAGTCGTCGCGTGCCTGCTCATCGTTGTACTGTGGCCGACCGCCGTTCAGGTCGACGTGGCTGCTGTCTCGACTGGCCCGTTGGTCGTGACGGTTGATGAGGAAGGTGTGACGCGCGTGCGTGATCGCTTCGTCGTGTCCGCGCCGGTGGCAGGACGCGTGTTGAGAATCGAGCTGGAACCGGGCGACTGCGTGACGCGCGGTCAAGTCGTGGCGCGCGTGCGCGCCGAAGCACCGCCGCTCCTCGACGCGCGGACGCGGACTGAAGCGGAGGCCGTCGTCGAGAGCGCCCGGGCCGCACTCGGTAGGGCGCGCGCGGAAGAACAGCGCGCCAGGGCGACGCTGGAACAGGGCCGCCGAGACCTCGCCCGCGTCGGGTCGCTTGTCGAACAACGCGTGATCGCCAAACAGGAGTTCGAGGCCTACGAGTCGAATGTCCATGTCGCGCAGGAAACCGCCAATGCCGCCGAGTTCGCGGTGCGCGCGGCCACATCGGACCTTCAGCGCGCGGAAGCGCGGCTGGCGCCGACGAGGCCCGGAGCGCCCGGCCGCATAGTGAGCGTGACGGCGCCGGTCGATGGCGTCGTGCTCAAACGCGTCCGAGAGAGCGAGACCTTCGTACCGACCGGCGATCCGCTGATCGAAATCGGCGATCCGGGTCAGCTGGAGATCGTTGCGGACCTCCTCTCAACGGACGCGGTTCGTGTGAAGGTCGGGGCCCGCGCATTCGTGGAGCATTGGGGCGGCGACACGCCGCTGGAGGCGCGAGTCCGGCGAATCGAGCCGGCCGGCTTCATGAAGATCTCGGCACTTGGCGTTGAGGAACAGCGTGTGAACGTCGTGCTCGACTTCGTCGATCCCTCACCGGCCGTGCGAGCAACGCTCGGCGACGGCTATCGGGTGGAGGTTCGTGTCGTGATTTGGGAATCCTCGAGTGTGGCGAAAGTGCCGACGAGCGCGCTGTTCCGCCACGGTGAGAAATGGGCCGTGTACGTGATGGACGCAGGCCGTGCGCGGCGGACGGTCGTCGAGTTGGGACGCCAGACGGGTCAGGCCGCGGAAGTGGCCGCGGGGCTCGCCGAAGGCACGCGCGTGATTCTTCATCCCGGCGACACGCTCGTCGACGGCGCCCGCGTGCGCGAACGGCGTGCAGTGAACTAGCCGCCGTTCCCTTCAGTTCTCTTTTCCGTGTCGATCCAGCAGTCGCCGCACACTGTCACGGGCGCGCTGCCGAACGGCGTCCGGCAGCGGCACCGTCGCTGCCTGACGACAGAGACCAACTGTTTCCCGCAGACCGTTGACCAGCGCCGCGCAGCTCGCACATTCCAGGCAGTGCCGTTCTATGGCATCGCACGCCGTCGTATCGAGCTCTCCGTCGAGATACCCCGAAATGTTCGCGAGTACCTCTTTGCACCTGTTCGGGGGGGCGCTCATACCTGTTCCATCTGCTTCCGAAGCATCAACCGCGCGCGATGGAGGCGCGTCTTCACATTCGCCTCCGAGACGCCAGCGATCGCCGCGACTTCTTTCGTCGAAAGCCCTTCGATCTCGCGCATGACGACAATCATCCGGTACGGCGGTGGCAGGCGCTGTAACGCCTGACGAAGCCGACCATCCACCCATCCATCGATCAGCCGTTGATCGATCGAGCGAGACGGATCCGCAACGTCGACGTGAACCGTTCCCTCGCTGGTCTCGACGCCGCGTTCGATCGACACGTAGTTGGAGGGTTCGCCGACACGCCGTCGCCGTTTCATCAGGCACGCGTTTCTGACTGTGCTGTACAGCCACGTCCGAAAAGCTTCGGGGTCGCTGATCGTGGCTACGTGCTGATACGTCTTGAGCAGCGCGTCCTGCATGACGTCTTCCGCGTCTTCCGGATGACCGCACACCAGCAGGCTGAACCGGTACGCGACTTCCTGCGCTCTCACCAAGAGTGCTTCCATCGCGCCACGATCGCCGGTCGCCGCATCCTTGACGAGTCCCGCGTACTCGGCCTTCACATCGAGGGTCGACACGCCTCCATTGTACGAAGTTCAACGAGGCCACTGCCTATACGTCCACCAGGGCGTTCCGCACCCGGGACAGTGCGCCTAATCTCGAGTTCTGCTAGAGAGATGCACGCGCACCCGGCAAGGTGACAGACCGACTGCCGACATTCCGGCAGCGTTGCCGGCTAACTTGCGGTTCGACGTCCGAAGGCACCTCTTACCTGAGTCCCACCAACGCTGTCACCACCATTGCATTTGCTGCATCACTGAAGCAGTGAAACGCATATTTCGTCGGATTCTCGTCGCCGCGGCGGTGCTGATGCCGGTCTGCGCCATCGCCCAAGAGCCGCTCACGGTCGATGCGGCGGTGCAGGCGGCAATCGCACACAATGCGTCGCTCCGCGCGGTTCGTGCCGGCCTCGACGAAGCGGGGGCGCGCACCACCCAAGCGCGCTCGGTGTTCTTTCCGCGACTGGCCGTCAGCGAGGCATGGCAGCGCGGCGACGAGCCGGTGTTCGTCTTCGGGTCGCTGCTGTCGTCTCGTCAGTTCGCTGCCTCGAACTTCGCTATCGACGCGCTGAATCACCCGGATTCGATCGGGTTCTTTCACACGACGTTTGGCGTCGAGCAGCTGATCTACGACGGCGGCCGCCAGCGCGCCGCCGCGGCCTCCGCTTCACTAGGACGCGACATCGCCGCGGCGTCGGTCGATCAGGCGACCGCGGCGATCGCACTGCAGACCACGCAGACGTTCGGACGCCTGGTCGCGTCGGAGGCCACGAAGCGCGCGGCTGAAGGCGGGCTCGAATCCGCCCGGCAAGATCTCACTCGCACCGAACACCGTCGGGACGCCGGCAGCGCCACCGACGCCGACGTGCTCTCGCTCGCGGTGCACGTCGCCGACTTGCAGCGGCGCGCGATTCAGGCGAACAGCGACGCGGCGGTAGCGCGTGCGGAACTCAATCGGTTGATGGGTGCGCCGGTCGATGCGCCGCTTGTCGCGGCGGCGCCGCCGCCAGCAGCACCGCTGTCCTCGGCCGACATCACGGCGCTTCTCGCCGAAGCCGACGCGGCACGGCCAGAGATCAAACGTGCGACCGCGGCGGCCCGGGTTGCGGAGAAGACGCAGACCATGACGACCGCGGCGCTGATGCCGCAGATTGCGGCGCAGGCCGCCTACGACTTGAGCGGAACGCAGTTTTCCGATCGCGCCGGCGCCTGGATCGTCGGCGGGCAGATCCGCTGGACCTTCTCGACCGGCGGCGCCGAGCTCGCTGGCCGAAAGGCGGCGGCAGCAGCGATCGCGCGCGCGGCCGCGGAATCCGACGACGCTCGGGCTGCCGTGCACGTCGAGGTGATCAGCGCCGCGGGCGGCATCGAGTCGGCTCGGGCCCGCGAGGCGGTTGGACGTGCCGCCGTCGACCAGGCCCGCGAAAGCCAACGCATCATCCGCGATCGATTCGAACAGGGCCTCGCCGGTGTGAACGACGTGCTGCGCGCCTCGACCGCCGTGCTCGATGCCGAGGCAAGCCGGACCGCAGCCGTCGTCGACTTGATGGTGGCCGCCGCGATGCTGCGGCGTGCCGTCGGTCGCTTGCCATGATGAGGATGCTGCCGTGAAATCCACTCGGATCATCTGGATCGCAGCCGCGGCTCTTTCGGCAGCGTGCAGCTCGTCGCGGAGCCACGGGGCCGACGACGGCGTTGCGGCGTCGGTGGTGACCGCGGCGGCAGAAGTGACCGACCTCGCGTCGTCGATCGAGGCGGGCGGCGTCGTCCGCTCACGAGTCACGGCGCTCATTGCCAGCCGCGTGATGGCGCCGATCGTCGACGTGCGCGTCCGGCCTGGTGATCGTGTGCGTCGCGGCGACGTGCTCGTGACGCTCGACGCCCGCGATCTGCGAGCGAACGACGCACGGGCCGAGGCGGCGACTCTGTCCGCCACCGAATCGGTCCACGCCGCCGAAGCCGAGGTGCGAGCCGCCCAATCGGCTGCGCACCTGGCTCGCTTGACCCACGACCGCGTCGCGACGCTGCAAGCGAAGCGATCAGCGACCAATGACGAACTGGATCAGGCGGTCGCCACGCTGGCAACCGCCGAAGCGCAGC
>Ga0111538_10005649_pt1 | contig 17068 bp, 17 predicted proteins | sample SoiMethybrSBSTD1_FD_79669 | JGI IMG/M metagenome (GOLD analysis project Ga0111538, IMG submission 79669) | Bulk soil microbial communities from a Populus tree surrounding site in Tennessee, USA - Soil MetaG P. TD hybrid SBSTD1 (version 2)... | ecosystem: Environmental > Terrestrial > Soil >...
AGGCGGCCATGCAGGCCAGCAGGATGATCAGGTTGAGCACCAGCGCGACGTCGGCGATCAGGCCGGACAGCCGGTAGTAGATCAGCATGAACACGAACACGGCCGCGGCCGAGCCGACAATGGCGATCATGCCCTGGCGGATGGAGTCGGCGCCGAGGGAGGGGCCCACGGTGCGCTCTTCCAGGATCGTCACCGGGGCGGGCAGCGCACCGGCCCGCAGCACGATGGCGAGATCGCGCGCCTCCTCGACGGTGAACTGGCCGGTGACGACCGCGCGGCCGCCCGGGATCCGCTCGTTGATGCGCGGGGCGGAGTAGAGCGAGCCGTCCAGGATGATCGCCAGGTGCTTGCCGACGTTGGCCTCGGTCACCTCGCCGAAGATCCGGGTGCCGGTGGCGGTGAACTCGATGGCCACCTGCCAGTTGCCCGGCGAGTTCGGATCGGCCTGCACCTCCGCCCGCGTGAGCTCGGCGCCCGTCAGCAGCGTGCGTTTCTGTACGACGTACGGCACCTTGCGCTCGACCTTGGTCTCCTTGTCGGTGCGGCGCTGGTACAGGATCTCCGACCCTTCGGGCAGCCGGCCGGCCAGCGCCTGCTCGGGTGAGGTCTGCTCGTCGAGCAGGCGGAACTCCAGCAGCGCGGTCTTGCCGATCAGCGCCTTGGCGCGCTCGGGATCCTGCACGCCGGGCAGTTGGATGAGGATGCGGTCGTTGCCCTGGCGGGTGATCGTGGGCTCGGCCACGCCGAACTGGTCCACGCGGTTGCGGATGGTCTCCACACCCTGACGGACCGCGTCGTCCCGCAGCTGCGCCACCACCCGATCGCGCATGACCAGCGTGAACCGTCCGGCCTTCTCGTCGCGGTCGCGCACCTCGAAGCTGCTGAACTCGGCGGCGACGGTGAGCGCGTCGTTCCAGTTGGTCGCGTTGGCCAGATCGACCACGATCGTCGACAGGCCCTCGCGGGCCACCCGCTTGACGCCCACGCCCTTGCGCTCGAGGCCGTTCTTGAGGTCCTCGGCCGCCCGCTCGGTCTGGCTGCTGACGTGCTTGTCCGCCTCCACGCCGAGGACCAGGTGGATGCCGCCCTGCAGGTCGAGGCCGAGGTTGATCCGTTGCTTGGGCGGGTACAGGTACCAGATCGAGAGAGCCAGCACGACGGCCACGACGCCGAGGCGGAGGCCGAGGTTTCTAGGCATCCTTGTCGCCTGTACCCTCCACGATGCGGCCAATTGCGCTGCGATCGAACTCGAGCTTCACCTGGTCGGCTACCCGCAGCGTGACCGTGTGCTCGCTCAGGCCGGTGACGGTGCCGTGCAGCCCGCCGGTGGTGATGACCCGATCGCCCCGCTTCAGCGCCGACAGCATGCGCTCGCGATCCGACTTCTGGCGCTGCTGGGGCCGGATGACGATGAAGTAGAAGATGGCGAACATCGCGCCGAACAGTAGAAGAGGCTGCAGAAACGCCATCGGCCCGCCGGCGCTGCCCGGCGGCGCGGCGGCGGCGTACGCGAGGTCGGCCGCGTGCGCGAGACTCATCGGGGATCAGACCTCCGGACGTTCGCTATCATCGAGGGGAACAGGCACGGATGATACTGAATACCGGGCGAAAAATCGAGTCCGGAATGCCTCGAAGGCGCCTGCAGCGATGGCCGCGCGCAGGGCGGTCATCAGTCCCAGGAAGAAGTGCAGGTTGTGTAGCGAGAGCAGGCGATAGACCAGTAGCTCGTCGGCCATGAACAGGTGGCGCAGGTAGGCACGGGAGAAGCGTCGGCAGGCGTAGCACGGACAATCCTCCTGCAGCGGCGCGGGATCCCGAGTGAAGCGTGCCTGTTTGAGCGTGAGCGGTCCGTCCGGCGTGAAGCACTGACCGTTGCGCGCGTTGCGGGTCGGCAGCACGCAGTCGAACATGTCCACGCCGCGCGCGACCGACTCGACCAGGTCCTCCGGCTTGCCGACGCCCATGAGATAGCGCGGCTGGTCGGCCGGCAGTGCGCGGGCCACCGCCTCGGTGAGGTCGCGCATCATCGGCTTGGGCTCACCGACCGCCATGCCGCCGATCGCGTAGCCGGCGAACCCCAGCGCGACGGTCTCGGCCACCGCCCGGGCACGAAGATCCGGGTAGGATCCGCCCTGGACGATCCCGAAGAGCGCCTGGTCGCCGGCGAGGCCCCGATGGGCGGCCAGCGAGCGCTGCGCCCAGCGCAGGGTGAGCGCCAGCGAGCGCTCGGTCTGCTCGCGTGTGGCCGGGTAGGCCAGGCATTCGTCGAGCGGGTGCATGATGTCCGACCCCAGCGCGCACTGGATCTCGACGGCCCGCTCCGGCGACAGGAAATGAGTGGCGCCGTCGAGGGGCGAGCGAAACTCCGCGCCGGCCTCGGTCAGCTTGCGGAGCTTGGCCAGGCTGAAGACCTGAAAGCCGCCGGAATCGGTGAGGATCGGTCCGTCCCACGCCATGAACCGATGCAATCCCCCGAGCTCGCGCACGAGGTCCGGTCCGGGCCGCAGCAAGAGATGGTAGGTGTTCCCCAGGAGGATCTGGGCCCCCGCCTCGCGCACGTCATCGGGGCTCAGGCTCTTGACCGTGCCCTGGGTGCCGACCGGCATGAAGGCCGGCGTATCCACCACACCGTGCGGCGTCGTGAGCCGGCCCCGGCGGGCCGCGCCGTCGGTGGCGAGGAGCTCGAAGCCGAACGCGCTCACGTGATCAGGCTGGCGTCGCCGTACGAGTAGAACCGGTAGCCGGACGCCAGCGCGTGACGGTACGCGCGCAAGATCAGCTCGCGCCCGGCGAAGGCGGCGACCAGCACCAGCAGGGACGAGCGCGGCAGGTGGAAGTTGGTCAGCAGCGCGTCGACCACGCGGAAGCGCCGGCCGGGATGCAGGAACGCGGTGGCGAGGCCGTCGAGCGGCGCCACCCGCCCGTCGTCGCCGGCGGCGGTCTCGAGCGTGCGCGTCGCCGTGGTGCCGACGGCGACCACGCGCCGGCCGGCCCCGCGGGCGGTGTTGATCGCCTCCGCGGTGGCGGCGGACAGCACGGCCCGCTCGGGCAGCAGGACGTGGTCCTCGATCCGCGGCGTCTTGATGGGCCGGAAAGTCGCCGCGCCGACGTGCAGGGTGACGGCGTGCACCTCGATTCCGCGGGCCCGCAGCCGCGCGAGCAGCGAGTGAGAGAAGTGCAGCCCGGCGGTGGGCGCCGCCACCGAGCCGGGCGCCTGCGCGTACACCGTCTGGTAGCGCTCCCAGTCTTCCGGCTGCGGCTTGGCGTGACGCGCGATGTAGGGCGGCAGCGGGGGCAGGCCGTGCTCGGCGAGCAGCTCGGCGATCGTGCCGCCGGCGCGCTCGACCACCCGTGCGCCGTCCTCGGTCACCGCCGCCACCGTCAGCCGCGTGTCGCCCACCCGGAGCATCGCGCCGGGACGGCAACGGCGCCCGGGCCGCACGAGCGCCCGCCAGCGCTGCGGCGTCTCGGCCTCGAGAAACAGCAGCTCGACCGGTCGGCCACCCGGATCCTCGGCCAGCACGCGCGCGGGGATCACTCGCGAGTCGTTCACGACGAGACAGTCGCCCGGCTGGAGGATCTCCGGCAGCTCGGCGACTCGCCGATCGGTGAGCGTGCCATGGGCGCGATCGATCACCAGCAGGCGCGCGTCCTCCCGGGAATCCGGCGGCGCCTGGGCGATGGCCTCGGGCGGCAGCGTGTAGTCGAATTCGGCGAGATCCACGACAAGGGAGTGTACAACCCGGCCGCCGCCGAGCGGGCTTCCCGCCCGCCGCGCGTAGGCAGACAGTCGCCAAAAAGTGAGGTTGACTGGCCGCAGGTGATTAGGTATACCTAACCATCATGATCGTGTGCTTCTGTCGGGGCCTGTCCGAGAGTGACCTGCGCGGGGTCGTGGCGGCGGGCGCGTGGACCTTCGAAGAGGTGAGCGCCGCGTGCGGGGCCGGGACTGATTGCGGCGCGTGTCAGGGCGTGGTAGAGGACGTTGTGGTTGAAGCCAGCGGGGTGTCGCTGGCCAACCTCACCGGATGAAGGGCCACGATCAAGTCGTCACCGCGCTGAACGACGTGCTGACCGCCGAGCTGACCGCGGTCAACCAGTATTTCGTCCACGCCCGGATGTGCGAGAACTGGGGCTACGAGCGGCTCTGGAAGAAGGTCCGGGCCGAGTCGATCGGCGAGATGAAGCATGCCGACAGCCTCATCGAGCGCATCCTCTACCTCGAAGGCATTCCCAACCTGCAGCGCCTGGGCAAGATCAACGTCGGCCAGACCGTGTCCGAGCAGCTCAAGCTCGACCTCGACGTCGAGAAGGCGGCGGTCAAGGCGCTCAACACGGCCATCGAGCTCTGCCGCAGCCTGGGTGACAACGGCAGCCGTGAGCTGCTCGAGCGCATGCTTCTCTCCGAGGAAGGGCACGCGAACTGGCTCGAGGCGCAGCTGACGCTCATCGCGCAGGTCGGCGAGGCCAACTACCTGGCGCAGCAGATCCGGGAAGGCGACGAGTGAGCGAGAGCGTTGCCGAGTCGGTCACGGACAACGAGCAGCGGCAGATCTCGAGCACCTCACTCTTTCACGGGCGGCGCGAGATCGTCATCCTCCATCAGGGCCAGGAGTATCGCCTCCGCATCACGAAGGCCGACAAGCTCATCCTGACCAAGTAGCTCAGCCGATCTTCGAGCCGGGCGTGACCTCCTGGTCCGGCCGGAGCAGCACCACCTCTCCCGCATCGTCGTAGGCGCCCAGCACCAGCACCTCGGAGACGAGGGAAAGTTCACCACGGCGATCACTCGCCGCCCCACGAGATCGGCCGGGCGGTAGTAGCGCGTGACCTGCGCGCTCGAGCGCCGCGTGCCGAGCGGGCCGAAGTCGATCCAGAGCTTGTAGGCGGCTCGCCGGGCCTCGGGAAACTCCTGGGCGTCGACCACCACGCCGACCCGCATGTCGACCTTCTCGAAATCGGCGAACTGGATCGGAGGCGGGGCGGCCGGCTTCGACCGCGGGTCGGCCGTCTCAGACACGGGGGGCTCCGCGCGGGCGAGACATGCCGGAGGGTCGTCTACCGGACCGTGAGAATGCCCGGCGTCGTCCCCGGGTAGTAGAACTCCACGATCTGGCGCGCGGTGTAACCCTGCTCGGCCATGGCCTTGGCGCCCCACTGGCACATCCCCACGCCGTGGCCGTACCCCCGCCCCGAGAAGTGGGCGACCTGCGAGTCCACCGCGACCGCGAAGAGGGTGGACTTGAAGGTGTCGTAGCCGAGCATGCGCCGGAAATCGTTGCCGCGCAGACGTGCGGTCCCGCGCGTGCCGTGGACGGACACCGTCGCCGCTCGCAGCGACGGGGTGCGCTCGGTCACCTCGATGGCGGTCACATTGCCGACCGCCACCTCGTTGCGTCGCAGGATCTCGCTGAGATCGGTGAGGCGGACGTCGAGCGACCAGTAGTAGTGGGGCGAGCCGGCGGAGAACTCGCAGCGCACGGGCTTGAGCGCGGGCATGTTGCGCGTGGCGAACACCGTCCGCGGATCCTCGGTGTAGCCGCCGCTCTCCGTGTGATAGAAGGCCGGGAACAGATCGCCCTCCCACAGCAACACCTGTCCGGCCGTCTCGCGCACCGCGCCCCATATCGGCGACGTGCTCGGCACCCGCCCGGCGTACTGCTGGTTGGCCGTGGAGGCCACGAGGTGATAGGGCCGCGCGGCGGCGATCACGCGGTGGTAGGCGGCGTACGTGCGGGCCACGATGGCCTGGGCGCGCAGCGCTTCCAGCGGCCACTTGTCACCGGCCTCGGCCCGCAGCACGCCCACGATGTAGTCCTCCAGCGGCAGCTCGTTGACGAGCGCCAGGCCGCCGGCATTGGGCAGAAGCTCGAGGGTGCCGTCGTACTCGCGACCGTTGAAGCGGATCGGACCGGCGCTGCGGAGGCGGAACCCCGCGGCGCGCACTCCGTCGAGCTCGACGCCACTGCTGCCCGCCGTGGCCCGCACCACGGAGGCCCGGCGGGGCACGGAGAAGGTGCCGAGATCGGCGATCTCGATGTCGGTGCCGCGCAGCTCGGCCGTGCGCGCCGCCTCCACCACCGCGACCCGGATGGTCCCCGACGCCGCGGCCGACGCGGCGACGCTCAGGACCAGGAGCACCGTGAGCACGACGGCCGCGCGCGGCCCGCTCACCGGCGCCCGATCAGCCAGAACACGAGGGTCAGGACGATGCTGAGGACGATCGAGGTGCCGAGCGGGAAGTAGAACGCCCAGTTGCCCCGCTGGACCGAGAAGTCGCCGGGCAGCCGGCCGAGGCCGGGCACGCGACCGAACAGGACCAGCACGACGCCGAGCGCGATGGCGACCAGGCCGAGCACGATGAGGAGCCGCCCGAGATCCATCATCGGCGGGTGGACCACTCGATCATTCAAACAGGCCGGCCTGTCCACCCGCTGGTCGCGCCGGAAGCGGCTTGCCGAGATGGGCGTAGGCCTCGGCCGTGACGCGACGTCCGCGTGGCTCACGGGCGAGAAAGCCGATCTTCAACAGATAGGGCTCCACCAGCTCGCTCAGGGTCTCGGCGTCGTCGTTGATGGTGGCGGCCAGGGCCTCGATGCCGGCCGGGCCGCCGCCGTAGACCTCGATCAGCGCGCCGAGGAACCGGCGATCGAGCCGGTCCAGGCCCCGGGCGTCCACGCCCTCGCGGTCGAGGGCGTCGCGCGCGACGGCCTCGCCGATGCCGGCGCCGCCGCTCACCTGCGCGTAGTCGCGCACCCGCCGCAGCAGGCGGTTCACGATGCGCGGCGTGCCGCGCGCCCGCCGGGCGATCTCGCGCGAACCGGCCGGATCGATGCGGACGTCGAGGATGTCGGCCGAGCGGGTGACGATGCGGGTGAGCTCGGCCTCCGAATAGAAGTCCAGATGATGGAAGATGCCGAACCGCTCACGCAGGGGCGCGGACAGCATGCCCGGGCGCGTGGTGGCCGCCACCAGCGTGAACGGACGCAGCGCGTACTTGAGCGTCCGCGCGTGCAGTCCCTTGTCGATGACGAAATTGACGGCGAAATCCTCCATCGCCGGGTAAAGCAGCTCCTCCACCGCCCGCGGCAGCCGATGGACCTCGTCGATGAACAGGACGTCGTTGGCCGCGAGGTTGGTGAGGATCCCCATCAGGTCGGCGCCGCGCTCGATGGCGGGGCCGGCGGTGGTCACGAGGTTCGTACCCATCTCGTTGGCGAGGATGCCGGCCAGCGTGGTCTTGCCGAGGCCGGGCGGGCCGTAGAGCAGGACGTGATCCACGCACTCGCCGCGCTGGCGGGCGGCTTCGACCGACACGCGGAGGCTGGCCACCGCCTGCTCCTGGCCGACGTACTCGGCAAAGCTGCGCGGACGGAGCTGGCGCTCGAACTGCGCCTCCTCCGGCGCCGGGGCCTGCGAGAGCGTACGGCCGGGATCGGCGCCGGGGGCCGCGGTCATCATCCACGCTCCCGCACCGCGGGGGGCGTCTGGCCTCGGTAGATCTCGTCGAACAGCGCCTCGGGGGTGAAGATCTCCGGACGGCGACGGAGGGCGTCGGTGATGAGCTGGGAGGCCTCCGACGGGCGATGGCCCAGCTGCTTGACCAGGATCTCCCACACCATCTCGCGCAGCCCCTCGGCATCGGGCGCGGCGGGCTTGCCGGTCACCGGCTCGGCCGGCGCGCCCTCGCGGGCCAGCGCGAACTTGGCGACCTTGGCCTGCAGCTGGGCCACGATGTTCTTGGCCTTCTGCGGCCCGATCCCCGGCAGCGCGCGCAGATACTTCTCGTCCTGGCGCGCGATCGCGGCGGCCAGCTCGCCCACCGGCGCGGCCAGCGCCCGGGCCGCGATCATGGGCCCGATGTCCTTCACCGTGATCAGCTTCTCGAAGAACTCCTTGTCGAGATCCGACGTGAAGCCGATGAGGACCGGACGCGGCTGGTCGCGCGTGGCGTGGTAGTAGATGACCAGCGACAGCTCGCTGGCCTTGTCGCCGGCATCGGCGGTGGCGCCCTCGACAGCGCGCAGGGCGATCGGCGGCAAGAACACCTCGTAGCCGATGCCGCCGCATTCCACCACGACGCGATCCTCCGAGCGGCGCCGCAAGCGCCCGGACAGCGTGGCGATCACCCGAGACGGCTCCCCAGGCGCGACAGCCCGGTCAGGGCGAGTGCCAGCGCATCGGCGATGTGTGACGGACGCGGCAGGACCGGCAGCCCGAGGAGCCGCTGCACGCCGAGCTGGATCTGGGCCTTGGAGGCCTGACCGTGGGCGGCGATCGTGCGCTTGACCTCGGCGGGCGCCAGCGCCATGACGGTGACGTCGCGCTGGCGCGCGGCCAGGCAGATCACGCCCCGGGCGTGCGCCATCTGGAGCGCGGTCCGGGGGAACTTGTAATCCGTGTAGAGATCTTCCAGCGCCATCAGCGAGGGCGCGTGCTTGGCGAGGACGTCGGTGACCGCGTCGAAGATCTGATGGATGCGGACGTCCAGCGGGGTGTCGGCACGGGTGACGATGACGCCGGTGTCGGCGACCACCGCACCACCCCGCCCCGGCTCGACGAGCGCCCAGCCGGTACCGACGAGCCCGGGATCGATCCCCAGGACCCGCACGCCGACCGCGGCGCCGCGAGCCGCGAGGTCAAGCAGCCGAGATGGCCTCGAGGACCTCGTCGGGGATGTCGTAGTTGGCGTACACGTGCTGGACGTCGTCCAAGTCCTCCAGCGCCTCGATCAGGCGCATCACCGACGTGGCGGCCGGACCCTCGACCCGGACGGTGGACTGCGGCACGTACGTCACGGCCGCCTCGAGGATCGGAACACTCGCTCTCGCCAGCGCGTCACGCACCGCGTCCATTTCAGCAGGCGCAGTCGTGATCTCGAAAACTTTTTCGACCCGGCGCATATCGGAGGCGCCCGCGTCGAGCGCCTTGCCCATCAGATCGTCCTCGCCGATCTTGTCGGCGTCGACCTGGATGATGCCGGTGCGATCGAACATCCACGCCACCGCGCCGGACGAGCCCATGTTGCCGCCGAACTTCTCGAAGGTGTGCCGGATCTCGGGCGCGGTGCGGTTGCGGTTGTCGGTGAGGACCTGGATGAGCACCGCCACGCCGCCGACGGCGTAGCCTTCGTAGGTGATCTCCTCGTACTGCTCGCCCGGCAGCTCTCCGGTCCCCTTCTGGACGGCGCGCTTGATGTTGTCGGCCGGCATGTTCACTTCCTTGGCCGACTCCATCGCCGCCTTCAGCCGCATGTTGCCCTTGGGATCGCCGCCACCGGCCTTCGCCGCGACCGTGATCTCTCGAAGGATCTTGGAGAAGAGCTTGCCGCGCTGGACGTCGGCCTTGCCCTTCTTGCGCTTGATCTGCGACCACCGGGAATGCCCTGACATCGTCGTCCTCTCTCAGTCCGCGAGTGTGGCCTTCAGGCGCTTCACCCGCTCCAGCCGGCGCTCTCGTCGCGCCAGGGCCGCCTGCCATCGCCGCCGCTCGGCCTCGGTACCGGGCGTGAACGGCCGGCACGGTTGCGGCCGAAGATCCGTCCCCAAATGCACGTAGGTCAGGAACGCCGTGCAGGCGTGCCGGACCTCGCCGGTCCAGGGCTTCTCGGCCAGGACCTTCACGCCCACCTCCAGCGACGAGGTGCCGACGTGATTCAGCCCGGCCTTGAACGTCACGACCTCGTGCGTCCAGATCGGCGTGTAGAAGTCCATGGCGTCCAGGCAGGCCGTCATGACGAAGCCCTTGCAGTAGCGCATCGAGAGGATGCCGCCCGCCTCGTCGAGCTCCATCAGCATCTTGCCCGGAAACATCATGTTGCCGAAGAGCGCGTCCTCCGGCAGCACCGAGCGCGATGACTCGAACCGCCACGCGATCTCCTCGTCCCCATCGAGCTCGTCGCCGCTGCGCCGCCCGGCGCGATCCGCGAACCGCGCCAGCCGCTGTTGCCGGCGCTGGCGCGCCGCCTCGGCCAGCGCGGCCTCGGCCGCGTCGCGTGGCTCGATCCTGGCCGCCACCGGACGCGGCTTGGCGTCCTCGTCCACGCTGACGAAGACCAGGTGCGAGTTGAGGGTCACCGTGCGCTGGCCGGTGATCACGTCTTCGCCCCAGACGCGCACGCCGACTTCCAGCGACGAGGTGCCCACGTACTCGACCTGGGCGCGCAGGATGGCGATCTGGCCGACCTTGACCGGATGCAGGAAGTCGATGTCGTCGAGCGCGCCGAGCACGACGGTGCCGCGGGCCACGCGGGAGGCCGCCATCGTGCCGGCCTGACAGATCCACTGCATCATGCGTCCGCCATGGATCTGCCCGGGCGCGCCCGCATGCTCGGGGAACACCCACTGGATCAACTCGGTGACGGTCTCGGCGATCGACGGCATCGGGCTCGGGGAACGGGGCCGCGGAACCTCCGCGACGCCGCGCCATTTCTAGCACGAGCGTAACAGTATTGTCCAGATTCCGCGGGATTTTAGACCGCGACCGCACGCTCGAAGGCGCCACCCGGAGTCAGTGCCAGTAGGATCACCAGACGACAATTGCGCCACTCCCGCAGCGTCTGGACGCCGGCCACCACGAGGACGATGGCGATCCCGGCCACGAAGAAGCCGAGGCCGGCCGAAGCCGCCCCCGGCTGGGGTCAGGGCGTGACGCCGGGAACGATATCGAGGCTGACGCCGGTCAGCCGATGAAATCCGGTCGGGTGAAGCCGGAGATTGCGCACCTCGGGCCTGGCCACGCCCCACTCGAGACGGACGTAGATCGGCAGCCACGGCACGTCCTCGGCCAGCAGGGCCTGGGCGCGCTGGTAGAGACGCGCGCGCTCGACCCGGGATGACAGCTGGCTGGCGCGCACGAGCACATCGTCGAGCCGGGGGTTGCGATAGAAGGAATAGTTGAGCGCCCGCGAGCCCTTGGCCGCGCTCTCGCTGGTCGACAGCGGGAAAAGGAACAGATGGGGGTCGCCGCCCAAGACCCTCGCCTCGACCAGCGCCAGCGCATGATCGCCCGCCTGCAGCGTGGCCTGAACGACTTCGGCCGGCTCGATCCGGACCTGAATCGGGATGTCCGCGGAGCCCAGCGAGGCCTCGAGCGCGGCGGCGAGCCGGGGGATATTGACCGGTGCGGTCTCCCCGGTCGTCAGCATCGTCGGCTTGTGGCCTTTGGGCCAGCCGCCGTCCGCCAGGAGGGAGCGCACGGTCTCTCGCGTCCCACCGAGCACGGGGCTTCCCTCCCGTCGAGCCCAGACCCCCGGCGGCAGGAAAGACTGCAGAGGGACCGCGGCAGACTCGAGCGCCGCACCGATGGCGGCCGGGTCAAGCGCCGCGGCGACCGCGCTGCGGATGCGCTTGCGCGAGAACGGCTCCTTCTCGGTCTGAAAGGCCAGATATCCGACGCGGAGCCCCGGGATGGACAGCGCGCCGGTCATCCGGCGAGGCGGCGCCGGCGGAAACCAGATGTCGAGCGCCCGCGCGTCGAACTCCGCCTCGGCGTTCTCGTCGGTGGCCACCTCCAGGAAGACGATGCGCTCCGCCCGGGGCGGCGACCCCCAGTGCCCCGCGACCGCCTCGAGCGCCACCCGCCCGGGGGCCGAATCGACCACCCGGTACGGTCCGCTCCCGACGAAGCGGATCGTCCCGTCCGTGCCCGTCACGGTCTTCGAGATGCCGAGCCCCGGGTGGGCGAGGACGGTAAGCAGCGGTGCGTATGGTTGGACCAATAGGAACTGCACGGAATGCGCATCGGAAGCACGCACCTCCTTGACGACGCCCGGGCGGCCGCGCAGCAAGGTCGGCCAGACGGCGCCCTCGCGAGCGAGGATCCGCTGGAAGCTCGCGGCCACCTCGGATGTGGTCACCGCGCTGCCGTCGTGGAACCGCACGCCGTCTCGAACCGTAAACGTCCATGTAAGGCCATCGCGTGACACGGCCCAGCGAGTGGCGAGGGCGGGATCGACGTCGGTGGTGCCTTCGCGATAGGCAACAAGCGTGTCGAACACCTGCCGAGCGATCAAAGGACCGGCACCGTAGATCGAGACGGCGGGGTCGAGTGCCGACGGGATACCGGCGACGCCGACGCGGAGCTCCTTGCGAGTCTGTCCGGGCGCGTCGGGCAGGAATGCGACGAAAAGCGCCAGAAGGAGCACGAAACTGGTCAATGCGCGGCGCACGACAAGAACCACCGGAGACCTCATCGTCATCTTTATAGATGGAACCCCCCGCACGCGCTAGCCGTTTCGAGAGCGAGTACGAGAGGTCAATCTCCGGTACGGAACTTGCTGAACGCGAGAGACTAGGGAGCACAGGGTGAGCGCAGCGCGAGACGACATGCGAGCGTGCAGCGAAACGGATGGCCCGAGCGCTTCCGAAGGGCCTGAGAACCTTGACTTTCTTTTTTACAGCCGCCTATACTCGGAGCCGAGCCAAAAATCTGGCGGGGCGCTCACATACGAGCGGCGCACAGGGGGTCAAGTGAGAAGGGATGGGCTATGAAGGAGTTCGACAAAAAGGGTAGCCCGAGTCGCGAAGGCTTCTCGAAGTTCCTCCCCGCCTCGATGTCCGATTCGAGCACGCGCCGCCGGCTCACGGAGTACGAGATCCAACTGCAAGATCTGCAGGCCTACGTCCGCTCCCTCGAGGCTGAGACGGTGCATCTCCGCAAGAAGCTCGAGGACACGCCGAAGGACTTCATGGTATTGGAGAACAAGCTGCGCGAAGCGAATCGTCAGCTCGTGCAGGCGTTCAACCAGAACGAGAAACTGGTGAACGCGCTGTACGAAGCACGCGAGCAGATCACCGCGCTCAAGGAAGAAGTCGACAAGCTCTGCGCGCCGCCCTCGACGTACGGCGTGTATCTGTCGGCCAACGAGGACGCCACCGTCAACATCCTCTCCCAGGGTCGCAAGGTGAAGGTCAACATTCACCCCGCGATCAAGGTGGAGACGCTGAAGCCGGGCCAGGAGCTGATCCTCAACGAAGGCCTCAACGTCGTCGAGGCCGCCGGCTACGAGATCCAGGGCGACGTGGTCATTCTCAAGGAGCAGCTCGATGCCGAGCGCGCCGTCGTCACGCTGCGTGCCGACGAAGAAAAGGTCGGCATCATCGCCGACCCGCTGCGCCAGCTGCGTCTGAAGACCGGCGATCACCTCCTGATGGACGGCAAGTCGGGCTACCTGCTCGAGAAGCTGCCCAAGAGCGAGGTCGAGGATCTCTCGCTGGAAGAAGTGCCCGACATCAACTACGACGACATCGGCGGCCTCGGGACTCAGATCGAGACGATCAAGGACGCCGTGGAGCTGCCGTACCTCTACGCCGACTACTACAAGGAGCACAAGCTCACGCCGCCCAAGGGCGTGCTGCTTTACGGGCCTCCCGGCTGCGGCAAGACCATGATCGCCAAGGCGGTGGCCAACAACCTCGCCGAGAAGATCTCCGAGAAGCGCGGCGAGAAGATCAAGGGCTTCTTCCTCAACATCAAGGGGCCCGAGCTGCTGAACAAGTACGTGGGCGAGACCGAGCGCAAGATCCGCGAGATCTTCGTGAAGGCCAAGGAGAAGGCCAACGAGGACGTGCCGGTCGTCGTGTTCTTCGACGAGATGGACGCGCTGTTCCGCACCCGCGGGACGGGCATCAGCTCCGACGTCGAGACCACGATCGTGCCGCAGCTGCTGGCCGAGATCGACGGCGTGGAAGGCCTCAAGAACGTCATCGTCATCGGCGCCTCCAACCGGCAGGACCTGATCGATCCGGCCATCCTGCGGCCGGGCCGGCTGGACGTGAAGATCAAGATCGAGCGGCCGGACCGCCAGTCGGCGGCCGACATCTTCCGCAAGTACCTGACCCCGGAGATCCCGCTGGCCGCCAGCGAGATGCGGGGCGACGCCCGCACGACGATCGACGGCATGATCGACGTGGCGATCGAGGCGATGTACAGTCTCAGCGAGGAGAACCGGTTCTTGGAAGTGACCTACGCCAACGGCGACAAGGAGGTCCTGTACTTCAAGGACTTCGCCTCGGGGGCCATGATCGAGTCGGTCGTGCGTCGCGCCAAGAAGCTCGCGCTGAAGCGCTACATCGGCGGCGGGCCCAAGGGCGTGATGACGGACGACATGGTCTTGGCGGTGCGCGAGGAGTTCAAGGAGAACGAGGATCTGCCGAACACCACCAACCCCGACGACTGGGCGAAGATCGCCGGCAAGAAGGGTGAGCGGATCGTGTACGTCAAGCCGCTCATGGGCGAAACCAAGGAAAAGCAGCGCAGCGTCGAGAAGATCGTGAACACCGGACAGTACCTGTAAAAAAAGAATAGGGGGGCCGTCGCACGGCCCCCCCATTTCCCCCCCGCACCGCACGGCGATCGGGGGGGTTCTTTTTCGCAGACGGTTGCCCGGGCCTTCACAACCATCGGTCGCACGCTCGCGAGGGGACGCATGGCCATCCCGAAAGTCATGGGCATCGAAACCGAGTACGGGATCACTGTCAAGAACCAGCCCGACTTCAACCCGATCCTGTCCTCGCTACTGCTCATCAATTCCTACGAGACCTACCGGTCGTCCCGCGTGCGGTGGGACTACGAGGCGGAGAGCCCGCTGCGCGACGCGCGCGGCTTCGAGTACATGGAGGAGAAGGAGGGGACGTCCAAGGAGGAGTCGCGCCTCATCAACCTGATCCTGTCCAACGGCGCGCGCTTCTACGTGGACCACGCCCATCCCGAGTACTCCAGCCCCGAGACCACCAATCCGCGCGACTGCGTCATCTGGGACCGGGCCGGCGAGCGCATCCTCAACCTGGCCCGCCAGCGCGCCGAGGCGGTGTCGCCGCCCGAGCAGCGGATCATCATCCACAAGGACAACTCCGACCGGAAGGGCAACTCCTACGGCACCCACGAGAACTACCTGATGGACCGCAAGGTGCCGTTCGCGCGGATCGTGCAGCACATGATGCCGTTCTTCGTGAGCCGCCAGGTCTACACCGGCGCCGGCAAGGTCGGCTACGAGAACAACGCCGAGGCCTGCGAGTACCAGATCTCGCAGCGGGCCGACTTCCTCGAGACCGAGGTCGGGCTGGAGACCATGCACTCGCGGCCCATCGTGAACACGCGCGACGAGCCCCACGCCGACCCCGAGAAGTACCGCCGGCTGCACGTCATCGTGGGCGACGCCAACATGGCCGAGTACTCCACCTATCTGAAGATGGGGACCATGGCCGTCGTGCTGTCGATGGTGGAGGACGACTTCATCGAGCCCGATCTCTCGGTGGACGGGCCGGTGGCCGCCTTCCGCAAGGTGTCGCGTGACCTCGGCTGCCGCGACGTCTTCCGCCTCAAGGACGGGCGCACCATCAGCGCGGTCGATCACCAGCGCGAGTATCTGGCCCTGGCCCAGCGCTACTACCGCGACCGTGAGCACGAGCCGTGGGTGCGCGAGCTGCTGACCCGCTGGGAGAACACGCTCGATCGGCTCGCCGAAGACCCCATGCAGCTGGGCCGCGAGCTGGACTGGGTGATCAAGCACCAGCTCATCGAGAACTACGTGGCCAAGCACGGTTTGGAGTGGAACGATCACCGCGTGCAGATGATCGATCTGCAGTATCACGACATCCATCCGGGCAAGGGCCTGTACTACAAGCTCGAGGAGTCGGACGCGGTGGATCGCCTGGTGACGGACGACGAGATCGCCAAGGCCATCTACGATCCGCCCAAGGACACGCGCGCGTACTTCCGCGGCATGTGCCTGCAGCGCTACTCCGACGAGATCGTGTCGGCCAGCTGGGATTCGGTGATCTTCGATCTCAAGGAAGGCCCGTTGAAGAAGATCTTCATGCTGGAGCCGCTGCGGGGCACCGAGGCCCACGTCCGCCAGCTACTCACCGAATCCCCCACGGCCGCCGACCTTCTGCGCAACATCGGGCGGCCGGCCTATGGGATGTGAACGCGACCGGGGACGATAGGAGAACGATGACCGACGATCACCGGCTCTACCCGTTCCACGACTATGTCCAGTCCAGCTTCGTCGAGCTGTTGCGCCGTCAATCGCCGCACCTGCTCCCCGGCGCCGACCCGGCGCCCGCGGTGACCGAGATTCCGCACGGCACCACGGTGCTGGCGGTGCGCTATCGGGACGGCGTCATCATGGCCGGCGACCGACAGGCCACCGCCGGTTACCAGGTGGCCAGCCGCCGCATCGAGAAGATCTTCAAGGCCGACGACCTCTCCGGCGTCGGCATCGCCGGCGCGGCGGGACCGGCCATGGAGATGGCCAAGCTCTTCCAGACCGAGCTCGAGCACTACGAGAAGGTCGAGGGCGACAACCTGTCGCTCGACGGCAAAGCCAACAAGCTCGGGCAGATGATCCGCATGAATCTGCAGGCGGCCATGATGGGGCTGGCCGTGGTGCCGATCTTCGCCGGCTTCGACGAGAAGGCCGGCGTGGGGCGGCTGTTCAAGTACGACATCACCGGGGGCCGGTACGAGGAGCGCGACTACGACGCGCAGGGCTCGGGCTCCAAGGACGCGCGCGACTCCCTCAAGAAGCTGTGGAAGCGCGACATGCCGCGCGACGAGGCCTTGCGTACCGCGCTGGAGGCGCTCGTCGACGCCGCCGACGAGGACGTCGGCACCGGCGGCCCCGACCTGGTGCGCGGCATCTTCCCCACCGTGAAGACCATCACCCGGAGTGGCTACGGTGAGGTAGCCGACGACGAGATCCGCCGCGTGTGCGAGGCCATCCTGGCCACCCGCACGACGGCCGGGAACGGGGGCTAGCCGTGCCGCTGCCGTACTACGTCAGTCCCGAGCAGATGATGAAGGACAAGGCCGAGTATGCCCGCAAGGGCATCGCGCGCGGCCGGTCCATCGTGACCCTGGAATACAACGAGGGCATCCTGCTGACGGCGGAGAACCCCTCGAGCCTCCTGCACAAGGTCTCCGAGATCTACGACCGGATCGCGTTCGCCGGGGTGGGCAAGTACAACGAGTTCGAGAATCTGCGCATCGCCGGCATCCGCCACGCCGACGTGAAGGGCTACTCCTACAGTCGCGGAGACGTGACGGCCAAGGCGCTGGCCAACGC
>Ga0111538_10005650_pt1 | contig 17066 bp, 13 predicted proteins | sample SoiMethybrSBSTD1_FD_79669 | JGI IMG/M metagenome (GOLD analysis project Ga0111538, IMG submission 79669) | Bulk soil microbial communities from a Populus tree surrounding site in Tennessee, USA - Soil MetaG P. TD hybrid SBSTD1 (version 2)... | ecosystem: Environmental > Terrestrial > Soil >...
ACCAGTGTCGCCGCCGGCACCGCTACCACGGATCCACTCCCATCCTGGAACGACGGGCCCACCAAGCGCGCGATCCTGGATCTCGTGAAGGCGACGACCGATCGCGCCGGCGACCGATTCGTCCCGATCGATGATCGTATCGCGACGTTCGATCAGGACGGCACACTTTGGGTCGAACACCCGCTTTACACGCAGGGCGTGTTTGCGCTGGACCGCGTCCGCTCGCTCGCGCCGAAGCACCCCGAATGGAAGAAGGACGATACGTTCAAGGCGATCCTCGGCGGCGACGAGGAGGCGATCGGAAAGTTCGTCGAGTCGGACTGGGAAAAGATCCTCGCCGTCACGCACGGCGGAATGACGATCCAGGAGTTCTTGGCCGACGTCGAAAAGTGGCTGGCGTCCGCCAAACACCCGCGCTTCAACCGGCCGTACACCGAGCTGGTCTACCAGCCCATGCTGGAGGTGATGAAGCTGCTGCGCGCGAACGGTTTCAAGACGTACATCGTCACCGGCGGCGGACAGGAGTTCGTCCGCGCTTACGCCGCGCGCGTTTACGGTGTTCCGCCCGAGCAGGTGGTCGGATCGGCCTTGCACACCAAATACGAGGTCAAGGACGGCAAGCCGGCGCTCGTCCGCCAGCCGAAGGTGTTGCTGGACGACGACCACGGCGGCAAACCCGTGGGGATCAACCTCTTCATTGGCAAGCGGCCGATCGCGGCGTTCGGGAACTCGAGCGGCGACGCCGAGATGCTCGCGTGGACGGCGGCCTCGGGCAAGGGCGGCACGCGTCTCATGGTGCTCGTCCACCACGACGACGCCCATCGCGAATACGCCTACGGACCGGCGGGCGGCTTGCCCGACACGAAGGTCGGCACCTTTCCGTATGCGCTGATGAAGGAAGCGAAGGCCGGCCGCTGGCACGTCGTCAGCATGAAGAACGACTGGAAGAACATCTTCGCCTTCGAGCAGCTCGCGATGACCGATAAGCGAGCGGCTGATTCGGAATTGAGTCCCTGACCGGCGCGACCCAGCGGTCGCAGATTTCCGATTCGCCAACCCACACGGGAGATCCCCCCATGGATTTGCTGACGACCATTGGCCACCGGATCACGCAGGGGCCAACCCTCGGTTACGCGATCCTGATCCTGGCGTTGATCCTCGCGCCCCGTATCGCCGAGGTGCTGCGGCTGCCGGCGATGGTCGGCCTGGTGCTGGCCGGGATGGCGCTGGGGCCGCACGGCGTCCACGTCCTCGCCACCAAGGAGATCGCGCTCTCCGCGCTGGGCGAGTTCGGCCTGCTCTACCTGATGTTCAGCGCCGGCCTGGAGCTGGACCTCAAGCTGTTCATGAAGATGAAGCGGGTCGCGATCACGTTCGCGCTGCTCTCCTTCGCGTTCCCGTTCACGCTCGGCATCATCAGCGCCAAGCTGCTCAGCTACAAGTGGGCGGCGGCGGTGCTGATGGGCTCCAACTGGGGCTCACACACGCTGGTCACCTACCCGATGCTTCGCGAGATGGGGTTGTCGCGCAACCGCGCCGTCGCCACCGTCGTGGGCGCCACCGCCGTGACCGACACCTCCGCGCTGCTGGTCCTGTCGGTCGTGTCGGGCGTCGTCAAGCCGGCCGGAAGCCTCGGCGTGCAGCTGCTGGAGATCGCGGTCGGCCTCGCCCTCCTCGCGGCCTGGTCGCTGCTCGGCCTCCCCCGGGTCGCGCGCTGGTTCTTTGCGCGCGTCGGGACGGACCGCGCGTACCGGTTTGTGTTCGGCATCGGGGCGTTCCTCGTCGGCGGGGTGCTCGCGGAGGCCTCCGGGATCGACGGCATCGTGGGCGCGTTCTTCGCGGGCCTCGGGCTGAACCGGGCCGTCCCGGAGGAGAGCCCGCTCATGGACCGCCTGCAGTTCATGGGCTCGACGCTGTTCATCCCGATCTTCCTGGTTTCGGTCGGGGTGTTGCTGGAGCCGAAGGTGATGGTCGATCCGAAGACCCTGCTCGTCGCGCTGGTCTTCACGGTCACGGTGCTGGGCGGCAAGGCGCTGGCGGCGGTCGTCGCGGGGCGCACCTTCCACTTCACCTGGCCGGAGGTCGGTGTGATGTCGGGCCTGTCCGGCTCGCAGGCGGCGGCCACGCTGGCGACCACGCTGGTGGGCGCGAAGCTGGGCCTGTTCGACACGACGACGATCAACGCGGTGCTGGTCGTCATCCTCGCCTCGCTCGTGATCACGCCGCTCATGGTCAGCAAGTTCGGCAAGCACCTGCCGAGCGCGGTCGAGGACGCGGCGACGCTGGGGAAGATGGTGCTGGTTCCTGTCTGGGACGAGGCGAGCCACGGCACGATTCGCCTGGCGGGCCGCCTCGCGACCAGCGACGGCGGCATCGTCCTCGCGGCCAGCTTCGCCAACCCGGAGACGTCTCCGGCCGAGCTCAAGACGCAGCGCCACCTCACGACGCAGGCGGAGGAGTGGCTGGCCAAGGAAGGGCTCGAGTCCCGGACGCTGTTCCGGGTCGCCCCGACGGTCCCCGAGGGTCTGCTCGAGACCATCCTGGGCGAAAACGCGACGCTGCTGGTCACCGAGTGGCGGAGGCGCGAGCGCATCGAGCCCGACAGCGAGGCGTCCGAGGCGATCGCGCGCTCGCCGGCGCCGATCCTGATGGCGCACGGCGACGTCGAGTCGTACGAACGGATCCTCATCATTGTCCGCCGCGACGAGTTGGTCCGCCCGGGGCGGCAGGACGTCGAGCTGGCGTCGCAGCTCGCCTCGCGGTTCGCCCGGCACGTCCGGATCGGGACGGTCACCGCCGCGCTGGATCCGGTGCGCGAGCTGTTCGCCGGCAAGGAGGATGCCGATCGGATCGAGACGCCCGATCCGATCGAGTGGATCAGGAAGAATCTCCAGAAGACGGATCTCCCGTTCTTCGCGGGGCTCGACTCGCTGCGGGAGGCGCTGGCGCGCGTCCCGACGCTGGTCGACGGCCGGTTCCTGGTGGCGATCGCCGCGCACGAGACGACGTTTCACAAACGCGAGGAGGTCGTGGCCGGTCCCGTGGTGGTGGGGCGAAGCCTCAAGCCGCACCCGGCGTAGGCCGCTGAATCCAAGGCGCTACGGGGGCGGCGGCTCGGCTGCGCCGGGGACGTCGTCCGGCGCCCGCGCGCCGACGTGCGGCCGGCGCGGGAAGTCAGGATCCCATTCGTCGACGTTCACGCGCGAGGAGACCCGGCGGCCAATCAAGCTCCCGGCCGCCGCGCCCGCGAGCGCCATCGCGACCGCGCCCACGGCGCCGCCGAACCACGGCGTCACCAGCCCGAGCAGGGCGCCGAGGGTGCCGCCCGCGGCGGCGCCGACCCCGGTGCCCGTACGGTCGCGCCGTCTTCCGCGGTCGTCATCGTAGCGCCGGTCCCTCATGGTTCGCCCGTATGAAAGGTGAGGCGCCCCCGGCCACAGACAACCTCGACCGCTCACGACGACGCGGTCGAGGTCAACGCCGGCGCTTGCCGGTCGCCTCGAACAGCACCTGGCTGCCGTCCTTCAGCTTCATCACGCTGCGGAACGAGCCGCGGTCGCCCGCGAAGGTGAGCGAGAAGTCTTCGGTGACCTCGTCGCCCATCAGGCCTCCCTTCAGCGAATCGCAGACCAGCTCGGTCGCGCTGCGCCAGTTGCACACGTGATCGTGCACCTCCTCGTCGGAGGTCATCGCCATGAAGTGGACGTTTTTGTGGAAGGTGTCGAAGCCGACCAGCAGCGACGCCTCCAGCGGCCCGCTGCCGGGGATGTTGCCGCTGAACGCGCACGCGACCGCCTTGCCGAGCGCGCCTTTCTTGCACGTCATCTCGATCGGCGCCTTGACCGGCTTCGCGCCGGGCATCGTCACCGTGCCGTCGTAGCTCCAGGTGCCGGCGAACGCGTCGACGGTCTTCTTGACCTCGGCGGGCGGCTTGCGTTCGGCCGGTGGCGCGGGCGCTTTCGGCGCGTCGGCGGCGCGCGCGGCCGCCAGCGGCAGCGCGACGGCCAGCGCAAGAACGGCGGCCGCCGTCGCGACCGTGACCGTGGGCCGCACCTTGGGGCGGGCGGGGGAGGGGACGAGGATCTCGCGAACCCGTTGCAGCTCGAGGGTCAGGTTGCGGCTGCATTCCGCGCGCAGCATCGGCTGCAGGATCCGCCGCCACCCGACCAGCTCGACGCTGCCGGAGATCGTCAGCCGCGTCCCGCCGGGCGTGCCCTCGACCGCGAACTCACCGCGGTAGTTGACCATGCCGTTGCGCGCGGCGATCACGCAGCGCCGCGGCGCCTCGTACGCGATGACCTCGCCCGCGGTGCGCAGCTTCCAGGGTCCCATCTTCAGGACCTCCTCGAAGGTGCTGCCGGCGCGCACGGGCCTGTCGCCGACGACGCGCGAGCCGGCGACGTTGCGCTGGTACTTCGGGCGGTTGGCGGGGTCGGCGATGAACGCGAACACGTCGTCCGGGGAGCGTTCGACGGGGATGCTTCCTTTGAACTCGATCATGTGGGCCTCCTGTGAGGACCACGGTAGCGATCGGCGTCCCACCCCGAAATGGGACGAACGTCCTACTGCTCGACGAGCAGCTCCTCGACCTTCGATCGCATCGCCACGAAGTCGGGCTCTCCCAGCGCCAGGCGGCCGCCGGGATGGATGTGGCGGATGATGCCGCGCCGATCGATCAGGAAGCTGACGCTGGTGAAGGCGCGCTTGCGCGTGCCCAGCCACCATCGGTTCAGGGTGCGCCAGTCGCGGTCGACCGCGACCGGGAACCGGAAGCCGATGTCGCGCGTCCACCCCCGCGCCCCGTCCATCGTCAGCGGCTCGGGCCGCTTGTGGTGGTACATCCCGATCACCACCAGGCCGCGGCCGGCGTAATCGGCGTGAAGCTTGTTCAGCGCTGGCGCCGAGGCGGTGCAATACGGGCAGTCGGTCGACGTGAACCAACGGACCAGCACGACCTTGCCGCGCAGCGCGGACAGCTTGAGCGGCGGCGAGCCAATCCACTCCGTCGCGTCCCACTGTGGGGCGGGCGTGCCGATCAACTCGGCGCCTTCACCCGCCGGTGTCGCCGTCGCCGTTGTCGTCGCGAGCGACATTGCCATCCCGATGAAGATGCCCAGACCGGTCATGACCAACCGCCGCGGGCCTCACCGCTCCTTGTGGTACATGCGCAGGGCGATCGGCGCGGCGACCGCGACGATCACCGCCGAGGCCAACAGCACCCAGAGGATGTCGGAGGTGACGTCTTTCCCGTGCATCAGGCCGCGCGAGGCGCTGGTCAGGTGGGTGACCGGATTGTGGCGAACGACCGCCTGCAGCCAGGACGGCATGGTCTCGAGGCCGACGAAGATGTTGCTGGCGAACGTCAGCGGCATCAGGAAGACGAAGCTCGTCGTCATGACCGACTCGGGTGTCTTCACCTTCATGCCGAAGATGATCCAGATCCACGACACCGCGAACGAGAAGATGAGGACCATCCCGAAGGCCAGCAACACGCCCACGACGCCGCCGCCGGGGCGGAAGCCGAGGATGACGCCGAGGATGACAATCAGGGCCGAGGCGACCGAGTAGCGGAACAGATCGCCGGCGAGCGCGCCGAAGATCGGCGCCGGCTGCCACATCGGCAGCGAGCGGAACCGGTCGTAGAGGCCCTTCTGGATGTCGCTGTTGAGGCCGACGCCCGTGTAGACGGTGATGAAGATGATGGTCTGCACCAGGATCCCGGGGAGCAGGAACTGGATGTAGACCCGCGGCGATCCACCCAGCGCGCCGCCGAAGATGTAGGTGAAGAGGAGGGTGAACATGATCGGCGTAATGGTCACGTCGAACAGCTGGAACGGCACGTGCTTGATCTTCAGCATCGCGCGCCAGGCGAGCGTGCCGGTCGCCGACGCCCAGGAGGTGGGCTCCGCGCGCGCCCGCATGACGAACGCCTGGCTGCTGTCGGGAATGCTGTCCGCGCTCATGCCGCGCTCTCCTTGCCGGCTTCTCTGGCCTTGTCTTCCTCCTGTTGCGCCGGGCGCCCGGTCAGCGCGAAGAAGACGTCGTCGAGGCTGGGCGCGCCGAGAGAAAACTCCGTCACCTGGATCTTCGCGCGTGCCAGCGCGCCCAGCAGATCCGCGGCCTGCGACGCATCCGTCACCTTGATCGCGAACGCCGTCGGATCGGTCGCGGGCAAGATGCCGTCCCCGAGGATGCCGGCCACCGCCGCCTGCGCCTGGGGGCGCTGGTCCGGATTCACCAGGTGAAAGTGCAGGGTGTTGCTGCCGATCGATGACTTGAGGTCGCGGCTGGTGCCTTCGGCGATCACCCGCCCGTGATCGATCACCGCCAGCCGTTCAGCGAGGCGATCGGCCTCCTCGAGGTATTGCGTCGTGAGCAGCACGGTGGTTCCGCCGGCGGCGATCTGGCGGACCAGATCCCACACCTGGTTCCGGCTGCGCGGATCGAGACCCGACGTCGGTTCGTCCAGGAAGAGGATCTCGGGCGTGGTGACCAGGCTGGCGGCGATGTCGATCCGGCGGCGCATGCCGCCCGAATACGTCCGCACCTGCTTGCCGGCCGCGTCCGCGAGCCCGAACGCGCCCAGCAGCTCGGTGGCGCGCTTCCGGGCGTCCGTCCAGGAGAGGCCGAGGAGCCGGCTCACCAGCACCAGGTTTTCGTGGCCGGTCAGATCCTCGTCGACGGACGCGTATTGCCCGGTGAGGCTGACTTTCCTGCGGACGGCCGCGGCGTCGGCGACCACGTCGTGCCCGAGAACGACGGCCCGGCCGCTCGTCGGCCTGAGCAGCGTCGTGAGCACGCGGATCGTGGTGGTCTTCCCGGCGCCGTTCGGGCCCAGCAGCCCGTACACGCTGCCGCTGCGAATCGTCAGATCCACACCGTCGAGCGCCCGCGTCTCCCCGAACGTCTTCACGAGGCTGCTGGTCTCGATCGCGGTCGCCATGGCCGCGGAAGTGTAGCGCCCTGAACTACAGTGTCACGTCAGGATCCGGTCCCCTCGCCCCGCGTAGCGGGGAGAGGATTAGGGAGAGGGGTCCGCGGTCTAGTGATGCCCGCCGGGACCGTGGACGTGCCCGTGTTCCAGCTCCTCGGCGGTCGCCTCCCGCACCTCCACCACCTTCACATCGAAGTGCAGGTTCATTCCCGCCAGCGGATGGTTGGTGTCGATGGTGACGTAGTCGCCCTTGATCGCGGTGACCAGCGCGACGATCTGCCCATGGTTCGTCTGCAGCCGCACCCGCATCCCGGGCTGGATCTTGCCCTCGGGCAGCTTGCGCCTCGGGACATTCTGGATATTTTTCTCGTCGCGCACGCCGTATCCCTCTTCGGGGGACACCTTCACCTTCACCTCGTCGCCGGGCTGCTTCCCCTCCAGCGCCTTCTCCAGCCCGGGGACGATGTTGCCCTCGCCGTGCAGGTAGGTGAGCGGCTCGGCCCCCGCGGAGCTGTCCAGCTCCGTCCCCTCGTCATCGCGAAGGCTGTAGTGGAACGTCACCGCGGTCTTGGCGCCGATTTGCATCTGCTTCGCCTAACACGATTTCTCAGGCGATGAGGCCGTTTTCGACCGCGAACAGCGTCACCCCGGCGCGGCTGGAGACGCCCACCTTCTGGTAGACGTGTTCCAGGTGGTGGCGGGCGGTGTGCGGGCTGACCGACAGGCTCACGGCGATCTCCTTCAGCGTGAGGCCGGTGGCCGCCAGGCGCAGCACGTCCACCTCGCGGTCGGTGAGCCCCGCCGGCCACGCGCCCCGCGGGGACGGCGCCGCGCTGGGCACCAGCCCGTCGCGCAGCGCTGCCACGCACGCGGCGTCGAAGCGCGCGCTCGCGTTGCCGAGCGTGGCCAGCGCCTCTTCGGACGTCACGGCGGCGCGCCCCTGCGTGCCGCGAAGCAGCTCGTCGTATTCGTCGGCCACCGCCAGCACGCGCGCGGTGCGCGGCAGGTCGGCGCCCCGCACGCCGTCGGGATAGCCGCTGCCGTCGAGGCGCTCGTGGTGCGCGGCGGCGACCGCGGCGATGTCTCGCAGCGCCGGCACCGCGGACAGCAGCCGCAGCGCGAAGTGCGGGTGCATCTCGAGCTGCGCGCGCGCCGCGGGCGACGCCGCGGGCGCGTCGAGCGCCGCCGTCGGCACGCCCACCTGACCGAGGTCGTGAACCAGCGCCGCGCGCCGGCAGAGGGCGACCTCCGCGTCGGGCATCCCGAGGCGGCGCGCGATCCGCTCGGCCAGCTCCGCGGTCGCGCGCGAGTGCGCGGCGGTGCGCCTCGATTTGAGATCGACGAAGTCCGCGAACGCGAGCGCGACCGCGTCCAGACCGACCTCGTCGAGCGTGCGCGGTGTCCCGGGTTCGAGGGACAGCACCGTGGCCGCGAGCGGCGCGCGCGAGAGATCGTCCCACAGCGCGGTCGCGCGCCCGCGCGTCGCGAAGGCCGCCGCGACCTCCGGGTCCAGCGAGCGTCCCGCCCGGCGCGCCACGGCGGCGAGCGCGGCCTCGCGGCCCTGGTCGACCTGGAACACGCCCGCCACCATCGCCGTCTGGGCGACGCGCGCCGCGATCGGGATCGCCGAGCCCTTCATCCGCTGCCGGCCCTTCCCGTTCCAGGTCTCGCAGATCGCGCGCAGGGCGGCGATTGTTCCGGGCGGCATCGCCAGCCGCTCTGCGATGCGCGCGCCGACGTCCGAGCAGCCGGTCTCGATGTCCGCCATCAGGCGCTCGCCCTGGAACAGCATCTGCAGCACGCGCCGGAGGCGCGTCGGCAGCGGGGCGCTGGTCGCGACGTTGCGCTTCATCCACCCGAGCAGCTCGACGGTGTTCTGCGGGTCGCACAGGCAGAGATCGCGCTGGGCGGCCAGCTCGTCGGACGCGATGAACGCCGCCAGCTCCGCGACGCCCGCGGTGCAGCCGCCCTGAAACAGCAGCGACGTCAGGTAGACGTCGACGCGCGCGGCCTCGTCCAGCGCCATCTGATCGGCGATGTGCATGCCGGCGATGCACACGGCGTCGATCTGCCCGTCCGGCTGTCCGCGCCCGAGATCGCCCGCGCGCGCGAACACGCCCAGCAACTCCGCGAGTCTGAATCGTTCGCCGCTGATGGCCCCAGGCTAGCCCAGATCCGGTCTTCGCGCGGTGAATCGCCGTCAACGCCGCCGGCGGCGGGCGAGGCCGACGAGCATCATCGCCGCGAGCAGGAGCGCGGAGAGCGTGGCGCCCCCGTTGCCGCCGAGCGAGCAGCTGAGGCAGCCGCCGGACTCCCGGCGCGATGAACCCCGGCCCAGCGTGGACTGCTTGATGGGTCCCGACTTCTCCCCGAGCGGGTTCTCGACGTCATTGTCTGCCATCTCCCGCTTGTGGCGGGAGCGCGGCGCCATCCGCGAGAGCTCCGCCGTTTCGGCTGAATCGTCCTCGAGATCCGACACTGACTTCGCCGCGTAGGAGTCGGTGGGGGAAGACGCGCTGCCGCTCGCGGCGGGCGACGAAGAGGAAGAGGACGATCCGCCGCCACTTCCCGCGACGTGGGCCGCGTCGGGCTTGCGCCTCAAGATATCGGCCTTGTACGCGCGCGCGTTGGCGAGCTGGTGGGCCGACATTGCGTCGAGCTCGCTGGCCGGTATCGCCAGGAACGCGGTGTAGGGCGTGGTGAAGTTGTAGGCCAGCGCCAGATCGATCACCTCGTTCTCCATCTCCGGCCGCGAACCGCCCAGCGCGATCTCGTCGACGAGATCCTCGACCCGCGCGCCCGCCCACTGCCGCGCGACCCAGGGACGCTTGATCTCGGCGGCGCCGTCGAACTTGATCGAGTGCGCGAACGGGCGGCCGCCCTGCTTGCCCCTGATCGTGAACGTGACCGGCCCCGACACGCGCAGGCGCCCGGTGATCCGCAGCTCGTCATCGACGAACAGATCCGGCATCGTCGGCGGGTAGAGGCGGCTGGTCGCGCCGGCCGACGTCTCCAGCGACACGTCGACCAGGACGGGCGCGTCGATCTGGCGGTAGAGCAGCGAGACATCGCGTTCGATGTTGGCCGCGGCGGAGATGTACGTGAACCGGCCACGCTTGCGGGCGGCCAGGCGCGCGAGCAGCGGCCGGTTGACCTGGTCACCGAAGCCGACGGTGAACACGCGCACGTCGCGCTTGTCCGCCTGCGCGGCCGCCAGGACGGGCGGCACATCGGACTGTCCGTCGGTGAAGAACAGCACCACGCGCGGGCGATGCCCGCTGCTGCCCTGCGCGGCCAGCGCCTGCTCCAGCGCCATCGCCAGGTCCGTCGCGCCGCCTTCATCCATCATCTCGAGGTATTCGATCGCCTGCTTGCGGATCGCCTCTGTCACCGCCCGCGGCTCGGGGTACAGCTTCTCGACCGTGTGGTCGAACAGCAGGATGTTGACGCGATCGTCGGAGCGCAGCCGCTTGACGATGTCGATGCACGCCGCCCGCGCCTGCCGGATCGGCTCGCCCATCATGCTGCCCGAGCGGTCGATGACCAGCGTGACGTCCTTGGCCAGCGTGGCGGAGGCGGGCAGCTCGGGCGCCGCGAGGGCCAGCGCGAAATAAGCGTCCTGCTCCTTGTCGCGGTGGATGTAGCCCGAGACGGTCCACGGCTTGTCGACGACGTGGTAGCGCAGGACGAGCTCGGTCGTCTCCGTCAGCGCCCGCCGCGCGCGCACCAGGTAGCGCCCGTTGCTGAGCCGCTGCACGTCCAGCTGGTGCGTCGGCGACGCGATCTCGCGCAGCTCGCGCCCGTCCCAGATGGTCACCGCGATCTCGCTGTCCTTGCGCGTGACCGGCGCGTGCATCTCGATGGTGCTCGCCCGGCGCGGCAGCCACTGTCCGTAGCTCACCTCGACGCGCTTGCGTTCGTTCGGCTCGATCGGGAACACCACGAACGAGAACACGCCGTCGCCGGTCTCCTCGAGCAGGCCGGGATCGCGGCGCCGCGAGGTGACGTTCCGGTACACCTGCCGGGCCGTGCCGCGCTCGAACACCTCGCCGACGATCTTCTGCTCGCCGTTCCAGTAGGCGAAACCGTTGGCCCGCACGCCGGGGGCGACCCGCAGCGTGTATTGCCCTTCGATGCGATCGCCCGACCGGTTGTAGAACGTCTGCCGCAACCGGGTCGTCGCGTGCTGGCCGTCGATGTCGACGTTGATCTGTTCGTCGACGATTGGCAGCGCCGACGATCCGCCCCCCTCGCTCCGGCCAATCAGCGAGGCTCCGAACTGCGGGGGCGGTGGTGGCTCCGGCCACAACACCTGCGCCTCTGCTTCACCCGTTCCCGCCGCTCCCGGGAACCACGACACCGCGGCCACAATGGCCGCCGCCACAGAACGCTTCATGGCGTACCTCCTGATAAGGATGCTTTAGGCCGCCCCTGCCACCCCGCCGCGCGTCAGGTGACGCTAACACGATTCCCCATAGCGACGATTCGACAAACGGAACGTTCCGCGAAAAACGCTGTTGCCGTTGGGCGGAAACGATTTTCTGGTCGTTGCGCGGTACGGCGCAACGATCCGGTATTCTCATTGCCAGGCTCGGGCGGGGAGTCGAAGGCCATGAAGAAGCACTTGTTTTCGTTCATGTTGTTCGCGCTGGTGGGCGGCACCGCGGCGTGGGCGGTGGCGCTCGGCATCGGCAAGGGGATGCCGCCGGGCAAGCTGGTGATGTTCGGCGCGATCGGCGCCGTGTGCGCGCTGGGCGCGATCGTCCTCGTCGGGTCACCGGTGTTCGTCGTCTGGAGATTGACCGGGCCGCCCCCGCCGCGCGTGCCGCTCGCGCCGGGCGAGGCCGTGCTGCTGGAGCTTCCCGCCAACCACTACAAGGGATGGGAGGCCCGCAGCGGAATGCTGATCGTGACCACGGAGCGCCTGCTGTTTCATGCCCGCCGGTTCAACCTGCAGCGCGACCCCGTCAGCATCGACCTCGCCGCGATCGAGGGCGCCGGGGCGCGGACCATCGCGATGTCCAGGATGCTCGTCGTGGGCGCGGGCGGCACCCGGGCCGAGTTTCCGTTGCGGTACATGGGCCAGCAGAACGCCTGGATCGACGTCGACGAAGTCGCCCGCTTGCTGCTGGCCATGGCCGACGCGCCCGCCAGCGAACGCGCGCGCCTCGTCGACGACTGGCGCAACTCTCGCGATGGCGCCGAAAGCGGTCCGGGCTAGCGCGGATCGAGCACGATCGAGTCGAACCGCGTCCCGAAGTAACCGCCCCAGCGGACGCTGGCGGGCGCGGGCGCCGCCACCCGGAACCGGGTCACGAGGCCGTCGTTGCTGCCTTCGTCCGCGGAGTGCCCCGGCACCACCAGGTCCAGGCACCCGTCGGCGTCCAGGTCGCCCACCCACGGTGATCCGGCCGCGGCAGCGCCCAGCGGGGCGCCCCAGGGCCGCGCCTCGCCCGCGGCGCTGTCGACGAGAAAGAGCTGCTGCTGCGCGGCGGGCGCGAGCGCGGGATCGTTGATCGTGTTGGCGTTGAAGATCACCTCGTCGGTCCCGTCGCCGTTCAGATCGACGGCGACGTCGCCGGCCATGGCGAAGTCGCCCGCCGTGCCCTGCCACAGCACGCTTCCGTCGCGGCCCGACAGCAGGACGCGTTCGGCGCTGGTGTAGTCCGGGAACACGCCGTGCAGGAACACCGCGAACACGTCCGGGACGTCGTCCCCGTCGAAGAAGCCCAGCACCGGCGTGGTGTAAGACTCCGTATCCTCGAGGCCGTACTGCCAGATGAGCTCCCGGGTCGCCCCGCTCAGCGCGATCAGCCGCCCGTCGAAGGTCACGACGATGATGTCGAGCCGACCGTCGCGATCGAGATCGGCCAGCGCCGGAGGCGCGATCACCCCCTTGCCAGTTCCGGTCACCAGTGCCCGCGCGTCGCTCAGGTCGCCGGCGAGCACGCTGGACAGCGAGATCTCCCAGAGCGCGCCGGTCCACGTCTCGCCGCCGGTGCCGAACAGGATCGTCGGCGAGGCCGCCCCGTCGTCGGGAAGCAGAATCGGAGACATGTACGTCTCCTGATGGTCGGGCATGACGCCGACCGCGAACAGGGTCCCGTCGACGGCGTTCAGCACCGCGAGGTGGCCCGGGGGCCGCGCCTCTCCCGGGCGGATGCCGTCGCCGCCCCCGTTGGCGACGAGCAGGTCCGGGACGCCGTCGCCCGTCTGATCGGCGATCACGAACGGCGTGTAGAAATTGTAGAAGTAGTACTCGGGCAGCGGGCGCGTGTCCTCGAAACGCCAGAGCACGTCTCCGCTCGCGCCGTCGACGGCCATGAACGCCTCCAGGCGGCCGCCGACGAACACGTCCTGGACGCCGTCGCCGGTCACGTCCAGGAACACCGGGCTCGAGTACAGCTGCGTGTCGGCGGTCGCGCGCCACCGGACGGCGCCGGTGGCCCCGTCCAGGGCGACGACCTCGCCCGTGGCGGGCATCTCATTTCCGCCGGTGACGATGATCTCCAGCCGGCCGTCACCGTCGAGATCGGCGCCGCGCGGAGCGAAATAGATGGCGTCCGGCTGCGCGTGCGTCCAGACCGGCGCCGGCGCGGGCAAGGCGGCGATGCCGCCGCCTTTGTTTCCGCACTTGGGGGCGGAAGTGGCGTAGGGCGTGCCCTCGCCGCAGCCGATCGCGGCGATTCCCATCGCAGCGGCGATCGTGGCCAGCGTCGGATACTTCGGACGTTTCGGGTCCTTCATGGTGAGCGCGCCCGCGATCGGCAGGCTAGCCCGGCGGGCGCGGCGAGTCACCCCACGGCGAGCCGGCCACGGTCGAGCCGAGACGGTTCTCTCCGGACACTCCTTGGCCAGACCATGGTCCGCGCGAGAGGGATACCAGTCGCTCCGCGCCATGGGCGCGGTGTGCGACTGTCGTTTTTTGTGGTGGTCCTGGCCGCCTGTTCGGGTGGCGGCGGCGGTGGCGGTGGCGGTGGGGCTGGGGCTGGCGGCGTCGCCGGCGACGGTGGCGGAGCCGGCGCGGGCGGAACCGCCGGCGACGGGGGCGGATCCGGCGCCAGCGGCGCTGCCGGCGGTGGTGGAGCCGCGGGGACGCCGGCGCCGGAGCGCTGGCTGATCGACAGCGTCACCACGATCCATGGCCTGACGCCGATGGTGCTCGGCAGCCCCGTGGTCACGTCCACGCCGCATGGCGACGCCCTCTGCTTCGACGGCGACGACGCGGTCGTTCTCGACGATCACCCGCTGGTCGGGCTGGGCGCCTTCACGCTGGAGGCGCTGGTCCGGATCGACGGCGTGACCGACGCGGCGTTCAATCAGCCGCGCTATCTCCACATCGAGGCGACGACCGGGCCCGCGCGCGCGACGATGGAGGCGCGTGTCACCGACACCACCTTCTATCTCGACACCTTCCTGCTCGCGGGCACCGCCAGCCGGACGCTGATGGACAGCGCCAAGCTGCACCCGGTGGGGCAATGGACCTGGACCGCGCTCACCTACGACGGCGCGACCATGCGCCACTTCGTCGACGGCGTGGAGGACGCGAACGGCCCGGTCACCGTCCCCGCGTTTGGACCGGGCAAGCTGTCGCTCGGCGTCCGCCAGAACCTGATGTACTGGTTCAAGGGCTGCGTTCGCGAGGTGCGCGTCACCGCCGCGCCCCTGGCGGCCGGGCAGCTCCAGAAGTTGCCCTGAGAAAGACGGGCGCTACTTCTTCCCGCGGCCGCGCCCCTGGTCCTTCTTGTCTTCCTTGCGGTCGGCCTTCTCCGCCATGTGCTCGGCCTTGCGGTCGGCCTTGTCGTCTTTCTTGTCTTCCTTGCGGTCGGCCTTCTCCTCGCGCTTCTCTTCCTTGCGGTCGGCTTTCTCGTCGCGCTTCTCGGCCTTCTCGGCCTGGTGCTCGGCCTTCCGCTCCGCATTCCGCTGGTGGACCTCCTCGCGCCGGATCTGGCCGGGCGGGACGTGTGCCGGCGGCGGCCCGGACGCAGGCGGTGGCGACGCGACCGTCTGCGCGGGCGGTGGTGGCGCCGGCGGCGGGGGCGACGGTTCGGGCTGTGCCGCGACACGAGCGGGCGGGGGCGGGGGCGGGGAAGACGCCGACGGAGAACGCGCATGCATGCGAACGGCGCAGCCGCCGATCGTTGCGGCTGCGAGCGCCACCAGCGACACCATCTTCACGGACATGCGGATCATCGCAACCTCCTCGGTTGATGTGGGACCGTCGGCCCCGGGCTCGGTGTGCGAAGAGAGGGGTTCCTAGTCTTGCGACGAGCGTCTACGGAACGAACGAACTGACGGGCGCCGGCGACGGCCTATTCTTCTGCAACCGGCGGCGAATCAGCCTCAGGGGCAGGTGCTGGGCATCGTGAACTTGGGGCCATCGTCCACGGCGGTGTCGTCGGTGCAGGTGCTGGTCGGCACCAGCACCTTGACCGTCGCCTCGCTCCGGTTGCCGGCGAGGTCCTGGACGTGGAGCGAGATCGTGTAGACGCGCCCGTTGCCGGCGCCGCTGCGCTCGACGCGCAGCTGGGTGGAGCGGCAATCCGCGCCCACGACGATGTCGTTCAGGGTGCTGCCGTCGCCGATGCCGTCTTCGGGCTCGTCACTGGACACCTTGGTGATCACGGCGTCCGCGATGCCGATGCCGGGCGTGCAGCTGTCGGTCACGCTCTTCACGAGCTCCGCGATCGTGAACGTCTTGTACTTGTGGTTCGGCGGTGCGAGGACGAACGGGCCCTTCACGGTGATGGCCGGGGGGACGGTGTCGTTCACGCTCACCATCCGGCTGGCCATGCCGGTGTTGCCCGACGGGTCGGTGGCGCTGTAGGCCAGCATGTAGCTGCCCGGCATGCCCGTGTTGATGGCGCCGCTGACGGTTACCGACAGCGGGCCCACGCAGCTGTCCGCCGCGGTCGCGCCGGGGTCGACGAACGGGGTCGCGCACTCGACCGTGGCAGGGTTCGGGCCCAGCACGGTGACGACGGGCGCGGTGGTGTCTGCCACGTGCACGCTACGCACGACCGGCGCGGCCTGGCCGCCCGCCGCGTCGGCGGCGCTGTAGGTGACGGCGTAGTTGCCGACGTGGGCGACGTCGACCGTGCTCGACGAGGTGACCGGGACCGGGCCCTGGCACGTGTCGGCCGCGGTGGCGCCCGGATCGGTGAACGACGTCGCGCACTCGATCGTCATGTCGAGCGCGCCGTTCGCCGTGATCACGGGCGGCGCGTTCGAGACCTGGATCGCCGCCGACGACGCGTTGTTCGGCGCCGTGTTGGGATCGGCGGTCGTCGACGTGACGTTCGCCGACGCCACGATGGCGGATCCGTTCGCGGCCGAGCAATCCGCCAGCGCGACGGTCAGCGTGAACGCCGCCGTGCCGCCCGCGGGCAACGAGGCGACTGTGCACATCACCGGCCCGGTGCTGCCGGCCGGTGGCATGTTGCAGGACCAGCCCGCGGGCACGGTCAGCGATTGGAACACCGTGTGCGCCGGGACGGCGGTCGTCAGCGACACGTTGGCGGCCGGCAGGTCGTCGTCGGTCGGCTTGAACGTCGCCGTGTCGGTGTCGGCGTTGTTCCTGACCGTGATCGTGTACGCCACCGCCTGGCCCGCGGGCACCGTCATCGGCGCCGCGGTCATGGTGGTCGACAGGTCGGCGCCCGGGAGCTGCAGCGGATCGACGACCGCCCAGTACGCGTGCTTCTTCTTGAACGAGATGTCGAACAGCAGCGGCCCGTCGACGCGGGTCGACGAGGTCAGCCAGGTCGACTGGTCGGACTTGCCCCAGGTCGTCACCGACTTGAGCTTACCCTCGAGCGCGAGCGTCTTGAACGCGTCGAAGAAGGTCCGGTAACGGTAGCCCTGCAGGACGAACCGGTCGGCCGGGATGTTGGTGTAGTCGATGACCGGGCCCGGGAACGAGTTGCTGTAAACGCTGACGTCCAGCTCGGTGACCGCGTTCTCCACGCCCAGCGCATGGATCGTATTGATTGCGTTGGTCACCGCCGCACCCGACGGGAAGTCGACGTTGTTGTGCATCTGGTGGCCGACGCCGTCGATCGGGATGCCGCGGCTCTTCATGCCGCTGACCAGCGCGGCGATGAACGCCAGCTTGGTCGTGTCGGTGGTGCTG
>Ga0111538_10005651_pt1 | contig 17063 bp, 13 predicted proteins | sample SoiMethybrSBSTD1_FD_79669 | JGI IMG/M metagenome (GOLD analysis project Ga0111538, IMG submission 79669) | Bulk soil microbial communities from a Populus tree surrounding site in Tennessee, USA - Soil MetaG P. TD hybrid SBSTD1 (version 2)... | ecosystem: Environmental > Terrestrial > Soil >...
CATGCCGCTCGAGTAATGCTGCAGTTTCAGGCGCGCAAAGCGCTCCAGTTCCCCGAAGGCGAGGATTTCATCCGTGGCGGCGCGGAGCTCGGAGGTGCTCATCCCCATCACCGCTCCAATCAACAGGATGTTGTCGATCGCATCGAGCTGCGGGTTCCAGCCAAGTCCGAGCTCCAGAATCGGCGTGATGGGCGCCCGCACCTCGAGCCTGCCGCTGTCAGGCTGATAGATCCCCGAGAGGATCTTCAGCAGCGTGCTCTTACCGGACCCATTCCGACCCATGATGCCGACCGTTTCGCCCCGTGCGATCGAAAACGACACCTTGTCGAGCACCTGGAGGCGTTCCACAGGGCGCCGACGGAAGAAATCGAGCGCGTGCTCCCGAACAGTCGTTTTCCAGACGCTGGGAATCAGAAACGTCTTGCTGAGCTCGTGCGCTTCGAGAATCGTCATGTGTCAGACGTACTCCGCGGCGCGCGGGGCGTGGCGCCGAAACACGGCGAGGCCCGTCGCGAAGATCATCGACGTTACCAGCACGAGCAAGACGTGGGCTCTGAGCGTGGGTATCGTCCCATCCACGAGCACTTCACGCGAAAACTGGATGACGGGCGTCGGCGGCCACACATACAGATAGAAGTGATACTTGACCGGCAGGATCTTCAATGGCCACACGATCGGCGCCAGGAAAAACCCGGCCTGGATCACGACATCCCAGACCTGATTGAGGTCACGGTAGCGCAGGAACAGAACGCTCAGTCCTAGGGAGATGCCGATCACAATCACCATCATGCACATCAGATAGAACAGGTAGAGCGCAACGTGCACGGGACCCGGCATCCGTCCGGTCCCGGCAAGTGCGATGAAGAAAACGGCTGAAAACACGGAGATCGTGATCAGGGCATTCGAGGCGGAGGTCGCGACCAGGATCCACGACGGAAAGCGTGCCTTCGTCAGCAGGAAACTTTTTGAATACAACGACGAAATTCCGGTCTTGGTCCCTTCGGAGAAGCAGTCGTAGAGGAACAGCCCGAGCACCAGATCGAGGCGATACGACGCTTCCTGCGGAAAGACGAAGGAAAACACCGAAAACAGCACCACGAACATCGCGGCCGGCTTCATGAGTGCCCAGACGAAGCCGCCGATCGTTCCGTGATACCGCGTCTTGAAATCGGTGCGCGTCAGTGTCCAGACCAGGCCCGAGACGTCGAACGACCCTCCGGTCGCGGCCGAAGCCCGGATCGGTTGAAGTGCCATGAAGGCTGTCGATCAGGCAACCGCAGTGCCACCTGAGCCCAGGCTGGCACGTGAGGAGCCTTCTTCCCAAGGAAATCAGGTGCGGCGCCCGCTCGACGTCGCGACGTCGGAGGTCGCCTGATGAGGCTCAACCGCGATCGGGTGAAGAAGTCCGCCGGCATCCAGAAGAATCTCTGACCGCCGGTCCCGCGATCAGGGCCGCCGGGTGTATCCGTCTTCTCGCAGCGGCCGCGTTCATTCGAAGATCGCGGCTCGTTCGGTCCGCAGCGCGCGCCACGGAATAGCCTCAAAGTGGTACACGATGTGATCGGGCGTCAGGCCCGGCAATTGCTCGTGTCATCGGGCGATTCGGACATCCGTGTCCCCACAACGCACACGTACATCAGGCGAACATGCCTCCGGTCCCGCGACCGCAACCGGATGGGCAGTCAGGCGAGGGCTGCGCATCGCCCACGTGGTCCCCGTCTATCCGCCGAGACGCGGCGGAGTCGGGCGCGTCGCGCAGGAGTACGCGATTCGATTGCGCGACCGCGGGCATGACGTCCGCATCTTCACGCCTCGTCATCCCGATCTCCGCGACACGCCCGATTACGTCACCCCGCTCCCCTCGTTGATTCGCGTGGGCAATGCCGCGTTCACTCCGTCGCTCGCGTGGCGCCTCCACGGATTCGACCTCGTTCACCTGCACTACCCGTTCTTCGGCGGCGTGGAACCGGTGCTGCTGCGGCGAGTCCTGCGCCCGCGGCAAGCGCTGGTCGTCAGCTATCACATGGATGCTGTGGCCGACGGCATCCGAGGCGCGGTGTTCGGGATCCACCAGCGGCTCCTGTTGCCGCAGATCCTCGGTCGCGCCGATCGGGTTCTCGTCAGCTCGCTCGATTATGCGCGGGCATCGTTGTTCGGCGAGCGGATCGATCGTCTTCCGGGCGTCGAGGTGCACCCGTACGGCGTGGACCTGCAGCATTTCCATCCGGGCACGGAACCGGCGCTGCGTGCCTCACTCGGCGGAACGACCGACACGCCGCTGCTGATTTTCGTGTCCGCGCTCGACCCTGCACATCACTTCAAGGGATTCGACGTCCTGATCGATGCGCTTGGCGAGCTCGTCGCCCTGAAATGGCGTCTCGTCGTCGTTGGCGATGGGTCGAGCAAGTCACAGTGCGTCGACCTCGTTCGTTCAGCCGGGCTTTCCGAGCGCGTGACATTTGCCGGGCACGTCAGCGACGTCGATCTATCCCGGTACTATCGCGCTGTCGACGCGCACGTGTTCCCCTCCACAGCGGCCGCCGAAGCGTTCGGCCTGGTCTGTCTGGAAGCGGCCGCGACGGCGATCCCGACCATTGCCTCCTCGCTCGCCGGCGTTCGACGGGTCGTGCTGCACGAAGAGACGGGCCTTCATGTTGCGCCGCGCGACGTGACGCAGCTCAGTGCAGCTATTCGCCGGCTCCTCGAACACCCCGATCTCCGCAGGCGCCTCGGCGCCGCGGCGCGTGCCCGCGCGCAAGCCGAATTCGATTGGGACACGAGGATTACCCGTCTCGAAGAAGCGTACGTCGCCACCATGACGCCAACGAACGTCGCGGCGAGCGTGGCGGCAGTATGATTCCGGCCGCTCCCATGTCGACCGCGATCACCCCCGTCGACGTCTCCGTGGTCATCCCCGTGCACAACGGCGAGGAGTGGCTCGAATCCGTGCTCGACGCTGTGCTGCAGCAAGCCGACGAACGGCCACTCGAAATCATTGCCGTCGAAGACGGAAGCCGCGATCGATCGCCGGAGATCCTGGCTCGCTATGCGGCTGCGGGAAAGCTGACCGTCATCGCAGGCCCGCACCGCGGCGCGGCGGCCGCGCTCAATGCCGGTATCCGTCGCGCGACGCGCCCGATCGTCTGCCAGATCGACCAGGACGTCATTCTGCAGCCACAGTGGATAAAGGTCCTCACGTCAGCGCTCGAGGATGCACACATCGCAGCAGCGCAGGCGTACTACGAGCCGCCGCCGGGCGCGTCCGTGTGGGTGCGCGTCATGGGCCTCGATCTGCTCTGGCGCTATCGACGGATGTCGACGCGCGACGTGAATCACGTGTGTACCGGCAACACGGCCTACCGCGTGAGCGCCCTCGCCGCAATCGGCTTCTTCGACGAGTCGCTCGGTTACGGCTACGACAACGACGTCAGCTACCGCTTGCGCGCCGCGGGGTATCGCCTCGTCATGTGCCCGGATGCGCGGAGCATCCATCAGTGGCGCGATGGATGGCGCGCCTACTTCCGCCAGCAGTATGGGTTCGGCTACGGCCGCCTCGATCTGGTGGCGAAACACCGGCGGCGCGTGGCCGGTGACGATGTGTCGCCGCTGTCGATGATGCTGCATGCGCCGCTGCTCGGCACAGCCCTCGTGCTGCTGGCGCTCAGCGGTGGACTCGCCGTCGCCGGCTACGGCACCGTCGTCCCGCTCGCACTCGCGACGATCATTCTCGCCACCCTGATCGTCGAGCGATTCGTGGCCGGCGCGCGCGCGGCGCGGATCTTCGGTGATTCCGCGGGCTGGTGGTTCGTGCCCGTCCATCTGACGCGCGATCTCGCCTGGGTCGCCGCACTCGTGATGTGGACCGTCCGTCGCGTCGCCGGCATCGCCGCACATCCCTCGCACAGCATGGAACCACGACCGGTCGCGGCGGAGTCTCCGCGGGTGGAGCGAGTGGGATGAAGCGCACGCTGATCGTCATCCCCGCGTTCAACGAGGCACAGAGCCTTCCGCAGCTGATTGGCGCCGTGCGCCAGCACGTGCCCCATGCCGACATCCTCGTCGTGGACGACGCGTCGACCGACGCGACGGCGGCGTTGCTTCCGCGGCTTGGCGTGCGATGGATCCGTCTGTCGCAGCGCCTCGGCACCGGATCCGTGGTGCGAACCGGACTTCGGTGGGCGGCCGCACACGGGTACGAGATCGTCGTCCGCATCGACGGCGACGGGCAGCACCCGCCGGAGCACATCCACCGCCTGCTCGATCCGCTGCTCTGCGGCAGCGCGGACGTCGTGATCGGATCGAGGTATGTCGGAAAAGAGCCGGTCGACACACCGCGGCTGCGCAGGTTCCTCCATTTGCTGCTTGGTGAGGTGCTCACGCTGATCACGCAGCGGCTCGTGACCGATCCCACGTCGGGCTTCTGGGCGTTTGGTGAGAATGCTCTGCACCTGCTCGTCGATCATCATCCGTCCGGGTATCCGGAGCCGGAGCTCCTGTTGTTTCTGAGCCGCAACGGGCTGCGGGTGATCGAAGTCTCCGTGCAGATGCGGACGCGGATTACCGGCCGTACTTCCCTGACGCCGCAGCGGACCTGGAGCGCGATCGCGCGGCTGCTGCTGCACCTGGTCGTCGTCCCGCTGCGGTCCACCGTGGGAGCCAGCCGTGATTGAGCCTGTTCAAATCATCGCGTTGCTCGCCAGCCTGTTCCTCCTCGGGCTCGTGCTGGAGCTGGTACGGCGCAAGAAGCTCACGGAGGAGTACTCCTTCGTGTGGCTGGTCTGCGCGCTGGCACTTCTCGTCGTTGCACTTGGACGGCGTCTCTTTCTCGATCGTGTGGCGCTTGCCATGGGGATCTATTACCCACCCGCGGCGCTGCTGCTCGTCCTGATCTTCTTCGTCTTCGTCGCCTCCCTGTCGTTCTCCGTTGTCGTCTCGCGCCAGCGGCAGCAGATCGAACGACTGATCGAGGAAGCCGCGCTTCTCGACGCGCGACTGCGCGAGCTGACCGATCCGTCGACGACTGCACAGACACGTCAGCGCGATTACGAAACGCGCGACACGAGCCACTGACCCCGGCGGACGGCCGCGCGACACGTGACAGCTTCAACGATTCCGTCGTCGGACCACATTTCTGTGCCGCATGCGTCAACGCGCTGACGCGGCAATGCGTGCGGCCACCCTGCTGCGACACGTAATCCTTCATCAGTGCACACGCTGACCACGAGTGTCGGCGTGCCGTCGCCCTTGCACAACTCCACGGCGGGCGCACGAACTGGCTGGTCCCCCCTCCACTTCTGCGCGGCCTGGAGCCATGCAATCACCCCTGAACGACATCCGCCGCGTCGCTGCCGTCTTTTTCATGTGTGCTGTTGCCGCTGTCCGCGCGGCGTCCGCCGACACCGTCTCGCTGGCCTGGGATCCAAGCGCGGATTCGACGGTCACGGGTTACGTCGTGTACGTGGGCACGCAGTCGAACGTGTACTCGCAGACGTTCGACGTGGGGAACGTCACCACGTTCTCGTATTCGAACGCGGTTGCCGGCCAGCGCTACTACTTCACCGTCGCGGCGTACATCCCGGGACCGAAATTCAGCAGCAAATCGTCTGAGGTCTCCACGTTCACCAACCGCGCGCCCGTCGTGACCAACCCGGGGAACCAGACGACTTCCGTCGGAAAGAGCGTCGCCTTGCAGATCAGCGCAAGCGACCCCGACGGAACACCGATCACCTACAGCGCATCGGGTCTGCCTGCGGGTCTGCAACTGACGACCGGAACGGGATTGATCGCCGGTGCTCCGACGACCGCGGGGACCTCCACGGTGACGGTCACCGCGTCCGACGGTGTTCTGCGCACGACGGCGACGTTCACGTGGACGATCAGCGGACAAACACCCACGGCGCCGGTGCCGGTGTCGCCCGCGGGAACGATCACCACGAGCACGCCGAAGTTCACCTGGAACGCGGGCAACACGGCGACCTCCTACCTGCTGGTCGTCGATGACAGCAAGACCGCCGGACGGATTCGTACGACCGTGACCGCGTCGGCGGCGGGCTGTGCGACGACGACGGTCTGTTCGTTCAGCCCGAATGTCGCGCTCGCACCGGGGTCGGCCAGGTGGACCGTCGAAACGATGACGTCGACTGGTGCGGGCCCCTGGAGCGTGGCGATGGCGTTCGCGGTGCCCGATAGCGTCAAACCAGCGGTCGGCATCGTCGCACCATCGGGCGCCGGATCGACCTGGGAGACCAAGCACTCCGTCATCCAGATGTCGGGCACGGCTTCCGATAACGGCGCCGTCGCGTCCGTTTCCTGGTCGAACAGCCGCGGCGGAAGCGGAACGGCAACGGGCACGACGAGCTGGTCGGCCAACGTGGCCGCGAAGGCCGGCATCAATGTGATCACGGTCACCGCACGTGACAGCGCCGGAAATTCGACGTCGACGACGCTGACGGTCGTTCAGGTTCCGCCGCCGACCTTGATCAGCCCTGCCAGCGGCGGATCAGCCAGCCTGACACCGACGTTCTCCTGGAGTGCCGTGCCGTCTGCCAGCAAGTACGTGCTGAAGGTGACCACGAGCACGGGGGTGGTGAAGGTGCTCACTTCGGTCACACCGTTCCAGGCGGGCTGCGAAACGACGACCACGTGCACCTTCAAACCGTCAGTGGTCCTCGCCGCGGGCGCCACGTATTGGACCGTCGAGACGATCGCGATGACCGACCTCGGCGCGTGGGCCCCGGTGCGGCAGTTCCTGGCCGTGAGGTAAGTGTCATACGCGGAACGCACGGAGCATCGTGCGTTCCGCGTCACTCGTGCCAGCGCAACAGGATGGCGCCACCCGCCGGCACGTCGAATCGGGTTCCGCGAGTGCGCACCCATCGATCGGTTGCAGAGTCGAACTGCTCTACCCGTTGTCCCGTCGATACCGGACGGACCGTCAGCAGCGACAACTGTCGATAGTCGCGATTGACGACGAGCGTCAGCGTGCCGCCGCGCCCATCATCGAAGAAGCCAATAGTCGCCGGTCCGCCTTCGACGGCACGGACGGGTCCGAAGGGCAACGACGGCGCGATCTCTCCGCGTGAATCTCTCACCTCGCGATGCTGTGCGCCGATCAACTGTGTTGCAATCGCGCGGATCTGGGGATTCAGTCGCGACGCCTCGACGTAATGGGCCGTCGGTCGGCCGTTCTCGATCAGGCCGCGATGGAACTTGAAGACATCCGCATACGGCACATCCACCGGTGTCCAGTACGCGAAGTACGAGATGCCTCCAGCGCCGTACGCCAACCCATGAAACGCCTGCCAGGACACCTCGGCCTCCGAGGGATCGCGATACGGGCCGTGCGGCATCGCGAGGAGGATCAGCAGGAAGGGAATCTGTTTGCGCAGGGCCGCGTCGCGAATCAGGGCGAGACTGCGAAAGAACGTGGGCCGGTCCCGATCGACGAGAAACGGGTAATAGTCGAAGCTCAGTAGCGCCGGCTGCACCGTCTCGACGAACCGGTCGACATACGTCGGGTACACCGTATCGGCCGTGCGGCCGAACACGTAGTCGGGATTCAGGTTGATGTAGGCGAGATGCTCGGGGTCGGCGGCGTGAAGACGACTCACGATCGCGCGCAAATCGTCGAAGAGCTCGAACGACGGTTCGTCGGTCACGAAATATCCGCCGAAGGCCGGATGACGTCGGTATTCCTCCACCGCGGCGTCGAGCGCGGCTTCCCATTCCGGTTGCCGGCGAGCGCGTTCGTTGTAGCGCGGATCCGCGATCCACATCTTCAAACCGTGCGTCGCCGCAACGTCGAGCGCATGCCGGTTGCCGGCAGGGGTGATGGGACCCTCGCATGGAGGCCCCACGATCGAGAAGCCGGCGTCGGCGATTTCGCGGGCGCGCGCGTCATCGAATTCCGGCAGCGGCGGCCCGCACCAGAAGGTCGTGATGAACGGCGATGACGCCGATGACGCCTGGGTTGCCGCGACCACCGGCTGCGGAAGCTGCACGCGCGCACGCGGCGCACAGCCGATGACGACGAGGGCGAGCATCAGCGGGATCGTGTGGGTGGCGAAGGCCGCAGCCCGGAGTGAACGCCCCGACGTCGAGCCACGGGTGGACGCGATCAGCACGAGCGCACCCAGGACTCCGCAAATCACGAGCCCCTCCACCGTTGAGAGCACGCGATAGAACGGGTGCGCAGGGCTCGTGCGGAACAGCGGCGTGAAGACCGGCGGGTCCCACCACCAGGCGAGTGCGAGGGCGCCAGCAGCCGCGATCGACCACCGCACCCGATGCCTCAGTGATTCGAAGATGCGAGCCACGGACCTGTCAGCCTCGTGCGTAGTCGGCACCGGGGCCAGCAAGACGCCCCAGGCCGCCCCGAGCGCGTTCAGGACGATGTCGTTGATATCGAAGTAGGTGCCCGGCGTATCTGCATAGATGACCAGGTGCTGATACGTCTCGTCGAAGATCCCGGCCAGGGTCGACATCGCAAAGGCACCTGGCGCGCTCAGGCCCGCCCGCGACAACACCGCTGCGAGCAGCGCGAACTGGGGCAGGTGGACGAGCTCGATGTTGGCGACGAGGAGCCAGTGTTGCGCCGCTGCGCTCATCAGGGCCAATGCCCCAATACACAAAGCGACGCGCCGTCGAGCGAGGGTTTCACGCGCGCGGGCCAGTGCCGGCAGGACGATCATGAGGCTCAGCACCGGTATGGCGACGAGCATCACGACGTCGTACCGCGGGAACCCGATCCGGGCGCTGACGAAATCCGCAACGTCCGAAACGGATTTATGGAGCAGAGGATTGGCGACAACGAGCGCCGCGGCAAGGCCCGCGTACAAACGGCGATATGATTGCTGCCACCCGGTCATGTCACCAACATTCCTGCGCGTTTTGCTGAAGCCGCTGTGCGTAACACTTTACGTCACGGGCTTCGTCCTCCTCTATTCCGGCATCACGGCGGGGGCAGCGGGCCAACGTCGTCAGACGCCCGCGGCGCCGCCGCCATCGGTCGAGCAGCAGGTTGTGCAGGCCAGTTCCGAGTGGGCGGACGCCGCGTCGAAGAACGACGTCGAAGCCCTCGACCGTCTGCTGGCGGATGACTACGTCACGATTCAGCAGACGGGGAACAGTCTGGGGCTGATCGAAAAGCCCGTACAACTGGATTCGGCGCGGAAAGCAGCGGGGGCTCCCACCAAGACCACACGCGCCTTGAGTCGCGTTCGCGTGAAGGTCTACGGCAACGTCGCGATCCTGACCGCGCTCGCCTCCTACGAAACACAGGTCGCCGCGGGTGGCGTGCAACGAACCCAGGGATTCGTGTCCGAGGTCTGGGTGAACACCGGCGGGCGGTGGCGACTGACCCACTTTCAGCCCACCCTGCAAGTGGTTCCGCGGTCAGGCGGGCCCGGGGCACCGGCTCGATGAGAGGGATCGCGGATCGCGGACTTGATTGGCGTAACAGCCATCGACGCGGACGTTAGTCGCCGCCAAGGGCGACTTCCGCGACTCACGATTTCGTCACTGAAACGTTAAGTCGTTGTTCTTCAACGGCTTATTACCCCTAAATCCTGCGCGACATATCGGGACGAGACTTTGCTACAGGAAGCCGCCGAGAAGAAGGCTCTAGCTAACCGTACGACCTCGCAGGGGAAATGAATGAAGAGAACACTTGTGTCCAGACTGCTCATCGCCATAGCCGCGATAGCCACGCTGTCGGCGTCGCCAGCGAACGCCGACGTGATCATCACGTTCGATAACAGCGGCGAAGCCGGCGGCAACGTGAGCTACGGCGGCGCCGGCGGTCCGGCGGTCGGAACCAGCATCGGCTTCGATATCGTCACAGTTGGCGCCACCGAACTGACGTGCGTCGGTTGTGTCCTGAACTTCACCACGGGGAATAACACCCTCGACACGCCTTTCGTCTGGACGTGGGCGGGCGGTGGATCCTTCGTGATTACGGGCACGATCATCGACCCGAACAACGGGAACGTGGTCGTCGCCAGTGGCACCCTGCTCTCCGGCACGTTCTCCGGTCCGGTGCCGGCGATCGCCAGCGTCGGTGCAGGGCTTGCCATTACCCTGAGCGGAAGCGGCACCGACAGCAAGAATGCCGACCTGCTGGCCTATTTCGGGCTGACGACGAACGAGTTCATCTACGCCAGCACGAACATCACGGGAGAAAACTGCGTGAGCATCGCCGCGGGAAACAGCTTCAGCTGCGGAGTCTCCGAAGCTGACGTGACGAACACGCAGCAGCCAGCACCGGAGCCGGCTACGCTCACACTGTTCGGTCTTGGCCTTCTGGGTGTGGGGACCGCGGCTCGTCGTCGCATCGCCAGCCGGAAGTAAGGGCGCGACGGCAGACGGTCTTCCAAGGGGTCGTACAGGTCCCGCTCGGCAGCGTTGAGTCTGTCTCACCAGGCCTCGCTCACACGACGTGAGCGAGGCCTCTTTGCTTTTCTGCGCGCACGTCTCACTCGTCGTTTGCTGACGCCTTACTGAGCAGACGATATCGCTGCGGCGTTGCGCTGGATGCAGGCAGCGGCGTTTCGATCGTTCGGCGCGACCGTCAACGCTTCCCGGCACAGTCGCAACGCCTCCCCTGCATTGCCGCGTTCCGCCTCGAAAGAGGCCAGGTTCAGACGCGACTTCACCGCCGTACTGGCGCGTTGAACGGCCGCCCGGAAAACCTGCATCGCGTCGTCCGGCCGTTCGTTCACTATCAGGCATTCGGCCAAACCGAGATACCCGTCTTCCAACATCGGACGAAGCCTTATCGCCCGCTGATAGGCGGGGATTGCCGCGTCACAATCCCCAGCGGCCCGATATGACTCACCCACACCGTATTGCGCCATGAAGGTTCGCGGCGCCTGGCGAGCCGCGTCCTCCCACAACCGCACCGGATCGGCCCAGACGTTGTTCCTTGCGACCGTGAGGGTTCCCAGACCGACGATGGCGACGATCACGGCGCCGATAGCGATCGCACGCCGGACGCCGGGGGTCAGGAACTGAACGAGGTGGACCCATGCGGCAGCGACGGCCAGAAACAAACCACAGCTCGCCACGTAGACGCGGTGTTCCGCCATTGGCTGCCCCTTGTCGGCGACGACGATCAAAGCCGACGAAGGGATGAGCAGGAGAAGAAACCAGACGATACCGAACGTAATCAGCGGCCCACGGCGCCGCCACGACACTCCCAGCCACAGAAGCGCCGCCAGCACCATCGCACCAACCATGACCCGCGTGTCGAAGACTGACGTGACCGGAGTGACGTCGTGCACGAGCGACAACGAAATCGGAGCGACGAACGACGAGACGTAGAGCGTCAGCACGTGGAGATCCAGCAGCGCATTCGTCCAGTTGATCGTCGCGGACCCGGGGTGTTCCACCGTCACGTACCTGAGGATGCGAAACGCCCCGCCCGCGAGGACGAGGGCGATCAACGGTGCGTGGACCCACCAGAAGCGCTGCCGCGTCGTCCATGCTCCCCGCTCCCCCAGCACCCACCGGTCGTAGGCCAGCAGCACGAACGGGAGCATCGCTGCGGTTTCTTTCGAGGCGCCGGCCAGCGCAAACAGGGTGACGCCCAGAGCGAGCGATATCAGCCGTCCCCTCAAAAGGCCCAATCGAAACGCGTACAGGCTCGACAGGATGAACGCTCCGGAGAGGAGCTCGCTGCGGCTGCTGATATAGCCGACCGCTTCGGTCAACAGCGGATGCACGGCGAACAGCGCCGCCGCCGTAAACGGCAGGAGGTCGTCGGACGAGCCCCGATCCCTGGCGTATGCCCGCGCCAGGGCGAAGAACAGCGCAATGTTGATCAGATGCAGCAACAGGTTCGTCAGGTGGTACCCGAAGGGTTCCAGACCTGAGGACGCATAGTCGAGGGCATACGACAGATTGACGACCGGACGCGTCGGCGAATATCGAATCAGGCCGCCAATCTGCGCCGGCTGGGTAATCGACGGATTTTCCAGGATCTCGGTGGTGTCATCGAAGACGAACGGATTGCCGAGGGAGTTGACGTAAACGATCGCCCCCAGGAGCACGGCCAGAAATGCCAGCACCGGGGCGGTGGTCAATTTCGAGGCAGACGTCATGCGGCCCACATCATACGCAACGGCGTATCCTCTCCTGGGCAATCTTCTTGCTCAATCAGCGGGCGAATCGCGCAACTCGCTGGAAATCCGTAGGTTGAGCGAATGCGTCCAGACAAAAGTCTGGAACGCCACGGGTTTTCCACGCCTGGGTAGACGTGTCCGCGACGAGCGGCTACTTTCAGCTATCGGATTGAGTCGGCAAGAGGGAAGGCTTCCATGACCCGATCGAGGACGTTGTGGTCCATCTGTGTCCTGTGCACCGCGCTCGCACTGACCGGCTGCACCGACCGGGAAACCGCCAAGCAGCGCTATCTTCAGGATGGCGACAGACTGCTCGAACAACACAAGTACGCCGAGGCCGTCGTCCAGTACCGGAACGCGATCAGGCAGGACGCACGCTTCGGCCAGGCGCGGTGGCAGCTCGCCAACGCGTATATGGCCGGCCAGAACGCGGCCGCGGCGGTCCGCGAATACGTCCGCGCGGCGGACCTGCTTCCGGAGCGGACCGACGTCCAGCTCATGGCCGCAAAGATCCTGCTGCTCTCGCAGCAGTTCGATCAGTCCCGTAGCCGTTCGGAGAGTGTGCTCAAGCGTGAGCCGCAAAATGTCGACGCGCTCATCCTGCGCGCCAGCGCGATGGCGGGTCTGAAGGATGTCGATGGCGCCGTTCGGGAAATGCAGCAGGCGCTCGACTTCGCCGGCACCGACAGCCGCGTCTACACGAACCTTGGGGCGTTCCAGGCGATCAAAGGCGATCGAAAGGACGCGGAGGCCGCATTCAAGAAGGCCGTCGAGGTCGATCCGAAGGCGTTCGACGCGCGGATTGCGCTCGCCAACTACTATCTCGCGATTGCGGACAACGCATCCGCCGAACGCACCCTGAAGGACACACTCGCGCTCGACGCGAACCACGTCCAGGCGAACAAGCTGCTCGCTGCGGTGTACATGCGCACGGGACGGATGAAGGAGGCGGAACAGCCCCTGGTCAGCACTGCGAAGACGGTCAGAGACGCCCCTTCAAAGTTGCTGCTCGCGGACTTCTATCTGCAGTTGAACCGGCCCGATGATGCGAGGCCGATTCTGCAGGGGCTCGTATCGGACAAGAAGTCGTACTCGGCAGCGACGCTTCGGCTCGCCGGCATCGAACGAGGCTCGAAGCGATCGGATGCGGCGTATCGCCTCGTCGGCGAGGTCCTCAAGGCGGAACCCCGCAATCCCCTCGCATGGGCAGTGCAGTCCGAGTGGCATCTCCAGGATGGCGATGCGAAAGCCGCACTCGAAAGTGCACAGGCCGCGGTGAAAATCGACCCGGCGTCGGCCCGCGCGCAGTACGCGGTCGCGACCGCGCAGGTTGGGCTCGGCAATCGTCGAGCGGCCATCGACGCGCTGAACGAGGTGCTGCGGCTCAGCCCGAAGATGCTTGCCGCTCAGGTGTTGATGTCCCGGATGCAGCTGGCGACAGGCAATGCGGACAGCGCTGTGCAGTACGCGACACTCGCGCGATCGACGCAACCGGGGAACGTCGATGCCCAGCTGGCGCTCGTCAACGGGCAGCTGGCTAAAGGGCGGGTGCCGGATGCAACAGCAGCCATCGCGCAGCTCGTCGCGCAGTATCCGCAGCTGGCGGCGGTGCAACTGGCCAATGGCAAGATTCTCTTTGCGCGAAACGACCTGACCGGCGCCAGAACCGCGTTCACCCGCGCACTCGAGAACAACAGCACCCGTACAGAAGCGCTCGAAGCATTGTTGCGCCTCGATGCGAGGGAGAAGAGGCTGCCTGCGGCCGTGACCCGTATCGAACAGTACTCGGCGAAGGATCCGAAGAATCCGGTGCTGCGCTATCTCGCGGCGCAGACCTACTCGGCATCGGGTGATCAGGCCAAAACGGAGCAAACGCTTCGTCAAGTCATCGACCTTGCCCCGGATACGATGGAAGCATACGTTGCGCTCGGACGTCTCTACGTCACGCAGAAAAAGCTCGACGAGGCGCGCACGGAGTTCGACCACGCCGCGGCTCGCCGCCCGAACGAAGTGGCGCCGGCAACGATGGCCGCAATGATTCTGCAGATGCAGGACAAGCCCGAGGATGCGCGGAAGCGATACGAAGCCATCGTGACGCAAAGCCAGCAGCGCGCGCCGATCGCCGCAAACAATCTGGCGTGGATCTACGCGGAGTCGGGCCAGAACCTCGACACCGCCTTGCAACTGGCGCAGACAGCCAAAGCGCAGTTGCCCGACCTGCCACAAGTCGACGACACGCTCGGATGGATCTATGTGAAGAAGAATCTCCCGGACCTGGCGCTCCCGTCGCTGGAGGCAAGCGCCGCGAGAGACCCGAAGAACGCGCAGTATCAATACCACCTCGGCGTCGCATACGCGAAGAAGGGAGACATCCCCAAGGCGCGCGCGGCACTGGAACGCGCCATCGCCCTGCAGCCGAACTCCGCGGACGCCACCGCCGCACAGAAGGCGCTGCAGGACCTCAAGGGCTGACGTGCACCAAGGTCGTCTCGGGCAGATCCTCGCCTGCCTCGCCGGGCTGGTTCTGATCGGCGTCTACGCCCCCACAATCCTGTGGCTCTGGGGACGCTGGACGCTGAGCGTGTGGCACAACGCGCACGGCGCTCTGGTGCCGCCGGCCGTTGCGTACCTGTCGTACACGGAATTGAAGTGGCGGCGCTACGGTGCGGTGGTACCCAGCGCGTGGGGCTTTGCGCTTGTGATCCCCGCGTTGGTGTTGCACGTCCTCGATACGGGCATGAACACCGGGCTGCTGTCGGCGTTCTCGATCGTGCTGCTGCTTCCGGGCCTGTCGCTGCTGTTCCTCGGCGTCGAGCGCACGCGGGCGATTCTGTTCCCGCTCGCCTTCATGCTGTTCGCGCTTCCGATTCCACTCTCGCTCACCGAGCAGCTGCATCTGGTGCTCCGGCACATCGCCGCGAATGCCGCCGCGGCCATCGTGCCGATCTTCGGTATTCCCGTGTATCTGGAAGGCACGACGCTGCAGCTCGGATCGGCGACGCTCGGAATCGAGGACGCGTGCAGCGGGTTTTCGACGCTCTACGCAGCGGCGGCCGTGGCATGTCTGATGGCGTATCAGACCGACAAGTGGCCCCGGAAGCTGCTTGTCCTCGCCAGTGCGGCTCCGCTGGCAATCGCGGCCAACGTCCTGCGTGTCACCCTCCTGGTCATCGTCGTGGCTCGCACCGGGGTCGACGTGCTCGAGACCTGGATTCATCCGGCGACCGGCATAATGACGTTTGCGCTGGCCCTGCCAGCCATCATGTGGCTGGGACGCAATGGCCCCGGCGAGAGCGCCGCTCCGAACGCCACAGCGCCCGCGCAGACCGGACAATGACCCCGTTCCGCCTCTTGTTCGTCGTCGGTGCGCGACCGAACTTCATGAAGGTGGCGCCCATTCTCCGGAAGCTTCGCGGGGAGGCATCGCTGTTCCAGTGGCGGCTCGTTCACACCGGCCAGCACTACGACGCCGCGATGTCGGATGTGTTCTTCCAGCAGCTCGGAATCCCGAAGCCCGACGACCATCTTGGCGTCGGCTCGGGGAGTCATGCGCAACAGACCGCAGCCATCATGGCGGCGTTCGAGCCGCTCGTCCTCGATTGGCGGCCCGATCTCGTCGTCGTCGTGGGAGACGTGAATTCGACGATCGCCTGCGCGCTGGTCGCCGCCAAGCTCCGCATCCGCGTGGCGCACGTCGAGGCGGGCCTCCGCAGCTTCGATCGCGACATGCCGGAAGAGATCAACCGGCTGCTCACCGATCAACTGTCCGACCTGCTGTTCACGACGGAAGAATCGGCGCTCACGAACCTGTCAGCCGAGGGAATTGCGCCGGAGAAGATTCATTTCGTTGGCAACGTGATGATCGACACGCTGCTGACGCATCTCGACGGTGCGCGCGCCCGTGGCGTCCCCGCGCAGTACGGACTGACGCCCGGCGGCTATGCCGTCCTGACGCTGCACCGGCCGAGCAACGTCGATGACGATCGCGCATTCGAACGACTGATGACGGCCCTGGCGGAGATCGCACGCGACGCGACGCTCGTGTTTCCGGTGCACCCGCGCACACGCCCTGTCATCTCACGTTCGGCGGTGGCGGCATCTCTCATTGGCGATGGGCGGTTGCAGCTGCTCGATCCGCTGGGGTACCTCGATTTCCTCGGTCTGATGAGCGACAGCCGTGCCGCCATCACTGATTCCGGCGGCATTCAGGAAGAGACGACGGTCCTCGGCATTCCCTGCCTGACGATGCGTGAGAATACCGAGAGGCCGGTGACAATCTCGCACGGAACGAACCGTCTGGTGGGAACCGACCCGGATCGGATCGTGGCCGGATGGCGTGAGGTGCGCGATCAGCATGGGCCCGCGCGCGTCCCTCCGCTCTGGGACGGACATGCGGCGTCACGAATCGTGGAAGTGCTGCGACGCGAAGCCGGTGAACGCGATGGAGCGCCGGTGGCCGACCGTACCGCCGCTCTTCACGAGGTCGCCTCATGATCTCTTACCGATATGCTGCTGCCGTGTGCGTGCTCGCCGTCATCGCATTGGCGCCGACGATCATCCACAGCTACGCGGGCCTCGTGATCGACGATGGTCGCAAGGCGGCGCTCGTCGCAACGGCGCTTGCCGGACATAGCTCGACACCGACCGATCGCAGCGCGACGTCCTGGGCGAAGCGCCGCTTCGACAGCGACGACTGGATGGAGAGGACGTACAGGGACGGCGCCCGCAACGTCCTGCTGACCGTGATCCGCTCCTATGATCTGAAGGCGCTCTACCATCATCCGGAGTTGGCCGTCGCCTACCACGAAGGTCACTCCTTCAAGGCGGAGGCCACGCGTCGGTTCGCCGGCCACGACGCCGTCCCGGTCCATGTGCTGCGTGCGGCTCCTCCGGACAAAGCCACCGTCATGTACGTCCACGAGTTCGACGGCCGCTTCGTCGCGA
>Ga0111538_10005652_pt1 | contig 17059 bp, 11 predicted proteins | sample SoiMethybrSBSTD1_FD_79669 | JGI IMG/M metagenome (GOLD analysis project Ga0111538, IMG submission 79669) | Bulk soil microbial communities from a Populus tree surrounding site in Tennessee, USA - Soil MetaG P. TD hybrid SBSTD1 (version 2)... | ecosystem: Environmental > Terrestrial > Soil >...
GATCTCGCCGGGTTCGCCTCCCTCGAGCATTCGCTGCTCCAGCTCGGCCGCGGCGCCGGTTCTGAAGCGCGTGTAACCTCTGCGCCGCATTCCTGAAGTACCTGCACAGAAGCGCAACCGAGTGCGCTGGTGCGGGCATCACGCTCCCACTTCCAGGAGGATCCATGATGAAGCTCAGGACACTTGCGGCCTTCGCCGCCGCGCTCGCCGCCACCGTGCCGACCTTGTCGGCGCGACAGCACGCGCCCTATTCGGGGATCGTCGTGTTCGGCACCAGCCTGTCGGATTCGGGCAACGCGTTCGCGTTGCGCGGCGGCACGAGCACGCCGCCGGATTACGACCTGAATCCGCTGCTGATCCCGAACGCTCCCTACACGCGGGGTGGCCACCACTTCAGCAACGGCGCGACGTGGATCGAGCAGTTCGCGCGCTCTCTGGCGCTGGCCGGAACTGTGCGGCCGGCCTACGGCTCGGACAGCCCCATCGCCACCAACTACGCAGTGGGCGCCGCGCGCGCCTGCGATGCGCCCGGCGACGAGAACGTCAACCTCGCCGATCAGGTCGGGGCGTTCCTCGCCGACGGCAGCGGCGTCGCTCCGTCCGACGCCTTGTACGTGATCGAGATGGGAGGCAACGACGTGCGCGATGCCATCGTGGCGGCGCTGGGCGTCCTCCAGCGCGGCGGCACGTTCCAGCAGGCGGTGCAGGCGGCCGCACCGATTCTCGCATGTGCACAGCAGGCGATCCAGACCGCGATCGTGACGCTGCAGCAGGCGGGTGCGAAGCATTTCCTCGTCTGGACGGCGCCGAATCCCGGCCTCACGCCCGCAATCCGATCGCTCGGTCCAGGCGCGATGCAGGTGGCGACGTTCCTGACGACGCTGTTCAACACCCAGATGCTGCTGCCGACGGTCCAGGCACTCGATCAGGCATCCGAAGACATCGACATCGCGGTGCTCGACGCATTCACGCTGCTGCAGCAGATCACCGCGAACCCGGCAGACTTCGGGCTGACGAACACGACGACCGCGTGCCTGACTCCGAATGCCGAGCCGTTCTTCTGTCAGGCAGTGGACGATTACCTCTTCTGGGACGGCATCCATCCGACGCACGCCGGCCACGCACTCGTCGCCCACGAAGCCGGCCGGGTGCTGGCGCAGCAGTAACGCGGGGGATGACATGACCACCGTGGTTGCCACACTGGCGCTCATGATGACGCTCTCGTCCGGGCCGAACGCTCCCGGCCAATCATTCGTTGCGGGACAGGAGAATGCTCGCGCTGCTCAAACGGTCGGCTCCAGCGACGCCGATGCAATCCGGCAGCGTGTCAAGGAAGGCCAGAAGGTGCGAATCACCGACGATCAGGGACGGGAGTGGCAGGGCCGCATCGAGGAACTCGCGCCCAACCACCTGGTGCTCCTGACGAAGGACCGTCAGCTCCGTGACGTTCCGTACGCGGCGATCCTCAGGATCGACCGTCCGCACGACACGCTCGCCAACGGTGCGCTGATCGGATTCGTATCGGGAGCCGTCTACGGCTTGCTGGCGGTCCTCGCAGAAGAGAACGCCGACTGCGAACCCGGAGCATTTTTCAGTTGCGGCGATCCCACCGCGGCCGCGTACGTCGTCATTCCCCCCGTCCTCGGCGCGGTAGGGGCGGGGATCGGTGTGGCGATCGACGCAGTCGTTCGGCGAGACCCAACGCTGTTCCGGCGCCGCGATTCTCGAGTGATGCTCGCGCCGTTGCTGGGCCGCGAGGTCCGCGGCGTCAGCCTCTCGGTACGGTGGTAGTGGCCTTCATGCGGACACGCGATTGTCGGTGTCGCGATTGTGATGTGCGGGAGCTATCTCGTTCAGCCTTATTACCGGAGGGCTCATGATCAGTTCAAGAGGATTTGTTGCCGTCACGATTGTCCTGCTGTGCGCGCTGGTGGCGGATGCACTTGCCCAGTCAAACCCGGAGAAGGCGCTCAAGCCCGAGGCCACGGCCGTCCTGGACAAAACGCGGGAGACTTACCGCAACTTGGCCGGCTACCACTTCGAGCGAGTTCTCCTTGTCCAAGAGGGAAGGGAGGATGGCAAGCTGGCGAACATCGCGGAGCTGACGCTCGCGATCGCGTCCGAACACGCGAAGCCAGACAGTGGACTGTTCCTGCCGGTCAACCTCGACCGCTTTCTGGTGCGAACCAAAACGAAGGGGAACGAGATGCTGCAGACGTGCGACGGCCGGATCTGCTGGTCATACACGTCCCTGAAGAACGAGTACATGAAGGGCCAAAGGTTCAGAGATGTGAACACGTCGGTCGGCGGTTCCCTGATGCTGGGCGTCCATCTGTTTGCGTTCATGACGCTGGAGGAGGAGACGCTTCAAGACGTGAAGGTGGCCCGCGAAGAAGAGGTCGAGGTCGGCAAGGGGCGGCGGAACTGCTACGTGATCGAAGGGGTGATCCCTCCTCGACCCCGCCCGCGCCCCGACCAGCCTCCTAGTGGGAGACCCGGGGTCGATTGGTTCCTCTCCATTCTCGCGCTGCAGGGACTGGCAGGAGAGGAGGGCGCGACGCGGTATTCACTGTGGCCGCCGGACGAGAATGCGGCCGGGGTCGGCGAGCCGACGCGGGTCACACTCTGGATTGATCAGAACACTCACGTGGTCGTCCGGACGAAGATGTCCGGGCAGCTCTACAAACTTCGCGGTGGTAAGGAAGGTCAGCTGGTCGAAAAGGTCGCCGTAGCGGTGACGGACAGTTTCACCACTGCCAGAATCGACGGTCCGCCGGCCGACCTCTTCGACTTCATGCCTCCGCAAGGGGCCAAAGAGGTGCCGAACGCGGCGTCACGCCGACAGAAGCAGTGAAGGCTCACTTGGCGGTTGAATAGCGGCTGGTGTTGTTCCATCCTGCAGCGTTGGCGGGCGAATGAGTGGACTCCCGGTCGGAGGAGTCGTATCTCCACCGACCGTTGGCTCGTCGCCCCACAATGCGGTGATTGCCGCGCCTGTGCCCAAAACTGTGCCCATTCGATCGGCAGGTACACAGGAAAGCGATTTGCCGAACTCATTGTTGGTTCGAGGCTTATGGAGAAGGTGACGGTTCTTCAGAAACCCGCCTAGAAAATTCGCCTCGAGCAAGCAAAATGGCGAGATCCGCAAGTACTTGCGTAGCGTATACTTACCGTCTGCGGTGAGGTGGCCGAGAGTCTGAAGGCGGCGGTTTGCTAAACGCCGATCAGCCTGTCGGCCATTCGTGTTTTTCCTGGCGAATTCAATCGCTTCAACGGCTTGGTCGATCAAACGACTTGGCTTCTGTTGCCTCCAGATGCCAGGTTTCGGGAGCTCACAGGGACAACTTCAGGGACACCTCAGCTCGCAGGTGAGCCGCTCACGCGAGCAACCATCCATTTCCACAAGGTGGCGAAACTCGGCTGCGAGTTGTTCTCCTCGTCAATTTTCACTCTCGTGCTGTACCAGATATCTCTGTTCCCACAAGGCGATCCGCCCCGGTTTGAGAAGAAGTACAAGGTCGTTCCGTCGCGTGAAAGAAACGGCGAGCCGTCATCGCAGGAGCTGTTGACCGGACTGGGCAGGCTGACCAGCGGTGTCGGCCATTGGTCGGAAAGCGTTTCTCGGCGAGTCGTCCAGATGTCGATCATGCCCTGACTTCCGACATCAGCCCGGTCCGACGTCACGAACGCCTCCAGGCCATCTCTTCTGATAAAAATGCGCGTGTCGCGCTTGGGACTACTGAACGCCGGGACGAGCACGCCGGCGGTCGCGGAGCCGTCGTCGTTCAGCATGCTGACGTAGACATCGAAATCGCCCAGACCACCGGTGCGGTCGCTGCCGTAGAACAGGTACGCCTGTTCGGTTTGCGGATCCTCGAAGAACGCTGGCGCAGTTTCGTTCCACAACTGCGTATTGAGCACGCAACCAAGGTTCACCGGTCGCTCCCACGCAAGATTCGCGTTCCGGCGGTATGTGGCCCAGATGTCACCAAATCCGCATCCCCCGGAGCGCGTGCTCTGAAAGTACATGACGTGCTCGTTCGCGGACAGGAACGGAAGGGAATCGCTGACCGAGCTGTTGATCTCCGGCCCCATGTTCTGCGGCGTTCCCCACGGCGAATCGACGGATGGCCGCGTCGCGTACCATAGGTCGTCTCCTCCAGACCCTCCAGACCGATTCGAAGTGAAGTAGACCGTGAGTCCATCTCTGGTGAGAACGGCGTACATGTCGTTGGCGCTGGTGTTCAACTCAGCGACCGGGACGGGCGTGGACCAGTCGCCAAATGTCTCGGCCTGCCGCACTGATACGCCAGGAGCAGCGATGAACGACGCGATCAGGCAGAGCAGCGTGACCGATTGCCTCATGATTCCTCCTCTGAATCAGTAAACGCTGCCGCGAGGAAATTCGGACGACCCGCGAGCTCATCCGGGCCTTCAATGAGTACTCGATTCACCAGGACGTCAATCGCGCTTAGAATGCCCGTCATCCGTCAACCGATTGACGGCAGAGGCGATCTCGGCTCGCACGAATGAACACGCTGTGGTCGGCGCGCGTTGGGTTGCTATTCGCATTGCTCGTGCTGCAGGTCGCGCCCGCAGCCGCGCGCGCGGAAGGGGTCGTGGCGTCGCTTCAAACAGCGACCAGCACCGCCGGCGGAATCACCGGCACAATCACGGACGCCAGCGGCGCAGTGCTCTCCGGCGCGACTGTCACGATCTCGGGAACCGCGCTGATCGGCACGCGCACGACGAGAAGTACTTCAGAAGGTTTGTATCGGTTTCCTGCAATTCCGCCCGGAAACTACTCGGTCGTATGTTCGCACCCGCACTTCACGGCGACGACACGCCATGAAATTCATGTCGGCCCGGGGTTCACAGCAACAGTCGACATCGTGCTCTCAATCGAAGGCCTTCAGACAGATGTCACCGTTGTCGGCATGTCGCCGATCATGGACAAGCGGTCGACAGCCATTAGTACCAATTTCACCGCGCACCAGCTCTCGGAACTACCCACGTCGCGAAGTGTGTTCGGAATTCTGTCCGCCACTCCCGCCGTCCACGTGACACGCTTCGAAGTCGGGGGCACGGCGGGTACTGCGGGCCTCTACGCCGCCTATGGAACTGTGGCTGCCAATAGGCCGATGATCGAAGGCATGGTCGTCAGCGGGTTGTTCCCGCTCGGACTGACATTGAATTTTGGGTCATTCGATGAAGTCTCCGTCGGAACTGCCGGGCACGGTCCGGAGTGGCCGCTTCCTGGCGTGCAGATGCAGATCGTGATCAAGTCAGGAGGCAACCAGTATCACGGCTCTGTCTACGCTGATTATGAGAACCGGGCGCTGCAGTCTTTCAATATCGACACCGATCAGATCGAACGCAGCACACAGACGGGTTCCCCACTGCCACGCGACGCAAACCGGCAGTGGAGCTATCACGACATCAATGCAGACGTCGGCGGATACATCACGCGCGACAAGGCCTGGTGGTACTTTTCCGCCCGCGACCAGCAAGCCGCGGCGCGCGCAGTAAATTTTTCGGTCGAACCGCTCGCGACGCGGTTGACGAACTACAGTGGCAAGGTCACCTACCAGTTCACTCCGGAAGACCGGTTCGTCGGATTCGGCCATGCCAGCCGCAATTATCAGCCGACTCGACTCGATCCTTTTGGCCCGGCGGGAAGCGGGCTCACCGCCGCGACAGCGATCAATGAGTCGAAAGATTCGACCACCGAGCAGCTGGCGTGGGGGTGGATCTGGAAGGGCGAGTGGAATCGGGTGATCAGCGACAAAGCGTTGTTCGAAGTTCGAGGCGGAGAATTTGGAGCAGACCGGCCGGAAAAACCGAACGGCACTGGGCTTCGCTTCGAAGACGTCGTCACACTCCTCGTCCGCGGCGCCAATCGCGACTATGAGCAAACCCTCCGCCGCGACCAGCTGTTTGGATCGTTCAGCTATTTCCCCCACGGCCGGCTCGGAAATCATTCGTTCAGGGGAGGGGGCGAACTGTTTCGCCAAATGGAAACCGAGACCTGGAGAAAGAGCTATCCGGGTGACGTGCTGCACGTGTTGAACAACGGCGAGGCCAGTGAGGTGTACTTATTTCAAACTCCGTCGGGATCAGCGAATGGTCTGTGGACTTATAGCGGGTTCGCGAGTGACGCATGGTCGCTGAATCGCCGTCTCACGCTGAATCTCGGGGTGCGTTTCGATCGCTACCGCGTGTTCGTCCCCGAACAATTTCACCCCGCCGGCCGATTCAACTCCGAGCCACAGACGTTCGCAGCGGTTGATAACGTCATCGACTGGAATGTGATCGTGCCGCGCATCGGCGGCATTTATGAACTGTCTCGGCACGGCAGGTCCCTGCTGAAATTCAGCTACGGATCGTATTCATTCGCGCCAGGATCGGACTTCAGTGCGAACGCGAACACCAGCGTGTGGTGGCAGCGCTTTCACTGGGTCGATCTCGGTGGCGACGGTGTGTGGCAGCCCGGCGAGGAGACCGGGAGGGCGCTCGATGCCCGAGGCGGGGCCGCGCCCGATTCAGTTGATCCACGCCTGAAGCTGCCGCTGCTGCGAGAGGTCGGCGCGTGGTTCGAACGCGAGATTCCCGGCGACATTGGACTGCGGACGGGAATTGTCTGGCGCGGCGAACGACGACACTTCCTGCGTCAGAACGACAATCTTCCATTCGAGGCGTTCTCGCTACCGATCGCGATTCCCGATCCCGGTCCTGACCGACAGTTCGGCACCGCTGATGACGGCCGGTCGATTCCTGGGTACGACCTTGGCCGTAACCTTCCGGATCAGTCAAGCAACGTCGTTCGCAACGTGCCGCACTCGGATAGCGATTACTGGACGTGGGACATCATCGCCACCAGGCGTTTCACGCGCCGGTGGTCGATGACCGCTGGGTTCGATCACGTATGGAACCGAGATCAGACAAACACGTACTTCGGCCAGGCCGTCCGGCAGAACGCGTACTCTCTCACTCCGAATGATCTGATCAACGCGGGTCCGAACGGCAGATACGAGTTCAGAACCTGGTCGGCAAAACTGTATGGCACTTACGAAGGACGATGGGGCGTGAGGGTGACACCCTATGTGCGTCACCAGTCAGGTCAGCCGTTTGGACGAACGTTCACGACGAAGCTGTCGTACGGCACTGTCCGCATTCTCGCGGAGCCGATTGGGGCGCGGCGAATGGATAACGTCACTCTTGTCGATTTGCGAGTCGAGAAAGGGATTCTGCTGCCCGGCAATCGCCGCATTGCCGGATTCATCGATGTCTTCAACCTGCTCAACGCGAATCCGGAACAGACCACGAGCTGGTCGTCCGGCACTTTCATGCGTCCGCTGAGCATCGTCCCGCCACGGATTGGGCAAGTTGGAATGAAACTGGATTGGTAGGGGCCATCACGGCAGGCCAAATCGCTTCTCAATAGCGGCAAACCGTGGATCCCCGCGCAGCGAAGCCATCTCCGGCCAGGTCAACAGCAACGGAATGCGTTGTGGCTCGCGATCGGCCGTTCGCTGCAGCGCTTCGAAAGCTCGATCGGCATCTCCAAGCGCGGCATAAATAATCGTCGCGCGATAGGGATACGCGTCATTCTCAGCTGCCAGCCGTTCGGCGTCCGATCGCCTCCCAGCTTTCACATATGCGTACGCTTGATACTGCGGGACGCCTTCGGGCGGTGGACGAGACACTGTCAATGCCCCCGAAGGAACGCCGCGCGATTTCATCGCGTCATAGAGCGCGAGTGCCTCGTTGACGCGGCCCCCGCACGCGAGCGCTCTGGCGAGCACAACATCGGTTGCAGGAAGTTCCGGGTCCACGGCTCGGACGCGTTCGAGCAAGTCGATCGCCTCGGCATATCGCCCGACGGTGAAGTACAGCTGTCCCATTTCCCGCCACACGTCGAGCGAAAGTGGATCGCTCTTCAGCGCGAATTTGAGCAGTTGCTCTGCTTCGGCGAACTTCCGCAGCGGTCGAAGCGTGAAAAAGGAATAGTTCGTGTAGACCTGGCTGAGACTCGGGTTCGACGCGATTGCCGCCTCGAATTCGCGCTGCGAGCGTGACCAATCAATGTCGCGCGCCGCAACAATTCCGACGGCCGCGTGTGCTTCCGCGAGATCTGGATCGAGTTCAAGCGCTTTGAGCGCTGCCGGCCGCATCAGCTCCTGCGCCTTGTCGACCGGCATCCCAAAATAGGTAGACAGCGACATGTGCGCGTAGGCGTCTGCCATGCCTGCATAGGCCGGTGCGAAGTCCGGAGCGATAGCAATGACCTGTTGAAAATACTCAATGGCTTTCTGCGGGCCGGCGATACCTCGGCGACTCACGAGGGCGCGTGCCGCCAGGTAAGGACCGTACGCCTCCGAATTGACATCGAACGCGCGTCGTGCGGTCCCGCCTTGCACTCCGAGCTGTTGGAGGACATCTTGTGTGATGCGATCGCGGACGGCGAACACCTGACCGATGTCGTTGTCAAATGATCGCTTCCAGATTGCCATGCCGGTGGCAGCCCGCAGAAGCTGCACGTCGACCTGAAGTCGTCTTTCTGAACGTCGAATTGATCCATCGAGCACGAAGCTGACATCGAGGCGCGTCGCTGCCTCTCGCACATTCGGCGGATTGTTCTTGAAAGCAAAACTTGAGGTGCGCGAGCGGACCTGCAGATGCTCGTTCGCTGCGAGACTGTTGATGATTTCCTCGGTAAATCCATCGGCGAATTCTTCGCCGCCAGCCTCTGTACTCAAGTTCTTCAGTGGAAGCACGGCAATCGTTGGCGCACCGACACGCGCGGCTAACCTGGCCGTCAACGAAGATATTTGATTGACACTTGACTCTCGCCCTCGATCGATTCGTCGCTCTGCCACCCACCATCCGGCAAGCGCAATGGCAGTCGTGATCGCGACGGCATATTGCAGTGAAAGGCGTAATGGGCGGCGTTTCACTCTCCGGAGGGCAGCCGTAAGCGCGTCGGCGCTGTCGTATCTCTGTTCGGGACGCGAATCGAGCGTACGCGCGACGATCGCCGCGAGTCGTCGCGGCACTTTGTGCCACGTAGTAGCCGTTTCGCCGCGCTCCAGCCTTTCGTGTGCGACGCGCAGCTCGGCGAGACTGCCCGCGTGCAGTGGATAGGATGAGGTGAGCATGCGATACAGCAACACGCCGACGCTGTAGACGTCGCTCTGAACCGTTGCTTTGCCCTCGCGCAGTAACTCTGGCGCGAGATACAACGGCGTGCCGGCTAACGAGCCATCAAATGCCGATTCGCCCGTATCCCAGCCGGTGCCGAAGTCCATCAGCACGACCCGCCCATCCTTGGCGAGCATCACGTTTTGAGCCTTGATGTCTCGATGCAGGAGGCCGGCTTTGTGGACCGCCGACACGGCCTCACATATCTGCACTCCGATGTCGATCACGTCAGATGGCTTTACGGGCGATCCGCGTGCGAGCCGCTGCTCGACCGTCTCGCCGTCGACCAGCTCCATCCAGAGACCAATGGTGTCCGCGATGCGATCGGCACCGTAAATGGTGACGACATTCGGGTGACGGACGCGCGCGAGCAGGCGGCCTTCGTGAATGATCGAAGACGCGCGCGCATCTCCGTCTGATCGCGCCGGCAGGAGCTTCAGCGCGACTTCACGGTCGAGACGGCTGTCCCATGCACGGTAGACGCGCCCGAACGCGCCGCTGCCAAGCGGCTCGAGAACGCGAATGTGCCCCCATGTTTGCAGCGGCGAGGCATCTTCGGTGCGTTGTTGCCGATGGACGTCAGCAAGCGTCGCCAGCACGCGCAGTTCCTCGACCAGCCCGCGCTCGGCATCGTTGGCCGTTGATTGAACCATTCGCCAATCGATGGATGTGCCATCGAGAATGGCGCCGGCCAGTTCGCTGAGACTAGGTTCCCTCGCGTCCACGCTTCATTTCCTCGGCGAGACGCACCAGCGCACGCTGCGCCGCCTTGCGCGCCGCATCGGCGGTTGGTTTGTCGAGCATCATCGCCAGCTCTTCATAGCTGTACCCCAATTCGACACGCGCGATGATCGCCTCCCGTTCCTCCGGCTTCAGCTGCGCGAGTGCTCTTTCATATGCGTCGACTTTCTCACGCCCAATTGCCTGCTCGAGCGGTGACTCACCGGCTTCGATTTCGATGCTGTCGAGACTCGTGGATTCCGGCTGGCGTCCTTTGCGCCGCAGTTCATCCCGCAGCCGATTGAGGACGGCATTTCGAAGGTACGCCTGCAGCGCGCCCACCCGGCGCGGCTCAAAGCTATCCATCCGTCTAAACGTTTTGAGCAGCGTGTCCTGGACAAGGTCCTCGGTATCGGCGAGATCGCGGGCCCATTTCGGAAGCCGACCGCTGGCCCACCGCCGCAGCGGTTGCAGGTGCCGCTCGAACAGCCGCTCGAGAGCCTGCTCGTCGCCCGCGCGCGCGCGTTCGATTAGGGAGAAGGTGGATTCCGGCTCGAGGTGCGCGGTGTCCGATGAATCGGCCGGGTCGTCTGACATTGCCATTCCCGCACGACAGCTTCGCACGGAATTCTACAACCCGCGTCATGAGCCCACTCTTGCCCAGCTTTGGCACGACTGAGCGGGTGAAACCACCGTCTGATTGAACCGCGGAAGCTGATTGTCTAACACACCGGGGCACGCGCCACACCCGCCAGCAGCCGGCATGTGCGGCGGTCTGTTTGAGGCCACTGTTGATCTTCGGAACCGTTGTATTCGATCTAAGAAACCATCTGCATTGAACCTGGAGACCAGGCGACTCAAGCTCGTTAAAACCGTGCCTCGAGCAACCCGAGCGCTGACAACTGTTTACGGTTCTACACTCCGAACGTCGCTGCTCACAGATTTCTATGGGATGAGCCCCGGGCGACTCGGGCGAGCATCGTCCCGCATCTATGTTCTAGGCTGACAGGGACAACGGCGACAATTCAGGGACAATCGTGGGGACAATCTCCTTCGTTCAAACCCTTGCTGGTCGTATACTTACAGGACCGGTGAGGTGGCCGAGAGGCTGAAGGCGGCGGTTTGCTAAACCGTTGTAGGGCCTAAAAGCTCTACCCAGGGTTCGAATCCCTGCCTCACCGCCAGCCTTCGCTCGCGCTTTGCGCGAGCTTCGGCTAGGCTGCGCGCCGCGTCGCGATTGAGTGCGGCGCTTCGCGAGTCCGCGAGCACATCCGCCTCCTCCCAACAGCGCTCGCTGAACAAACCGAACAAACCGACCTAAGCTACCGCGCGCGTCTCACGCCCCAGACGATCGGTGGGCCCACGCACACCATGTGGATGAACAGTTGTGGCCAGCTCATCGAACCAGGCCACCGCGGCGGCGTGTGCAGGTAGAGGCTGCGCAGCCACGACAGTGCCGGCAATGTGCCGTAGTTCATCGCACAGAACACGACGACGCCGTAGAGCGGGCCGACAATCCAGATCGATGCGGTTCGCAGAAAAGAGATCCGAAGGCTGAGTGCGTAGAAGATCATCGTCGCGGTGAGGGCGACGGTGAAGTGCATCGTCAGCCCGATTGCCGCCATGCCGGCGCCCGCGTCGAGCGCCGCGCGTCCCCACAGCGCCGACGCGACACCGCGCAGCACATCCCCCGGCGCACGGCCAGCCTGGATCCAGGCCTGGAGGCACGCGGCTGTAATGTCGAGCACACCGCAGAGCAGCCAGGCCGTGACGATCGCCTGGCTTGTCGAGACCACTGCGTCCGATGAAACCCTTCGCGACAGAGTAGTAGAACTCATAGCGAGGGAGTCTACTCCGTTCACCACCGTCTCACGAATGCTCGCATTGTTCTGGTGTATACGAATGACGATCCGAGGATTGTGGTAGTGTCCGGGTCGTCAATGTCTTTGAGTGGCGACGAGACTGCTGCCGCGCAGAACGCCGCCGATGGCGGCACAACCACTGGTCGCTGGTGGCTCGTCGTGCTGCTCACCAGCGGCATGACCCTCTGTTACGCCCAGGGCGGCACCCTTTCAATCGCCGCGCCCTTCATGATTCTCGAGCTCGGGATCAACACCGAGACGATGGGGCTGATGCTGTCTGCGTTCTCCTGGTGCTACTGCTTCATGCAGGTGCCATCGGGATGGATCGTGGATCGATTCGGTGTGCGACGCGCCTATGCGTTTGGCTTCGGAGTCTGGTCGATTGCGTGCGCGTTGACCGGCGCATTTCGAAACATCGCCGCGATCATGTTCTTCCGCGTCACGATGGGTGTCGGTCAGTCGGTCGCGTTTCCAGCGAGCGCCCGCACCGTGGCGGACTGGTTCCCCGACACTGAGCGAGGACTCGTGAACTCGAGCTATTTGACTGGCGTCCGTTTAGGACAGGCGCTGATCAATGCTGCCGGCGTGGGATTGATCGCGCTGTACGGATGGCAGATTTTCTTCGTGCTCAGCGGACTCGTGCCGTTGTTGTGGATCGTGCCGTGGATGATCATCTTGCGTCGGTGGGAAGTTCATAGCGCTCCCGCTGCCGCGAACCGGGCGAATCGCTTTACGTTTGCTTCAAGCTTCGGACTGCTTCGGCATCGCACGGTCCTCGGAACATTCCTTGGCTTCTTTGCCTACGACTACGTGTGGTTCGTGTTCGTGTTCTGGTTGCCCGGCTATCTCCGCCTGGAACGTCACTTCACGCCGGCGCAGATGGCCTTTCACTCATCTGTGCCGTTTCTCGTGATGTCGGTCGTCATCGTGGTGTCCGGGATTGTGACCGACCGCTTGATCGCCGCCGGGTTTGGTGAGCTGCGCGTCCGCAAGACGTTCATCGCGATCGGTTTTGCGATTGCGATGGCGATCGTGCCAGCCGGCCTGGTCGACGACAACGCGACTGCCGTGTGGCTCCTGGTAATGTCGCTGTGCGGCATCGGTCTGGCGGCGCCAAACACCTGGAGCCTCACGCAGGCCTGCTGCACGAAGCGGGTCGTCGGCACCGTCTCGGGAATTCAGAACTTCGGCGGCAACGTCGGCGGCATCATCGCGCCGTGGCTGACGGGCGCCATCGCCCATCGCACCGGTTCATTCGTCCCCGCGTTTGTGCTGTGTGGTGTTTTTCTGATCGGTGGAGCGCTCGCCTACTGGCTGTTGATGAACGAGCGCGTTGACTCGCCGGAAGCGGAAGCGGCTTAATTACTCGCTTCGCTGTGCTCGCTCGCATCTTCTTTCGAATCGCCTTTTCCAACGCCCCGCTTCGGCGGACGCAGCAATGGCGCGCTGGAGTCTTGAAACGATTCTTACCGTGAACTGTTCGATCGCATCGCCAGCAGGAGAATGGTTGAATCGTGCGGGAGATCAATCGTCATCAACCCCGGCTCGCCGTCGTAATGCAGCGAGCGGATTGTGTCGCCCGCGAGTGGGTCGACAAGAATCCCGTCAAGCGGACCGGCCGGCCGCAGGCGAACGACCGCACCCTCACCCGGATTCCTGAGCACAAGAATGAAGTGGTCATTCGAGCCAAGCGACTGGAGCGAAACGTGGTCGGCCGTCCTCACCACGTTCAGCGGTTCCGAACGCATGCCGGGCCAGTTCCACGCCTCATACAGTTGGCGCACGTGTAGCACGGCGTCGACAGGCCATACAACATCACGCCGAATCGCCGACGCGTCCGCCGCAATATCTCTGACAGGCACGAAGGTGTACCGGCGGTCCGTCAGGTTCGCATAACAGAGGACGCCTGCGGTCTGGCACTCGGCAGGTACGGGGGCGGGATAGCACGGCGACGGCCAGAGACCCGCATTCGATTCGCCACCCGCGATTAGGATTTTTTCGCATCCGCTGGTTGCAACCGGCACCCGCGGCTCGTCGACCTGCAACTGTGTTTCGATGAAGACTTCGGGCAGCGGATTATTCCACGCTGGAAGTCGGGTCCAGAGAAATGTCGCGAGCCACGTCGGCTCGCGCGAATTCTGTGGCACTGACGGATGGAAGGCGACGACCGAAATCAGCGCCGACATCACAGCTGCACTCCAGAGGAATCGCCGCCACACTCTTCCACCGCCTCGCTGAAGCGACGATAGAAGCGGAACCGCCAGCGGAATCAACCAGAGGGCGTATCGACTGAGGCTTGGTGTGCCACCGTGATGCATGTTCGTGGTGCGCGAGAAGGAGAACAAGAAGATCGCAGCAGCGGCGGCTGCGATGCCAAAATCCAGAGAGAGCAGCTGTCCCTTGCTTCGTCGCACGAACACGAGCATGCCTGCGAAGACGACGGTCACAAACAACGGGAAGTTTCCGATAAGGCCGACACTCGGGTCGAGCACAGACGCCGACAACGTTTGAAAGGTCGGCGCGCCGGAACGTGTCTGCTCCAGCAAAAGAGACCACCTTCCGTGATGCGTGTAGGTGTACACCGGGTGCAGCAACGCGAGCGCAACGGCGGCTATGGCGGCGGCAATAAGGCGGCGGTCCGTCAAGGCCGACCTGTCGCGCACACCGGCCGCGACAAACACCATCGGCACGAGGATCGCGATTGGTGGATTCTGTGTTGACGCCGCGCCGGCAGCGAGCATCGCCCACCACGGACGATCGCGCATCAGCGCCAACGCGATCGTCAGGAGCGCGAACGTGAAGACCTCGGTATGCGCCTTGTCGAGCCACCAGACGATGGGGCCGGCGAAGAGCAGGACGGATGCGGCGGGGCCGACTCGCGGATACGCGACCCACAGCGCGGCGCCGAACAGAGCGAGATTCAGGGCGGTGAACGCGAGCGTTGGCGGGACGCCGAGCGCATTCGCGATCCACACGCCGGGCGCGGCCAGCAGTGCGTAGAACCAGAAATGCAGGAAGACACGACCGCGCTTCACATCGCCGGCCGTCGAACTCCAGATGTCCCAGTTCGCAAGAGCCGGATCGAATCGCGCGAGCTCCATCTGAACGTAAGGAATGTCAGCAGGCCGGAAGGCGGGACCATGAAAGGATGCGAACTCGATCGCTTGAGCCAGATACTCACGGCCATCACCGACGAGCCGCTGCGGCGACCCGGCGATCAGACAAGTAGCCAGGGCCCCTGCCAGGATCAGCGTCTGCCCTCGACTCATCGTCCTCGCACTCTACGCGATCGCAAACGCAAGAAGGTAGACATTGGTCGCGGCAAGCAGGAGCGCCATCAGCACAGCGGCAGCGACTCCCAGACGCGGCGCGCGTCGCCAGATATACGCGAGACCGCTCACGGTGTAGACGACGAACGGTGCGGCGAGAAACAACAAGTACTTGGTCTTCAATGCCCAGGCTTCCTGCGACATGAACCACCAGGCGTAGGCGGAAACGGCGACAAGACTGATGATCGCGAGAGGTCGGAACAGCCGCCGGCGAATTGTCACGACGAAGCCGACAACCGCCAGCAGTTCTGGCACGAATCCGAGCAGAAGGACCGCGGCGATCACACCAACCGAGATTCGCTTGCGCGGATACGGGTGAGACGGATCGCCGTGACGATCGGGCTCGGAGAAAAAACTCATGTCGCTCCACGCGAGCGCATGCAGTGTGGTGAACACACTGTCATACACGGGAAGATCGGTCAGCGCACCGCGGGTCGAGCGTGGACCGAAGACATGCATCAACTCCGACATCCGAAGCGTCGTGAACTCGTAGTGATGACCGACGGCGCGGTTCCCGCTGAACGAAAATCCCTGCTGCGCCGATCCGTTGGCATGGAAGAACGTGGCGTAATGTCGATAGTTGTCGACATATTTCCACGCACCCACAGCGAGGCAAAGCACGACTACGATCGTGGCGCTCCTTGCAGCCAGTATGCGACGGGGCCCGAACACGATCCGGATGGCGAAGAGAATCACAACGGAGACCAGCGCGACGAGTCCAGAGTATTTCGTCGCCGCTCCAAGTCCTGCCAGCAGGCCGAGGCGCACGGCGGCCGTCACGCTGCCGGGCCCGGTGAAGTCACGGGTGAGGTAATAAATAAATGCGCTGAGAATCGCGGTCAGGACGACATCGGCTTCCGCACCATACGAGCTGATGAACAGGACGGGAAGCGACGCGAGCAGTGCAACACCGAGAATCAGCGAGCCGCCGCGGCAGCGAAACAGGCGCAGCAACCGATAGCCGTAATAGATGGTGATCGCGGACGACACGAGCGCCAGGCCAGCGAGCCACCGAAGACCATGGGCATCGCTCGTCGCGGAATCCGGCGCGGTCGAGCGTCCGAAGGCGTAAAGCGGCAGCCCTGCGATGTAGAAAAACGGCGGATGGTAGCACTGCCAGCAGTCCGTCGATGCCGGCAGATGTCCCGTCTGCCACAGGATCCGAACCCCGTCGTGGTAGAAGTCCCAGACGTAGCCGAAGGACGTGGGTGAGCATGCGACGAGCAGTCCGCGCAAAACCGCGGCAGTCACCAGGATAGTAATGAGGCAGGTTCGCTCGTGTGCACGGAACCATTTAGTCGTCAATCCGCGCGACCGCTCGAGGGTTGCGTCGTGCGTCACCTGGCTGCGGTCGTTTTTACCAACTGAGGCGCCGCCGCCTGCACTTTTCGTACTGCCTGGGCGATGTCCTCCATGTCCTGCCGTGGCCCGAGCAGCATCGTTTGGACAAGCCACACCGCTTCGGTGCAGAGCCGATCGTTCTGCGGACACTCATTCTGTGCCCGCCATTGATCGAGGCGCGCTTTCGTGTAGATGGTCCGGAACCCCGGCGCGGTGAACGCATCCTCCAGGAACGGTTGTTTGTTGAGCGGGGTGTAGCCGGCCTGCGCAGGAATACCCTCAGCGGCGAGCGCCTTGAGAAATGCGGCCCTCGGCAGACCCGCAAAACGGCTCGCGTCGTAGCGGAACATATATAGATGATAGGCATTGCGCGTGCAGCCTTCGTACATGCGCGCGGGCGTAATGCCGGGAATCTGACTCAGAAGTTTGGTGAGGTGGGCAGCGTTGGCGTCGCGCGTGCGCGCCTGCTCCTCGAGCCGCGTCATTTGCGCGGTCAACAGGGCCGCCTGGAATTCCGTCAGGCGTAGATTCGCACCGATGTTGCGATATGAAAAATCGTCGCCGGTATTCTGACGGCCGCGGCTGTTGTTGTGGGCGCGATAACAC
>Ga0111538_10005653_pt1 | contig 17057 bp, 13 predicted proteins | sample SoiMethybrSBSTD1_FD_79669 | JGI IMG/M metagenome (GOLD analysis project Ga0111538, IMG submission 79669) | Bulk soil microbial communities from a Populus tree surrounding site in Tennessee, USA - Soil MetaG P. TD hybrid SBSTD1 (version 2)... | ecosystem: Environmental > Terrestrial > Soil >...
GGCCACGCTCGGTGCCGTCTTGATCGGCGCGCTGGCCGGCGCATGGGCCGGCTATCGCGGCGGATGGGTCGACGACGCGATCATGCGCGTGGCGGATTTCGTGCTCGTGCTGCCGGCGATCTACGTCGTCCTCGTCCTGCGCGCGGTCCTGCCGCTGGTGTTGCCGCCGTCCACGGTGTTCATCCTGGTGGTGTGGATTTTTGTGGCCGTCGGCTGGCCGTTCGTCGCCAAGGGCGTGCGCGCGATCGTCGCGGTCGAGAGAAACCGCGAGTACGTGCAGGCCGCGCAATCGCTCGGCGCCGGACCGCTGCGCATCCTGGCCGTGCATCTGATCCCCGCATGCGGTGGCCACCTGCTCGTGCAGGCCACACTGTTGCTGCCGGCATTCATCCTTGCCGAAGCCACGCTCTCGTTTATTGGTCTCGGTTTCCCGGACCCAGTCGCGAGCTGGGGCACGATGCTCGCCGGCGCCGGAAATTACAACGCAGTCGCAAGATTTCCATGGACGCTCGCACCAGCCGTCGCAATTTTTGCGATCGTGCTCTCGACGAATCTCCTCACCTCACAGCCAAGCCCGCGCAATCGCTGATAAAATCCGGCGGATGCACAAGTTCGCCGGTATCTATACGCCGCTCGCGACGCCGTTTGCCGCGGACGCCAGCCTCGACGCGCGCGCGCTCGCGCGAAACGTCGACAAGTACCTGAAAACGCCGTTGACGGGCCTGGTCGTGCTCGGCTCGAACGGCGAGGCGCCGCAGCTCGACGAAGACGAGGCCGATCTGGCGATCAAGACGGTGCGCGACGCGATGCCGAAGGATCGGCCGCTGCTCGCCGGAACGGGTCGCGAGTCGACGGCCGCCACGATCGCCGCCACGAAACGCGCCGCCGATCTCGGTGTCGACGCGGTGCTCGTGCGCACGCCGTCGTTCTACAAAGGCCAGATGACGACCGACGTGTTCGTGCGTCACTACAACGCCGTCGCCGATCGATCGCCAGTCCCCGTGCTGCTCTACAACGTGACGATGTATACCGGCGTCAACCTGCTGCCGGATGCGATCGGCATCCTCAGCCGCCATCCGAACATCGTCGGCGTCAAGGAAACCAACAGCGACATGGTGCAGTTCGGCGAGTACCTGTCGAAGGCCGAAGAGGGATTCACGGTGCTCGCCGGATCGGGCGCCACCTATTACTCGGCGCTCGCGCTCGGCGCGCATGGCGCGATCCTCGCCGTTGGCGGCGTCGCGCCGAAGTTGTGCGCGGACATCTTCAATGCCGTCCGCGCCGGCCGCTTCGAAGATGCGAAGGCGATGCATCGCCGGCTGGCGCCGTTGTCGAAACTCGTTGGCGCGCAGTACGGCGTGCCCGGATTGAAGGCGGCGATCACCCTCTGCGGATTCGAAGGCGGGCAGCCGCGTCCGCCGTTGCAGCCGGTGCCGCAATCCGCCGTCGATGCCATTCGTGCCGCGCTCGCGGAATTGAATCTTCTCGAGACCAGTGATGTTGCCCGCTAGCGAACGAATCCTGCTGGGCCCAGGCCCGAGCCTGATGTCGCCGCGCGTGATGAAGGCGCTCGGCGCGCCGATGCTCAGCCACCTCGATCCGCAGTTCGTCGAGATCATGGACGACGTGCGCGCGCGCCTGGCGCGCGTGTTCCAGGCGCCGGACGGTTCGTTTGCGTTCGCGGTGTCCGGCACCGGCACGTCGGCGATGGAAACCGCGATCGCGAATCTGATCGCGCCCGGCACTCGCGTGTTGTCGGTTGTGACCGGATACTTCGCCGATCGGCTTGCGCAAATGGCGACGAGATACGGCGGGGAAGTGAGACGCGTCGAAGCGGAATGGGGCCGCGCGATCGATCCCGAACAAGTGCGCAAGGCCTTGAGAGAATCGGGCGCTGATGTCGTGACGATCGTCCACGCGGAAACATCGACGGGCGTGCTGAATCCGGTGAAGGAAGTCGCTGCGATCGCGCGCGAGCATGGCGCGCTCGTGATTGTGGATGCGGTCACCTCGCTCGGCGGCATGCCGCTCGATGTCGCGGGTTGGGGACTCGATGCGGTCTACAGCTGCAGCCAGAAATGTCTCGGCGCGCCCTCGGGCATGTCGCCGATCGTGTTCTCGCCGCGCGCGCTCGAGAAGAAGGTCGCGTGCCGCAGCTTTTACTTCGACGTGGCGCTGCTCGAAGACTACTGGGTGCGCCGCAAGTATCACCACACGATGTCGGCATCGCTGATCTACGCGCTGCGCGAAGCCCTCGCCGGCGTTGAAGAAGAAGGATTACAGGCGCGATGGGCGCGCCACGAGCGCAATCATCTTGCGTTCGTGAAGGCGCTCGATCGCCTGGGCCTCTCGATCCTGCCGCCGCCGGCCGAGCGCCTGTGGACGCTCAATGCGGTGAAGGTGCCGCAGGGCGTTGATGACGCCGCGGTGCGGAAATACCTGCTGCAGCATCACAACATCGAGATCGGCGCGGGCCTCGGGCCGCTGGCCGGCAAGGTTTTCCGCATTGGCCTGATGGGGACGAGCTCGTCTCAAGAACTGGTCGATCTGCTCGCGGGAGCCCTCGAAAAGGCCCTGAATTCGCTGGTACAGGGGTTGCACAAGTCGGGCGCATGAGAACCGGCTCCTGCATCCTGCTTGCGGCAGCCCTCGCGCTGTCCGCCGCCTGCGCGACCAACCCGGTCACCGGCAAGAAGCAGGTCTCGCTCCTCAGCGAAGCCGAGGAGCTCGCCATCGGTCAACAGCAGGACGCCGAAATCCGCCGCGAGATGGGCGTTTACGACGATCAAAACCTGCAGCGATACGTCAGCGATATCGGACAGGCGATCGCGCGCAACTCGCATCGGCCGAACCTGCCGTGGTCGTTCACCATTGTCGACAGCCCGGCGATCAATGCCTTCGCGCTGCCGGGCGGCTACGTTTACGTGACGCGCGGCATCCTCGCCTACCTTGATGATGAATCCGAGCTTGCCGGTGTGCTTGGCCACGAGATCGGTCACGTCACCGCGCGCCACGCGGCGCAGGCCTACACGCGTCAGGCGGAAGCGAATCTCGGCTTGATGATTCTCAGCATCTTCGTGCCGGGCACGCAGCCATTCACCGATCTCAGTGCCACCGGTCTCGGGGTGTTGTTCCTGCGGCATGGGCGCGAAGCCGAGCTCGAAGCCGATCGGCTCGGCGTCGAATACGGCTCCGGCGCCGGCTACGATCCGGCCGGCGTGCCGCGTTTCCTCGCCACGCTCGCGCGCGTCAGCGCGCTCAGCGAGCGCGGCATGCCCAACTGGTTGTCCACGCATCCCGATCCTGGATTGCGCGTCACCCGTGCGGAGCCCGTCGCGAACAAGTTCGTGTCGGCCGACGCGAAGAAGGTCAATCACGATCAGTATCTCGAGCGCATCAATGGACTCGTCTTCGGCGATAACCCGAAAGACGGCATCGTGCGCGGCAACGAGTTCCTGCACCCGCTGTTGCGGATCGGCGTGAAGTTTCCTGATGGATGGGAGCTGACGAATACGCCGGAAGCGGTGATGGCGCAGGAGCCGGGCACGCAGCACTTCATGGTGCTGCAGCAGGTGTCGCAGCCGCTTGGCCAGGGCTACCGTCCGCAGACGGCGCGCCCGATCGCCGACATCGCGATCGAGGCGATGAAGAAAGCGGGCTACTCGTCCGTGGATGGCACGATGCAGAAGATCAACGGCAGCGATGCCTATGTTGGCCTGTATCGCGGCAACGCGAAAGACGTCGGCAAGGTGATGATGCGCGCCGCTCACATCTCCATCGGCCGCGAGCTCTACGTTGTGGCGGGCTTCGCGCCGGAAGCCGAGTTCAACGTCGTCGATCGGGACATCCAGCCGGCGATGCGGACGTTCCGCCAGCTGTCGATGCAGGAAGCGTCGAACGTGCGCCCGAATCGCGTGGACTTCTACGTGGTCCGCCAGGGCGATTCATGGCAATCGATCGCCGCACGGCAGAGCAAGGGCTTCGTCAACGCCGCGACGCTCGCGATCATGAACGATCACGAAGTCAGCGTTCAGCCGCAGCCGGGGAATCGCATCAAGATCGTCGTCGAAGGGTAAAATCAGTGGGTGAGCGCCGCGCGAGCATCGCGATCGATCTTGAGGACGATCGCCAGGGGTGTCGTGCTCGCCGCCCTGCTGCTGTTCAGCTACGTCGCCTACATCTACCTGACGCTGCCTGACGTCCGGCCGCTCGCCAAGGAAAATCCCACGACGACCGCGTTCATGCAGCTGCGCATCGACGAGGCGCGCGCCCAGGGCCGCAAGTTTTCGATCCGTCATCAATGGGTGCCGTACTCGCGGATCTCGCCGCTGTTGAAGCGCGCCGTGATCGTCACCGAAGACGCGGCCTTCTTCGATCACGACGGCATCGATCTCAACGAGATCAAGGCGTCGCTCGAAAAGAACTGGGAGGAAGGGAACTTCCTGCGCGGCGCCAGCACGATCACGCAGCAACTGGCGAAGAACCTCTATCTCTCGCCGTCGCGCAATCCGATCCGCAAGGTCAAGGAGCTGCTGATCACGCGGCGGCTCGAAGCCGCGCTCAGCAAGCAGCGCATTTTCGAGATCTATCTCAACATGATCGAATGGGGAGACGGGATCTTCGGCTGCGAAGCGGCGGCGCGCGCGTACTTCGGCAAGTCGTGCGCGAACCTCGATATCCAGGAAGCGGCGCTGATGGCCGGCGCGATCATCAATCCGCGCGAGCACAGTCCCGCGCGGCCGACCAAGCGGCTGCTGCGGCGTCAGCAAATCATTTTGAGAAGGATGCAGTACAAACCGCCCGCACCCGCTGCGCCCGCGCCGCTCAATGAGTCGGCGCCGATCGAGAATCCGGTGATTCCGGTGCCGTCGCCGTTTCCGACTCCGCCGCCGTCGAACACGAGCGGCAACGGCACACCGCCTAGCCCGCCCTCTTCGCTTCCGCCCATGCGCTGACGCGCTTCGGCGGGACGCCAATCAGCCGACGCGTTTGGCGCCGATGAATCGGCTCGCCCAGTACTGCTGGCTCAGACTTTCGACGCGCACCACACCGCGCTCGCTCGGCGCGTGGATGAATTGATCGCCGCCGATCACGATGCCGACGTGTGACGCGCCCGGCGCGACCGTAGAAAAAAACACCAGGTCGCCTGGTTCCAGCCGGTCGCGATCGACGTTCTTGCCAAGGCGAAACTGATCGCGGACCTGGCGCGGCATCGCGACGCCGTGCTGCTCGTAGACGTAGCGCACGAAACCGCTGCAATCGAATCCGGTTGGATCCATGCCGCCGTCCTTATAAGGCGCGCCTCGCAGCGACAGCGCAGTGCCGGAGAGCGCGTAGCCATCCGAGGCGCCGCGCCCAGGCAGAACGGGATTCGATCGTCCGGGCGCCGACGGCGGTGGCACCACCGGAGCGGCCGGCGGATTGGACGCGACGGGCGGCGCCGATGGATCGGCGGGCGCGGGAATCGCCGTCGATCCGCCGCCTCCGGGGATCGGGAACGGCCGCGGCGTGTAGACGGCGCCGGTGCTCGCGCACGCGGCCAGCGAGCTCGCGACCATCACGATGACGACAATGCGGGCCTGTCCGCCGTAGCGCAGCGCGCGTAGGTGGATCATCGACATCGAGTATCGGCGCTCGTTGCCGAATTGTGTAGTCCTGCGCGATTCATGGCACAATACCGCGTAAATGGAGCAAACGCTCCTCCTCAACGCAACCTACGAACCGCTGAAAGTCGTTCACTGGCAGAAGGCGGTGACGTTGTGGTGTCAAGGGAAGGTCGAGATCATCGCGTCTCACGACCGCGAGGTCCGTGCCGTCTCCTTTTCCTTCAAGCTGCCGTCCGTCATCCGGCTGTTGCGCTACGTCAGGATAAAAAAACGCTTCGATTATGTGCCGTTCTCGCGAGCAAACATCTACGCGAGAGACGAATACACCTGCCAGTACTGCGCCGACGCCTTCCCCACCCCAGAGCTCACGTTTGATCACGTGATACCGGTGTCGCAGGGCGGCCGCAAGGACTGGGAGAACATCGTCACCTGCTGCGTGTCCTGCAACCGGCGCAAGGGCGGACGCACGCCGGAGGAAGCGCGCATGCGGTTGATCCGCCCGCCCCGGCGCCCGATGTCCGCGCCGGTGATCCGTATCACCATTGGACTGAGAAGCGCGCCGGAAAGTTGGCGCGATTACTTGTACTGGAACCTCGAGCTCGACGAGGACGACGGCTAATAGGTCGCGAGGCTGGCGCCTCGCGACGGCAGCCTTGCTTACCCGCCTCCGGCGGGGCCGGACGCCTTGAAGGCCGTGAGACACTGAGTCGAATCGATGGATGCGCCTTCAAGACGTCCGGAACTCACGAGCCTCGAGCCGATTCGCGTCGTCGAAGGCGGACGCTTATGGCTGCGCGGCGACGGTTTTCCCCAACCTGAATCCACAGCGGACCTCGTGACCATCGGCGGCGTGCCGGCGCGGATGGCGTTTGCCGCGCCGGATCGCATGGCGGTCGTCGTGCCGCCCGGTCTCGATGGCGGCGAGTCGCCGGTCAAAGTCGCGTGGCTGCCAGGCGCCACGTTGTACGCGCGCGTCGGCACGCTCCTCGCGACCGGCTTGCATCAGGTCGACAATCCGGTGTTCGGCGCGGATGGCAATCTCTACGTCACCTACAGCGGCACGCGCGGTCAGGAAGCCACGGTCTCGATTTTCCGCATCACCAAGAACGGCGCGCGCGAGCCGTTCGTACACGGTCTCGTCAATCCAACCGCGATGGCGGTCGGTCCCGACGGGCTGCTGTATGTATCGTCGCGATTCGAGGGCCGCGTCTATCGAGTGTTCGATGACGGCCGCTACGAGGTGATGGCGTCGGATCTCGGCGTCGCCTGCGGCCTCGCATTCGGCGCCGACGGATCGCTCTACGTCGGCGATCGCGCGGGCAGCATTTTCCGGATCGACAAGCGCGGCCGCACGGAAACGTTCGCGAGCATCCCGCCGAGCATTGCCGCGTTTCATCTCGCCATGTCGCCGGGCGGCGATATTTATGTGTCCGCGCCCACGCTCGCTTCGTACGATTCGGTGCGCCGCGTCGACATCGAAGGCGGCGTGCACCCGTTGAACGTGCCGTTCGGACGGCCGCAAGGACTGGCCTTCGATGCCAACGGCGTCCTTCACGTCGTCGAAGCGCTAGCCGGATCGAGCGGCGTCTATGCGATCAGGCCGAATCGCGATCCCGAATTGATTGTTGCCGGCGCGGGACTGGTCGGCCTGGCCTTTGGTCCGGCCGGAGAGATGGTGGTCGCCTCGAGCGATTCGGTCTTCTCCTTTCCCTCTGCATGATCCTCGTCGTCCTCGGCGTGCTGCTCGCCCTGGCGGCCGTGTCGCTCGGTCTTCGTACCACGTCGCTGTTGATCCCGCGCGTGCATCCGCTGCTTCGATTGGCGGTGTCGAGTGCCGTCGGAACCATCCTGGTCCTCGCCACGCTGCAAATCTGTGATCGCTATCGCGTGCACGATCTGGGACTTGGCCTGTTGCTGTCCCTCTCGCCGGTCGGCCTGTTCGATCTGGCGAAGTGGTGGTTTCACAGAAAAAAGTTAACCGAGCCGTAACGTCGGCGATCAAAATGAAGATGTTCCTGCTCGGCATGTCTTCGAAAGAGATCTTCGCGGACGCGTTTCTCGAGGCGCCGAAGCCCAAGTAAGATCGCGCGCGTGCCGGGGCCATCAACGTGGCTGATCGAAAACCGCGACTTGCTTCCGCGCGGCGGGCGCGCGCTGGACATCGCGTGCGGCCAGGGCCGCCATACGCTGCTGCTCGCCAACAACGGTTTCGAGGTGCGCGCGGTCGATCGCAATCCGGAGGCGATCGAACGCCTGCGCCAGATGGCGGCGACGCTCGGCGTGCACATCGCCGCCGCGGTTCTCGATCTCGAAACCGATCCGCCGCCCGATCTCGGATCGCGCGAGTACGATCTGATCGTCGGATTCAACTATCTTCACCGTCCGCTGTTTCCGATGCTGCGTGACGCGGTCAAGCCCGGTGGCCGCGTCGTCTACGAGACGTTCACGAGGCGGCAGGCCGAGCGCGGGCATCCTCGCAATCCCGCGTTTCTGCTCAACGAGGGCGAGCTCGTTGAGCTGCTGGCGCCGTTCACGATCCTGCGATCGCGTGAAGGCGAGATCGACGAGCGTTTCATCGCGTCGATCGTCGCCGAGCGTCCAAGATAGAAGCGAGCCCGGCCCCAGGGGAGGCCCGAGGCCGGGCTCGCGAGCCGCTCGCTTACTTCGGCGGCGGCGGAACCAGGCAGAAGATCGGCGCCGACGTGTTGCCGGAGCCATCCGTGGCAATCAGCTGCATGTCGCCCTTGCCCTTGATCTGCCACTGCACCGCACCGGGCCCTGGCGAGGCCGACGGCGTGGCGCCGTTCGCCTCTGTGTACTTGATGTTTGTGTTGTTCGCGTACGGGCCGAACGTGGTGCCCGTTCCGCTATCGATCACGAAAAGCTGCGGGTTCGGATCCACGGCGTCGGTGGCGAGCAGCCGCCAGTAGCCGTCTTCGTTCGTTCCCTTCGGTTCCTGGCCGGCGGGATTCACGCCCGGCACGCAGGACGTCACGGGCGGCGTCGTATCGACCCACCGCTTCTCGACGACGACCGTGCTGATGTTGCCGCCGATCGGCGACGTCACGGTGATCGTGTCGTTGCCGAGGCTGGCCGGAGCGATCGGCACGCTGTAGGTGAACGACACGTTACCAGCTGCGTCGGTCGTGCAATCGGCGTTCACCGCGCAGGTGCCCGTCGTGCCGCCGTTCTGGCCGCCGACGACGAACGTCACCCCGCGTCCGCCCACTTGTGCGGCCGCGCCGGCAATGTGCGCCGTGACGGTATGAGTGTTGTCGACGCCCAGCTCGTTGGTCGCGGTCGGCGGTGCGGCCGAGAGCTGCAGCAGGTGGATCGTCTCGCACTGCTCGACGTTCGCGTTGCCGCCGGTCACATCGGATCCGAATGCGGTCACGCATAACGTGTGATCGCCGGGCGTGAGACCGTTGGCCGGGGTCGAGTAATTCACCGACACCGCGCCGGGCTGGGGCAGCGGCAGCGAGATGTCGCTGTTGGGAATCACCGTCGCGGGGTTGCCGTCAATGCTCAGCGTGAGCGAATCGAGCGACGTGCCGATCAGCAACGGAATGATGTCCGGCAGGTTGCCGGGATCCGGAACCTCGGTGCACGTCCCGCCGGTACCATCGGCGATCGCCTGCAGGGTGCCGCCGTCGAACCCCGGTTCGAAGTCGTTGCACGAGGCCCCGGCGCCGGCCGCGACCGTGTGCACGACCGCGCCTTCGCCGGCCAGGGCCGCAATGGCCGCATTGAACGCGGCGATGCCGCCGCCGGTGTTGTCGCAGAGGCCGTCGCCCACGAACACCACGACGTTGTTGCTGTTGCTGCTGGCCTGGACGACGGTCAGCGCGGACTGGAGGCCGGCCGTGCAGTTCGTTTGGAAGCCCACGAGCTTGTTGGTGAACTGCGTCACGCCGCCATTGCCGCCATCATCCGGGAACGTGGAATCGATCACGGTGTTCAGGTACAGCGGCGCGACGCCCGGCGCATCCGGCGCGACGAGCAGCTGATCGCCGCCGGCGGGCGACACGTCCGCGGTGGCCGCCGACGATGCGAATACGACGAGCCCTGCTTCATCCGCGGAGCCACTGTCGATCACCGCCTGGTTGAGCGCCTTCAGGAATTCCTGTTCGCAATCGATAATCGGCGAGCATCCGGTGCCTCCTCCGGACTGGGTGCTGCCCGAGATATCCATCACGTAGGTGAAGGTCGCATCCGGATCGCCGAGTCCGACGCTCGCGGTTCCGGAAACCGGCACGTCGATCGATGGCTGGCCCGGCGGTACTTCGAACTCGGTGCCCGTCAACGGGCTCGTAATCGAGACCGAGAGTTCGGCGCCATTCGGCAGCGTCGTGCTGTTCGAGCCGGCGGTCACGAGGACCGAGACGAGCGCCGTCATCATTACGGCAGCTCGCAGAGTCCGACGAAATTGAATCTTGCTACTTCTCTTTGTCATCGCTCGTTCCTTTTTGCTAACGGTTTGTCTTCTGGGGAGAGACTTCACCGTCACTGCGCAGCGTGATTGCGTCTTTCACCTCCATGAAATTTGGTGTTACTGATATCCGCGTTTTCCGGGAAATGTGATCTGCACCGGTTCAACGCCGGTGCCGACTGATCGCTCCAACCGGACGCTCCCGGCGCCGGCCAGCGTGGCGCTCACGATGTGAAGGCCGCCGCCAAGTTGTGTGAACGCGAAGTTGCCGTCGGCATCCGTCGTTGTCTGGCGCGACGATCGGCTAATCACGCCGCCGTTGGACGCCGACCATTCGAGCGACACCGTCACACCGGCGGCGGGCCCGGCGTCGCTCGTGAGCAGTTGGCCGTCGAAGCGGCGCGCCCCGACGTCGACGACGACCGTGACGTCGGTGTCGGGCCTGGCGGCGGACAATTCGATTCCCGACACCGAAATCGCGGGCACCGCGCGTGTCTGCAGCGCGACGCGCCCTTCCGGAAGATCGGCGGCGAGAAAACGTCCCTGCCCATCGCTCGTCACCATCAGCGATCGCGCGCCGGTGCCTGACGCGGCGGTGAGAAACATGCTGAATCCGGGAACTGGCGCGCCATCTGGGGTCACCATGCGGCCGCGCAGCGTCGCGACGCCGATTGGCGTGAGCGCGACGTCGATCGCCGTCGCCCCGGCGTCGACGATCACGTTCTCGAGAACGCCGTCTTTGAAACCGGACTGTGCGCGCGCCCAGACGCGGTAGTCGGTGCCCGCCTCGACGCTGGCGATCGTGAAGCGCCCGCCGCCGTCGGTGACCGCGCGGTAGTTGCGTCCACGCTCGGCCGAGGTGAGCTGCACTTGCGCGCGTGCGACCGGCGCGCCGGCGGCAGAGGTCACCATGCCGTTGACGCGCACGCCGGCCGCATCGGGATCGAGGCGGACGTTGCCGATCACGTCGAAGTCGCTGGCGCGTAAGCCGTCACTGATCACCCAGCGCCGATCGCGATAGCCCGTGCGGCGAAACTGAAGGGTGGTTTGCTCGAGTCGCGCTCCGGCCGGGAGCCGCAGCGCATACGCGCCCTTCGCGTTGGTGACCGCGGTGATTGACGCGCCGAGCACGCTGATCCGCACGCCGTCGAGCGGCGCACCGTTGGCGCTTTCCACGACGCCGTGGATGGAGACGATGTTCCCGGAGATCGCTTCGACGACGAGCACGGCGGAATCGGTGCCGGCGCGCACCAGCGCTGAGGCGCTTTCGTAACGATCGTCTTTCTCGGTGCGGATCTCGTATTCACCGTCGGCGACGGTGTTGAAGGCAAAGTTGCCGCGTCCATCCGTAGTCGTTCGCAACGGCGATGAGGCCGCCCCGCTGAAGATGCGTCGCGGCTTCAGGCCGACGGCCAGGCCCGCGGCGGGCGCGCCGCTCCTTTCCAGCACCGAACCGCCGATGCCGCGCGAGCGAGGACGCTCGTCGTCGGGCACGGTGACCGCGTCACCGGAGACGGACGGTTCGTGAGTGAGCGCCGCCGAAACCGACGCGGCCCGCACGCCCCGCGCGGCGGCGACGCCGATCGATGCGGGCTGAGACGAATGAGCGGTTGGGACGGATCGTGCGGCGCCACTCGCCGCTCCCGATGCGACGGGAGTCGGCTGCCGCCGGTCTCCGGCGCTTCTATCTCGCGCCGGCAGGCCGCCCGGATTCCGAACAGCGCCCGCGCGCGTGCCGGTGCGAGCGGGACGGTTCTCGACGGTCGACACGGTCCGTTCGATCAGGCCATCGTCCTGGGACTCGACCGGCGTGTCGCGATCGGGAACGCTCGTCCAGATCAGTCCGACAAACGCGCATGCGGCAATGCCGTACAGCAATCGTGACGTCATGACCCTCAACCTTTCGATCCGAGTGGGGCGGATCAGGGAGTCATCGAATGACCGTCGCGGCAGGAGGAGGAAACCGCGCCAGGTTCAGGCGAAGTGGCATTTTCCAAAAACGCCGCGACGGCGCCATCACCTTTTGGGGTCAGTGCTGATCACGGCGTGCAAATTCAGGAACTGTCACCACGAGCGCGTGTCCCCACGGCCGGCCGTGGGCAATTGCGCGTAGCGAAGTAGAATGCAGGCGCGACATGAGCCAACTCTTCCAACGAAAACCGATCGCCGATCTGCTCGTTGACGAAGCCGACTCCACGAAGTCGCTGAAGCGCGTGCTGGGCGCGGGCGATCTGATCATGCTGGCGATCGGCGCGGTGATCGGCGCGGGCATCTTCGGTGCGATCGGCACCGCCGCGGCGGGACAGGTTGCCCCCGACGGCACGGTGATTCGCTATGCCGCGGGTCCGGCGCTCGTCTTCTCGTTCATCCTGCTCGGCGGCGCGTGCGCGCTCGCCGCGCTCTGCTACGCGGAGCTCGCGGCGATGATTCCGCAAGCGGGCAGCGCGTACGCGTATTCGTACGCCACGCTCGGTGAGCTCGTCGCGTGGATCATCGGCTGGGACCTGATGCTCGAGTACGCGGTCGGCAATGTGGCCGTCGCGATCTCGTGGGGCGATTATTTCAATTCGCTCGTGCGCAGCGTTGGCGTCGATTTGCCGGTGTGGTTGACGACGGGGTATCGCACGGCGCTGCTCAGTTCGAATCCCGATGTTCACAACCTGCTGAACACGGCGCCGCATTTCCTGGGGATTCCGATCCTCGTCAACATTCCGGCATTCGCCATCGTGATGCTGATCACGTGGCTGCTGCTGCGCGGCGCGCGCGAGAGCGCCACCGCCAACACGATCATGGTGGTGATCAAGCTGGTCGTGCTGGGGCTCTTCATCTTCGTCGGCGCGACGCACATCAACACCGCCAACTACACGCCGTTCGCGCCCAATGGATTCACCGGCATCCATCAAGGCGCGGCGATCGTGTTCTTTGCCTACATTGGGTTCGATGCGATCTCGACGGCTGCGGAGGAAACGAAAAACCCGCAACGCAACCTGCCGATCGGCATCCTCGGCGGTCTCGCGGTCTGCACGGTCATCTATGTGGTGGTCGGCGCGGTAATCACCGGCATGGTGCCGTATACGGAGCTCGGCGTCGCCGATCCGCTGGCCAAGGCGCTCGAGTTGATCGGCTACTCGGGTGTCGGCGCCATCGTCGCCTTCGGCGCGGCGATTTCGATGTCGGCGGTGCTGCTGGTCTTCCAGTACGGCCAGCCACGCATCTTTTTCTCGATGGCGCGCGACGGCCTGCTGCCCGAGTGGGTGGCGCGCATCGATCCGAAGACGCGTATTCCTTACACTTCAACGCTCATCACCGGCGTGCTCGTCGCGGTCGCATCGATGATCGGCGATGCGGCGGAAACCTACGATCTGACAAACGTCGGGACGCTGTTCGCGTTCGCGCTGGTGTGCGCGGGCGTGCTCGTCCTGCGGATCAAGGAGCCCGACCGCCCGCGTCCGTTCAAGGTGCCGTTCGTTTGGGTTATTGCTCCGCTCGGCGTCGCCGCCTGCCTGTTCATCATGGTGGGTCTGCCGACACAGGCATGGGAACGCTTCGGAATCTGGCTCGTCATCGGCATCATTCTTTACGCCCTCTACGGCTACAAGCACAGCAAGCTTCACCGACAGTAGGCGGAATCTGCGCTTTGTAACGGGGACTGACCCCGTTACATAGGAAAACGATTCAGATCCTGCCGTGGGGCGCTCGCCCCAAGATCGCGGAAACCTGCAGGCGCGTTACAATAGGGGATTGCGGACCCTGCTATGGGCCTCGCAGTAATACCCAATGCCGCACAACCTGATTTCCGTCCGCGGTGCGCGTGTCCATAACCTCAAGGACATCGACGTCGACATCCCGCGCGACAAGCTCGTCGTCATCACCGGTCTGTCGGGATCCGGCAAGTCTTCGCTCGCGTTCGACACGCTCTATGCGGAGGGCCAGCGCCGCTACGTTGAGTCGCTATCGGCCTATGCCCGGCAGTTCCTCGAGCAGATGGAGAAGCCGGACGTCGATCTGATCGAAGGGCTGTCGCCGGCGATCTCGATCGAGCAGAAGACGACGGGGTCCAATCCCCGATCGACGGTCGGCACCGTCACCGAAATTTACGATTACCTCCGGCTGCTCTTCGCCAACATCGGCGTGCCGCACTGCCCGAACTGCGGCCGTGAAATCGCGTCGCAGTCGCTCGAGCGGATCGTCGACCTGGTGATGACGTATCCGCAGGACACGCGCATCAACGTGATGGCGCCGATCGTCCGCGGCCGCAAGGGCGAGTTCAAGAAGGAGCTCCAGGCGCTGCGCACGCGCGGCTTCACCAAGGCGCGCATCGACGGGCAGCTGCGCTCGCTCGAGGAAGACATCGCGCTCGATCGCCGCCGCAACCACAACATCGACATCGTCGTCGATCGCCTGATCGTCCGCAGCGGCATCGAGCGGCGGCTCGCCGAGTCGGTCGAAGTGGCGCTGCAGCTTGCCGACGACGTGGTGGTGATCAATTCGCTCGACGGAGGCGATCGCCTGTTCTCGCGCAAGCTCGCGTGCGTGGTGTGCGGCATCAGCGTGCCGGAAATGTCGCCGCGCGCGTTCTCGTTCAACTCGCCGCACGGCGCGTGCCCGTCATGCCAGGGCCTCGGCGCGACCTGGGACTTCGATCCGCAGCGGATCGTCCCGGACGACTCGCTGTCGCTCGCCGGCGGCGCGATTGCGCCCTGGGGCAAGGGCGACAGCAAGCAGGAAGCCGTTGCCGCGATCACCGCGTACTACGGCATCGATGCGAAGACGCCGTTCGCAAAGCTGTCGAAGAAGCATCGCGACCTGATCCTGCTCGGACCAGGCAAGAGCGACGAGGCCAGCGGCAAGAAGGACGAGAGCAGAGGCAAGAGCAAGGGCAAGGGGAAGAAAGCCGCGGAGCCCGATCCGTTCGGCCGCGACTTCGAAGGCGTGATTCCCAACCTGCGCCGGCGATTCGAGCAGGGCTCGTGGGCCGTGCAGGAGGAGCTCGATCCGTATCGCGCGCTTCGCGAGTGCCCGGTCTGCAACGGCAACCGCCTGCGATCAGAGAGCCTGGTCGTCACGCTCAAGGGCAAGACCATCGCCGATTACGTCAACCTGCCGATTTCGGAAGCGGTCGTGCTGTTCGATGCGCTCGAGCTGAGAGATCGCGAGGCGATCATCGCCACGCGCATCCTCAAGGAGATTCGCGATCGCCTGCACTTCCTGAATGACGTCGGCGTCGGCTACCTCACGCTGGCCCGCTCGGCCGCCACGCTTTCCGGCGGTGAAGGACAGCGCATCCGCCTCGCGACGCAGATCGGATCGAATCTCACCGGCGTGCTCTACGTCCTCGACGAGCCGTCGATCGGGCTGCATCAGCGGGACAACCGCAAGCTGCTGACGACGCTCGGGCGCCTGCGCGACCTTGGCAACACGGTGATCGTCGTCGAGCACGACGAGGAAACGATTCGCACCGCGGATTACGTGATCGACCTCGGGCCCGGCGCTGGCGAGCTCGGTGGCCAGGTGATCTTCCAAGGGTCGCCGGCGGAATTGATCGGCAATGGTCATGGTTCGCTCACCGGCGCGTATCTCGGCGGACAGAACACGATCGAGACGCCGAAGGCGCGCCGCAAGGAACCGAAAGGCGAGATCGTCATCAAGGGCGCCCGCGCCAACAACCTGAAGGACGTCGACGTCAAGATCCCGCTCGGCCGGCTGGTTGCCGTCACCGGCGTCAGCGGATCGGGCAAGAGCACGCTCGTCAACGACATCCTCTACAAATCGCTGGCGCGCGAGTTCTATCGCGCCGCCGACGAGCCAGGGGCCCACGACAAGATCGACGGCATCAACCTGATCGACAAGGTGATCGAGATCGATCAGTCGCCGATCGGACGCACGCCGCGCTCGAACCCGGCCACCTACACGAGCCTGTTCACGTTCATCCGCGAGCTGTTTGCGATGGTGCCCGAAGCGCGGACGCGCGGCTTCAAGCCGGGCCGCTTCTCGTTCAACGTCAAGGGCGGACGCTGCGAAGCGTGCCAGGGCGACGGCGTGATCGCGATCGAAATGCACTTCCTGCCGAACGTCTACGTGACGTGCGAGCAGTGCAAGGGGCGGCGTTACAACCGCGAAACGCTGGAGATCAAGTACCGCGGCAAATCGATCGCCGACGTGCTCGATCTCACCGTCGATCAGGCGCTGCCGCTGCTCGAGAACTTTCCGCCGATCGCGACCAAGCTCCGCACGCTGCAGAGCGTCGGCCTCGGCTACATCACGCTCGGCCAATCGGCAACGACATTGAGCGGCGGCGAGGCGCAACGCGTGAAGCTGTCGCGTGAGTTGTCGAAGCGCGGCACCGGCCGCACGCTGTACATCCTCGACGAGCCGACCACGGGCCTGCATTTCGAGGACGTCAGGAAGCTCCTCGACGTGCTGATGCGCCTGGTCGAACAGGGCAACACCGTCGTCGTGATCGAGCACAACCTCGACGTGATCAAGTCGGCGGACTGGCTGATCGATCTCGGTCCCGAAGGCGGCGAGGGCGGCGGCAAGGTCGTGGCGCACGGCACCCCTGAACAGGTCGCCAAGGCCAAGGGCTCCGCCACCGGCCATTTCCTCGCGGAAATTCTGAAGGGCTAGTCGTTGGTGCCTGGCACCAACCGAAAGGCTATCGATCGGTGCCTGGCACCAACTGAAAGACTATCGATCGGTGCCTGGCACCAGCCGATAGGCTGCGGTAAATCTGACACGGTTCGGGCCTTTGCCTCTGTGGCTGGTCAAACACAGAGAGCGGGTTTGAGGGTTTGTGCAACTGGTTTAAGGCGTTGAAAATTAAAGACTTAATTGATTTGCGCGAATCCGTCAGGACGGGCATCGACTTTGCTTCTGCGTAGGGCACACGCCAAGTCGATGGACGAACAACGAACTCTCAAACGTCAGATCTCGTGCGCGGGCATCGGATTGCACTCCGGCCAGAAGGTGACGCTCACCCTCAAGCCCGCCGCCGCGGACACCGGCATCCGGTTCCGGCGCAC
>Ga0111538_10005655_pt1 | contig 17056 bp, 14 predicted proteins | sample SoiMethybrSBSTD1_FD_79669 | JGI IMG/M metagenome (GOLD analysis project Ga0111538, IMG submission 79669) | Bulk soil microbial communities from a Populus tree surrounding site in Tennessee, USA - Soil MetaG P. TD hybrid SBSTD1 (version 2)... | ecosystem: Environmental > Terrestrial > Soil >...
AAGGTTTACGCGGAGTAGGAATCGAGCCGTCGACCGTGAAGGACGTCCTGATTACCCACATGCACTACGACCATTGCGGTAATCACGACATGTTCCCCGCGGCTCGATATCACGTCCAGGACCGCGAGATGAAGTTCGCAACAGGGCGCCTTATGACGCACGCCATCATGCGGTTTCCCTTTGATGAGGAAGACGTCGTCGCGATGGTCCGTCGTGTTTTCCGCGACCGCGTCGTCTTTCACGATGGAGATGAAGAAATCGCGCCCGGTGTGAGCGTGCATCACGTGGGCGGCCATACGATGGGGATGCAGATTGTCCGAGTCCATACGAGGCGCGGCATAGTCGTGCTCGCGTCCGATGCGTCGCACCTTTACGCCAATATGGATCGAGAGGTTCCTTTTCCGATCGTGTACAACGTCGGCGAAATGCTGGAAGGCTATCGCCGTGCCCGATCGCTCGCGACGTCGAACGATCACATCATTCCGGGACACGACCCGCAGGTGATGTCGCGTTATCCCGCGGCATCGCCGAACCTGGAGGGTTGGGTCGCTCGGCTGGATTAGTTAACCGCGGATTACACGGATGAGAAGGGATTACACGGATATCCGCGCAATCCATTTCCCATCCGTGTCATCCGCGGTTTCTCAGCTCTTCACCGGGCCGATTGTGGCGTTGGCCCAGCGCTCCACGGGTTTCACAACTTCCGTCATGTCGGCGTTCGGTCCCTCACTGGCGAGGGCAATCGAGTAGAGCTGCCTTACCGCGTTTCCCACGATCATGGGTACGCCGAGAGCATCGGCTTCCTCCAGGCAAAGACGAATGTCTTTGTTGAAGAGTCCCATGGCAAAGCCGGCATTGAAAGTTCGCGGCAGGATATATTTCGGAAACTTGTCCGCGCTCGCCGTGTTTCTTGCCGTGCCGGCGTTGAGCGCGTCAATCACGAGGCTCGGGTCGAGTCCCGCTTTGACACCCATCACGACGGCCTCGGAAGTAATGGCCATGGCGGATGCAGACAGAAGGTTATTCAGCAGCTTCATCGTCTGGCCCATACCCGGCTTTGTCCCGCAGAAAAAGATTTTGCCAAGAGTTTCGAGAATAGGACGCAGTTGCGGCAAGACTTCCTCCGGACAGGAGACCATCACGGCAAGCGTTCCTTTCTCCGCCCCGGGAAGTCCGCCGCTGACCGGGGAGTCCACCGCGACGATATTCTTTTTCGCCAGGCCTTCGCCGATGCGCCGCGCCGCAGTCGCGCCGGTTGTCGACGTATCGATGAAGATCTTCACCTTCGTCCCTTCGGCTATTCCCTTGGGCCCGAGCGTGACAGCTTCCACGACAGCAGGCGTCGGAAGGCTCACAAACACAATTTCGCACGCCGAAGCTACCGCAGCAGGGGAGTCCGCGAGCTTCGCGCCACGTTCTGTTAATGGCCGAATCGCATCGGCACTCGTGTCATAGATCACGAGTTGACGCCCGGCATCCACCAGCCGCCGCGCCATCCGGCCCCCCATCCTTCCCACTCCGACGAAACCAATGCTTTCGGTATTCACGTTACACACCCATTTCTTTGAAGGCTTCTCGCGCGATCCGGAAGCTGTCTACGGCCGCCGGCACTCCGCAGTAGATGGCAACCTGGAGAAAGATTTCCATGATGTCGTTTTTGGTCAGACCATTCGTCAATGCGCCTTTGATGTGAAGCTTGATTTCATGCGGCCTGTTCAGAGCGGAAAGCATTGCCAGGTTCAGCATGCTGCGCGTCTTTCGATCAAGTCCCGGACGTCCCCAGACTTCTCCCCAGCAGTATTCGGTGACGAGTTCCTGGAGCGGACGGCTGAAGTCGTCTGCTCCCTTGATGGCGTTATCCACGAAGTCCGCGCCGAGCACGGCGCGACGTATTCCGAGACCCTTTTCGAATAGCTCTTTGTTCATGTTTCCTCCCCGCCGCATAGAAATGTTCTTGGACCGGCGAGCGGACTGTATATAAATGATGGCTCCGCTATGTCAAACGGCGGGCGTATTTTGGCCCAAACCACGCAGTTTTAGAGATCGGGAGAAGTGATTTGTCGGAAACAAGAACCTTAGCGAGTTACCTGGTCAGCAGTCGTCTTGAAGACATTCCTGAGGATGTGCGTCATGAATCACGCAGAGCATTGCTCAACTTGATCGGCTGTGCTGTCGGCGGGAGTCGCGAGCCGGCCGTCGAAACAGCCTTGCGGGCCATGGAGCCCTTCTTCGGTAAACCAACGGCACGATTGCTGGCGCGATCCGAGCGCATGGATCCTTTGTTTGCCTGCGTGATCAACGGTATCAGTTCGCACGTCTTCGAATACGACGACACGATGCCGAAGAACTATATTCATCCCAGCCCGCCTGTGGCCTCCGCACTCTTTTCCTATGCGAGCGCCCATCCGGTGAATGGCCGTGATTTTATCCACGCGTTCCTGCTGGGCTTTGAGACAGAGGCTCGCGTCGGGAATGCTGTCTACCCGGCTCATTACGACGCGGGATGGCACATTACGGCTACAGCAGGAGTATTCGGCGCGGCCGCAGCCGTCGGGAAACTTCTCGGGTTGTCGGAACAGCAGATGATCTGGGCTCTGGGTCTGGCAGCGACACAGGCATCCGGCTTGCGCGAAATGTTTGGATACATGGCCAAGTCTTTCCATGCCGGGCATGCGGCGCGAAATGGTTATCTCGGCGCCGTGCTGGCGCAATCGAATTTCACATCCGGCGAACGGGGAATTGAAGGGCCTCGTGGATTCGCGCCCGTCACTGCAGCGACCTACGACCTTTCGAAAATTACCTCCGGTCTGGGTAAGGATTTTCAAATACGCGACAACGCGTACAAGCCGTATCCGTGCGGCCTTGTGGTTCATCCGACTATCGACGGGTGTATCGACCTCTATCGCGACTACCACGCTGCGCCGGACAGCATACGGGCCGTGCGAGTTCGCGTTGCTCCGCTTGTTCTGGACCTCTGCAACAAGAAAGACATCAACCGGGGACTGGAAGGGAAGTACTCGATCTATCACAGCGCCGCCGTCGGATTGACGCGAGGCAAGGCGGGGCTTCAGGAATATACAGACGAGGCCGTGAACGACCCGAAGGTGAAAAGTGTCCGAGAGCGCGTCACAGCAACCGCGGACAGTTCCATCACCGAGGATCAGTCTCACATCGAAGTGGAGCTAAACGACGGCCGGAAACTTGTTCGATTCGTCGAGCAGTCCCTTGGCAATGTGCATCGTCCTCTCAACGACCGGCAACTCGAAGATAAACTTCGCGACCAATCTGTTCCCCTGCTCGGTGAGGCCCAGGTCGAGAAACTGATTCAACTGTGCTGGAAGATCGATCAACTCGACGATGTGGGCGAACTGATCAAAGCGACGGTGCGTTCGTGAAACAGTTATCACTCGTACTCCTGCTTTTTCTGTCCCTGGTCATTGGCGCCTGCGCCGGAGGGCGCAACACCGGAAAACTGGAGGAACTGCGCATTCCACTTGGAGCGGGCGGCGTAGGGTTCCTGCCGCTTCTGGTCATGCAGAAGAACAAACTCGTCGAGACGCATCTCGCTGCTCTTGGTATGAAGGATGTCCGCGTCCAGTGGATCCAACTCGGCGGTCCCGCCGTGATGAACGATGCGTTGCTCTCGGGTCAGGTCGACTTCATCGCTGCGGGCCCCCCGGCGTTTCTGATTCTCTGGGACAATACCGTCGACACCGCAAAAGTTCGCGGAGTCGCGGCGATGACTTCGCTTCCGATGTACCTGAACACGACGCGTGCCGGCCTGAAGACGCTGGAAGATCTCAGAGACACCGACAAGATCGCCATGACGTCGATCAAGGTCTCCATTCCTGCGATCATCATGCAGATGTACGCGGCAGAAAAATATGGACCAGACGAGGCCACACGATTCGACAGGTACACGGTTTCGATGACGCACCCGGACGGCGTCCTGGCTCTCCTCGGCGGTTCAGGCGCAATTTCCGCGCACTTCACGTCACCTCCTTTTCATCAGAGAGAGCGGAAGGATCCGCGCGTTCACACCGTGATGTCTTCAGACGACGTCATGAAAGGGTCGACAACCTTCACGATGCTGTCGACTACCTCGGCGTTTCGAGAGCGCCACCCAAAGGCAGTTGCCGCCGTGCTTGCCGCGCTTGAAGAGGCCAACAAGACGATCCGCGACGATACGAAGAATGCTGCAGAGCTCTTGTTGACTTCAACAAGCGAGAGTGGATTCTCCTCCGCCGAGGAACTCCTGGAAGTCGTTGGAGATCCCGCCGTCAAGTTCACCACGACACCCGAGAACGTGATGAAGTATGCAGGATTCATGCATCGAACCGGGACGCTCAAAACGCTCCCCAAGTCATGGCAGGATTTGTTCTTCGACGGGATTCATGGAGTGCCCGGAAACTAATGACTGCTCCGTTACTTCGTGTCGAAGGCGTGACGCTGCAATATGAGACCCCCCAACGTCTGATACGCGCTGCGTATCAGGTGACGTTCGAAGTCCTCCGGTCCGACCGATTTGTCATCCTCGGACCGTCGGGATGTGGAAAGTCCACCATCCTCAAGGCGGTCGGAGGCTATGTCCAACCCGTTGAAGGACGCATCCTGCTGGATGGTCGTCAGGTTCAGGGCCCGGGGCCTGATCGCGTCTTCGTATTTCAGGAATTCGATCAGCTTCTCCCCTGGAAGACCATTCGCGACAACATCGTTTTCGCCCTGATGGCCGGCAAACATCTTCAGCGGGCTGAAGCCGTCGATCGCGCCATGCATTTCCTGAAGAAGGTCAACCTGACGGATTTCGCGAGCTCTCATCCGCACAACTTGTCGGGCGGAATGAAACAACGCGTGGCGATAGCCCGGGCGCTGGCCATGGAACCGCAAATGTTGCTGATGGACGAGCCGTTTGCGGCGCTGGATGCGCTCACCCGTGTGCGCATGCAGGAAGAGTTGCTCGAACTCTGGAACGATACGAAATCCACGATCCTGTTTGTGACGCACTCCATTCCGGAAGCGATACGTATCGGAAATCGCATCCTGCTGCTGAGCGCCCATCCGGGCCAGGTGAGAGCCGAACTCAATAGCGGGGCCTCTTCGGCACATGACTCCGCAGGGAAGGAACTCGCCTCGCGCATCGAAGGTATTTTGTTTGATCACAAGGATGGAGACTTTCATGCCGGAGCGTCCTGAAACATTTCACCAGATTTCCGAAAATGCCTTCGAGGTTATCGAACGCCGGGTCAGCCCCTGGGAACGTTTCTACGGCAACGCGGCTCTCCGGAAGATCGTGTTGCTCTTTGTTCTGGCCGTCGCATGGGAGGCTTACGCGAGGTTTCTCCACAACCCGCATCTTTTTCCTTCCTTCTTGGAGACCGTTAGGGCCCTCGATGCATCCATTCGATCCGGCGCGATCCCGCGAGCGGCTGCTTCGACCATTGTGCTCCTGCTGGAGGGCTATACGCTGGGACTGTTGCTGGCAACCCTGTTGACCGCTCTGGCGAATACCACACGTATTGGCGCGGACTTTCTCGAGACGCTGACGGCAATGTTTCATCCCCTTCCGTCGATCGCGCTGCTGCCCCTCGCGATTATCTGGTTCGGGATAGGAGAGAAAAGCCTGATCTTCGTACTGATTCATGCCGTGCTCTGGTCGGTCGCGCTCAATACGCACGCCGGCTTTCGTGGGGTCAGCCCGACGCTTCGCATGGTCGGTCGCAATTATGGGCTCTCGACCGCTGGGTTTATCACGCGCATTCTGATTCCGGGCGCGTTCCCAAGCATCCTGACGGGTTTAAAAGTCGGCTGGGCTTTTGCATGGCGGACGTTGATCGCGGCGGAATTGGTGTTTGGGACAACTTCGAGATCGGGGGGACTCGGCCGGTACATCGACGAACGCAAGATTGTAATGAAGGTACCCGATGTGTTTGCCGGCCTGCTAACGGTGATTCTCCTCGGGCTGCTGGTGGAGAACCTGATCTTCAAGACTCTGGAGAGACGAACCGTTCAACGGTGGGGAATGGAGCAGTAAGGGCCGAAAATTGAAATAAATAGGGACGTACCCCAATTTCCTTCGGGAATTGGGGTACGTCCCTATTTATTTCCTTTACGGGGTTCCGGAGTCTGGATCGCCTGAGGAGCCTGCGAACACGCGTTTACCGTCAGCAAGCGTGACGGTGGTCGCGTTGATAACGTTCGAACCATCTTTGGCGAGGGAGCCATTGACGGTGACCACACCTCCAACCGGCACTGCAGCGCGCGTCCAACCGCGCCGCATCAGCATTGCCGGGGCGGACAGTTCCACTTCCCAGTTCACGACCTTGCCGGAGGCATCCTTCACATCCATGAAGATGCGGGCGTGAGGGTTGATCCAGTCGACCTTGGTGACGGGCCCGTTCAGCGTAGCCTGCTTAGCGCGATCGTACTGAGCGGCGAACGAATGGTGAGCAACAAGAGGCGCCGCAGCGAGGGTCAATCCGCAAAGCGTCGTCGCAGCCAATAAGAGTCTGTTCTTCATATTTGCGCTCCAATAGCGAACTATTTTTTCACCTCGGCGCCGACATAGTGCGTGGCGTCGCGTTCTTCACAGATGAATTCGATGAGCTCCGTATTCAACATGGCGCGCTGGGCGATCCGGACTGTCCACGGTTTCGTGTAGGCTTTCGGATCATCCACCGTGATTTCGATTTCCAGCGACCCGTAAGTCGGCCGTCGGAACTTCTCGGTGACTTTGGCGGAGGGCGTCAGCGGGCTGCCGCGAACGTCCAGCCATTCCCCATCGCGGAAGCCGCGGGACTCGACGACCAGCGTGTCGCCTTCCCATTTCCCGACGGAGTAGCCGTACCACCACGGTTCCGCATCGGGACCGGGAAGCGGTCGCCCGTCCATGAAGATCTGACGCAGACCGCTGTTCGCTTCATAGATGATCAGGATGACGTCGGGCGTCTGAATGATTTTTCGAGGCTGGGGGTGCGTGTGAAATTGCATGAACCCCATGGGAAGACAATGCGCATCGGGATTGTCTTTGCTGTTGTCTGCCATGCGTTGCTTGACGAGATCCGCAGCCCAAGTTTGAAACGGCAATCCGCCCTGGACACCAGCGCCTACGTTCCCAAACGTTGCGAGGGGAATCGCGTCCGGTGCAGGAGCTGGAGCCGGCCCCGGAGGTGGAGCTGTTGCCGGAGCTGGAGCCCCTGCAGGCGGTGTGCCGCCACGTCCACCCTGACCACCCGCGGCGTTTGCCCCACCGCGTTGGCCTCGCTGGCCGCCGCCATTTTGCCAAATTCCTGAAAGATCGGGTTTACCATCCGCAGTTCTCGGTGCCGGTCCTGTGAGGTTGGGTTCCCCGTTCGCATTCCTCGGCACGCCACGTGTCGGAAAAGGAGCCCACTGTGCGAGGAGGGAAGGGCTCATGGCCGCTATCACTCCCACGAGGACGGTTGCCTTGAGCAACGTCTTCATCATCTACGCCTCCAAGTTCATTTGAACAGCGGTGACATAGTATGACGACCGGACGTTTGCGGCAAGGGCCGATGGGGACTTCGTCCTCCTACCATCGAAGGGGTGGGGGATTGATCGTTTGTCGAGCCATGGCAATGTACCCGGCAAGCCGCACTTCGGGCCGGCGTAAACGGTCGACATCTTGTCTTGCCCGGTCGAAGTCGGTGAGAGCCAGCCCGCCGATGGTCTGGGTCAGTTGCACCGCCAATTGGCCGATGTTATTTCCATTCCCCAACGACAGCTCGCCGTCCTTGTAGTATTCCTGTCCAAAACCGCTCAGCGTGGATGCTGCTGCGCTTAGTTCGTTGAATTGATCGAGGAGCGGCTCGACAATTTCGAACCCGCGTGTGGAACCTTGCCGTGAGAAGACTGCTGCAATCTGAAGCAATGCATTCATGTGATTCTGGTTCTCTGCGACGGCGGATGTTCCCAGCAGGGCTCGCAGCTGATCCAGAAAACTGAGCACGACGTCCTTCTTTTGTCCCCGTTCCACCTGCCCAAGGAGGGAGCTGATCATGTTGACGCGTTCGTTGGTGGAACGGATTGCCACTAGCCCGCGAACAGCATCGTCAAACCGGCCTTTGTTGACCGCGTCGGAAATACCCTGGCGTTCCAGGTTATTGAGGGCATTCCGCCGTTGTTGCGCGTTGGACATACCCTCGTTCAGAATTTGCCTCCCTCGGTTGAGATCGCCTTCTCTGGCAACTCTCTGAGCAAGTTGCTGGTAAAGCGAGTCTCTCATCTCCCTCGGTGCCTCCGCGATCATCTGAAGCGCGCGATCGACGGGGGCCTTGTTGACTTCCTGACTGAGCGTCTGATTGAACCGGTCTCGGGGATTTGCCTGCGCCAACTGCTGAAGTTTCTCTTCAATCGTTGCCATGTTCGCTGCCGACAACCGGTGCGCTTCGGCCGGCATCGACTTCACGCCGTTCAGGATGTTTCTGGCCGCGTTCATCTCTTGCGAGTAGGGATTTTCCGGAGCTGGTGTGAACGACAGTGCCTGCGTGAGAACGTTTGTCAGCAGGCTTTGAAACTCCTGTTCCGACAAGAGGGGCACGTCCACGAGGGGCGCGATACCGTTACGCCTCGCTGAGGCGGCGGTCGATGGAGTGTACGCAATACGCAACAGACTGATCGCGGCATTGCCGGCGTCCGCCGAGCTCAGGAGCGTTCCTTCCTGAAGTTTTGCAGCCGTGGCCTTCGCCAATCTGGAAGCTAACGCGGGATTCGAATTACGGACTGCAGTGACGACGTTGCCCATCAGGGCGCTATGTCCGCGCGCCAGCGTGTCTTCTGCGATTTGAACCGCACGACCCGGGTCTTTGGGTCCAATCTTCATGGCAAGGTTGAGCTCGAGGCCGATATCCGGGTCTGCCTGTCCCATATATTGGATCGTATAGTCTTCGGGCAGACGCGTGGACCGGATAAACGTCAACGCAAGTTCAGGATCGAGCTGTCCAATAACCTGCAGGGCTTCGTTCCGGAGTTGCGACAACGTGTTGTAACGCTGGAACTCGTCCTCGGAGTCCCGGGCACTTTCCTTGAATTCCTGGATGCCCGCCGTCGCATCGTTCACGAGTCTGCGGACCAGCGTTTCATCCACCGTCTGTAGTAACCCCGCGATTTGTATCTGGGCACGTATGCGCGTCTGGACGGATCGAACTTCCGGCAAAGTCTGCAGAACGGCGTTCAACAGAGCCAAGCCTCGGGCTTTCGCAATCTCGGGAGTCTTCGCCGCCTGGAGTTCCGGGGGTGTTGCCCTTCGTAGTGCCGCGAGCCGTATTTCGAACGAACCCGGGCGGATGTCCTGGGATTGAGAGAGTGGAAAGACGTCTACGGAATAAGTGCCGGCGGTGGTCGCGACAATCGAAACAGTCTCCGGACCGATTGTGCCGTTCGGACTGTCGAACTCGCCAAGAACCTTACCCTGCGGGCTTATCACGCGGACTACAACGTCGATGCCAAACTGGTCCACGATGACCTGGGCGAACTCATCAGCTTGTAATGCAACGCTGAACCGATGTTGTTGCCCGCGCCCGATAGTCTTTTTGACAGGGGTTCCGACCTGAAGGGAGTCGACCTGAGCGCGGCCGTAACCTTGAAGCGCAACGAAGATGAGCACGATTGAAAGAAGTGTCAGTTCCGGTTTAAATCGTCGCATCGCGTTTCTCCCCAGAAACAGGTACGCCGCGGGAGGGGCGGCCCGATTCACAGGGCCCCGCTGAAGTAAACCTGCAGTTTTGACTTTTCTTAGACGCATTCAGCGAAAGAAAAGTTCACCATATTCTTGTAGTGACCACGGCGTAGGATAGAAGTACATCGTGATCACGGAGGAGGAACAAGTCGATGGGAGACGCTGGTGAAGGATTGGTGGATGCGGAGCTTCGCATCCAGGAACGCATCGAGGAACTACAGGCCTCAAGAGAACTCGCAAGACGAGGGGTAGTCGGGAACCCCGAACAAAATCGGAAGCTGGAGTCTTTGAGACTCGCACAGAAGGAACTGTCGCGGCAGCTTGAAGCCACGGCGCACGTCGCGCGCAAGCAGCAACTCACTGCGGCGATTGCGGATCTCGAACAGAAGATTTCAGAGCTGCAGGCGTAGTTTCCAAGCGCGGGATTCAGTTCACCGTGGATTACACGGATTATCCGTGTAATCCGCGGTTGCCTTCCTCAGACCTTCATTGCTTTTGATCCGCAGTTTCAATAGATTAACCCCACGTTCGATCGCATGGAGGAAACCCTGACGGATGCGTGGCGTTGCGCTGGCGGCATTGGTTCTTGGATGGCTCACCGTTTCCACCTCCAGCGGGGGCCCTCAGGCAATTTCCAGCCAGCAGGCCTTCCTTAACCGCTATTGCATCAGTTGCCATACCGAGGGTTCCAAACCGCGGGGAGTCGTTCCGATTAGTCTGGAGAAGTTGGACCTTACGCGGGTCTCTCAGAATGCCGGCCTCTGGGAAAAGGTGGCGCGAAACGTTTCCGCCGGGGTCATGCCGCCGGCGAATGCTCCTCGTCCTGACGCGCAGGCGTCGCGTGTCTTCCAGGATTGGCTGACAACGGAGTTGGATCGCGCATCCCAGGCAAATCCGAAGCCGGGACGTCCCATGCTGCATCGTTTGAATCGCGCCGAATACGCGAATGCGATCCGAGACCTGTTGGACCTCCAGATTGATGCTGCCGGCTTACTGCCGCCAGACGATTCCGCTTACGGCTTTGACAATGTCGCCGATGCACTCGGCATATCGCCGGCCCTGCAGGAACGCTACATCGCGGCCGCGATGAAAATCGCCGCGGTGGCCGTTGGGGATTCACGGGTCAGTCCTGACGGGGTCGTTTATCGGATTCGGCAGGATGTCTCCCAGGACCGGCACATCGACGGACTACCGCTTGGAACAATTGGCGGTACACAGGTTCGGCATACGTTCCCTCTCGATGGTGAGTACGTTCTGCAGGCGAAACTCTATCGCACGAACCTGAATATCGTTCGCGGCCTCGAGTCGGCGCACACCGTGGAGTTTTCGGTGGACGGATACAGCGTTCACACGGCGACTGTGGGCGGTGTGGAGGATCTGGAATCGTTGTTCCAGAAGCCAACCGATACGGGAGACGCTGTCGACCAGCGTCTTCGCGTGCGGATTCCCGTAAAGGCGGGAGCGCGCAATGTCGCGGTGGCGTTTCTACAGGAATCCCAGGTCGCGGGCGCAGGCCGCCTGCAGAATTATCAGCGAAGCACGGTCGATAACTTTGACTGGTCGGGGCAGCCGCACATTCAGACACTGACGATCACAGGGCCTTTTGGCATAACCGGTCCCGGTGACACTCCGAGCCGCCGGCGCGTTTTCACGTGTCGCCCGACAAGTACTTCTGCGGAAGTGCAATGCGCCCGCCAGATTGTTTCCGCTCTTGCGCGCCGCGCATACCGACAGCCTGTAACCGCCGCGGACATGCAACGCATCATGAGTTTTTTTGAGACTGGGCGGCGTTCGGGCGGTTTCGAAGCGGGCATCCAGGCGGCGCTGCAGCGCATCCTCTCGAGCCCGCAATTCGTATTTCGCATCGAGCGCGACCCGGTGCCGGGAGTTGCGCATCGGATCACCGATGTGGAACTTGCTTCTCGGCTGTCTTTTTTCCTGTGGAGCAGCATTCCGGATGATCGGCTCCTGCAGCTGGCAGCCAATGGCAGCCTGCAGCGCCCTGCCGTTCTCGAAGCCGAAGTTCGGCGAATGCTTGCCGACGAAAGATCGTCCGCACTGGTGGAGAATTTTGCCGGGCAATGGTTGCGGCTACGCAACCTGCGCAATTTTTCCCCTAATTCCGATTTGTATCCCGACTTTGACGACAACCTCCGCCAGGCCTTCCGTCGCGAAACCGAACTTCTCTTCGATAGCGTCATGCGTGAAGATCGGAACATTCTCGATCTGATGACGGCCGATTACACGTTCGTTAATGAACGCCTCGCGCGCCACTACGGAATCTCAGGGATTTATGGAAGCCAGTTCCGCCGTGTTCCTGTTACCGAGCAGGCTCGAAAGGGTCTCCTGGGGCAGGGGAGTTTTCTTGCTGTGACATCGCACGCCGAGCGCACATCGCCGGTGCTTCGCGGCAAATGGGTCCTGGAGAATATTCTGGGGTTGTCGGTGCCCCCGCCTCCAGCTGCCGTTCCGCCGTTGAAGGAGCGCGTTGCCGGCGAAAAGCCACGGACGATGCGCGAGCAAATGGCGGAACATCGCATCAATCCGGTGTGCGCAAATTGTCACAAGGTGATGGACGCCATTGGTTTCTCGCTCGAAAACTTCGATCCCGTTGGAGCGTGGCGCGATAAGGACGCAGATGCGATGATCGACGCCTCCGGAGAACTCGCCGATGGCACGCGGGTCAACGGTGTCGTTGAATTGCGGCAAGCGTTGACGAAGCATCCTGAACTGTTCGCGACAACAATGACGGAGAAGCTGCTGACCTATGGCCTCGGCCGAGGCGTGGACTACAACGATATGCCGGCGGTACGTGGAATCGTTCGAGACGCGGCGAAAGACGGATACCGTTTCTCGCGTATCGTCATGGGTATTGTCCGCAGCACGCCCTTTCAAATGAGAATGGCTCCTGAAAAGGAAAGTGAGGGAATCGACGATGTTCGTCACTAGGAAATCGTTATCTCGCCGAACCGTGCTCAAGGCCATGGGCGGCGTTATCGGTTTACCGTTTCTCGAATCGATGGTTCCGGCATTCGGTACTCGTGTAGGCGCTGCGACGACACCTCGACGGTTTGGCGTGGTCTATTTCCCGAACGGAGCCATCATGCAGCAGTTCACGCCGGCGACCGTGGGATCCGGATTCGCCTTCACGCCGATTCTGAAACCTCTTGAGCCGTTCAAAGACTCGCTGGTTGTCGTCACAAACCTCACGCGCTCGCATCCGGGAAGCCAGGTCGGGGATCACGCTGTCAGCGCCGCAGGATTCCTCACCGGAGTCTGGCCAAAGAGAACGGAAGCCGAGGACGTGCTGGCCAACACCTCGATTGACCAGATTGTTGCGAAGCAGGTGGGGCAGGAGACGCCATTGCCTTCGCTCGAACTCGCGACCGAGGACTTCACCGGCTACGTTGGCGGTTGCTCGCCGGGTTTCAGCTGCGTCTACATGAACACGATCTCCTGGCGTACGCCGACAACGCCACTGCCGATGGAAACGAATCCGCGGGCGGCGTTTGAAAGAATCTTCGGTGAAGCCGGAACCGCCCAGGAGCGATCCGAGCGCATCCAGGGACAGCGGAGTATTCTCGATTCGATCTCGGAAGAGGCGGTAAGCCTTCAAAAAGGACTCGGCGTTCGGGATCGCGCCCGACTCAATGATTACCTCGACAATATTCGTGAGATCGAACGTCGCATCCAGCAGGTGGAGCGTCGCAATGGAAGCCAGGTGCGGACGCCGGATGCGCCTCTGGGTGTGCCAGACTCCTTCGATGAGCATGTGAACCTCATGTTCGATCTCACTGCCGCGGCATGGCAGGCGGATGTGACGCGAGTATTCACATTCATGATGTCCCGCGAGCTGAGCCAGCGTACCTATCCGCAGATCGGGGTGACAGAGCAGCACCACACGGTGTCTCATCATCAGAACAACGCGGCCAAGATTGCCACGATGGTCAATGTGAATACGTACTACATCCGTTTCTTCGCGAGGTTTCTCGATAACCTGCGATCCATTCCGGATGGAGATGGTTCATTGCTGGATCACTCCATGCTCGTCTACGGCGCGGGAATGGGAGATTCGAATTCTCACGCATCGGATCCTCTGCCTATGGTGCTGGTGGGTGGCGGCGTTGGTACCGGTCATCGGCACATCAAAGTTGCGACACAGACGCCCGTGGGAGTCCTGTGGTCTACGGTCGCCGATCGTTTTGGTGCTCCGCGAATTGAGAAATATGGCGACGGGGAAGGGATGATCGATGGGCTCTTTTAGACTTGCGATCGCGTGGGTGGCCGTGGCCGTCCTTGCCATGCCTCTCGTCGCCCAGGCCCCGCAGACTCCGCGTTCGTCCAGTCCTGATGGGACGACGCCATTGCATCTGGCCGTTCGTGCGAACGATCTCGCCAACGTGGAGCGCCTTCTGCGGTCGGGTGCGAACCCGAACGCGGCAACCCGTTACGGTGTGACTCCCCTTTCGCTGGCAGCGGAGAGCGCCAGTGCGGAAATCTTTGACGCTCTTCTGAAGGCCGGCGCCGATGTGAAGGCCATTCTCCCCGGAGGCCAGACGCTGCTGATGACGGCTTCACGTTCCGGGAATACTGCAGCAGTGAAGGCACTGCTGGATCGAGGCGCTGATCCGAACGTGCGCGAAGCCAACAATCAGGAAACCGCACTCATGTGGGCCGCCGCCGAAAACCATCCGGAAGCAGTGAAGCTTCTTGTGGCACATGGCGCGGAGAAAGACGCCCGCTCCGCACTGCTCCAATACAAGCAGGACCGTTTCGGTCTCGAAGGAGTCGTGACGATTCTGCCCCGGGGCAACTGGACGCCGTTGATGTTCGCGGGAAGGCAGGGCTCGCTACAGGCCGCTCAGGCGCTGGTCGAAGCAGGAGCGGATGTGAATCTCACGGATCCTGACGGTACCACCGCGCTGATCGTGGCCATCATTAACAGTCATTACGATACTGCCGCAATGCTGTTGAACAAAGGAGCGGACCCTAATCTGGCGGATAGTTCCGGCATGGCTGCGTTGTACGCCGCGACGGACATGAGCACGTTGATTGAAATTTATGGCCGCCCCCGTCAGAAGACATCTGATCGCCTCACCGCTCTCGATTTGATGAAGGTCTTGCTCGACCGGGGCGCCAGCGTGAATGCCCAATTAAAAGCGCCGACGATTCAACGCGTGCATACGCCAGGGGACCGAAATCTTGGTGAGGGAACAACGCCACTGATGCGCGCCGCTCGGAATGGTGATGCCCCGGCGATGCGTCTGTTGCTGGAGCGCGGAGCCGATCCAACGATGACGCAGAAAACTAAAGTTACCACGCTAATCCTGGCCGCCGGGCTGGGACGCGGGTTGGGCGTTTTCAATGACGAATACGCCACAGAAGCCCAGCAACGCGAAGCCGTCCAGGTTCTGCTCGACCGGGAAGTCGATATAAATGCCGCAAATGAGGCAGGGCAGACTGCGCTTCACTTTGCGGCTCTCTCTATGGATTCTGTTGTCGAGTTGCTCGTGAAGCACGGCGCGAAACTCGACATCGCAGACAAACAAGGCCGAACGCCAATGGACATGGCAAATGGCAAGGGCGGTCCCGGACGTGCCGGTCAGGCAGCAGCTCCGAGGCAAAGTACGATCGAGTTGCTGCGCAAGCTGGGCGCTCGATGATCGCGAGGTGTTGTATGCGGCGCTTGAAATTCATTCTCGCGGTAGGCGCGGCATGCGCCACGCTGACCGCACAGGACCTGAAACTTCCCGAGGTCACCTTCCAGAACCTGCGTGATGGTTTCAAGAACACGTCACGCTGGCTGACGTATTCCGGCGATTACTCCAGCCGGCGACACAGCCCCTTGAAGGAAATCACTCCCGAAAATGTCCAGAAGCTGTCCGTGCAATGGACATTTGATGCGGGCACCATGGCCCGCGGAAGAGGTTTCGAGGCCACGCCGTTGCTGCTCGACGGTGTTCTTTTCACCACGGGCACCAACAACTGGGCCTGGGCCATCGATGCGCGTACAGGACAACAGCTCTGGCAATACAAGCGCCCGCTTCCCACCGGACTCACCTATGGCGGTGGGAACATTGTGAATCGCGGCTTTGCGATGCTCGGCAATCGATTGTTCATGGCGACGCTGGATGCGCACCTCGTCGCGCTCGACAAAAACAACGGAAACGTTCTTTGGGACACAACTCTTGCCGACTTCAAACTTGGCCACGCGGCAACGCTCGCGCCGCTTGTCGTTAAAGACAAGGTCATCGTCGGCAACTCCGGCGGAGACATGCCCACCAGCGGTTTCATCGACGCCTACGACGCCAAAACAGGAGACCGCGTGTGGCGATTCAACACCATCCCGCAGGCGGGTGAGCCGGGAGGCGAAACCTGGGCTGGGCCTCGTGGTGGCGGTGCGGCGTGGGTCACCGGAAGCTACGATCCGGATCTGAATCTGATCTATTGGGGAACCGGCAATCCCATTCCCGACTACAACGCCAGCGTTCGCAAAGGCGATAACCTGTATACCGCTTCCATCGTCGCGCTCAATGCGGATACCGGAAAGCTGAAGTGGCATTTTCAATACACTCCGCAGGATGTTCATGACTGGGATGGCAATCAGATTCCCGTCCTGGCGGATATCTCGCTTCAGGGGCGGCAGCGCAAAGTTGCGATGGTTGCCAGTCGTAACGGATTCTTCTACGTCTTTGATCGTGCCAACGGCGAATTGCTGATGGCGAAGCCGTTCACGGAGTCCAAGTGGGCTCGCGAGATTGGTCGAGACGGACGGCCGATAGTTCTGAACAATGGATTCGTTGCTCCGGGACAAACGGAAGCCAGCACAACGTGTATCCCCGACAACTACGGCGGGGCAAACTTCAGCCCACCATCCTTCGATCCGGCCCGCGGGCTGTTCTTCGTGATGGCGCGCGAAACCTGTGCGGTTTATGTCGAGCAACCCCAGGAACCGCAGACGGGACGTCTTTTCATGGGTGGCGTGTTGCGTCGGACTGCTCCGCCGGGAACGGAGTACAGCGCCGTTCGTGCGATCGACGTGGCGACCGGCCAGGTTCGATGGGAATACAAGGTTGGTGTTCCTTCAATGGCAGGAGTGACGTCTACCGCCTCAGGTCTCGTTTTCGCCGGCAGCCAGGAAGGAAATTTCACGGCTTTGGATTCCGGCACGGGGAAGAGCCTGTGGACCTTCAACACCGGCGCGAACATCTACGGCGCCGCTGCAACGACCTACATGCTCGATGGAAAGCAGTGGGTACTGATTCCATCGGGAACGAAGATCTTCACGTTCGCGTTGAAGTAACTTACCGCGGATTACTATCCGTGAAATCCGCTTCATCCGCGTAATCCGCGGTTATTTCT
>Ga0111538_10005658_pt1 | contig 17052 bp, 17 predicted proteins | sample SoiMethybrSBSTD1_FD_79669 | JGI IMG/M metagenome (GOLD analysis project Ga0111538, IMG submission 79669) | Bulk soil microbial communities from a Populus tree surrounding site in Tennessee, USA - Soil MetaG P. TD hybrid SBSTD1 (version 2)... | ecosystem: Environmental > Terrestrial > Soil >...
CGTGACCGCCGCGAACCGAGACATGCGGGCGGAGGCGGACCACGGACGCTTCCGCCAGGATCTGCTCTATCGGCTGGATGTGATTCACATCCGGATTCCGCCGCTGCGTGAGCGCCCCGAAGACATTGCGGTGCTCGCGGAACACTTCTGGCGCGTTGCGGCAGCACGGGTCGGTACACACGCCACGCTGACCCACGGCGTGATGTCGTCGCTGGCGAGCTATCACTGGCCCGGCAACGTGCGCGAGCTGCAGAACGTGATGTCCGCGCTCGCGGTGGCAGCGCCCGCGCGCGGCCAGGTGCGGCCGTCACTGCTGCCGGCCGCGATTGCGAGCGGAGCCGCAGCCGGATCGCCGCGTTTCGTGGAAGCACGCACGGCATTCGAACGCCGATTCATCGAGATGGCGCTGGCGCGAGCGGGCGGCAGCCGTGCCCGCGCCGCGCGGGAGATCGGCATCTCGCGTCAGGGGTTGATCAAAGTGATGGTGCGGTTGGGAATCGCGGCTCCGGGATCTGATTCGACACCCTAAAGCGTCTGGAAAGCAACGTTGTCGAGTGGACGGCGCGTGCCGCCAGTGCCGTGAATACGCCGCAGAGCGGGTCTGTTGTGCGCATCAACGCGCCGGCGCCGTTCGTGTGCCTTTGAAGGCGCCCTCGACGGCGTGCGCGATCAGCTGGGTCGCTTCACCGTGCTCGTCGAGGATGAACTCGATCGCCACGCCTTGTGATTGAAACATCGTCGGTGATTGCTGGGCCAGCGCAGAACGTTCCCGACCCGGGACATCGATCATCAGGTGATTGTCCTCGAGCGTGACGGTCACCATGAGGAGACGGCCGCGCGGCCCGTTCACTTCATAGGTGCCGGCAAATCGTGTCAACGTTGCCGCATCGCTCGCAATGCCCGCGTTGGTCTCGAGTGTCTGGACGAAATGTTGCCGATCCTTTTCGTTTTCGTTGCAGACGTACTCCAGCATCTCCGTGTCAGGCTGAAGGGTGAGCTCGGTCGTCGTTGTCCACGGGCGCGTGAACGTTTTGGGATCGTCGACGGTCATCTGCACCTCGATATGGCCGAAGTCACGCCGGTGATACCGCTCGGTGATCCGCAGCGCCTCGGTGTGCGGGTAGAGCGCCGGCCGTCCGAGCCGCGATCGATCGTTGAACCCGGTGGTCTCGACGACGAACGCCTCGCCGTCCCAGCGTCCAACCGAATAGCCCTGCCAGGTCGGATTCGGATCCTTCGGAAGCTCGCGGCCGTCCGTGAAGATCTGGCGATAGTTGTTCGTCATCTCGTAGAGAATCGCCGTCATCCCGGGCGTCTGCAGGATCTTCAAGGGCCCCGTGAAGGTGACATTCGGCCCGGCAGGCAGGCACAGGATCGCCCACGAATCGTTCAGTGGGTTCAGCTGTCGCTGCCTCACTTCCGTTTGAGCCCACGGCATCGCGTCGGCCGGCTTGAAATCGGTCTCGAACCTTTCGCCCGTTTCCCACAAACCGGAGAGATCGGGCTTGCCGTCATGCGTCCGAGGCGCGGGAGCAGTCAGGTTTGGTTTTCCATCCGCGGTTCGCGGGATACCGGGAGTGGGTTGCTTCAGCCACTGTGACGATCCCGTTGAGGGCAGGAACAGCAGCATCGATCCTGCGACGACTGCGGCCATGCGGGGCGCGGAACGGCGCGTCATATGCCACCTCGATCTTTCAGGTGCGGCGTTCGGTTCCGGGGAGGAGGAGAGTCTGCCGCTAAGAGAGTAACGAAATCAATTTCGTTGATCGAACAGGCGCGCTCTCGTCATCGTCGTTGCAGAGCTTGCGCGAGATTGAGACCGACATCGGGCTCGAACTCCTGCCGTACCGACTTCAATACGGTCCTTTCGCGCACACGAAGAACAGGATCTGCTGCGTATAAGCGTCGTTCCTCCCCATTGACGTTACCGTCGGCACTAGACGGGCCCCAACGCGTGACGCGCCCCCGATTTGCTGGGCCTTTGGGCGCTGCCGGCTGGGCGGCGACGTGGCAGTAGGTGGTCCGCCGCCCAACCGACAGCCGCAATCGCGTCAATCGCACGCCGTGCCATGACGCCGCGGACTCGGGCGCTTAGGCTGGCTGCGCTGTCGTATGCAGGCGGGACGAGCCTCGCAACGAGCAACATCAGCAGCAAACCCAATAGGCCGACCGCCTGCTCTGGCGCTAGTGGAAAAGTGTTCTTACGCATAAGTCTGGGCCGAACGACGGCGGCCCCCTCTCCTGTACGCCGTAACGCGACAAACGGAGCTGGCGCCCGCAAAGCACCTCGTTCAGGCAACGACGCCGCGGGTCGGTACACACGCCACGCTGCTGACCCACGGCGTGATGTCGGCGCTGGCGAGCTATCACTGGCCCGGCAGCGTGCGCGAGCTGCAGAACGTGATGTCCGCGCTCGCGGTGGCGGCGCCGGCAAGTGGCCAGGTGCGCCCGTTACTGCTGCCGGCTGCGATTGCGAGTGGAGCAGCAGCCGGATCGCCGCGTTTCATGGAAGCGCGCGCGACGTTCGTGCGGCGCTTCATCGAGATGGCGCTGGCGCGAGCCGGCGGCAGCCGTGCCCGCGCCGCGCGCGAGATCGGCATCTCGCGTCAGGGGTTGATCAAATTGATGGTCCGTCTCGGGATCTCAGCTCTGGCATCCGATTCGATGTCTTGATGAAGTGCCTTCCGTGGTGGCTCCGGATGCGCCGATGCCGATATTGCAGCGCCGCAGCCGCAGCTGCGAGGCACATCGTTTGCTCCGATGGACCGGTCCGAATCAGAAACACCGAGAAGAACATGGGGGTATCCATGAGCAAACACATCACGGGCTTCGTCATCGCTACAGCGAGTGTGTTGCTGCTCGGCGGCAACAGCGCCATGGCGCAGGACACCAAGCCGACGTCCACACCGGGAGGCGGCCAGACCACCAGCGGCGCCTCTACGTCAGGCAAACCGTCGAGCACCGATACCGCGACTGCTTCGAGCCTCAGCGGACGCGACAAAGCATTCGTCAAAGAGGCGGCCGTCGGCGGGCTCGCGGAAGTGCAGCTGGGGCGTCTCGCCGCTGAGCGCGCCTCCAATCCCGATGTCAAACAGTTCGGTCAGCGGATGGTCGACGACCACGGCAAGGCCAACGACAAGCTGATGGCGATCGCGAAGCAGAAGAACATCGACGTGCCCACCGAACTGACCGGGAAACCAGCGTCGGAGTACCAGAAGCTCTCGAAGCTGTCGGGTTCTGATTTCGATCGCGAGTATGTGAAATTGATGCTCGACGATCACAAAAAGGATGTGTCGGAATTCCGCAAGCAGTCGAGCAGTGCACAGGATCCGGACCTGAAGGCGTTTGCAACGGAGGCACTGCCGACGCTCGAGAGTCATCTCTCGATGGTCCAGAAGCTCGCGTCATCACGTGCGCCGGAAACGCGCGGCACATCGGGAACCAACCCGCCGCCCGGACCGACAGGCACGAACCCGATTGGCGCTGGAGGACGGCCTGGCGAGCCCGACGTGCCGGGACGGCCGCCGACCGATCAACCAAATCCACGGTAGCTCTGTGCCGGACGCTCGGTCGACGCAGTTCGACCGAGCATCGCTGCCCCTCAGTGCCGCCGTCCTATTGCGAACGTTGAAGATTACTGCGTGGTCGTGGTCTGCGCCGGCACGACGGCGTTCCACATCTGTACCGCTCGCTGTAAGACAGCCGGGACATCGTCGGCCAGCATCAGTCGTTCGCGAACGAGGGTGCGGGCGGCGCGCTCGACGCGAGCGACGTAGTCCTGTCGATCCCTGTACCGCTCCGCGATCGATGGACGCGCGTCTCCGCTTTTCTCTCGATCCGCTCGGGTGGCCGCGAACGGATGAAAGGCGCCGACCAGCCCCGCCAGATATCCGAGTTGCTTCAACTCTGGAAACTCGATATTCCACCCGGTGTGCGTGCCGAGCGGAACCGCGATTTCTGGCAGGGCGACGCCGCCACGGTCGTTACCGTCGCCGTTCACCTGCGGAACGAGCACCGAATAGGTCGCGCCTAGTATGGGCGGTTCGTTCGTGATGATCTTCGACGCGGCGTACTCGCCGCCGAGATCCATCTTCCACACATTGGGCATGTATGCCGGAAACGGGAACGTGGGCACAGCCGGGAAGTGCACGTTCGCGAGCCGCACCAGTTCGCCACGAGCCACCGACGGATAGCGCGACGCGGGCGGCTCGACACCCTTGTGCACCCACTCGTCGAGATCGATGAGCAGCGCACGGCCAACCCACCGCTGTTGAGCAAAGTTGGTGAAGTACTGGAAGCGTCTGTTGCCTGTCACCGTGGCAGGCGGAAGTACTCCGGACGAATGTGGTGTCCCGGTCAGAAAGTACAGGCGCGACGTCGGCGCGAGCGGGGCATCGGCACCACTCCCGTTCGTGTGGGTGAGCGAGCCGGCGCGAGCCCAATACTCGGTGGACGAAAACGTATAGATGATCTTCGGTGTCACCCCTGCTCGGTTCGCAGTCGCCAGAAGACCGTCATCGGTGAATGGCGGGAGATCGACGGGCCGCAGGATCGATAAGACCGAGTTACCTGCCTGCCCAGGCACGGCGAAGCGATGATTGAAGCTGCCGCCGCCTGCGCCCGCGGATGAAATCATCAATCCGTCGAACGCGCGCCGTCCACGCTCGTCGGCGTTGAATCCATCGCGGACGAACTCTCGAAGAAAGCGACCGCTCTGGGAGTAGCCGTATCCAAGCACCCGTGTCTCGGGAGTCGCGCGATACCCAGACAGGACTCGCTGCGCTTCATCGTGGAGAAGGGAAGCGACGTCGCGGATGGCCGCCAGACCGAGTCCCGCGATTGGGGAGCCGCTCGCCGTGTAGACCGCCTCGTACAAACCGATGCTGAATCCGCTGCTGTAGCGAATCGCACAGCCATTCGCCACGAATTCCCATGCGGTCCGCGGCAACGCCTGCGGACGCTCGTCGATGCGCGCGCGGAACGTCAGGACCGCGTCCCGCTGCTGCGGCGGCGACGCACAGTAGGTCAGCGGGAACTCTGTAAGAGGGATCGCATTACCTGGCTCGATGTAGCTCTCCCGAACCACCCCTTCGACGGGCGCAACTGGCGCACGAAACGTCAGCCCCTGCGATGGCCGCACATCGAACTGCCATCCGAGGAACGCGACGGTGAATCCCTGGTTCAGCAGGAATCGATCGCCGAGCACCCAGGAATCAAGCGAGAGACTCGACTGGCGCGCACCACTCAGAAGCGCGAGCGATTGATCGCGACCGCGGTTCGGCACTTCGAGGAAGACCGTGTTGCGAGAACGCGTCGTACTCTTCGGTACGAACAGCAGCAGGTCGCTGTCGAACTCGACCCGGCCCGAGGCGTTCGTCGGCGCTTGGTCGATGTCGGCGATTCCACGGTTGGCAGGGTGTTTCGGATCGACGGCGAAGTGCACGCGCGCGATGATCCGCTCATGGGTTCCGGCGTCGTCCCGCCGAACGACATCGATTCCGACGACCTCCGCTGTGGCGAGCTGGGCCGTAAACAGCAGGACGAGAAAGACGTGGACAGACGCACGCATCGCGAACTCCATCGTGACGTGGCGGAACCACGACGTGCAGGGCTGGCGCGAAAGTATACAGGCGTACGATAGGAATTCATGGAATCGCGACTCGCGTTCCTGTCGCCGCCATCGCCGTGCGAATACCTGCCGGATCGGGAGTGGCAACTGCACTACGACGTGGTGCGTCACGCGACGCCGGCAGACTATGCGGACCGTCTCGATCGGGGATGGCGGCGTTTCGGCCACGTGCTGTTTCGGCCGGAGTGTCCATCGTGCCAATCGTGCTGGTCGCTGCGCGTGCGCGTCGACGCATTTACGCCGAGTCGCTCTCAGCGGCGCGCATGGAACGTGAATCAACGCGACGTGGCACTTCACATCGCCTCGCCGAGCGCGTCTCTCGCGAAGATCAGGCTGTTCGACCGGTATCACGAGTATCAGCAGGTCGCGAAGCACTGGCCGGCAACGGCCGCACACGGCCTCGAGCGCTTCACGGATAACCCGTTCCCGACCGAGGAGTGGTGTTACTACGCGGGCGAGCGCCTCATCGCCGTGGGCTACGTCGACGCGTTGCCGACGGGACTATCGGCCATCTATTTCTATTACGACCCGCAGGAGCGGCAGCGATCGCTCGGCACGTACAACGTCCTCGCGATCATCGCTGCGGCGCGCGAGCGACATCTGCCGTACGTCTATCTCGGGTACTACGTCGAGGGTTGCCCTTCGCTCGAGTACAAAGCTCGTTTCCGACCGAACGAGGTGCTGAGGCCCGATGGCGCGTGGCGGTCGTTCTCTCACACCTGAATCCGCAGGCCGCGCTGGTAGAAGGCGCGGGCGACCAGAATCCAGATGACCGTGTACAGCAAGGCAAACGCGAGTGATGCGCCGCGCGGGCCGATCAGTGGCGCGATGTGCGGCTCGAGCCATCGCCAATACACCACGGTCTTCACCGACAATCGGCTGCCCAGCCACGGCTGATCCAGCAGGTGCGCTGTTGCTTCCGACAGAAAGTACAGCGCAAGGGGATTCACGCCGAGCCACTCGAAGGGCTGCGCCCACGCGCGCACGTGGAGCGTGTCGACGATCACGAAGCATCCGGCGAATCCGAGCGCCGCGGCTCCGGCCGTCACGAGCACGAACGAGCCGGTCCACAGCGGCTTGTTCAGGGGGAACACCGAGCTCCAGGTAATTCCGATCGCAACTGCTGCCACCGCGGCCAATGCGAGACCTGCCGCCCGTACTCGGTTGCCGCGCGCCCGCCGAATCCACTGACCCGCGAGCACTCCGAGCAGTGCTTCCGCGACCGCAGGCACGGTGCCAAGAATCCCCTCGGGATCAGTCGGCATCAGGCGGTGACGGCCGAACACCGCCGCGTCGATCGCAACGCCCAGATTGTGCTCGGGCGCGAGCGTCTGCCCGACGAACACCAGCAGGATCCAGTGTGCGAGCAGCAGCGCGACGACCGCGACGATGCGTCCAGCGGTCTTCGTGTGCAGGACGATGAGCGACGTAAAGAGATAAACCAGGGCAAGGCGCTGCAGTACGCCGGGGATTCTGATCGACCCGAGGTCGCTCAACATCGCCGTTGCGTTCAAGATGATGCCGAGCACGAACAGGGAAGCGGCGCGTCGACAGAGGCGCGCGTAGAGTGACGGGATCGGCCTTCCGCCCTCCAGGCGACGAGCGAACGCGAAGGGCAACACGAACCCGAGAATGAAGACGAACGCAGGGAAGACGAGGTCCGCGAACGTCACGCCATCCCAGGCGCTGTGCAACAGCTGCGGGAAGGCGTTCGACCAGTCGCCCGGGTTGTTGACGACGATCATGCTGGCGATCGTGATACCGCGGAACGCGTCGAGCGACTGCAGGTGATGCGCAGTCGCCTTCATCGTGCTGTGCTGCGTGGATGTCGACGGCGCTCTGTTGGTGCCAGCTCCGTGGCGACATGTTCTGCGTCACACCAGCATTCCGGCTGATGTGCGGGTGCGCCTTCGAGGAACAGCTCGTTCGACCGCGTGAAGCCGCGCAACAGGCGGCCGACGACGGGCCACTGGGTCGTATACGCGGAGAGCGCCGCCTTCTTGTTGCGCTCTTCGAGAACGGTCAATGGGAACGTTCGCCACTCATCTGAGGGTTCGTCGAGTCCGGAGGGTGGCATGACCGGCATCGCCGCGTCGCGATCGGAAGGCCAGTCATCGAAGTGGACCACGTAGCGAAGCACGCGAGGCATTGGAGACGATCGGTCGTGTCCGGTGCCATCAAGGGCGGCGCGACCGAAGATGTACGACGCGCAGTGATCCGGGTGCTCGTCCTCGGGATCCGGCAGGATGATCACGTCCGGTACGAAGGTCTTCACGATCCGTTCGAGCTCGATCCGAACGTCGCTGCCTCGATAGGAGACGCCACGAATCACCTGTTCGTCGGGCGGCGGCATGGCCCGTTCAGTGTACGGCGACGTGAGCGGCCGCGATCGTGTCGACAGGAATCGAGACGCCAGCAGGCACACGCCCTCGTCCGGGAATCCGAGGAACGTCACATCGTCTCGTTGCAGGCCCAACGCGACCAGGGCTGTCCGGGATTCGCTCTCGCGTACGCGTCCGAATCTCCTGAAGTCTTCAGGGCTCGGCGAGCCGCCAGCGCCTGCGCGTTCAAGAGCCGGTGGGAATCCGTCGCCGCTCGTGAGGAGCACGACTCGTACGCGACCGCCCGCCGAACGAACACGTTGCATCACGCCCGCGGCAGCGATCGCTTCGTCGTCCGGATGCGGCGCGATCACGAGCAGTCGCGTCGACGGCGACGGATGAAAACGGAGCACAGGGACGCGTGGCGAAGGCTCTGCTAACCAGACGATCGCCACGCCGAAAAGCGCCACCGTTCCAAGACGACGCCACATCACCCCGAGCTCATTCATGTTTGACGCCACAGGTCGGGGTATTCTGAAGGCCAGTTGAGGTTGCGACCCGCCGCGTGCCGCTCTCCTACACAATTGATCCCGACCGGCGTCTGGTGACGATCACCGGCGATTACGCGAATGCGTCCGAGTGGCTGAAGCTTGCGGCGGCTCTCCTCCGCGATCGCCGACTCAAACCAGGCTTCTGCTTCATCCGCGATCTGCGCGGGGCCACGCATCCACAGAACACGAAGACCGTCATCGCAATCTTCCGTGTCGTGCAGCGCTTCTGGCCGAACTTCACACCCGCGAAAGGGGCAATCGTCACCGATCGGAACGACGATTCGTCGGCGCTCGTGGCGCAGGCGTTGGCCGACACGAGCGGCCTTCCGATCCAGGTCTTCACGTCATACGACGCGGCGCTCGAGTGGTTGGACGACGAGCATCCCTTGTGAACACATTCAGGCGTGTGTCACAATCCGGCGCCACCCGTGGCCGAGCTCAATCACGCAATAGACCTCACGCTGATCCGCCGGATCGTGGCCCGCGACGAAACGGCCGTGGCGGAGCTCTACGATCGTCACAGCCGCATGATCTACAGCTTGATCCTGCGGATTCTGCGGACGCCGGCGGATGCCGAGGACGTGCTGCAGGAAGTGTTCGTGCGAGTGTGGACTCGCGCCGAGACGTATGATGAGCGGCTCGGGTCACCGGCGGCGTGGCTGGCGCGCATCGCGCGCAACCGCTCGATCGATCGATTTCGATCGAAGCGGTCGCGGCCGGAGATCGAACCGGTGAGCGACACGCCGGCGTTCGACACGCTGCCGAGCACGAGCCCCGCGGACAATCCCGAGACGGTGACCGCCGAGATGGCCACGGCCGGCGCGATTCGTCAGGCCATCGCGGCGCTTCCAGAGGGTCAGCGCACGCTCATCGAAGCCGCGTTCTTCGAGGGGTACACTCATCAGGAGCTCGCGTCTCGTTTCGGCGTGCCTCTGGGAACCGTAAAGACGCGCATTCGAACCGGTCTCATCGCCATGCGCGAACGCCTGGAGCACCTCGTATGATCCCCGACGACCTGGAAGCGCTCGCCCTCGCCGACGCGATTGGCGCGCTCGACGTCGAGGAACAGCAGGACCTCCATTCACGCGTCGTTCAACTGGCACCTGACGCGCAGCAGGAGATCGCGCGCCTCTACGACATCGGCCTGACGCTCGCGACCGCCGTGCCGCAGGTCGAGCCTCCCGCACGTGTCCGCGAGCAGCTGATCGCGCGTATCGGCACACCGACTCGGTACTCGGTGCTGTCGAGCGAAGGTGAATGGACCGAATCCGGCCTGCCCGGGATCACCGTGAAGGTGCTCTCGGTCGATCGCGTTCACGGGCTGGTGACGATGCTGATTCGCGGTGAGCCGGGCGCGGTCTATCCGCCGCACCATCACACGGGGCCGGAAGAGTGCTACGTCATTCGCGGCACCATCCACGTCGATGGTCGGGTGCTGCGTGCGGGCGACTTCCATCATGCCGACGCGGACAGCGATCACGGCGAGTTGTCCACGCCCGACGGCGCCGAAGTGCTGATCGTCGGCGCCACCGCCGACTACCTGAGATAGGAAGCGTGCGCACGCTCGGGCAAACATCGCTGCAGGTGTTCCCACTCTGTCTGGGTGGCAACGTGTTTGGCTGGACGGCCGACGAGCGTCAATCGTTTCGCGTGCTCGACACGTACGCCGATGGCGGCGGCAATTTCATCGACACCGCTGACGTGTATTCCGAGTGGGTCGCGGGTCATGCGGGCGGTGAGTCGGAGTCGATCATCGGCGCGTGGATGGCGGCGAGGAAGAATCGCGACCGGATGATCGTGGCGACCAAGGTGGGGATGTCGCGTCATCTGCCCGGCCTGGCACCCGAGGCGATTCGGAAGGGAGCGGAAGCGTCGTTGCGCCGGCTTCGCACCGATCGCATCGACCTGTACTTCGCGCATCGCGATGATGCGAACACGCCGATTGAAGAGTCGCTGCGCGCCTTCGATGCGCTCGTCCGCGAAGGCAAGGTGCGCCACATCGCGGCGTCCAATTACACGGCGACCCGACTGACCGACGCGCTGGAAATCGCCGACCGTGAAGGGCTCGCGCGATTCATCGCCCTGCAACCGCATTACAACCTGATGCACCGGAACGACTACGAGGGCGAGCTGCGCGACGTGTGCGCACGCGAACAGCTCGCGTGCGTTCCGTATTTTTCACTCGCCAAGGGATTCCTGACGGGGAAGTATCGGCCGGGGGCGACCGTGGAGAGCGCACGCGCCAAGGCCGCTGGCGAGTATCTCGATGATCGCGGACTTCGTGTGCTCACGGCTCTGGATGACATCGCCGCCGCTCATCAGGCGACGGTGGCGGCGGTGGCGCTGGCGTGGCTCGCCGCGCAGCCGACCGTCGTGGCGCCTATTGCGAGCGCGCGTACGGCAGAACAGGTTGGCGACCTGCTTCCGGTCGCGGATCTGCGCCTGAGCGACGAGGAGCTCGCGCGTCTGTCCGACGCCAGCGCGCGGTTGCATTGATCCAGCGCCAACAGGAACAATGACTTCGTGGTCCGGTTCCTGGCGCGACGGCTGGCGCTCACGGTTCCTGTCCTGCTCGGCGTCGCGACACTCGTCTTCTCGCTGATCCACCTGATTCCCGGCGACCCGGCCCAGGCCATGTTGGGTGAGGCTGCGACGCCGCACGATGTCGAGGAGCTTCGCCGCAGGCTGGGGCTCGATCGCCCGTTGCTCGAGCAGTACGGCACGTTTCTCAGCGGCGTGACGCGTGGAGATCTCGGGACTTCTCTGCGGACGGGGCAACCTGTGGCGTCACAGATCCTCGAGCGCATGCCCGCGACCGCGGAGCTGGCGGCGGCGGCGATGATCGTCGCGATCCTGTGTTCAATCCCGCTCGGCATCGTCGCGGCGGTCCGTCGCGGCACCAGTCTCGATCATGGCGCGATGACACTCGCGCTCGCCGGTGTGTCGATTCCCAACTTCTGGCTGGGCCCGCTGCTGGCCATCATCTTCTCCGTGGAGCTCGGATGGTTGCCGGTGTCGGGGCGCGGGACGCTGGCGCATCTGGTGTTACCGGCATTCTCGCTGGGCGCCGCCCTTGCGGCTGTCCTCGCGCGGATGACGCGCGCGACTCTGCTCGAGGAGCTGCGCGAGCAGTACGTCGTGGCCGCGCGTGCACGCGGGGTGTCGCGCCTGCGTTCGGTGATGCGTCACGCCTTTCGCAACAGCCTGATTCCGGTGGTCACCTTGATCGGACTGCAGTTCGGGTCGGTGCTCACGGGTGCAGTCATCACCGAAACGATCTTTTCGTGGCCGGGAATCGGACGGCTGCTGATTCAATCGATCGGCTTTCGTGATTACCCGCTCGTGCAGGGCTGCATTCTCCTGATCGCGGTGACCTACGTCGGCGTGAACCTGCTGACGGATCTCGTCTACGGCATCCTCGATCCGAGGATTCGCTACGAATGACTCGCCTGGGCGCCCTCGTCGTCGTCGTGGCGGTGATTGCGGCAATCTTCGGGCCGATGCTCGCGCCGTTCGATCCCTCGGCGCAGGAGCTCGCGTTGCGACTCGAAGGACCTTCGAGCCTGCATTGGTTCGGTCTCGACGAGCTCGGTCGCGACATCTTTGCGCGTGTCCTCTCCGGCGCACGCATCTCCCTGATGGTCGGCATCGTCGTCGTCAGCGTGTCGGCAACGATCGGCACGATGCTGGGTGCGATCGCAGGCTACTTCGGCGGTCGCGTCGACGAAGCGATCAGCCGCATCATCGACATCCTGCTGGCGTTCCCGGGCCTGCTGCTGGCGATCGCGCTGGTCGCTGTTCTGGGACCGAGCTTGACCAACGTCGTCCTCGCGCTGTGCCTGATTGGGTGGGTTGGCTATGCGCGACTCGTGCGAGGGCAGGTGTTGAGAGCTCGCGAGTTCGAGTTCGTACAAGCCGCTCGCGCGCTCGGCGCCCAGACGTCGCGCATCCTGGTTCAACACATCATCCCGACGGCGCTGCCGGCGGTAACGGTTCAGGCAACGCTCGGGATGGGCGGTGCGATCCTCGCGGAAGCCTCGTTGAGTTTTCTCGGGCTCGGCGTTCAACCACCGACGCCGAGTTGGGGCACGATGTTGAGCTATGGAAGATCCCATCTGCTCGACGCGCCGCATCTGACGATCTTCCCGGGACTTGCAATTGCTGTGGTCGTGCTCGGCTTTAACTTTCTCGGCGATGGATTACGAGACACATTCGATCCGGCAACGACCAGACGCACGTAGCGAGTCGCGTCATACCGGCGTGATAGTCACGCCGCAGCGATCCTTTTAATCCGCTTCCGGTGGCACTTTAGAGCCTCATCAGTAAAGCGACAATCAGGCTGAGTTTGGAATTTGCTCGGCTTTTCGTTCGTCACCGATTGGCTCACCGTGGCACTTCGGTTGCTCGAGTCTCGGCGCTTCCCCAGAGCACGCAACAAACCAAGACCAAGAAAACAACACGCACGTCCGGGCATGAGTACCGGTACGCGCCGCAAAACGCGAGGTGACGGCCGACGTGTGTCCGTTGCGTCGCGTGGAGACACGGAGATCAAGCGATGAGAATTGGAAATGTAGCAACAGCCTCGATGCTGGCACTGGCCCTGTCCGCGCCCACGTTTGCGCAGGGAACGCCCTCATCGAAGGCGACTGCGGCGGTCAATACGCTCGTGAAGTGCACGATGAGCACTGCCACCACCAACGACGGCACCGCCGTGTTGCCGACAAGCTGCGTGGATCTGTGGAGCGGCGCAACGGTCGCTACCGAGAACGAGTGGATCCCCGTCATGACCACGACGGTCAAGCTGTCGAACAGTCAGTCGGTGTTCGTGTCGCCGTCGTTGGTGACGGGCCTCTACACGCAGACCCGCACGAAGACGACGACCGGAAGCACGTCGACCGCGCAGGCGATGGGTGGTGTCTACATGCGCGCGGTGCTCGTCGACGCCAATGGCATCGAAACGCTTGCGGCGCCGCTGAATCTCTGCAACGGGAATACGTTCGGTTGCGCCAATGTCGCGGGTGACTGGGGCGTGGTCCTCGACAGCCGCATTCAGACGTTGAGCCAGTCGCTCTCAGATTGCACCGTCGTGACCACAGGCGGCACCGGCACCTGCTCGTTCACCTCGATCATCGACTTCGTGCTGCAGACGGCGAGCGCTCACACGTTCAACTTGATCTTCGCGAACGTTGGCGTGGGCGTGTACACGCTCCGCATCGATGCTGCGGTGGCATCGGCTGCCAGCGTTATCGGCAGCGGCTCGGCGGTCGGCTCGGCGGCGTTCGGTCTTGGCTCGGTCACGGCCGAATCGGTCCGCCTCGTGAAAGACTTTTCGTTCTAAACACTCCTCGACTCGAGTCGCACCCGGGCGGCGTCTGCCGTGTCCGAGTGCCGACGCACCGCGAAAACAACGGAGGCGACATGAGACTCTTTTGCGCAACACTTACCACGACGATGATGCTCGCGTTCGCGGGACCGGCCGTGGCCGCCGGCAACGGCGCGCCGTCAGGGCCCCACTACAATCTGAACATCATCGGTGTGTCGAAGGCCAAGACGCAGGACCTGACGGGTAGCAATCGAAACACGATCTTCGTCGCGCTTGGCACCAGGAGCAGTGCCGTGACGTCGAAGATCTATCTGTATCAGGGCGCGGACTTCAACGTGTGCGACGGTAACGCGTTCGACGCGGCGATCGATTGCGCCGGCAATCCGATTGGGAACAACCTGGGTGCGGTGTTCCAGCTGCCGTGTAACCTGAATCTGACGCTCGGTGGTGCCGATGCCATCGCGCCGTGCGACGGCGGACCGGAGGACTCCTACGCCGTGTATGCGCGTGCGCTTGGTCAGCCGTACGGCAGCGCCGTGATCACCACCTGCGCGACGGAAGTGGTCGACGTGGACGGTGACGGAACGCTCGACGTCGAGTGCTCCACGGAAAACACGCTGGACGTGCTGACCCGCAAGAACGGTCAGTCGCTGTTCCAGAACGTCACCAACGAGCTGACGTCGCTTGTCGCGTGCATCGATCAGGATCCCGATCCGACGGTGGTGGACCTGTTCTGCACGCGCTACGCACTCTTCCGTGACGAGTTCGCGGACTTCTTCTGGCAGTACGACAACAAGGGCCTGCGGCTGGCGCAGATTCGGTTCTACCGCCTCGACGACATCAACAGGCCGTAACTCCGCATTCGACGAAGTCATGCATCGGAGTCGGTGGGGCCGCGGATCGGTCTCACCGACTTCATCGTTGTGGACACTTCCCGCATGAAGATTTCCGTCCGAACGTTATCCTGCTGTGTCGCCCTGGTGGCCCTGTTCACAACCGGGAGCGCAGCGCAACACGTGTCCGCGCCACCAGCGGAGATCGACTTCGGCCGTGTGCTCCGTGGCACGCCCGTCGAGCAGGAAATCGTCATCGAGAACAGTGGCGATGCTCCCGTCCACCTCACACAGGCGCGTCTGACGCCGCCGCTCATCGCAGCGGCACTTCCCGGGACAATCGCGCCGGGAGGAAAGGGCACGCTGAGGTTTCGCCTCGACACCTCGCGGCTACAAGGTCTGTACGAGGGCATGATCGCGCTGGCCGAAAGCCCCACGTCCGAGCCCGCGTCGGTCATCAAGGTCCACGGCTTCGTCGTTCCGCTTCTCGAATTCCAGCCAGGCCCCGCCGTGTTCCTCAGCGTCACGAGAGGTGAGGCGAAGGAGCAGGCAGTCGAGCTCGTGAACCACGACAAGACTCCCGTCACCATCACCGACGTGATGCCATCGAGTGACAAGGTCAGCGCGCGCGTGGAGACAATTGAAAACGGAAGGCGTTACCGGGTGGTGGTCCGTGCCCGCGGCGATCTCGCCGCCGGACGGTATACGGAGCAGATCGCGCTCAAGACGTCGAGCGCGGCGGTTCCGCGACTCGCATTGCAGGCCAACACGCTGGTGCACGATCGTGTCTATACATTTCCGGACTCGATCGACCTGGGCGCGCTGCCGATTGGCCAGCTCCGCGCGAACGCGAACATGGCGAAGATGCTGGCGCAGCGGCTGATGGTCTACAGCACGGGCGCGAAGACGTTCGTCGTCAAGGCATCGACGGACGTTCCGGGCCTCGAACTTGCCGCCGAACGTGGCGCCGCGGGTGACCGCTGGCAGATCATGGCGACTCTGAAATCCGATCAGGTGCGTGTTGGTGCGCTGGCCGGCCACATCACGATCGAAACCAACGACAAGGAAGTCCCGAAGCTCGTAGTACCAGTCTCGGGAAGCATTCTGCCGTAGGACGATCGGTTTCTCAGCGGACGAGCGCTTCGTACTCGGCGGTGGCCTCGCGTTCGATCGCCGCGTGGCGCAGTTGGCCCGCGGCGCGTGCGAGATACGTCAGCGTCGCCGCATCGAGCGGCGTTCGGGACGTCGCTTGCTGGAGTGTCTGCTCGGCTTCCCGCGCATTGCCTGATGCCAGGAGCGCGCGGCCGTAAAGCGCGATGGCATCGCGTGGCGCGTCCGGCCGTGTTGCCACCGGTCTGAGGAGGTCGACAGCTTTACGAACGGCTGCCGCGTCACCTCGGGCGCCGGCGAGATCCAGCCAGAGACGAGCGAGGGCGACCGAAGCGGCCGGGCTCTCCGGAAACCGCTCCGTGGCGCGCGTCAATGTGAGGACCGCCGCGTCGGTTCGTTCCATACGCGCATACGTCAGCCCCACGCGAATCAGTGCATCGGGACGGTCGGGTACGAGCGCGGCAAACGCCTCGAGCTGTTCGATTTCGTCACGGCGGCGGCCCAGCGAGTCGTACAGATCCGCGAGCTCGAGTCGCGCGGTTTCCAGGCTCGGATTGAGTGCGACGGCCCGCGTCAGCGAGCGAAGTGCCTGATCGGGGCGCCCGTCGGCGCGCAGACAGACACCGAGAAGCGCGTGGGCCTCGGCGAATTTCTGATCGATCGCGAGCGCTTTCCGCAGGGAGTCGATCGCGGCCGCTCGTCGCCCATCGCGATACTCCGAGGCGGCCAGCTTGTAGAGAATGCGCGGCGCGCGATCATCGAGGGCGATGTATCGGTTGTAGAAGCCAATGGCGCGCTGATGTTGACCCAATGCCTCGGTGACGTCGCCGAGCAACTCGACCGGACGCGGCGCGGTCGGATCGAGCGCGCTGGCGCGGGTCAGATCGCGGAGCGCTGCCTCGAAATCGCCACGGCGCCGGTAGGTATCACCGCGTTTCAGGTAGGGGAGCATCGACGTCCGCCGCAGCGCCATCGCGCCGCTGAACGCCTCGATCGCCGCAATCGTCTGGTCCCGCGCCAGCGCCGCGTCCCCGGACGCGATCAACCGCCGGAACTCGCGCTGCTGGCGCACATCGATCCAGGTCAGCACGGTGGCCGAGACGAGGGCGGCGACAGTGACGCTGAGCACGACCGCGCGATTCATTGGGTGGACTCATCCTAGATCCAAATCCCAAATCCCAAATCCCAAATCACGCTGGATGTGGATGGTGGATGGTGGATGGTAGATGGTGGTTAGACGGTGGTTAGTGGCCTGGTTGCTCGACTGACGAGGCATGACGCACGA